>Ga0126313_10000864_pt1 | contig 15220 bp, 14 predicted proteins | sample Plot105A_FD_89954 | JGI IMG/M metagenome (GOLD analysis project Ga0126313, IMG submission 89954) | Serpentine soil microbial communities from UC McLaughlin Reserve, CA, USA - Plot105A | ecosystem: Environmental > Terrestrial > Soil > Grasslands | place: USA: UC McLaughlin Reserve, Lake County...
AGCACGCGCGCGCAGAAGCCGTGGATCGTCCCGATCCACGCGGCGTCGACCGCGCGGGCGTGCTCGTCCTCGCCGAGGTCGTGCAGGCGCTTGCGGGCGCGCTCGCGCAGCTCGCCGGCCGCCTTCTCGGTGAAGGTGAGCGCGAGGATCGAGCCGACCGCCACGCCGTCCTTCAGCACCGCCTCGACGAAGCGCTCGACCATCACGGCGGTCTTGCCGGAGCCGGCGTTGGCGGCCAGCAGGGAGGAGCCCGAGCGGTCCTCGATCGCGGCGCGCTGCTCGGCGGTGAAGCGCGGTGCGCTCACGGCGCCTCCTCCTCCGGCGGCGGCTCCTCGGCCGCCCGGCAGATCCCCGGGTAGGCGCAGCCGTTGGGCGAGCACTTCGACGGGCACGGCCGGATCCGGCCCGCGCGCATCGCCCGCGCGGCGCCGAGCGCCGCCTCGCGCGCCTCCAGCAGCGCCGCGTCGAGCGCCTCGGGAGCCACCACGTCGCCGTTGACGTAGCGGCCGGGCGTGCCCGCGGTCACGAACCCGCGCGGGCGCCGGTCGCCCTTGCCGATCGGCTGGTAGAGCGCGCCGGCGAGCTCGAGCCCGAGCAGCTCCTTGGCGGCCAGCGCGTACAGCGCCGCCTGCAGCCGGCCGTCCTGCGCCCAGCGCGCACCGGCGTGGACCGTCTTGCCCTTGTAGTCGCGCACGACGGCCTGGCCGCCCGTGCCGACGTCGATCCGGTCGACCCGCCCCGTCACCGAGAAGCCCGAGCCGTTGAGCGCCAGCGCACCGTGCGGGTCGCCCTCGCGCCCGAAGCTCCACTCCAGCCACTGCGGCTCCAGTCCCGCGCCGAACTCCGCCTCGTGGCGCAGGTAGCGCACGAGGTCCTCCTCGAGCGCGCGCAGGCCGGCCTTGCCGCGGGCGCTCGACAGCTCGCGGCCGCGGCTCGCCCGCACCGCGCCAAGGGCGCGCTCGAGCTCGGCCAGCGCCGCGTCGAGCGTGTCCGGCCCCAGCCGCGCCGAGCCCGTGCGTTCCTTCAGGCCGCGCAGCGTCGTCTCCAGGACGGCGTGCGCGAGCGAGCCCTTGCGCATCGGCTCCGGGTCCGGCTCCGCGCGCTCGGGCTTGAGCACCGACTCGACCAGCCAGCGCACGCCGCAGGCGGCGAACGTCTCCAGCCCGCGCGCGGCCTCGGGCCCGCGGGCGGCCAGGGCGTCCAGCACCGCCTGCGACCCCGGCGGGGCCAGCGCCGCCGGCTCGGGCACGCGCTCCGCGGCCGCCTGCGCCCGGCGCAGCTCGTGCGGCGTCGGCGCGGTCGCGGGCGGCCAGGTCACCTCCGCCAGCAGCCGCGTGCCGCGCTCGCGCCACAGCTCGTCCGTGAACAGCGCGCGCACGTCGGCGACGAACGGCGAGGCCTGCAGGGGATCGCCGTCCTCGTCGGAGGAGCGGAAGGAGAGGAACAGGACCTCCTCCGGCCGCGACACGCACGCGTAGAAGAGATGGCGCTCCTCCCCGAGCACGTCCTCGTGGCGGCGCAGCACGAGCCCGCTCGCGCGCGCGAGCGACGTGCGTGCGTCGTCGTCCAGGAACGGCTCGGGCGACGGCCGGCGCGGGAACTCGCCCTCCTGCAGGCCGCAGACGAAGACCGCGCGGAAGCGGCGCGCGCGGATCGCCGGCGCGGCCGCCACGAGCACGCCGCCGCGCGCGGCGTCCCGGCGGACCGTGACCGCGGCGAGCGCCTCGAGCACCTCCTCGGGGCCGCCCGCCAGCAGCTCGGGATCAGCCTCGGCGAGCGACCGCAGCTCGCGCGCCGCGCCGCGCAGCTCGGCCGCCGTGCGCGCGTCGGCCGCCTCCTCCGGGCCGAGCACGGCCGCGCGGCGCCGGTGCGGCGCCGTCCAGATCGTCTCCGCCTCGGCCAGCAGCGCGTCCAGCAGCGCCGCGGGGCCCTCGGCCGCCGCGGCCGCCAGCGCATCCAGCTCGTCGAGCCTGCCCTCCCACAGGCGCCGGGCGTCGGCCGCGGTCGCCGCCTCCGAGCGCCGCACGCGCGCGTCCAGCGCGTCGGCCGCATCGGGGTCGGCGAGCTTGCCCGGCGTCCGCAGCCACGCGATCACGTCGGCCGCCGTGCCGCCCGGCAGCGCGGCCCGCGCGAACGCCAGCACCCCGGCGCCGAGCCGCGTGCGGGCCAGCTGCACGCGCGCGTCGGGCGCGACCGGCACGCCGTAGTCGGCGAGCCCGGCGGCGAGCACCTCGACGGCCGCGCCGCCCTCGCGCACGAGCACGGCGATGTCCTCGGGCGCGACGCCTTCGCGCATCAGCTCGAGCACCTCGGCCGCCACCAGCTCCGCCTCCGCGCGCTCGCCGCCCGCCTCCAGCAGCCGCACGGCGCCGTTGGGCGGGCACGGCTCGCCGCCGCCCTCGAACAGCCGCCGCTCCAGGTGGTGCAGCGCCCGGCGCGCGGGCGCGGCGTAGTGCTCCGAGCGGTCGTCGAGCACGACGTGGCGGGCCGCGAGCGGCTTCAGCAGCTCGACGGTGGCGGCGTGGCCGGCGAACGCCGCGCGGCCCGCCTCGTAGGGCAGCGCCACCCAGACCTCGGCCTCGGCGCGCCCGGCCAGCGTCTCGACCGCGTCGAGCTGCAGCGGATCCAGGTCGTCGAAGCCGTACAGGAGCACCGGCCGCGCGCCCCAGGCGGCGGGCCGCTCGCGCAGCGCGTCGAGCGCCGCCCGCGCATGGCCCTGCTCGTCGCGACGGCCGAGCCCCTCCAGCCGGCGGTGGTAGGCGGAGTAGAGCGCCGCCAGCTCCTCGGCGTGCGAGGGCGCCTCGCCGCTGGAGGCCCAGCCGCGCAGCGCGCGCGTGAAGCGGGCCGGCGTGACCAGCGAGCGGCCGAGCTCGGCGAACAGGTCGCCGGCCGCCGCCGTGAAGCCAGGTGCGCGCGCTGACGCCGCGAGCACCCGCAGGTGCGTGTCGCGGACGGCCGCACGCACGATCCGGTCGCGCGCCACCGGCCCGAGCGGCCGGCCGTGCAGGCCCGCCGCCGCGGCGATCTCGCCGACCAGCCGGCGGAAGGTCAGCACCTCCGCCCCGAACACGATCCCGGCGGCCGCCAGCTCGCGCCGGTAGTGATCCACGTCGGCGGACGTCGGCACCACCAGCAGCGGATCGCGCGGGCGGAGCGCGCGCAGGCGCTCGAGCACGGCGCCGGCCTTCGCTGCGTTCGCGGGTCCGGTGACGAGGGTCAGCGACATGGCCCTCAAGGGTTGCGCGCGCACCCGACGGCATCGCCGCTGACCCCGCAAACTGCACCGATCGGGGAGTTTCAAACCCCGATTGGACGAATGTTGGGGTACCCAGTCGGCCTCAAGTTGTCAGGCTCGCTGTCGTAACACCGATAGAGGGATCAGGAGACCGAAGCCGCCGGAGGCCAAACATGCCGCACCTCTACCTTCCCACCGACCACACCGACGCGGACCTCGTGCTCGCGGCGGACGTCGCCGCGGCCGTGTCCAGTGCGGACCTCTATGTCAGCTGGACGTTCGAGGCCGGCGCCGGCGTGCCCGAGATCGAGGCCGTCGTGCGCGACGAGCACCTCGCCCCGCCGGACAACCCGTTCGCGGGCGTGGCCGCCGCGCTCTGGCTGGGCATCGTCGCCCTCTGGCGCTCGCTGACCGCGCCGCCCACGCAGCGCGTCGCGGCGCAGCCGAGCGCCGGCGCCACGCGCGAGCCGCAGCTCTAGGGACCCCGCTAGGCCGCCTGCGCCGCGCCGTCGCCGGCCCGGTCGCGCTGCTGCGCGGCCTCGCCCTCGCCCTCGGGCGGCTTCGCGCCCTCGCGCGCCCACGGCTCGTCGAACTCGACGCGCCACTTGCCGTCCTCGGTCTGCATCAGCGCCAGCCGTGCGCGGAACGAGCGGCCGGAGCGGCCCTTGAAGCCCGCCACCGGGCGCTCGGTGCGGCCCGTGGAGATCAGCTCGCGCGCGACCGCGGCCGGCAGCGTCTTGCCGGCCTTGCTCTTCCAGATCACGAAGCCGCAGCCAGGATCCTCGCGCGACCAGCAGGAGAAGCCCTTGCGGTTCTCGACGATGTCGTGGCCGCAGATCGGGCACGGGCCCAGGTTCGCGCGCGGGATCCGCACGTCCTTGAGCTTGCTGTCGAGCTCCGCGACCGTCTTGCCGGCGAACAGCGCGATGTCGCGCATGAACACCTCGCGCGGCTCCTCGCCGTGCTCGATCTTGCCGAGCCGCGTCTCCCAATCGCCGGTCAGCGACGGCGAGGTCAGCGGGTGCTCGCCCAGCAGCCGGATCACGTTGAGGCCCTTCTCGGTTGCCACCAGCGAGCGGCCCTCGCGCTCGACGTACTCGACGTCGATCAGGCGCTCGATGATCGCGGCGCGCGTGGCCGGGGTGCCGATGCCGGAGTCCTTCATGGCCTCCCGCAGCTCGTCGTCGTCGACCAGCTTGCCCGCCGTCTCCATCGCGGCCAGCAGCGAGGCGTCGGAGTAGCGGCGCGGCGGCTTGGTGACCTTCTCCTCGGCGGCGACGTCCTTGGTGTCGACGCTCTCGCCGCGCGCGAGCTTGGGCAGCGTCTGCGGGCCGCCCTCGTCGTCGTCGGAGGCGGACCGGTCGCCGCCCTCGAGCGCCTCCTCCCCGTAGACCCCGCGCCAGCCGGCGACCAGCAGCACGCGGCCGCGGGTGCGGAAGACGTACTCGGCCACCGTGGTCTCCAGGCGCGTGTTCTCGAACACGGCCTCGGGATGGAAGACGGCCAGGAAGCGACGGGCGACCATGTCGTAGATCCGCCGGTCGTCGTCGGACATCTTGTCGAGCTTGTGCGACGAGTTGGTCGGGATGATCGCGTGGTGGTCGGTGACCTTCGGGTCGTTGATGACCCGGCCCGTCGGCAGCACGTCCATGCCCGTGACGAAGGCGGCGGCCTTGGCGTACTCGCGGTGCTCGCCCACGTGGCCGGCGATCGGCTTGATCTCCCCGCCCATGTCCGAGGGCAGGAAGCGCGAGTTCGTGCGCGGGTAGGTGAGCGCCTTGTGCTCCTCGTAGAGCCGCTGGGCGGCCGCGAGCGTGCGCCGGGCGGAGAAGCCGTAGCGCGTGTTGGCCTCGCGCTGCAGCGTCGTGAGGTCGTACAGCAGCGGCGACTTCTCGGAGCGCTTGGTCGTCTCGAGCTTGGTGATCTCGCCCTGCCGGCCGCGCACGGCCGCGACGATCGCCTCGGCCTCCTGCGCGCTCTTCAGGCGCGGCTGTGAGCCGTCGTGGTAGCGGCCGGAGTAGCGGCGCCCGGAGTCGCCGGAGGTCGGCTCGAAGTCGGCGTCGACGAGCCAGTAGGGCTCGGGCTTGAAGGCGCGGATCTCCTCCTCGCGGCGGGCGATGATCGCCAGCGTGGGGGTCTGGACGCGCCCGAGCGTGACGGCGCGGTCGAAGGACGAGCGCAGCCGGATGGTGGCGGCGCGGGTGGCGTTCATTCCGACGATCCAGTCGGCCTCCGAGCGCGAGCGGGCCGCCTGCTCGAGCTTGGCGAACTCCGAGGCCGGGCGCAGGCCGGAGAACGCGTCCTTGATCGCCTTCGCGGTCATCGAGGACAGCCACAGCCGCTGGACAGGCTTCTTGACGCCCGACTTCTGCAGCGTCCACGCGAAGATCAGCTCGCCCTCGCGGCCGGCGTCGCAGGCGTTGATGATCTGCTCGACGTCCTTGCGCTGCAGCAGCCGCGTGATCACGGTCATCTGCTTGCGCGAGCGCTCGTCGCGGACCTCGAGCTTGAAGTCGTCGGGGACGATCGGCAGGTCCGCCATCCGCCACTTCTTGTACTTGGAGTCGTACTCGTCGGGCTCGGCGAGCTGCACGAGGTGGCCGACCGCCCACGTGACGACGTGGGAGTCGGACTCCAAGTAGCCCTCGTGCTTGGCGAACTGGCCCGGGAGGACCCGGGTGAGGTCGCGCCCGACGGAGGGCTTCTCGGCGAGGACGAGGGTCTTGGCCATAGCCGGTCGAGAGTAGCGGCTGGCTCCTCGCGGGCGGGCGGGGGCGGGCTACGCGCACGGGCCGGTCGCGACCGGGCCGCTCGAGTCCCCCAGGGCCGTGCGCACGACCGCGTTGGGCACGCCGTAGCCGCCGCGCGGCCCGGAGATCGTGGCGGCGAAGATCGTGGTGATCACGCGGCCGCGCCCGTCGACCATCGGCCCGCCGGAGTTGCCGGAGCGCACGGCGCCGCGGAGCGAGCTGATCGAGCGCCGCACCGGCCCGCGGCCGTAGGCGTCCTGGGTGACGACGTCGCGGGTGCCGCCGAGCCGGCCGGCGCGCTCGTCGTAGGGGCCGTTGCGCGGGAAGCCGAGGACCGCGCCCGAGGTGCCCGCGCGCGGCGCGTCGGCGAGCGGCAGCGCCGGCGCTCGCAGCCCCGGCACGCGCAGCACCGCGACGTCGTTGCGCGGGTCGAAGTGCACGGGCTGGGCGTCGATCCCGGGCTCGTCGCCCTCGAGCAGCACGCGCGTGTCCTTCTGGCCGGCCACCACGTGCGCGTTGGTGACGACGATCCCGTCGCCGGCGACCCAGCCGGAGCCCTCGACGCCGAGCCCGCACGCCGTCCCGAGCACCTTGACGACGCTGCGCGCGGCCGCGTCCACCTGCGGGTCGTCGACGATCCCGCGCGAGGGCGCGTCCACGTTGGCCTCGGGTCCGTCGATGCGCGGGAACGGGTCCAGGTTCTCGAGCGCGTTCAGGAGCCCGCTCGTCGGCGGCAGGATCGTGTTGAGCCGCTGCAGGATCGCCGAGCGCTGCACCTCCTGGCGCAGCTCGCCGCCCGAGCCGAGCGCCACCGCGCCCAGCACCCACACGATCCCGAGCCCGACGCAGGCGGTCAGCAGCGCCCCGAGCGCCCCGTCGAGCGTCGCCGCCGCGGGCGTGCGCACGCGCGAGCGCAGGCGCGCGCCGAGCCCTTCGAACCCCATCGCCAGCACCGCGCCCGCGACGAGCGCGCCGATCAGGCCGAAGGCCGGCGCCCAGCCGTTGTCGGCGCCGTCGGGCAGCACCAGCGGGCCGACACGCGTGCCCACCCAGGCGCCGATCGCGAAGCCCACCAATGCGAGCGCCCCGGAGACGAAGCCCTGCGCCCAGCCGAACAGGGCGAGCAGGATCACGATCCCGAGCACGATCCAATCGAGGCCCGTCATCCGGCGAGCGTGCGCGTGACGTACGTGGAGGTGCCGGGCCCGATCATCGCTGCTCTGAGGCTACCCTCGCCCGACCCCCGAAATGGCCGCCCACCCTCCGTCGCCCCTCGTCGGTCCTCCCCCACGCCGCCCGCCGCGCCGCAGCCGCATGTTGCAGCGGCTCGTGCCGCTGCTCGCGTTCGCGGCGGCCGCGTTCGTCGTCGGGATCGTGCTCGGCTCGCGCCACGAGCCGTCCGAGCGCCGCGTGGCCGCGCGCTTCGCGACCGCCTGGGAGCGCGGCGACTACGCCACGATGCATTCGCTGCTGACCGCCGGCGCGCGCGCCGAGTACCCGCTGCGCCGCTTCGAGCGCGCCTACCGGCGGGCGGCCGACACCGCGACGCTTGCGAAGGTGACCGCGTCGCCGCCGCACGTGCTCGACGGCGGGCGGGTCAGGCTCGACGTGCGGCTCGGCACGCGGATCTTCGGAACGATCCGCGACGACGTGACGCTCACCGTCGAGGAGGACGACGACGGCGCGGCGGGCGTCGCCTGGCGCCCGGAGCAGGTGTTCCCGGGCCTGGAGGCGGGCCAGCGGCTGGAGCGCACGAGCGAGATGCCGCCGCGCGCGGCGATCCAGGCTCGCGACGGCACGGTGATCGCCCACGGCGAGGCGCGGCTCTCCGAGCTCGGCCCGAGCGCCTCGGAGATCGCGGGACGGCTCGGCCCGGCGCCGCCGGAGCGCGAGGAGGAGCTGGCCCGCCGCGGCGTCCCGGAGGGGACCCCGGTCGGGCTCACTGGGCTCGAGCGCACGTTCGACGAGCGCCTGGCGGGCAAGCCGGGCGGCATGCTGAAGGCGGGCGCCCGGGTGCTGGCGCGCAGCGAGCCGGAGGCCGGCTCGGCCGTGCGCACCACGATCGACCCGGAGGTCCAGGAGGCCGCCGTGATCGCGCTCGCCGGCCGCTTCGGCGGGATCGCGGTCATGCGCCCGCGCGACGGCGAGGTGCTCGCGCTCGCCGGGATCGCCTACAGCGCGCCCCAGCCGCCCGGCTCGACGTTCAAGATCGTCACGCTCGCCGGGCTGCTCGACGCCGGCGTCGTCAAGCGCAACGCCAAGTTCCCGATCGAGACCAAGACGACGCTCGAGGGCGTCGAGCTCGAGAACGCCAACGGCGAGGCCTGCGGCGGCTCGCTGAGGGCCTCCTTCGCGGAGTCCTGCAACTCGGTCTTCGCCCCGCTCGGCGCCGAGCTCGGGGCGGAGAAGCTCGTCGCGACCGCCGAGAAGTTCGGCTTCAACGAGGAGCCCGGGCTGCCCGGCGCCGCCCGCTCCACGATCCCGGCGGCCGCCGAGGTCGGCGACGACCTGGCGGTGGGCTCGACGGCGATCGGCCAGGGCAAGGTGCTCGCCACGCCGCTGCTGATGGCGGACGTGGCGTCGGTGATCGCGCGGGACGGCCGCCGCCCGAAGCCGACGCTGCTCAAGGGCGCCGGCGGCGTCGCCGGCCGCGCCACCACCCCGGAGACCGCGAGGTTCATCGCCCGCGCGATGCGCTCGGTGGTCACCGACGGCACCGGCATCGGCGCCGCCGTCCCCGGAGTCAGGGTGGCCGGCAAGACCGGCACCGCCGAGCTGCGCTCGACGGTCTCCGAGGACCCGATCCCCGAGGACCCGACCCAGCCACCCACCGAGGAGGACCTCACCGACACCGACGCCTGGTTCACCGCCTTCGCGCCGCTGCGCGATCCGAAGGTCGCGGTCGCCGTCCTGCTCGTCGGACAAGGCGCCGGAGGCGCCACCGCGGCCCCGGCCGCCAAGACGGTCATCGAAGCCGCCCTCAAGAACTGAGAGCCACGCGCTCAACACGCGAGCGTGCAGTTAGTACGTCTATGCGTGAGTAATCGACCCGTCGACGCTGCGCGGGCCGAACCCCCTCCCCCACGTGCCCGCCGTTCAGACGCACCGCAGCGCCACGCGGCGCAAGGCGCCAGCCAGCCAGCCGAACCGAACCGGCTCAGACGTCGAGGTCGACGACGCCCTCGGTCCCCGAGCCACGCTTGAAGCGGAACTCGAGCGGGCGGTTCTGGAGCGACTCGGTCTTGACCTTGAACAGCAGCAGCGAGCCCTGGATCGTGGTGTCGGAGGCCGCGGAGTCGGGCTCCGGGATCAGGCCCTTGGGCGGGATCGGGTCCGGCTTGTAGGCGAACGGGTTGATGTTCGTGTCGATCGGGATCGGCCGGTACTTCTTCTCCTGCGTGTCCACGATCATGAAGTCGTTGGCGGGAGCGATCGTCTCGTCCGTCGTGTTCTGGACGCGGATGAAGACGCCGAACCACGTCTCGTCGCCGCTCGGCTGGGAGGTCGAGGAGGGCAGACCGGCCAGGTAGGAGCGGTCCTCGACGTCGTTCGGGTTCATGTAGCGCGAGATCTGCACCTGGTACTTCAGGTCGTCGACGTCGAGGTAGATGCCCTCCGTCTCGCCCACCGTGACGGTCGCCTGCTTGTTGCCGCAGCCCGCGGCGAACAGGGCGCAGAGCAGCGCGGCGGAGATGACGAGCAGACGCCTCATGGCGCGGATCCTAGACGCCCGCGACCGTGGCGCGCGCGCCGCGATCGTGGTCCTCCTCGAGGATCGACTGCAACCGCTGCAGGGCCTTGCGCCCGCCACGCTTGAACCAGCGGCGCGTGCCGCCCAGGCCCTCCATTATGCGGTCGGTCGGCAGTGCCGGCTCGCTCTCGGTCGTGTGCTCGACCTCGGTGCCGCCGCCCGACGGCGAGAGCGTCCAGGTCGTGTAGGTCTTGTTGCGGTTGAACTTGCCGCCGCGCCCGGCGGCCACGATCCGATACGGCCGCGCGACCTCGATGAAGGTCATGTCCTCCCAGCCGAAGCGGTCGAAGCGCTTGTCGCGGCGGAAGCGGGCGCCCGCGCCCTGGCCCACGGACTCGACGCGCGTCAGGCGCCAGTCCTTGAGGTAGTGATCGGAGAACTCCGGGTGGTTCGCGATGTCGGCGAGGTAGTCGAAGACCTCCTCGCGCGGACGGCCGATGGTGATCTTGCTGGTGACGGGGTCCACGGGCGGCCGTGAGTCTAGTCGCCGCGCCGCGGATCCGGCGGCTCAGGCGGCTCTGGGGCGGCGGCTGCTGCTCGCGCCCTTGACCGTGCGGTGGTGCTCGGAGGAGTGGACGACCACCGTGGCGCCGGGCGGCTCGCGCCGCAGATGGCGGCAGAGCTGGCAGACGACCAGGTCCCCGTAGAGGTGCACGTGCTCGCCGGTTAGGGGCGTCCGGTGACAGTGCGAGCATGTCGCGTCCGCGGACACGCCGCGCCCCTTCCCGAGCAGGGAGATCTCCGTCGGGACGCGGAGCTTGGAGCGGTGGAGGGGGAGCGCCGGCATGGTGCTCAGGCGGTTCGCCACGGGCATGGAGAGCCCTGCCGTTGCAACGATCGGCCCGCGGCTGCGGTCCAGACCCCATTGACCTGGTGCGTAGAATTCTCACCCGGAGGAAGGGGCGCGCTCTGCGCCGAGACAGGAGAGAACCTGATGGATCCGCGTGAATCGAGCGACGTGCAGGCCACCGGCACGCTGCCCCTGTCGGGGCAGGCATCGGTCCCTGTACAGCCGCCCGCGGCCGTGGAGCGCGAGCGTCCCGTGTGGCTTCAGGACGCCCGCCTCGGGCTCACCCAGCCGGGCAAGTACCTCGCCTACGAGGAGTCCGGGCGCCAGGTCGTAACGCCCCTCAACCAGGAGTGGACCCGGATCGGGCGCTCCCTGGCCGCCGACATCCGCTTCGACGACGCGACGGTCTCGCGCCGTCATGCGCTCGTCGTCAGCCAGGCCGAGGGCGTACGCGTGCTCGACGACCGGTCGCTGAACGGCGTCTACGTCAACGGCGAGCGCGTCGAGTGGGCGCCGCTGACCGACGGCGACGAGATCTCGATCGGCCGCCACAGCATCTTCTTCCTGGACACGGCGACGGTCGGCTCGCCCTCGCCGCAGGCGGCGGTCGTCGAGTAAGTAACCCGTCCGATTTGGGTTTCGCCTGCCAGGCGAGACGAGCTCCTTCGTCGCCGCTCGCCTTCGGCGACGTTACTCTCGCCGCTCGCCTTCGGCGACGTTACTATGCCCGCGCCATGGCCGAGACGATCGCCTTACTGTCGCTGAAGGGCGGCACGGGCAAGACCACCACCGTACGGACGCTGGCGGACGTGTTCCGCCGCATCGGGCTGGACGTGCTCGCCATCGACCTGGACCCGCAGGGCAACCTGTCGGACTACTTCGACGTCGCACCCGACGCGAGCCCAACGATCGCCGACGTGCTGGCCGGCCAGGCGAAGGCCACCGCGGCCTCCCACGGCGGGATGATCCCCGCGACGCCGATCCTCGCCGAGGTCGAGCGCACGATGTCGGGCAAGATGGGCCGCGAGCTGGTCCTGCGCAAGGCGCTCAAGGACGTCCGCAAGGAGCACGACCTCGTCCTGATCGACTGCCCGCCGGCGCTCGGGCTGCTGACCGTCAACGGCCTCGTCGCTGCCGATTGGGCGCTCGTCTCCTCCGAGGCGCAGTACTTCGCGCTGCAGGGCGTGGAGGGCGCGCTCGAGGTCGTCGAGCAGGCGAAGGAGTTCTACAACCCGGACCTCGAGTTCCTGGGCGTGGTCCTCAACATCGCCGACATGCGCACCAAGCACTCGCGCGAGGCCTACGAGCAGCTCAAGGAGCACTACGGCGAGAAGGTCTTCGAGACCGTCGTGAAGTCCTCGATCGCCTACGCGGAGTCGGCGGAGAAGGGCGTCTCGATCCTCGACCACCGGCCCGACCTCGGCGCGGACTACCTCGCGCTGGCCGACGAGGTGCTGCGGCGCGTCGGCCTCAAGGACGCGCGCAAGAAGCTCAAGCCGCTGCTCGCCGCCTAGCGGCGGCGCGCGCGGCGGGTACAACTACGGCGTGAGCCGGCTCGCGCCACTGCTGCTGCTCGCGCTGGCCGGCTGCGGCTCGGCGCCCGCGCCCGAGCGCGCCGGGCCCACGGACGAGCCGCACTTCGCCGTCGCGCGCGACGCGCCCAAGCGCCCGAAGCGGGCCGAGCCCGCCCCGCGCGGGCGCTGGGCGACCGCCCACGTCATGCGCGCCACCGCGCTGCGCGCCGCCCCGGGCGGGCGCGAGCTGGGGCGCGTGAAGCCGCGTACCGAGTTCGGCTCGCCCAAGGTCGTCTCCGTGCTGCGCGAGCGCCGCGGCTGGCTCCGCGTCGTCGTGCCCGAGCGCCCGAACGGCGCTCCCGCGTGGATCCGCGCGGCCGCCACGAGGCCGGGCGCGGTGGACGTCTCCCTGCGCGTCGACCGCTCCGACCGCCGCCTGACCGTGTGGCGGCGCGGCAGCGTCGTGCGGCGGGTGCGCGTCGCGGTCGGGCGTCCCGGCACCGAGACGCCGGCCGGCCGCTTCGCGGTCACCGACAAGCTCCACACCCAGCGCGCCGACTCGCCGTACGGGTGCTGCGCGCTCGCGCTCTCCGGCCACCAGCCCAACCTGATCCCGGGCTGGCCCGGCGGCGACCGGCTGGCGATCCACGCGACCCCGCAGCCGGAGACGATCGGGCAGGCGGCCTCGCTGGGCTGCCTGCGTGCCGCGACCCGCGACCTGCAGGCGCTCTTGCGGATCGTGCCACTCGGCGCGCCCGTGTTCGTCAGTCCGTGAACACTCTGTCAATTGCGGTTGGGGTGTGAGCCTCCAGCTGGGTACGAGGTAATTTCGTGCCCCACCACATCCGCATCTTCCACTGTGACGACTCGTCCGCGTTCACGCGGCTGGTCCGGCACTGGCTCGACGACCACGCCGACATCCGGCACGTCGGCGAGGCCCACTCGGGCGACGATGCGATCGCGGCGATCGGCCCGGCCCGACCCGACGTCGTGCTGCTGGACACCATGGGCTCCCCCGGCGACACCACGCTCCTACGGCGCATCAGGAGCGAGGTCCCCCAAGCGCGGGTCATCGTCTACAGCGGCTACGTCTCGCTCCTCGACGAAGGCCTCGGCGAGGAAGCCGACGCCTACATCGAGAAGGCCGAGGACGAAGAGGCCCTCGTGGCGATGATCCGCGCCGTCGCCGCCGCCCGCGCGACCGGCGGCTAGAGCTCGCGCACGTAGGCGCCCTGCGGCTCGAAGGGCACGTGCAGCACCTGCGCCCAGCCGGCCGTGGCGGGCTTGAGCTTGGCCATCACCGCGCCCGTCGCCTCGTAGTGCGTCCAGAACAGCACGGACGGTCCGGCACCGGAGATCGTGGCCCCGAGCGCTCCGAGCTCCTCGGCGCGGCGCACCAGCGCCATCGACTGCGGGTACAGCGATGCCCGCCGAGGCTGGTGCAGGCGGTCGTGCAGGCCGGCGCTCACGAGGTCCCAGTCGCCGCGGACGAGGCCGAGCACGAGCATGCTCGCGTGGCCGATGTTGTGGACGGCTTCGGTGAGCGGCACCTGCGCGGGCAGCGCGGCGCGGGCCCTGGACGTGCGCACGTGCTTGTGCGGGACGACGAGGATCGCCTCCAGCCCGGCCGGGACGTCGAAGCGCGCCGCCTTCGCGGCGACGCACACGACGAACCCGCCGAGCAGGGCGGCGGCCGCGTTGTCGGGATGGCCCTCGAGACGGGTCGCCGCGTGCAGCAGCGGAGCGTCGAGCTCGAACAGGGAGTCGGCGGCCATCAGCCCGGCCACGTAGGCCGCGGCGCTCGTCCCGAGCCCGCCCGACAGCGGCACCTCCGAGCGGATCGTGAACTCGAAGTCGTCGGCCGGGTGCAGCGTCTCGAACGCCCGCACGGCCAGGTTGCGGCGGTCGCGCGCGATCTGCAGGTCGGTGTGGACCGCGAATGAGCCGGCCTCCTCCACCTCGAGCTCGACGTGCAGCGACAGCGCGGCGGCCAGCACGTCGAAGCCCGGCCCCAGGTTGGCCGACGACGCCGGCACCCGGACGAGCCTGCGCCTATGCATCGATGGCGCGCTCGACCGCTTCGATCTCGGGCTCGCACGGCACGACCGAGCCGGCGTGCGCGAGCGCGGTCTGCGGGTCCTTGAGCCCGTGGCCGGTGAGGACGCAGGTGATCCGCTCGGCGTCCTCGGCGCCGTTGGCGAGCAGCCCCGCGACGCCGGCCGCGGAGGCCGGCTCGCAGAAGACGCCCTCCTCGCGGGCCAGGAACCGGTAGGCGTCGAGGATCTGCGCGTCGGTGACCGCGCGCACCTGCCCGCGCGAGCTGGTGAAGGCGTCCAGCGCCTCCTCCCAGCGGGCCGGGTTGCCGATCCGGATCGCGCTGGCGACGGTCTCGGGCGCCTGGACCGGCGCGCCGTGCACGAGCGGCGCGGCGCCGGCCGCCTGGTATCCGAGCATGCGCGGGCGCGAGCCGCGCTCGCTGAACCCCTTCCAGTACGCGGTCACGTTGCCCGCGTTGCCGACCGGGATGCAGAGCGCGTCGATCTCGCCGAGCTCGTCGAGGATCTCGAAGGAGGCCGTCTTCTGCCCTTCGAGCCGGAACGGGTTGACCGAGTTCACGAGCGCGATCGGGCGCCGCTGGGCCAGCTCGCGCACGAGCTCCAGCGCCTGGTCGAAGTTGCCGCGCAGCGCGATCACGCGCGCGCCGTGCATCAGCGCCTGCGCGAGCTTGCCCGTGGCGATCTTGCCCTCGGGCACGATCACGACCCCCGCCAGCCCGCCGCGCGCGGCATAGGCGGCGGCGCTCGCGGCAGTGTTGCCCGTCGACGCGCAGACCAGCGCCTCGGCGCCCTCGCGCACGGCCGCCGACACCGCGCAGGTCATCCCGCGGTCCTTGAAGGAGCCGGTCGGGTTGGCGCCCTCGATCTTCAGCCACACCTCCGCGCCCGCGCGCTCGGAGAGGCGCTCCGCGAGCACGTGCGGCGTCGAGCCCTCGCCGAGCGAGACCACGGGGTCCTCCGGCGCGAACGGCAGGCTGTCGCGGTAGCGCTCGATCAGGGCGGGCACGGTCTAGGAGAAGTCCTCGTCGATGACGCGGATCGCGCGCGGGGCGGCGCGCATGAAGTCGAGCTGGCCGATCATCCGCACCGCCGCGTACAGGCGCGACTCCAGCAGCGGGTGCAG
>Ga0126313_10000865_pt1 | contig 15216 bp, 14 predicted proteins | sample Plot105A_FD_89954 | JGI IMG/M metagenome (GOLD analysis project Ga0126313, IMG submission 89954) | Serpentine soil microbial communities from UC McLaughlin Reserve, CA, USA - Plot105A | ecosystem: Environmental > Terrestrial > Soil > Grasslands | place: USA: UC McLaughlin Reserve, Lake County...
GATGGTGGGCCGCCCCTTCCAGAGCGCCTCGGTGACGGTCAGGCCGAAGCCCTCGCGGATCGACTTCTGCAGGCAGATGTCCGACTGCGACTGGAAGGCGTTGACCTCGATCGCGCCGACGTTGTTGAGGTTGCTGAGGATTTTGATGTCCTCGTCGCCGTCGGCGTATTCGAAGGTCTTCTGGAAGTACTCCATCCCCTCGGGGTCGTCGGTCGCCATCGAACCGACCATCGCCAGCTGCGCCTCGGGCACCTGCTCGGTCAGCTGGCGGTAGGCGTCGATTACGCCGATCGGGTCCTTCCAAGGGTCGAAGCGGGAGACCTGGGTGATCAGCGGCCGGTCGACGTCGATCCCGAACTGGCGGCAGACGAAGGCGGCGTCCTCGGGGGAGAAGGCCATGTTCTTCGGCGAGAGCGGATCGATCGCCGGGGGGATCAGGCGCACCTCCTCGCGGTGTGCCCCCATCCCGTCGGGGACGTAGTCCGCGAGGTGCCAGACGCTTGCGTCGTACTCTTCGATCATCGGCAGCAGGCGCGCGATCGGCGCCGGGTTCGGGGTCGAGAGGTCGATGTGGCAGCGCCAGATCCACTTGTCGCCCTTCGCCTTCGCGCCACGCAGCAGACCGATCGGCTGCGGGTCGTGGACGATGACCACGTCCCACTCTCCCTGCAGGCCCTCGGCATTGATCTCGTTGATTTCGTCGAAGATCTCCCACTGTTCGTCGCTGAGCGTCTCCTCGGCGCCCTGCAGTGAGTTGTGGAGCAGCTTGGTCGCGTTGTAGAACTCTTCCTTGCCGAAGATCACGTGCCAGTGCGCGTCGACGCCGACGTCGCGCATCAGCGGCACCAGCGTGTAGAGGATCTCCGAGACGCCGCCGCCGAAAGCCGTGGCGCTGACGTGCAGCACCCGCTTGCCTTTCAGCGGCTCCGCGAGCTCGCGAATCTGCTCCGTCAGGTCTTTGCCGACGATGTGGGTGTAGTCGGCGAGGGTCTTGTGGCCGAGGGCGACTTCCTGAAGCAAGGCTGGAGTTCTACACCGATCGGCGGCGACACGGCGTCCAGAGGGCTCGGTCGCGGCGGGTCAGCTGGAGGAAGGACGCTTGCCGAGGGTGACCTCGACCTGCTTCCGCTCGCCTTCGCGGAGGATGGTCAGCGTCACGACGTCGCCGGGTTGGCGCGTGGCGATCGATTCCGCCAGATCGTCGGGGCCGACAATGTCGTCGCCGTCCACCTGCAGGATCACGTCGCCGCCGGTCTGGTAGGGGATCGCCTGGAAGCGGACTTTGTCGTCGCCTCCCCTGATCCCGGCTTGCTCCGCCGGCCCGCCGGAGACGACTTCGGAGACGAGACCGCCGAAGGTCGTGTCGAGGCCGAGCTTGCGCGCGAGCTGGGGATAGAGCGCCTGGCTGGAGACGCCGATGTAGGGGTATTCGGCCTCGCCGTCGGCGCGCAGCTGCGCGATCGAGTGCTTGATCGCCGAGACCGGCACGGCGAACCCCACGCCGTCGTTGGCGCCGGAGTTGGTCTCGATCTGCTGATTGATCCCGACCACGCGGGCGCCGGCGTCGAGCAGCGGCCCGCCGGAATTGCCGGGGTTGATCGAGGCGTCGGTCTGGATCGCGCCGGCGATTTCGAACTTGGTCAGCGATTGGACCGAGCGATCGGTCGCGGAGACGACACCGACCGAGAGCGACTGCTGCTCGCCGAAGGGGCTGCCGATCGCCGCCACCGGCTGCCCGACGCGCAGGTCCTGGTCGTCCCCCAGCTCGAGCGGGTGCAGTTCGAAGCCGTCGGGCTCGATCCGCAGCAGGGCGACGTCGGCGAAAGGATCGAAGCCGACGATCTCGGCCGGGACCACGTTGCGGTCCGGGAACTCGACGTAGACCTCGTCCGCCGCCTTGCGGTCGCCGCTCGATTCGTCGGTGACGACGTGGGCGTTGGTGACGATCTCGCCCTCGCTGTCGAGCACGAAGCCGGACCCTTCGGCGGCTCCCTGGCCCTCGAAGACCGAGCGGATCGTCACCACTCCGGCCGCCGCCTCCTCGTAGACGCGGGCGGCGTCGAAGCCGGGGCTCGAGGTCTGGATCACGACTTCCGGCTCGGGCGTCGTGGTCACCTGGGCTGCCGTCCCGGAGCCGCCGCCGGCACCGGAATCGCTTCCCCCCGACCCGCAGCCGCCGAGGAGGCCCAGCGCGAGCAGCAGGACGAGGAGGGCCGGGAGGCGGTTCACGCGCCGGCCCTGACGGGGGCGCGGCTGGATCGGGAAGGGCCTGCTTCGCGGGCGCCGGGGGGCAGATCGAGCGTGAAGGCGGTGAAGCGGCGGCTGGAGCTGATCGTGATCGCCCCGTTCATCCGCTGGGCGAGCTCGGTCGCGATCGCCAGCCCGAGCCCGGACCCCCCCGCTTTGTCGGCCGTGTAGAAGCGCTCGAAGATCCGCTTTTGCGCGCGCTGCGGAATCCCCGGCCCCGCGTCGGAGACGGTCAGCTCGGCACGGCCGTTGGCGGAGTAGGTGGTCACGGTGACGTCGGTGCCCTCGGGAGTGTGGGTGAGGGCGTTGTCAAGCAGGATACGGATGATCTGCCGCACCCGATCAGGATCGCCGAGCGCGACCGCCGAACGCTCGGGAGTGCGCAGTTGCAGGCGCGAGCCGCGCAGGTCGGCGCGGGCCCCGAACTCCCTCGTCACCTCGCGGGCGAGGCCGGTGAGGTCGACGGCGCTGGCCCGCATCTCGATCGCACCGGCGTCGAGCTGGGAGAGGTCGAGCAGGTCGGTGGTCAGCTTCGTCAGGCGCTCGATCTGCTGGCGCATCGTGCGCACGAACTCGGCCCGCTCCTCGGGGCTCGGGTCCTCGTCTTCGAGCAGCTCGACGAAGCCGCCGAGGCTGAAGATCGGCGTCCGCAGCTCGTGGGAGGCGTTGGCGATGAACTGCTTGCGGGCGCTGTCGAGCTCGGCCAGGCGGCGCTGCATCTCGTTGAAGGTGCGGGCGAGATCGCCGAGCTGGCCGACCGAGGCGACCGGGATCGAGGTTTCGAAGTTGCCGTCGGCGACTTTGCGGGCGGCTTCCTGCAGGCTCTGGATGTTGCTGGCCGCGGCGCGGGCGTAGTAGAGGCCGATCGCGGTCGCGATGGCGACGGCGATCAGGCCGCCGGTGAGGATCTGCAGCTTGACCGCGTCGTCGCCGCTGGCCGAGCCGCCGATCGCGACGGCGTAGACGTAGACGACCGCGGTGGCGCCGACCGCGATCGCGATCGAGATCAGCGTTATGCGGCTGGCGAGGTCGCTGAGCCGGAGCCCCCGCATCGCCGTTACTCCCGGAACCGGTAGCCGACCCCGCGCACGGTGAAGAGGTACTCCGGCTCCTTCGGGTCCCGCTCGAGCTTCTCGCGCAGGTGGCGGATGTGGACGTCGACGGTGCGGGGATCGCGATAGTCGGAGTCTCCCCAGACGTGCTCGAGCAGCGTCTCGCGGGTGAGGACCCGGCCGGGCGAGCGGGCGAGGGCACCGAGAATCTCGAACTCGACGTAGGTGACTTTGACCTCGCCGCTGTCGAGGGTCACCATCCGCCGATCGAAGTCGATCGTCAGCTCGCCGCACTCGATTGCCCCGTCGCCGCTTGACTCGCCGCCCATCCGCGAGCGTCGCAGCGCCGCTTTGACCCGGCTGCGGAACTCCCGCATCGAGAAGGGCTTGGTGATGTAGTCGTCGGCCCCGACCTCGAGGCCCGCGACCTTGTCGGTCTCGCTGCCTTTCGCGGTCAGCATGATGATCGGCACCTGGCTGCGCGAGCGCAGCTGGCGGCAGACTTCGACGCCCCCCATCTGCGGCAGCATCAGGTCGAGGATGACCAGGTCGAAGCGCCCTTCCTCGAAGCGCCGCAGCGCTTCGGAGCCGTCGAGAGCGGAGGTGACGTGGTAGCCGTCCTTGCGCAGCGGGTAGCTCAGCAGCGTCTGGATCGACTGCTCGTCGTCCACCAGGAGAATGCGGGCTGAACCGTTGGGCACGACTGTGAAGGGTAGTAACCGCCGCAGGTTGGACGCATGTGCGAGTACCAAGAACTAAGGATCCGGGTATCGCCGCCGATAATGACCGCGAAGGCAATGGAGCCCCAGGAACTGAAAACTCTGGTTGAGACCGGCAGCTACAAGCCGGACCCCGCGCAGGTCGCGATCGCGATGCTCAGCCGCCGCGGCGTTCGCGAGCTGCTGACCGGGATCCACGCGACGGCTCAGCAAAATGGTCATAGCCCTGGGGCTGGAGTAGTCCGCCCCCGGGCAGCCTGATCTCGATTCCTTCTCCGGCCACGACTGTGCCGATCACGGTGAGGCCGGCCTCCGCTGCTTGCTCGACCCGTGCGCTCGCTTCTTCGAGCGCGTCGGGGGGCAGGGTCGCAAGCAGCTCGTAGTCCTCGCCGCCCGCGACGGCGAGCCGCAGGGGCTCCAGGCTGCTGGCCGCGGCGATCTCGGTAACGCCCTTCTCCAGATGCAGGGAGCTTGCCTCGATTTTCAGCCCGACCCCGCTCGCCGCGGCGAGGTGGCCGGCGTCGCCAGCGAGGCCGTCGCTGACGTCGATCATCGCCGAGGCGCCAGCGCCCGCCAGCGCTCGCCCGGAGCGCAATCGAGGCCGCGGGTCGAGCTGGCGGGCGCGGAGCCGCGTCGCGGTCTCCGCCGCGACCCCGGCGGCGAGGTCCGGGTCGTCGAGCAGGAGGCGACCGGCGGCGGCACCGCCGAGCTCGCCGGTGAGGACGATCAGGTCTTCGGGCCGGGCGCCGGCGCGGGTGACGAAGTCCGCCGGCGCCGGCGCGTGCCCGACCACGGTGACTGCCAGGGTGAGGACCGGCGCCTGGGTCAGGTCGCCGCCAGCGAGCGTGGTGCCGGTCGCTCCCGCAAGCTCCAGCATGCCGTCCAGCAGGGCGAGGAGGTCGCTCTCGGCCAGGTCGGCGGGGGCACCGAGGACGAGGTAGGCCTCGCCTGGCTCGGCCCCCATCGCGGCGAGGTCGGAGAGGGAGGTGGCGAGGGCCTTGCGGCCGATCGTCCCCAACCCTGCCTCTCCGCGGCGGAAGTGGACGCCCTCGACGATCGCGTCGACCGAGGTGGCCGTCGCCCCGACGGGGACGGTGACCGCAGCATCGTCGCCGCTGCCGAGTTTCACCTGCTGACCGTCCTTCGGCAGGCGCTCACGCAGCTTCGCCAGCAACTCGAACTCGCCCATCATCCGACTATCCCAAACAACTGGCCATACAACTAAGGTGCGAATGGACGTGGAGAGCCGCCAACCATTCCTGCACCGGGTAGGCGAGGCCGGGTCGCGGGTCGGCAAGAAGCCGCCCCGCAGTCGCAAAGTCCGCCTCGCCCTCCAGATCGGCCTCGCGGTCCTGATCTTCGGCTTCCTCGTGCTGACGGTGATCGACCAGTGGTCCGAGATCCAGGACGAGGGGGTCCACTTCCACGTCGGCTGGCTGATTCCGGCGATCGTCATCCTCCCCTTCTTCTTCGTCCTCAGCGCCTACGGCTGGGACCTGACGCTGCGCTTCCTCGGCTACCGGATCGGCTTCGGCCGGGCGCAGGTCGCCTGGGGGCAGCCGCTGCTGGCCCGCTACGTGCCGGGCAGCGTCCTCTACGTGCTGGGACGGCTGCTGCTCTCCGAGCGCGCGGGCATCCCGCGGCGGATCACGATCACCAGCATCGTCTACGAACAGGCGACCTCGGCGACCTCGGCGATCGTCGTCGCCTCCTACTTCATCATCAAGCACCCGGATCTCCAGGGCGAGCCCTGGCGGTGGGGGGTACTGCTGCTGATCCCGGCGGCGATCGTGGTCCTGCACCCGAAGATCTTCGGCCCGCTGGCGAACTGGGCGCTGCGCAAATTCGGCCGCGAGCCCTTGCCCGTCTTCGTCCCCCTGCACGGGATCATCGCCCTGATCGCCTTCTACATGGTCAATTGGGTCGTCGTCTCCCTCGGCCTCTACTGCGTCGCCCGCTCGGTCACCTACATCCCCTTCGAGGACGTCGTCCTCGTCGGTTCGGCGCAGGCGATCGGGTACGTCGCGGCGCTGGTCACGCTGATCGCGCCCGCCGGCCTCGGGGTCAAGGACGCCGCCTTCGCCTGGGCGATGAAGGCGGCCCTGCCGAGCAAGAGCTTCGCGCTCGGCTCGCTGATCGCGATCGCGGTGCGCGGCGTCCTCACCCTGGCGGAACTGATCTACGTCGGCGGCGTGACGGTCCTCGGGCGGCGCGAGGGTTGGAGCATCCCGACCGGGATCCTGCACCCGTCGCCCGAGGAGGAAGAGGCGGAGCGGGCCGCGCCCCAACCCAACTGAGTCTCTGGTTCAGAGGGGGATGCGGGCCCCGAGTTGGTAAGCCGTCAGGCCGAGGGCCAGGAGCTGGAGCGAGCGGTCTCTGGACACGGCTGCCAGGGGGAGGAGCCAGATCAGATACCAGGGGAGGAGCCAGGCGGTGGCCAGGAGCAGGGCGAGGGTGGCCCAGCCGGCGGCGCGGACCCAGTCGCCGCCGCGCCAGGTCCAGGCGAGGAGGTAGACGAGCGCCGCGATGAAGAGGGCCGCAGCGCCGATGCGGGTCGTGCCAGCGTCTAGGTCGATGAGGCGGGCGGCCAGGATCGGGAGGCTCATGTAGCTGGTCCGGCTCTGGTTCTCCCCGGCGAGCCGGAAGCCGTGCAGCCAGTCCCAGCCGAAGGCGAGCCAGGCGGCGACCGCGATCGTCATCGCGGCCCCCACCGCCCCGAGCAACAGCCGGTTGACGGGCCGATTTCCCGCCGTATAGGCGTGTTTTCGGCCCATCGACTTCGATTGGGTTGAACCGAGGAGGGCGAAAGGCGCGATCAGGGCGGCCGAGGTCTTGGTGGCGATCGCGGCCGCCAGGGTCGCGCCGGCGGAGAGCTCGCGGGCGCTGAGCAGGGCGGCGACGGCGAGCATCGCCAGCAGCATCGTCAAGCCGTCGTTGTGGGGGCCGCCGACGACGTGGACGAGAACCAGCGGGTTGAGGGCGACGAAGGCGGCGGCGCGGAGCGGGTCGGCGCCGCGCCAGGCGGCGAGGCGAGAAACGACCGCGGTGATCCCGAGGACCGAGAGCGCGGCCACCGCCTTCAGTACCGCGACCGCGAGACCGACCGGCAGCCAGGCGAGGGGATAGGTCGCCAGGGTGAAGAGCGGCCCGTAGGCGCTGGTCGCTTCGGTCCAGGTGACCTCTGCGTAGGCGGGGTCAGCCGTCGCGGCCAGGGGCGGGTGTACGTAGGGGTCGAGCCCGTGGCGGACACCGAGCCGGGCGTAGTCGATGTAGCTGTAGACGTCGTGGGAGAGGAGAACCGGCGTGAGCGCGAAGCCGGTGACGAGGAGTCCGATCGCGCCCCAGACGACTCGCCTGCCGAGCCTCGGGGCAAGAGCGAGGCCGCCGAGGTAGCCGGCGAAGCCGGCCCACATCAGGCCGTAGGCGAGACCGGGGTCGATCGCGCCTACCCGCCCGCGTTCTTGCCGCCGCCGACGTCCTGCGGAGCGGGAGTCGGCGGTGAGTACGGCTCTTGCCCTGCCCCCGGGGCGTAGGCATCCGGGTCGTAGCCGCCGACCGCGGCGCTTCCCGCCGGCGGCGGTCCGTCACTCCCGCCGCCGCTGTCAGCCCCGCCGAGGCTGCCGTCGTCGCTCGGGCTAGAGCGGGCGTAACGCCCGTAGAACGGCGCCCAGCTGACCTGCTCGCTCGGTTCCTCGAATTCCTCGCAGGGCACCCCCGCACCGGTGTAGAGCGAGTGCCAGATTTCGGCCGGGAAGGTGCCGCCGAAGACGGTCCGCCCGTGCACGCTCGACATCGAGATGTCGTTCGACTCCGGGTAGCCGACCCAGACCACCGTCGCCAGGTTCGGCTGGTAGCCGGCGAACCAGGCGTCGGTGTATTCGTCAGTGGTCCCCGTCTTGCCCGCCTGTCCGGCGCAGCCGGTGTAGGCGGCGGTCCCGGTCCCTTCGGTGATGTTGTCGTGCAGCAGCCGGGTCACCTCCCAGGCCACCGCCGGTGAGACCACCTGCTCGGGCTTAGAGGCTTCGGGATGGTCGACGTGGCCGTTGGGGAAGACGACTTTGGTGACCGCGATCGGGTCGCGGTGCCGCCCGCCGGCGGCGAGGGTCGCGTAGGCGCTCGACATCTCCAGCGGTGAGACGCCGATCCGCAGGCCGCCGATCCCCTCGGCCGGAATCCCGTCCAGCGGCGAGGTGATTCCCATCTGGTGCGCGGTCGCCGCCACCGCCGCTGGGCCGACGTCGAGGTCGAGCTGGGCGAAGACGGTGTTGTCGGAGGCGACCGTCGCCTGCTGCAGGTTGACGGTCCCCAGATAGCCTTCGTCGGCGGTGTGGACCATCCAGTGCCCCCACTTCGGCAGGTAGAGGTCGAGCGGTTTGGAGGTGTAATAGGTCGAGTAGGGATCGATCCCCTGGCGGATCGCCGTCGTCAGGACGAAGGTCTTGAAGGTCGAGCCAGGCTGGCGGTGGCCCTGGGCGGCGAGGTTGAACTTGCTCTCTTCGTAATGGGAGCTGGAGACCATCGCCCGGATGTGGCCGTTGCGCGGGTCGATCGAGACCAGCGCCGAGGAGGGGTCGGTCGAGTAGGGCAGCGCCGAGCGCATCGCATCGAGGCCGACTTCCTGCAGCTCGGGCTCGATCGTCGTCCGCACCTGGAGTCCGCCGCGCCGAACCGTGTTCGCGCCGTACTTCTCGATCAGGTTGTTTTCGACATAGTCGAAGAAGTAGGGCTCGCGGTGCTCGAAAAAGCTCTCGTCGAGGTTCACCCGCAGGCCGCTGGCAATCGCCGTCTGCGCCCGCTCCTCGCTGATGTAGCCGAGCTTCGCCATCTGCCGCAGCACCTGGTTCCGCCGCGCTTTCGCCGCCGCCGGCGCCAGCAGCGGGTTGTATTCGGAGGGCGCCTGGGGGAGGCCGGCGAGCAGCGCTGCTTCGGGCAGCTTCAGCTGCCAGACCGGCTTCGAGAAGAAGATCCTCGCCGCGGCGCCGACTCCCACCGCGGTCGTCCCTTCGACCGTCCCGTAGGAGGCGACGTTGAGGTAGGAGCCGAGGATTTCCTTGCGGCTGTGGCGTTCGGCGTACTCGATCGCCAGCTGCGCCTCTTCGATCTTGCGCTCCAGCGTCCGCTTCGGGTTCTCGATGCAGAGGTTGCGGACCAGCTGCTGGGTGATCGTCGAGCCACCCTCGACCGCTTCGCCGGCTTCCAGGTCCTTGACCGCGGCGCGCAGGATCCCCTCGTAGTCGAGGCCGTCGTGCTGGTAGAAGCGCTGGTCCTCGATCGCCACCGTCGCCAGCCGCAGGCTCTTCGGGACGCGGTCGATCGAGACCAGCACGCGTGCCTCGGGCGAGGCGACGGTGCCCAGCCTCGACCCGTCGGCGGCGTAGAGGGCCGTGTTGCCGCCCTTCTCGATCGGCTCGCAGGAGGCGAGCGAAGGGGCGTCGGCGGCGACGTCGAGAACCCACGAGGTGACGGCGATCGCGGCGATCGCGAGCACCACGAAGACGCCGCCGAAGACGATCAGGAGCTTGGCGCCGATCCCCCCGTGCCGGCGCTGACGTCGCCGAGTGCGCTGCGTCATCGCCCCAGAGGCTACTTAGAGGCCGCAGCTGGCTCCAGCGGCGGTTGCCCTCAGGCGATGGTGTCTTCGGTCGAGTGGTTGTGGACGATCCCTTCGCTCAGCAGCTGGTTCGGGATCACCACGGAGCTGCCGTCGCCGGGGTCGACGTAGGTGTAGGAGAGGGTGATGTCGGTGACGCGGCCCTCGCGCTCGTCGAAGCTGATCCGGTCGCCGATCCGGATCGGCTGCGAGATCGCGATCTGGATCCCGGCGATCATGTTGGCGAGGGTCCGCTGGGCGGCGAAACCGACTACCGCGACGACCAGCGCGGTCGAGGCAAGGACGCCGGTCGCCAGCTCCTTCAGCTCGGTGAACTGGCTCAGCGCCAGCATCGCGACGACGAGCAGGACGGCGAGGAACGCGAGGCGGCGGAGGATGCGCAGCCGCGTCCGGGTCGAGCGCGAGACCTGTGAGACTGCCGGCGACATGGAGAGCAACCTAGCCACCGCGCCCGTCGCCGAGCCGGTCGAGGGCCAATTCCCGCCCTCCAACTGGGGCCCCTCGGGGGCGCTGCTCGGCGCCGTCCTGGCAATCGTCGTCGGCCTCGTCCTCGGCCTGCCGGCGATCGCCTTCACCGACTCCGCCGGCGACCTGACGACGGTCGGGAACGTCGTCGCCCAGCTGGGGCTCGTCATCGGCCTGCTCGGGGTGCCGCTGGCGGTCGCCCACTCGCGCGGGGCAGGGACGCTGGGCGAGTGCCTGCGGCGGCTGGGGGTGCGGCGCTTCCGTCCCTCGGCCTTCGGCTGGATGGCCGCCTCCGTCGGCGCCTACTTCGCCTTCGCGATCGCCTACTCGGTGCTGATCGTCGAACCCGAACAGGAAGACATTGCCGACAGCTTCGGGCCGATCCCCGTCCAGGTCCTGGTGATCGTCCTCGGCGCCGCGATCGCCGAGGAGATCTGCTTCCGCGGGATGCTCTTCGGCGGCCTGCGCGAGCGGCTGCCGAAGTGGGTAGCGGCCTTGATCGCCGGCACGGTGTTCGGCCTGCTGCACGCTTTCACCGGGATCACCGCGGTGCCGCCGCTGATCGCCTTCGGGGTCGTCTTGTGCCTGCTCTACGAGAAGACCGGCTCGATCGTGCCGGGGATGATGCTGCACGCCCTGAACAACTCTGTCGCCCTCCTCGCTCAGTAGGGTTTGCCCGTGATTCGCCGCCTCGTCCCTCTGCTCGCCGTCGCCTGCGCGCTGGCCCTGCCCTCCCTGGCGATGGCCGCGCCGAAGCCGAAGGCGCCGCCGAAGCCGACCCCGGCGCCGGAGGCGACGGTCAAGGTCAAGGTCGGGAACCTGAAGCAGGGCCGCGCCGAGATCATGCAGACGGTCCCGGTCAGCGGCTCGCTGGCGCCGTTCGTCGCCGGCGAGAAGGTCGAGGTGACCTTCTACCTCGACGGCCACATCCTCTTCAGCCGCAACCTGCCGGTTCGCAAAGCCGGCGGCAAGGGCAGCTTCCGCACCAGCATCCAGGTTCGCGAGGGCGGCAGGTACGCGGTTGCGGCCAAGCACGTGGCGACGCCGGCGCTTGGCGCTGACAGCACCGTGCGGAAGAGCTGGAAGGTCAGCTTCCCGGCCCTGCACCAGGGTCAGTGCGGCGACGTCGTCGTCGGTTTCGAGAAGGCGATGCGGAAGATGGGCTACATCGCCAACGACGGCCGCTGCTACGGCGGCAAGACCGGGCGCGGCGTCCTCGCCTACCGCAAAGTCAACGGCATGACCCGCAGCATGCGCGCTGGCGCCGGGCTGGTCGAAAAGGTCTTCTCCGGCAAGGGCGGCTACGAGGTCCGCCATCCGGGTGCCGGCGAGCACGTCGAGGCGCCGCTCTCCAAGCAGGTACTGGTCTTCACCAAGGGCGACAAGCCGTTCGCCATTTACCCGATCTCCTCCGGCAAGTCCTCGACCCCGACCGTCACCGGCCACTTCGAGTTCATCCGCCAGGAACCGGGCTACAACTCCCACGGGATGTACTACTCGTTCTACTTCTACGGTGGCTACGCCGTCCACGGCTACGAATCGGTCCCCGATTACCCCGCCAGCCACGGCTGCCTGCGGACCTTCATCGCCGATCAGCCCGAGATCTACGAGCGGATCTTCTTCGGCGAGGACATCTTCATCTGGTGAGCGGGTGTGACGCGGCGCATATCGGCGTCCTCAGTCGCTCGCGTGCAGAGCACGCCACGCTCCCTGCGTCCTTGATCTGCTTGGTCACACCCGCTCACCGGTGACCGACCTGGCAAAGGCCAAGGAGCCGCTGCTCTCGGAGCTGAAAGAGCATTCGCTGATCCTCGGGGAAGTCACCCTCGCCAGCGGGGCGACGGCGCAGTACTACGTGGATGCGCGGCGGGCTTTGATGCGGCCGGAGGGGTTCGAGGCGGCGGGGGAGTTGATCGCCGCGACTGCCTTGGAGCTCGGGGCCGAGGCAGTTGGGGGGCCAGCCACGGCGGCGATTCCTCCCGCCTGCGCGGCGATCGCGGTTCCCGCCGGGCAGGGGCTGGTCGCGTTCTTCGTGCGCGGGTCGCGCAAGGAGCACGGGCTGCAGCGCTGGGTCGAGGGGCCGGTCGAGCCGGGAGTCAGATGCCTCGTCGTCGAGGACACGGTCACCACCGGCGGCTCCACCGCGGACGCGATCGGTCGCGTGCGGGAGGAGGGGCTCGAGGTCGCCGGCGTCGTCGCCGTCGTCGATCGGCTGGCGGGCGGCGCCGAGAGGATCGAAGCCGCCGCCGAGGCTCCCTACCGGGCCCTGGTCACGATCGACGAGATCTACCCGGAGCGCCCCGACCGCGGCTGATGGAGCCCGACTCGGTCGAGCTCCGGGTGGTCGGCTGCCTGGTCGAGAAGCAGCGGACGACGCCCGACGTCTACCCCCTCTCGCTCAACGCCCTGCGGCTCGCCTGCAACCAGGCGACGAACCGCGACCCGGTGGTCGACTACGACGAGGCGGCTGTAAGCGACGCGCTGCGCCGCCTCGCGCGTCGCGGCTGGACGCGGCTCACCAGCGGAGCCGGCAGCCGCGCCCGCAAGTACCGCCACCTGCTGCCCGAGGCCCTCGGGGTCGACGACGAGGAACTCTCCCTGCTGGCGGTGCTGATGCTGCGCGGCCCGCAGACGCCAGGCGAGCTGAAGCAGCGCAGCGAGCGCCTGCATCGCTTTCCCGACCTGGCCGTGGTGCAGGCGACGCTGGAGAAGCTGCTCGAGCGCGAGCTGGTGGTCCGCCACCCGCGGCGCCCGGGTCAGAAGGAGGATCGCTATGAGCAGCTGCTGGGCGGCGACGACAAGGGCGATCTGTCCCAGCAGCCGCCGGCGTCTGCTGCCGAAACCGAGCCTGCGTCGGAGGACCTCCCCGATCCGAGTGAGGACAGGCTCGCTCGTCTCGAGCGGCAGTTGGGCGAGCTGCGGGCCGAGGTCGCCAGCCTGCGCGAAGCGCTCGGCGGTTAGCCGCCGAGGCCGACCACGGCGACCCGTCGCCCGCCGGGGATCGCCACCACCACCTGCGTCCTCAGGCGCCCCCGCTCGCGCAGCAGGGTCCGGCCGGCCGCGCTGAGCGGGACCCGGTAGGTCTGACCGCCGCCGCCGGTGAGCCGGAAGGCGGAACGGCCGACGACGCGGCTGACCGGTCGGGTGCGCGGCCCGCCACGGGTGTGACTCGGGACCCGGAAGCGGGATCGGAGCACGATCTGCCCGGGGCACTCGGTGCCCGCCGGCCAGAGGCAGTCGATCCGGACCCGGACTTTCCTGCCCCCGGCCTTGAGTCGCGAGAGCCTGAGCGCGACCGGGATCGTCGCCCCCTTGCAGCCGAGCAGGCGGTCTTCCCCGGGTTCGCGATCCAGGGCGTAGGCGCAGATCCGCTGGCGGCCCGACTTGATCGTCGGCAGGGTCAGGTCGAACCCGTGTCGGGGGCCCACTTCGGGGAACTCGAGGGCGACGTCGCGGCGCGAGCCGGTGGCGACGGTCCCGAGTTCGTAGGTCGCGGCACCGGCGGTCCCTTCCTTGCCTCCGACCGAGAGCCGGATCGCGACCGGTTCGGTCGGAGCGTTGGGGTCGAAGGCCCAGCCGCGGACCCGCACCTGCCCGGGCGCCGGGGAGGCGGCGAGGTCGAGGTAGCCGATCGGGTCGTCGCCGGCGACCAGCGTCGCCGAGCCGACCGTCGCGGCGTCGACGTAGTTGTTGTCGATGTTGATCGCCACCCCGCCGTAGGTCTCGTTGTGGCCGCCGCGGTACTGGTGGATGCGCCGGTGCGGGGTCCAGGCGCTGGCCGGGATCGCCGGGTCGTCGCTGTCCGCCTCGCCGTTCCAGTTCGCGGTCCAGATGTGGTCGGGCAGCAGGTATCCGGTGCCGACCTGGCGACCGAGGTCCTCGATCCCCGAGGCGCTGCTGCTGTAGACGCCGGGGAGGTAGCCGAGCGCGTGCAGCTTGTTGGTCCAGGCCTCGAGGAAGGCGAGCGTCGCGGCGGTCGCGCTCGAGGTCTGGGTGTAGGACTCCATGTCGAAGTAGATCGGGCTGCCGGGGCCCATTGCCACGGCGCCCGCTTCTTCGACCGCGTCGAGCGCCGCCGCCGTCCCTTGGGCGGTCGCCTGGCTGGAGGTCAGCTTGGCGCAGCTCGAGCAGCTGCTGGTCGGCGCCTGCAGGCCGACGTAGGTCGGGATCAGGTGCCAGCCCGCTTCGGTCTGGGCGGCGACCCAGCTCGCGGTCAGGTTGGGCTGCGAGCAGGCGCGGTTGATGCCGCCGATGTAGACGCCGACGGCCCGGTAGGGCGAGTCCTCCCAGGCGGCCATCGAGCGCGAGGAGGGTGCGGTGCAGGCGTCGAAGCCGAGGCCGGTGAAGACGGCACCGCCGGCGGAGGCGGTGGCCCGCCGGGGCGCGACCGGCAGCGATGAGGACCCGGCAGCGGCTGGATCGACCAGAATCGCCCTCCGCCGGCCGATCGCCTCGGCGGGGCAGTGCTGCTGGTGCGAGGGCGTGCCGAGGTAGACGGCAGGGCGGTCAACTCGCACGCACATCCGCGGTTGCTCGCTGAGGCGGAAGACCGGCCAGCCTGCCGGTACCCGCACGCTGCGGCCATCGAAGTGGACGGTGGGCGACGCCGCTCCCGCGGAGGCCGCAGGTGCTCCCGGAAGGAGCAGGGCGAGCAGGAGGGCGGGCAGCCCAAGCGCGGCCAGGTAGCGAGGGCGGCGGGTCATGGTCAGCACTCTCCGTACAAGCAGCCCGGACCGTCGAAAGTTGCTGCCCCCCGGGCGAAACCCTGCAGCGGGAATGAGTGCCCCGAGCTGGATTCGAACCAGCGGCCTATCCCTTAGGAGGGGATCGCTCTATCCAGCTGAGCTATCGGGGCGGGGGCTGAATTCTCGCTTAGTTGACGAAGGCTTGCGGAAGTTGGCTTTCAGTGCGCGCCACAGGTGGGACTTGGCCCGGCAGGATCCGTTGCATGAGAACGGCAGAGATAGTCGACATGTCCTCCGCACGGGTTAATGTGCGGCACATGTCCAAGATGATTCAGATCAGGAATGTCCCCGACGACCTGCACCGGGACCTGAAGAAGCGGGCGGCGCTTGCTGGGATGAGCATGTCCGACTACATCAAGCGGGAGCTCGACCGGAAA
>Ga0126313_10000867_pt1 | contig 15208 bp, 15 predicted proteins | sample Plot105A_FD_89954 | JGI IMG/M metagenome (GOLD analysis project Ga0126313, IMG submission 89954) | Serpentine soil microbial communities from UC McLaughlin Reserve, CA, USA - Plot105A | ecosystem: Environmental > Terrestrial > Soil > Grasslands | place: USA: UC McLaughlin Reserve, Lake County...
CGGTCCACCAGGGCGCCGACGGGGGCGGGGCGTCGATGCGGCTCGCGCTCGCCGAGCCGCTCGAGGACGAGCCCACCAGCCCGGCGTCGGCGAGCGCCGCGGCGCCCTCGGCCTCGGTGGGGATCTCGATCGTCTCGCCGGACTGGATCTCGGCATCCTCGGAGAGGCCGTTGTAGGTCGCGATGGTCCGGGTCGTGAAGTTGCTTGCGGCCGCGATCGACGACAGCGTCTCCCCGGGCTGAACCGTGTGCGGAACCGCGGCGCGGGCCGGGGGCGCGGCGATCGCCGCGGTCGCGAACGCGGCGGCGAAGAGCGTGCGGATTCTCGGGAGAGGCACCTGCCTTCCCTCCTTTGCTGCTTGCTGGTCTGGCGGGCGGGCGGGGCCCGTGCCTGCGCCCGACGGAGTCCCCTTCGGCGCACGGGGCCCCTCGCCTGCTTGCTGAACGACGCCCTGCAAGCGCCGCAAGCATCGCCTCGCCATGGAAGGACCAGGCGGGAGGAGGCGCACGGCACGAGCTCTTGAGCCGGGACGGGTATGGCCCAGCGATCTGAGCGGTCGCGTTCGAGCGGCTCTAAGAGGCCAACTACGCGAACGCGCTGTCCCATCTCCGCATCGCTATGCGATGGCCCTCCAACGCCTACAGCACCAGCATCCTCGCCCTGGGGGATTTCAACCCCCCGGCCGTCGACCCGGCCGACCCGGTCTTCGGGCTTGACGCGCCGGGGTCTTCAGCTCCCGCCGCATTCGACCAAGGTGGGCGGTTCGAACCTCGGGGACGACGCCCACTGCGACCAGATTGGCGGTCTTCACTGGACCGGTCCAGCAGCCCGTGCGGCAGGTCGGAATCTTCGACTTCGACGGCGCCGTATTCGGAGACCTGTGGGGGCCCACCAGGAAGGAGCAAAGTCCTTCGCTTCTACGTGAAGTACCACCTGTCCGACCACCGGCCCCTCTGGACGGAGCTGAAGGTCTGAGCCACACCAGTTCCATCTAGGCCGACACGCGATATTCCTGACGGATCCGAGCGTCGCTCGGAGGGACATATCGGGCCCCCGCTTCGTCGCGTTCGGGTCACAATCGGCCTCGTGGTACCGCCGTTGTACCGACTGCTACGTCCAATGCCTCCACGAAGTCCACGAGCGGTGACGCTGGGGACGGTGGGGACGCTCGTGGACGCAGCGACGCACCCGGTCGCTCGGCGGGGGGCCGAAAGGTCGTCGGTCCAAATCCGACCGCCCCGACTGGACATTCAACGCCCTCGCCAAAAGCCGAGGGAGTGCGGGGCTTCTCCTCTGTGGTGTCCTCAAGCTCGTGTGCGTACCGAATCCGGAACCGGGTAGGGAACGGCAATGACCACTCGCGGATACACGATCCTCGGCTGGCTCGTCTGGCAGATCGGCTCGCGCATCGCCAAGCGCAAGGTGGGCCAGAAGATGGCCCAGAACCGCGTCACGCTCGGCGCGGCGGGCGTCGTGCTGGCGGCGGTGGGCGGGGTCCTGGCAGCCCGCGCCGCCCGCGCCGCCCGCGCCGGCGGCGACGAGTAGCGCGACCGAGCGACTAGTGATCGGGGGGCTTCCCCGGCGCAGCCTGAGCCCTCCGGGGGCACACGGCTGGGCGAGCGGCGCGAGAGTGCGCGCGACCGCTCGTTGACGAGGGCAGGTTGGACGCGCCTTCCGCTTCCCTGCGCGGATCGCCCAGCGCGAGCCCGGCGGACCAAATCAGGTGCGCCGCCCCACTCGTGAACGGCGACGAATGCGTCCGGTGTGGCGGGTGCTGCCGGGGCACGAGCGTGCCGCATTCGCGAGGGCCGTCGGTCGGATCGGGTCGATCGTCTCCACGTGGGTGCTGGTGCGCGCGACCTTGCCCCGGCGGAGCGGCACGCTCCGTCGCCGGATCGTCGACGTGCGGCGCAGTACGCCCCGCAACGCTGCTCGGATCGACGCGGTCACGCGGTTGTCGCGGACTCCGGCGGTGCGGCTGCGTCAGCCGCAACCACGCCGGCCGCGACCTTTACGATCTCGGCGAGTTCCTCCTCGCGGCGACCGGGTGGCAGAACGAGGTGCACACTGTCGGCGCCCGCAGCAAACCAAGCGGCGATCGCTTCTCCCGCTCGGTCGTAGGTCGCCATCAGCGTGACCTGGCGTGCGAGATCCTCGGCGACCGCCGGCAGTTCGGGCTGGCGATTGCCGTCCGCGGCCTCGATGACTGCGTTCACGCCGGCGGCCATGCCGAAGCGTTCTCCGAGCATTCGTGGATACAGGGGCCCCATGCGGGTGGTGTACGTCGCCAGCCACCAGGCCGCGAGCCGCCGGGAGCCCTCCGGGTGGGGCGCGAGCGCTACCGGGACACCCACCGAGACATGCGTCGGCGCGGGCACGTCGGCCCGAGATTCGCCTTCCTGCAGAAGGGCGAGCCCGTCCTGCATGCGCGATCGTGCCCACAGGAAGGGGCCCCACGCGTCGGCGAGCTCACCAGCGAGTCGGATCGAGCCCGAAGACAGCGCCGCTAGGACGATTGGCACCGGCACGTCAGGAACGACACCCAAGCGCAGCGGCCGGGCCCCCGCCGCGGGATTCGGCAGCCGCTCGCCCGTCAGGAGCGCGCGAACTGCCGTCAACGTCTGGCGGAGTCGCAGCAATGGCCGATCCCAGTCGATGCCGTGAAAGCCCTCGGTCAGCGGCGGGCTGCCGGCGCCGATACCGAGCGAAAATCGACCTCCGGAGCACCGCTGAAGACCCGCCGCGCCGAGAGCGATCGTCGCCGGCGTGCGTCCCCAAGCCGAAATGACCGACGTGCCGAGATCGATGCGCGAGGTCCGCAGGGCAAGCTCCGCCAGCAGGATCATCGAATCGTGAGTCCATCCCTCAGCGACCTCCACCCGATTGAGACCCGAGTCGTCGGCCTGGTTGGCCAGTCGCAGGATGACATCCGTGCGAGTCTCGAAAGGAGTAAAAGCCACGCCTACGCGCATGCGCCCACCATCTCGGGTACGACGGCGCCGAGTCAAGGTGTCGGAGGAGTACGGGAGCGTGCCCTGCGGGCTCGAGTGGCTCCTTGGACTCCTGCCTTCCAGTAGAGGAGCGCTCGAGACCCGACTGATCCTCGGAGTCGGGAGGGAATCGGCGAAGACGTACAGCTCGGCGTGGCCTTGCCAGGCGCGTCCGACGGTGCTCGGGATTTCGAATCAAGTCCCAGGACGTGGTGTAGGAGTGCTGCGTTCTCCCCTTCCGCTAGGGCGCGAGAAACCGAGCGTCGCAACCTCAGGCGGTCAGACGATATTGCTGACGTATCCGAGAGTCGCTCCGAGGGACAAACGGGGCCGCTTCGCGCCTGTGTGGCCCAGAGCGGGTCGCGGTACCGCGGTGGTACCGACTGCTCCGTCCAATACGTCCAGGCAGTCCACAAGCGGGGGACGGTGGGTACGGTCCTGGACGCAAGACGCACCCGGTCGCCTGGCTGGGGGCCGAAAGGTCGTCGGGTGAAATCCGACCGCCCCGACTGGCTCGAAGCCGGCTCCAACCGCCGGACCCGGCAACCTCCCGCTTAGGGGACGGGATCGCGGCGCCCCGGCCGCTGCTTGCCGCGCCCCTCCATCGGACGGACTTGCCTCTAGTGATCTTCCCTACGCCGCGCCGGCAGGAATCAGGATTCCGCGACCCTGGAGCCGGCCGGAGTCCAAGTCGCCCATCGCGTCGTTGATCACTTCGAGCGGATACGTGGTGGTGTGCAGGCTCACCTTGCCCTGGGCGGTCAGGGTCATCAGCTCCTGGAGGTCCTGGTAGGTGCCGACGAGGTTTCCGATGAACGAGATCTCGCGCGAGATCACGTCGATCGTCGGGATGTTGATGTTCTCGCCGTAACCGATCACGTAGTAGAAGCCGCCGTCGCGAAGCATTTCAATGCCGTCTTCGATGGCCCCCTTTTCGCCGACGAAGTCGATGACCGCCTCGGCGCCAAGCCCGTCGGTCAGCTCCTTGACCTTCTCGACGTGCGTGCCGTCGACCACGATCGTGTGGTCGGAGCCGAGCTCTCGCGCCAGCGCCAGCGCAGGTTCGGAGGGGTCGATGACGATGATCTCGGCGGGCGTCATCGCCTTCAGGCACTGGACGCCGATGTGGCCGAGGCCGCCGACCCCGATCACGACCGCGCGCGTGCCAGAACCGAGCACCGGAATCGCCTTCTTGACTGCGTGGATCGCCGTCAGTCCGGCGTCCGCGAGCGCCGCGATGTCCTTGGGCTCGGGCGCGGGGTCCAGCTTGACGACCGAACGCGACGAGGTTTTCAGGAAATCGGCGAAGCCCCCGTCGCGATCGATGCCCGGGAAGGAGCCGTTCAGGCAGTGCATGTCGTCGCCGGACCTGCACGGCCCGCACTGCCCGCAGGAGATATAGGGGTGGACGATCACCGTGTCGCCCACCGCCACGTTCTCGACCGCCGAGCCGATCTCGTGCACCCAACCGGCGTTCTCGTGGCCCGGCGTGTACGGCAGCTCGACGCCCGACTTCTCGGCCCACTGGCCTTCCTGAATGTGAAGGTCGGTCCGGCAGAGCCCGGCCGCGCCGATCCGCACGATGACGTCGAGCGGCCCGTCGGCCGTGGGCTGGTCCATCTCCTGGAGCCTCAGCGCCTCTCGATAGGCGTGCAGCCTCGCGGCCTTCATGTTGGAACCTCCTCCGGGTCGGCCGCCAGCCCGTGGCGGATTTGCAGCAGCGAGCGGCAGATCCCGCCATTCACCTCGAGGCCCGTTCGCACGAGTCGCGCGGTCCGCAGCCACCGCTCCAGGTTGCAGGCGGCGAGCGGCTCGCCGCTGGGTAGCACGAACGCCGGCGAGGCATCCTCGCGCGGGATCCCCAAATCCCGGCGCAGCTCGAGGCAGCGCCGCGCGTCGGGGACGTCGGGCAGATCTGCGACCCGACTCGTGCACATCTCCTCGGCCGTCGCGCCGCTCGCGAGCAGCGCCTCACAGAGCCTCGACTGGCGGGCGAGGAGCGCCTTGCGGTGGAACAGCTCGCGTAGCGCGTCGAGGTCGTCGTCGTCGGTCTCCCCCGGGAACGCCACGGTGAATCCTTCGCCGCGGGCGACCGCGGCGTTTATCTCGTCGCCCGTGTAGTGATCCTCGAGCGTGACCGTCACTCGACGGATCGCCGTTAGCCGGCGCACGGCTTTTCGTGCGTCGGCCGCCATCAGGTACGCGAAATTGGGAGCGCACTGCGGGGTCGGCAACCGCAGCACGATGTCGACGTCCCCGTCGAAGGTCACCTCGCACGACGTGACGAACCCAAGCTCTGTGATCGGCTCATCGAGCTCCGGGTCGTGGACGCTGCCGAGCGCGTCCAAAACGCGCGCGCGGGTGGTCATGTCGCGTCGCCGGCGAGTTGCGCGTCCTCCCTCGCGGCCGGGGTTCCTGCCTCAGCCGGTAGGCGAAGCTCTTGCGGGACCTCGATCCCGTAGAGCTCGGCTGCATTGAGGCCGAGGATCTTCTTCTTCGTCGCGGTCGTGACCGCCGGGTAATCCGAGTACTCCTCGTCTGGATAGTCCCAGTCGACGAAGCCCTCGACCTGCCACTTCGGCTCCCAGATCGCGTAGTCGCTCGCGAACAGCATCTTGTCCTCGCCGACCCAGAACAGCAGCTCGCCCATCACCTTCGAGAAGAAGCGCGGGCGCGCATGCATCAGCCCGCCGATCACAACCGCGAGGCCGGCATAGACGTTGGGCTCCTGCGTGGCGATGAAGCAGAAGTCCTCGATCCGCGGCAGGCCGACGTGCTCGACGATGAAATTGAGCTCCGGGTTGTTCGTCGCGCAGTAGTCGACGTCCGCGACGTCGAACGCGTCCTTGTCGAGGGGCCAGATCGTCGGCCCCTTGTGGACGTGGATGTTCTTGATCCCGAGCTCCTGGCACCTCTCGAGAAAGACCTGTGCCTCGGGATCCTTGAGTGACCATCCGCGCGAGCCGTCACGCCACTCGGCCGTGTAGAGCTTGACGCCCTGGAGGTTGTGGCGCTTGGCATCCTCCTCGAGCTGCTTGAGCCCCGCCTCACCTTCGCGCGGATCCCAGCGGCCGTTGGCGATCAGCCTGTCGGGATGCTTCTCGACCAGCTTCGCGTTTGTCTCGAGAGTGTTGAAGCCCTCGCGGTACCACTCCTTCAGGTAGGTCGGCTGGAAGATCCCGGCGTCCACATGGCCGTCCTGGAAGACGTCTTTGACGAAGTCCTCCTCCGAGTACTTCTGGAACTTCTCGAGAGGCCAGTGCGTCTCTTCGGGCCCGAGGGCCATGTAGGCGTGGAAGCATTCGATCCAGCCCTTCGCGTATTGCTCCTGACCCGGCAGCCAGTTAGCGGGGCTCGCGTCCCAGAAATGGACGTGGCCGTCCACTACGAAGTACTTCTCTCCGTCCCTCTCGTACATATCGACTCCCTCAGTCCATCGGTCGATTGGTCCCCCGCCAATGTACTCCGCGATGCCCCGCCAGTGAATGCCGACGAATCCCATGCTGACCTAGCGATTCGGTTGCGCACGCACGCTCCTATCTCCGGCGCCGAGGCCCTCGCTCGCGCTCGCGTCGCCGTCGCAGAGTGCGTCTGCGCGTGAGGTCGCTGGTCAACCGCGCCGTGCGCCCGAGCGCCGTCCCGGCGCCGCCCGGCGAGGCCGCCGCGTTCCACAGGTCGCTGCCCGACTACGGGCGGACGCCGCTGCGCGATATGCCGGCGCTCGGGCTAGAGCTCGGCCTCGGTGCCGTGGCGATCAAGGACGAGTCCGACCGGCTCGGGCTGCCGGCCTTCAAGGTCCTCGGCGCCTCATGGGCCGTCGAGCTGGCGCTGCGCGAGCACCGAAGCGTCCACACACTCGTGGCCGCTAGCGCCGGGAACCACGGCCGCGCTGTCGCTCATGTCGCCGCGCTGCGCGGCCTGCGCTGCCGCGTGTTCCTGCCGGCGCGGTCGGCCGACGCGCGGCGGGACGCGATCGGGGCAGAAGGCGCCGATGTCGTGGTCGTCGAGGGAAGCTATGAACAAGCCGTCGCCCAGGCCAGGGTTGCGGGCGCCGAGCCCGGCACCCTCGAGATCGCCGACGTCGGCGCCTCGGGCCCGGCACGCTGGGTCATCGACGGCTACGCGACGCTCTTCGACGAAGCCGCAAAGCAAGGCTCCCACGAACTGATCCTCGTCCCCGTCGGCGTCGGATCGCTCGCGGCCGCGGCGGCGCGGTTCGCCGCGCACAGCGGTGCCAGCGTGATCGGCGTCGAGCCCGTCACCGCCGCCTGCCTGACTGCCTCGCTGGCCGTCGGACGGCCGACCCCGGTGCCGACTCCCGGCACCACGATGGCCGGCCTCGATTGCGCCGAGGTCTCGGCCGCCGCATGGCCCTCGCTGCGTGACGGCATCCACGGCACGATCACCGTCGACGACGCCGAGGTGCGCGCAGCCGTGCGCGAGCTCGCCGAGGGCGGGCTGGCCATCGGCGAGTCCGGCGCGGCGCCACTCGCCGCGCTGCGAACGCTCGTTGCCGACCCCGAGTGCTCAGGGCTCCGTAAGTCGGTGAGCCTCGGCCCCGACAGTCGCGTGCTACTCATCGCCACAGAAGGCCCGACGGATCCGGAGAGCTACCGCCGCGCCTTGACGTAGGCGCGGGGCGCACTCAGCGGCGGATCCGTGCGTAGCGTCTAACCGGCGGCTCGAGCTTGGTCCTGGGGACTTGGACCACACGGCTCAGGATGACCGGAAGCGACGCGTCGATCAGTGGCTTCGTCTTCGCCGGATCCAGACCGGTCCCGTAGGGGTGCGCGCAGACATCCTTCGCGAACCGTGAGGGCCTCGCGCCCCCGCGGTGCGTGACCGCGTCGATGAGCGCCGCGAACGAGACGGAGTCGTAGACCGCAGCGATATGCGATGTGGTCCGGCCGGGACAGACCCTTTGGATAAGGAGGTTACGCGCGCCGAAGAGCGAGGAGGTCGGATAGGGCCCCAGTTGCGGCTGCACGACGTCGTCCGTGAGCGTGCGCACCGTCGTCCACGCTGTCCGCCCGGGTGTCTCATCCGCGCGGGCGTTGAGCGCCTTGAGCAGGTGGGAGCCCGCAGCCTGCTGCCAGACGGCCGGCGGACAGCCAGCGGTCGGTCGGCACGCGGCGTCGAGAAAGGCGGCCTGTGCCGCTCCCGTCGTGCCGTGCTGGGCGCCCGCCACGGCCACGACATCGGTCACGTGCCGACGGAGGTGCGGCCAGAAGGTCAGTGCCCAGCGCGGCACCAGGCCGCCCTGGCTGATTCCATAGACCGCGATCTTCCGTCGGGCGCGCCGCCTCAACACACGAATGCCGTTGACCACGTACTCGGCCGCCGTCTGAATATCGCCGGTGGTGAAGTGGGTGAAGTTGAGATAGCAGCTTGAATGGCCGCCCCGTAGCAAGGTCTCCTGAAAGTTCGGCCCCAAGCTCCAGGTCTCGGTGCCGCTGCCCCCGGTGCCGGTGAGCAGGAGGACAGGCTCGGCTCGTGCCTTACGGACCTGGGGCTGGCAGTGCAGCGCTCGGTTCAGCTTGCGTTTCGGCACCGTGAGGCCCGGATCCGCCGCGGCGGATGTCGCCGGGGCCAGCGCAGCCAGAGCCCCGGCCGGGCCCAGAACGCAAGCGAGGAAGCGACGGCGGTGGACCTTCATGGCTTGCGTCTCCTCCGTTCGGAATTTGCGGGCGAAGGGCACGTTAGTCAGCGTCGTGCTTGGCCACGGGCTCGGACTCGTTAGGAACAGCGCCCCGGCCGCCTCGGCTCGGCGCCGTACGCCTCCAGGCGGTCGGCCAGTTCCACGGGGCGAGCGAGGAACGGGCAGTGACCGCCGCCGATCTCGTCGGGGACGATGCCCAAGGCGGTCCCGTACGAGCTGGCGAGTCCACTCGGCGGGGAGGTAGCGGTCGTCGCGACACAGGAGATACCTCGTCGGCACGTCCGGCCATGCCTCGAGCGGCCATGGGTCCCGCATCGGCGTGTCGGCGGAATCCCGCTCCTTGGCCATCGCCTCCGCCGCCAGGGTCGGCGGGACGTCATGGAAGTACGTGGCGACGATGGTGTCGTCCCCGCCCTGCTCCAGCCGCGCCTCCTCGTGACCGGTATTGGCCCACCACTGCCGGGGGGCTCGCCCGGCGACGGGACCATCCCCGCCACCAGCACCAGCAGCTCGACCGGCATCCGGGCGCACACGAGCGGTGCGGTGAACCCGCCGAACGAGTGGGCCACCACGATGATCTCGGTTCGGTCCCCGATGGCGTCAATCACCGCGTCGGCGTATTGGGAGAGCCCAGCCGATCCGTCTTCGGTCGGCAGGTCCGGCGCGACCACGTCGTGGCCCCGGCCGCGCAGCTCGGCAGCCACGAGGTGCCAGTCCCAGGCGCCGCCGCCGCCGCCGTGGATCAGTACATAGGTGGCCATCGGCGGCGAGGGTCAGTTTGAACGAGGCGTGCCGGTCCGAGAGACCAAGGGCCTGCAAGCAAGGGCTAGCCCCGAGCGGGCACCTGCTGCACCGACCAGCCGTTGCCGTCCGGATCGCTGAAGAAGGCGAACGAGCCCCAGTCGAAGTCCTGGACCTCGCTGACCTCTACGCCGCGCTCGACCAGCTCCGCGCGCGCCGCGCGGACGTCAGGGACCACCAGCTGCAGGCCCTGGACGGAGCCCGGCCGCATGTCCGTGAGTCCCCTCCCCAGGGCGATCGAGCAGGCCGACCCGGGCGGCGTGAGCTGGACGAAGCGAATCTCGTCGCTGACCGTGTGGTCGTGGTCCGCGTTGAAGCCGGCCTTGTCGGTGTAGAAGGCCTTCGCGCGGTCCACGTCGGAGACGGGAACCTGGACCAGTTCGAGCCGCCAATCCACGATCGCGGCAGTCTACCCATGGGAAAGGTCGACAAGCAGCAGCTCGAGCAGCGCAACGGCGCGCAGCGCAAAGATCGGTAAATCGCCAACCATTGCCCGGCTCCGGCGTTAGAGTCGGGTGAGATGAACCCCCCTGTCATTGAGACCGTCGAGGCGCCGGAGGCCCACCGCCTACCGGTGTTCGTCTCGGCGGACGGGCGCCGTGGGCGGACGCTCCGGCTGGTCGGCCGCGTCGTCCTCGGTCTCACCGCGCTATGGCTAGCGGCGCTGTTGGCCGGCGCGATGGGTCTCGGACGGCTCCCGAGCATGCCACTGCCCGAGGCGGGATCCACCGAGCATGGCGCCACGCCAAGCGTCCCGCATCCCACCGGCTCCGCGGGACAGCGAGGCGGGCGTTCGGTCCAGTCGAGGCACGGGCCGACCGCGCACCCGACAACGCCGTCCCGCCGAAGCGGGTCCGCGTCGCCGCGCTCGACGGCCGTGCCTGGTGCCCCGGCTGCGCCGCCCCGGCGCCACATCGGCCCCAGCGCCCCACGCTCGGCCGGGCCGACGCAGGACAGGAGCTTCCCCGGCGCGACGAGCGCGCCCGCCGGGAGGACCGCACCAGGTCCCGCGCGTACGCCCCCCGGCATGATCCATCGGCGGCCGCAGGGCAGCGGTGCGCCCTCCACTAGGACCAGCCCTCCGGGCGCCACCCAGGCCCACCCGAGCCCGAGCGCCACGGAGCATTCGCACCGATGGAGCGTCCCCGGCGGCTGAGCGCCGCCCGCGCTACCGAGATCCGTCGTCGCATCAGCCGACCACCGGCGCACTGGTCGCTGCTCGCGTTCGTCGCCTGCGTGCTGCTGCTGCTGTTGCTCGTGTACGGGCTCGCCGGCGAGTCCGTGGGCCACAGCGGCACTCCGGTCGGCAATGAAAACTCGCCACTCACCGGCAGTCAGCCACTCCTGACGGCCCAGGGCGGCCAGCTGCGCTCGCGGAAGCTCCCAGCAAAGCGCGTCGCGCTCACCTTCGACGACGGTCCCGACCCCGTCTGGACTCGCAGGATCGCCCGCGAGCTGCGCCGGCTGCGTGCGCCCGCCACCTTCTTCGTGATCGGCAGCCAGGTGGTGCGGCATCCCGAGGTGGTGCGCGAGCTGTGGCGGCAGGGATTCGAGCTCGGCAACCACACCTTCACCCACGCCGACGTCTTCGGGATGCCGGGACCGCTACGCCGCCTGCAGATCGACGCGACCGACAACGCGATCGCCGGCGCCACCGGTATAAGGGCCCGCCTTTTCCGGCCGCCGTACTCCTCGGTCCCGGAGGCGATCACGGGACCCGAGGAGAGCGTGCTCACCGGGATAGCGCGGGACGGCTACGTCGTCGTGCTGAGTGATCGCGACGGTCAGGACTGGCACCCGAGCAGGAGTCCCGCGACCATCGCCCGCAGCGCGGTCGGCCGGGCGCGGGGGGCCAGCGTGATCCTCCTCCACGACGGCGGCGGCGACCGGGCGCGTACGCTGGCGGCCCTGCCGCGCATCGTCCGCCGCCTGCGCGCGGAGGGGTACCGGCTCGTGGAGGTCTCTCGCTTGCTCGGCCTGCGGCGGTCGGCCGTCGACTTCCCGACGACCGGGTGGCAACGGCTGCGGGGCCGCCTTCTGATCGCGTCGCTTACCGCGGCCCGCTGGATCACGGCCGCCCTGACGCTGATGCTTGCGCCGATCGCGCTGCTGATCCTGCTCCGCGCCGCATTCGTGGTGGCGCTCGCGCACCGGCATGCCCGCAGGCGACGGGCGCTGCCCACCGGCACGTCCCAGCCCCCCTCGGTCTCGATCGTGGTACCGGCCTTCAACGAGGCGGTGGTCATCGAGCGCGCGGTGAGGTCGTTCGCCGCGAGCGATTACCCCGAGCTGGAGGTGATCGTGGTGGACGACGGCTCCGAAGACGGCACGGGGGACGTGGTCGAGGCGATCGGCCTCGAGCAGGTGCAGGTCATCCGCCAACGCAACAGCGGGAAGTCGGCGGCGCTGAACCGCGGCATCGCGGCGTCGCGCAACGAGGTCATCGTGATGGTCGACGCCGATACGGTCTTCGAGACGGCCTCGCTGCGTCGAGTGGTGGCGCCGCTGTCAGCGTCCGAGGTGGGGGCGGTGTCCGGGAACACAAAGGTCGGCAACCGCCGGGGGCTGCTGGGCCGCTGGCAGCACATCGAGTACGTGCTCGGCTTCAACCTCGACCGGCGGCTGTTCGACGTGCTGCGCTGCCTGCCCACCGTGCCGGGCGCGATCGGCGCGTTCCGGCGCGACGCCCTGGCGGATGTCGGAGAGGTCCCGGCCGACACGCTGGCAGAGGACACCGACCTCACGCTCGCCATCGGGCGCGCCGGTTGGGAGGTCGTCTACGCGGAGGAGGCCCGAGCCTGGACCGAGGCGCCCGCCACGCTGGCGGCGCTGTGGCGGCAGCGTTACCGCTGGTCCTACGGAACGATGCAGGCGATCTGGAAGCACAAGGCCGCGATCTGGCGGAGGGGGGAGAGGCGGATCGGCCGGCGCGCCATTCCCTACCTGGTGCTGTTCCAGATCCTGCTGCCGGCGCTGGCGCCGCTGGTTGACGTATTCGCGCTGTACGGAGCGATGTTCCTCGACCCGGCGCCGGTGCTCGGCTACTGGCTCGCCTTCAACCTGGTCCAGCTCGCCCAAGGCTGGTACGCGTTCCGCCTCGACGGCGAGTCGCCACGGCCGCTGTGGGCGGTGCCGCTGCAGCAGTTCGTCTACAGGCAGCTCATGTACCTGGTGGTCATCGAGTCGATGATCAGCGCCCTGCGCGGCACGCGCCTGCGCTGGCAGCATGCCGAGCGGAGTGGGGAGATCGAAGTCTCGGGTTAGGCGATCCGGTCGAGGACTACCGGGAAGGCCAACCGATCGAACGCGAGAACGCATGGGCCTTTGCTGCTCTCCAGCCGTCCCGGCAAGCACTCACAAGCGAGCGAGCGCCTTCGCCCGCTGGCGCTCCGGCGTGATCGACACCACGTTCCATGCGAGTCCGAGCCGGTGCAGCGCACGGATCAGCAGCCCTGACGGATCCACCTCCCACCAGCGCAGGCCGGGGCGCGCCGAACGGGGGAAGGCGTGGTGGTTGCGTGCCAGGCCTCCCCCAGCGAGGGGAAGGCGAGCCAGGCCACGTTGGTCGACTGGTCGTCGGTCTCGAAGCGGCGGCGGCCGAAGAAGTGGCACACGGAGTTGATGCTCCAGGTCACGTGGTGCTGGAAGAAGACGCGTACCAGGCCGCCCCAAAGGAACCCCGTCGCCGCGCCGGCGAGAGCCCGTGAGCACCCAGCCTGCGACCGACGGCAAGGCCAGCCCGGCCACCACCAGCGGGACGAACGCGCGGCCGATCAGCCGCATGCCCGGATCGTCCATGAGGTCGGGCGCGTAGCGGCGCCGCTCGGCCCTTCCCTGGTCGGTGAAGCGCCAGCCGACGTGGGCGTGCCAGAGCCCCTTGAGCATGCCGCGCACGCCCGGCCCGCGACCGACGTGCGGGCTGTGCGGATCACCCTCCTCGTCCGCGTGCGCGTGGTGCTTGCGATGATCGGCGACCCAGCCGATCACCGGCCCCTGCACGGCCATCGAGCCGAGGACGGCGAGCAGGTACTGCACGGGCCTGTAGGTGGCGAAGGACCGGTGGGTCAAGAGGCGGTGGAAGCCGACCGTGACCCCGAGGCCACACACCAGGTACATCGCCGCCAGCAACGCGAGATCGCTCATGCCTACGAGGCGGTTCCAGAGCAACGGCACAGCCACCAGGAACGCGACGAAGGGCACCACGACCGCGGCGACGTTCACGTTGCGCTCCGCCCGCGTCATCGCGCCGCCCTCTCCAGGAGCTGCCTGCGGATCGCGCTCGGGTCGAGCTGGGCGGGCTCCGTCTCCGCGATGAGGTCGCTGAGCGCCTCCACGAAGCGCTGCGGGTCCTGCCTGTAGGGGAAGTGGCCGGCGTCCGGAAACAGCTTGAGCCGGTTACCGGGGATCTCACGCTGGGCCGCCTCGCCGTGCTTCGCCGAAATGATGGGTTGCGCTTGCCCCAGATCAGCAGGGTCGGCACCTCGGTCGCGAGGTAGAGCCGCTCCGTGGCGCTCGCCCGTGGCCTTCGATGTCGATTATCGAGCGCGCGGTGTGGACGAACGCCTGGCGGGCATCGAGGTCGCCGAGCGAGGTGAAGCCGCGGGCGATCTCCTCCAGGTCGTAGCAGGCCCGCAGGCCGATACGGGCGAAGAAGCCCGCCACCGCCTCGCCCGCGTTGCGCAGCGGCTCCGCCACCAGAAGCGGCAGGACGGATTCGGCCGGGGGCAGCGTGACCAGGCGCAGCATGAGGTGGACCTCCTTCCCCAGCCCCCCGCTCGAGACGAGCACCAGGCGGTCCAGCCGCTCCGGGAACTGGTAGGCAAGCTGCATCGCCATGCCGCCGCCGAGGGAGTGCCCCACGAAGGTCGCGCGGTCGATCTCGTGCGCGATCATCAGGTCGCGGATGCCGCTCGCGTAGGCGCCAGGTGAGTAGTCGCCGCGGGGCTTGGCCGAGTCCCCGTGGCCGAGCAGGTCCGGGGCCAGGACGGTGAAGTCACGGGCCAACTCGGGCAGGATCTGGTCCCAGGTCGCGGAACTGCCGGTGATCCCGTGGATCAGGACGATTGCGGGCCCCTCCCCGCCGAGCCGGTTAGCGGACCCTGTGTCCGTGGAGCTCGAGCACCTCCGCTCGCACCCTCATCGGATCTGCAGACCCGAGATCGCCCGCCAGGTGCTCCGCCATGGCGCGCTCCTGCGCGACCACGCGCTGAACCGTGGCGATGGTGTCCTGGTCGCCTGCGCGCAGGGCCACGCGGCGTCCTTCGATCGCGCCGTCGACGCCTTCCTGAGTGCCAAGGGAGTCCCCGCCTAGCCATTGGGGGGGCGATTGCGCCCCAAACCCGCCGTTTGGGGCGATTGCGCCCCCAAACCCGCCGTTTGGTTGGCCAAAGGCCACCAAACGGAGATATCCGTCCGGAGACGCGTCTAGCTTGACCCTGACCCGGCCATCCACCGAGGAGGGCAAATGGCCATCGAGTTCTACAGCGTGAAGCACCGCCGGAAGGTGCAGGTCGATGAGAGCGAGGTCCAGAAGAAGACCTACGAGCGGGAGACCTCGAAGGGCACCCAGACGCGGTACGCGTTCCAGGCGGAGACCACCGTCGACGGCGACAACGTCAAGTTGACGAAGTTCGTCGGCAAGGAGGACTTCGACAGGCTGTAGAGCACCACAGCAGTGGCGGAGCGCCGGCCCGAGGTTGTCCTCGTCCGCCATGGCGAGACGGAGTGGACGCGCACCGGTCAGCACACCGGCAAGACA
>Ga0126313_10000868_pt1 | contig 15203 bp, 12 predicted proteins | sample Plot105A_FD_89954 | JGI IMG/M metagenome (GOLD analysis project Ga0126313, IMG submission 89954) | Serpentine soil microbial communities from UC McLaughlin Reserve, CA, USA - Plot105A | ecosystem: Environmental > Terrestrial > Soil > Grasslands | place: USA: UC McLaughlin Reserve, Lake County...
ATAAATATGCCTGATGAGATTCATTTCACCTATATAATTGATCTTATTGTAATCATCTGTTGGTTTGTGGTAATCACTATGCAAACCGGTAAAGTAAAAAAGTACAGGAATATTTTTTAAGTAAAATGAAGTGTGATCACTAGGGCCGGTACCGCTGGAGTCATACCTGAAAACAATGTCGCCGGTAAACAGCTTGTTTTTGCCTTTTAGATTGTATAGACTGCCCCATGAAGGTGAAGTGCCATAACCACCAACTGTTACAACATGTGTTGAATCGCTGAGCCTTCCCACCATATCTAAATTGATCATGTAATTGACCTTACTTAAATCAACGGACGGATGTTCTGTAAAATACTTAGAACCATACAGTCCCAGTTCTTCTCCGGAAAAAGCTATAAAGAGATAATTATTGTTTTTGAGTTTTGATGTCTTTAAAAGCCGGGCCAGCTCAATCAGGGCAGCTGCGCCGCTGGCATTGTCATCTGCACCATTATGTACAAGACCTTTTTTTTCCACTTCCCTTGAACTTCCATCTTCCCCAAAACCCAAATGATCAAAATGAGCACCCAATATTACAGTTGTGATTGCACCATTATCTATATATCCAATAACGTTACTACCAGTCCTTTTCTTTTCGGAGATGTCTGTTTTCAATTGGATGTCCAATGCAGCTGATGCATCGTTCATATATTTTTTCGAAGCTTGTTGAGTTATATATACTACAGGAATAGACAAAACCGGGGAGCGGTCTTTGCCATCAAACTTTAACCCATCTGTTTGTGAACTACTATTATAAACAAGGAAAGCATTGGCTCCTTTTTTCCTTGCTTCTTTTGCTTTATCGATGAGAGCTTCGTTCAAATCGAAATGAGGATTTGCAGCCACAGTATCCAACAATTCCTTTACATCATAAAACCATGGCATGTTTGGTTCCTGCAAAGCAAGGGAAGGCAAAGCCTCCACGGATGCATTAGCGCTATAGGCAAAGGGAAAAAACTCTTTATTCAATAACAAGTTGTTTCCATCAATAATTAAATGTGTTGAGGGGTTAACCTGTTTTCCTTCCTTCACATCAAATGCCTGGAAAAATCCATTGGAGCCTTTTGGCTGAAGTCCAATTTTATTAAACTCGGCACTGATATATTCAGCAGCCAGCTTTTCCCCTTGTGTTCCGGTACGTCGTCCTTCCAGCTTATCATCGGCAAGATATTGAACATGTTGTTGCAGGTTGGCAATAAGCTGCTTATCTTCTTTCTTTAGTTTTTGGGCTTGCGCAAAGCTTCCTGCAAAAACAAAAGGCAGCAAAAGGTAGTTTTTAAACACAATAAAATTTTTGGGGTGAGCCAGGAACAAAATTATCTAATGACCTCCTGACACAGACGAGAAAACCTGTTTTTTGATTAATTTATTTTCCTTAAGCTTTTCTAAAACTTCCAATATCGTAAACCTTGGCAGCTGAGCCGGGCTAACTTTGCGCGGCGACAGAGTGGCGAAAAAAACAATCAATATAGCTTTAGTTGGAAATCCCAACAGTGGGAAGACTTCTTTATTTAATACCATTACCGGTTTAAATCAACGAGTCGGCAACTTTCCCGGCGTTACCGTTGATAAAAAAACAGGTACAACTTCTATTTCTGAAGCATTAACGGGTAATATTATCGACCTGCCTGGAACCTATAGTCTTTATCCCAAGCGGCTAGATGAGTGGGTCAGTTACCGGGTTTTGTTAAACCAGGATAAGGACATCAAGGCTGACATTTTTGTAGTGGTGGTTGATGCCAGCAATTTAAAACGCAATCTCCTTTTCTGTTCTCAGATCCTGGATTTAAAACAGCCTGTGGTTGTGGCTTTAACTATGTTAGACCTGGCTAATAAAAAAGGAATTGAAATTGATCTGCCCGAGCTGGAAAGAGAATTGGGTGTTCCTGTTGTTTCAGTTAATCCGCGCAAAAACAAAGGAATTTCGCAATTAAAAAAGGCAATTGAACTTACCGCATCACAATTATATAAAGTACCTGTACGGGATTTCATAGAAAATAACGCATTGGCTAGTGCGCCTATTGAAGACCTGAAAAAAGTGATTCCTGAAGCCAGTGATTACTCCGCCATTCATTATTTAATTAATCATGAACAGTTTGATTTAAGTTATGGTGTGCAGGAAACTATTGAAAACATTGAACGCAAGCATGCTTTCAATCATACCAGAACGCAAGCCACAGAAATATTGCAGCGTTATGGACGCATAAAGCACATCATGAATGTTGCAGTAGCGGAGCCTGATCCTTTACAACAAACGATTTTAACTGATAAGCTGGATAACGTTTTGTTGCATCGAAAATGGGGTTATTTCATTTTGCTCGCTGTTTTATTTATATTATTTCAAAGTGTGTTTTACCTGGCGCAATATCCGATGACATGGATAGAAATGTTGTTTTCATCTATTAGTAGTTCCTTGTCAAACTCCCTGCCTCAAATATGGTGGAGTGATTTAATCATTAATGGCCTTGTCGCGGGATTAAGTGGAATTTTGGTTTTTGTGCCACAGATCATGATATTATTTGGACTGATTACCATTTTGGAAGATACAGGTTACATGGCACGTATTAGCTTTCTTACTGACCGTTTAATGCGGAGCGTTGGCCTCAATGGAAAAAGTGTAATGCCTCTTATTAGCGGCTTTGCCTGTGCAGTACCTGCAATAATGAGCGCAAGAAATATTGAGAACCGAAAAGAAAGGTTATTAACGATACTCATTACTCCTTTAATGAGTTGTTCTGCAAGGCTGCCTGTTTATACCATTTTGATAGGGCTTGTAATTCCTAACACTTATTTATTAGGTTTATTTAGCGTTCAGGCATTGGTTATGATGGGATTGTACCTGTTAGGGTTAGCTATGGCCTTACTCGTTTCTTTTGTGGCCAAATGGTTTATCAATATCAAAGAAAGAAGCTTTTTTATTTTAGAGCTGCCTACTTACCGGCCACCCCGTTTGAAAAACATTGTACAAACAATGGTAAACAAAGCGAAGATTTTTGTTACAGATGCAGGTAAGGTTATTATGGTAATTAGTTTGATTTTATGGGCATTAAGCACTTTTGGACCTGGGAGATCGAGCACTATAGAAGAGAAATATAAATTGGAGATAGCAAAAAATCCGGCTGCTGCCGATTCTTTACAAACAGCCTTGAATACAGCCAAACTTGAAAACTCGTATGCAGGCATCTTAGGAAGATCTATTGAGCCGGCAATTCAGCCATTAGGTTATGACTGGAGAATTGGTATTGCTTTGATTACTTCTTTTGCAGCAAGAGAGGTGTTTGTAGGAACTATGGCTACTTTATATAGTGTTGGCGAGGACGACCAGGGATTATTATTGAGGGATAAATTACGATCTGCAAAAAAAGAGGACGGTACGCCTTTGTTTACGCTGGCAACGGGTATTTCATTAATGCTGTTTTATTTATTTGCCATGCAATGTATGAGTACGTTAGCAATTACACGCAGAGAAACAAAAACCTGGAAATGGCCGCTCATACAGTTTGTTTATATGACTGGCATTGCTTACATCATGAGTTTTATTGCTTATCAATTGCTAAAATGATCCCACATAAGTTTTGACAATTTTCTCGTCAGTTCCCACGCTTCGTTTGTTTCACTGTTCCAGCTTTGATCTTTATTATTTTTAGTACAAATGCAAAAAACATATCTGGCTCCTTTACCATTCACAAATAATACTTCGCTTCTTGTTGCATTAACTGCTCCACCCTTACTGGCCACAAAAATATCAGAGGGTATTTGCGAGATAGCATATTCGTCCCAATAATTTCTACCAAGCAAGCGAAGCATTTGTGCACTTTTTTCTTTACTGATAATTTCACCGGCTACAATCTTCTCCATCAATGTTGTCATTTCTTTGGGTGTAGTTTGTCCCCAGCCGTACATGGCCCTGTTTGTTTCCCTACCTGGTGTTCGTGAATTAACTTTTGTATTTTGAAAGCCGAGACTGTCCAGAATTTGATTGATTCTTGTACCGCTCCCCGCCAAACCTTGTAACCATAAGCTTGCTGTATTATCGCTCATTGTCAGCATCAACATCATCACTTTACTCAACTCTATTCTTTCTGTGTCTTTAAAGGAACCAAGAATGTCAACTCCTGCATACAACAAGGAATCCCGGTATCTTAGTTCCTGGTGAAAATCCAGCTCTCCTTTATTAATCTTATCCATAACACCAATTAGAATTGGAATTTTCACCATGCTGGCGGTGGGAAAAACAGTATCAGCATTAATAAAAACTGTTTTTCCATTTCTCAGGTTCTTTACATACACTCCAATGTTTCCATTAAAGTCCTTAATTATTTCTTCTATTTTATGCTGCAGCTTTTTATCTTTTTTTTGTGCAGGAAGTGGGAGAAAAAAATACAAACAAATTATAAGCAGTGCCAGATTTTTTATCATCGAATCAAAAGGATTTAGCTGATGTTTTATTTATCGATTTGGTTGCTGCCATTTTCATATAATCGGTAACTAAATAACAGAACGCTTTGATACCTGTTTTCATTCCATTTTCATCGATAAAGAAATCAGGGGTATGGTGAGCAGCGGTTGTTTTGGGATCTTTAGCCACAGGCATGCCGCCGACATAGAAAAATAAAGATGGAACCTTATCAGCAAAATAGGAAAAATCTTCTGCGCCGGTTTGGGCATCCATTATGATAGCATTGTTGCCTGTTGCTTTTTGTAATGCAGGTATCATCATGGCGGTAAGTTTGGGATCATTGTAAGTAACCAATGTTTTAGAATCAATTGTTACATCGGCTGTGGCGCCCGAGGCTTCAGCAATGTTCTTAGCTATCCTTTCAACACGCATCCATACATCCTTTTGCATGGCGGTATCGAGTGTTCTTATTGTTCCGCCAAGTGTTACTTCTTCAGGAATGATATTTTCTCTGACACCAGCTTTAAATATAGTTGTAGAAATAACAACCGGGTTTTTTGTAAGTTCCATTTGACGGCTCACAATTGTTTGCAGTCCCTGGATGATTTGTGTACCAACTACAACCGGATCTACACCTAACCAGGGTTGTGCGCCATGTGATTGTTTACCATGAATTTTTATAGTAAACCAATCTGATGCTGCCATCATTCCCCGCTCCCGATACGTTATTTGTCCGACTGGTGTTTGTGCATTAATGTGGAGCCCAAACATAACGTCGACTTTCGGGTTATCTAATACTCCTTCTTTTATCATTAAAGGAGCACCGCCTTCTTCGCCTTGTGGAGGGCCTTCTTCTGCTGGCTGAAAGACAAACTTCACCGTACCGGAAAGATCCTTTCTCATTGCTGATAATATTTCGGCCACGCTCATAAGCATAGCCACATGTGTATCGTGTCCGCAAGCATGCATAACACCCACTTCCAGCCCGTTGAATGTCGATTTTACTTTTGATGCAAAAGGAAGAGCAACTCTTTCTGTAACCGGTAATGCATCCATGTCGGCCCTCAAAGCAATAACAGGTCCGGCCTTTCCGCCTTTGAGAATGCCTACTACTCCGGTTTTAGCCACATTTTCCTTTACTTCAACACCCAATGAACGCAGGTGCTCTGCGACGATCCTGGCTGTTCTTGTTTCATGGTTTCCCAGTTCAGGATGTTCATGCAGGTCTCTTCGCCATTCAATACACCTGGACTCTATTTTCGCAACGGCATTTTCTATTACTTCATTTTTCTGCGCATGAGAAACTCCTGAAGTGATTATTAAAGTCAATAAAAGGATCTGTTTCACGTGTGTAGTTAGTTTAAAAATAAATTTAGTCTTCATTTCTTAACCGGGGAATAAAACTATTCTATGCAGTTACATAGCAATTGAGTCTGATCTTTCCCTGAACATTTCTTCAGACCAAAGCGGTTATAAGATTTAAAATAAGTGGTATATGAAGTAAGCCCTTTCCGGATACGTTGAATTTTATAAATTTATCCCGCTTATGATGCTTCGCCATGTGCCTTTCCTTAAAAATGTTTTTCTCTACAGCATTACCGCCTTTGGGGGTCCACAAGCGCATGTGGCAATGATGATGAAAATGTTTGTTCATAAAACTCCGTATGTAACAAAAGAGGAATTGCTGGAATATAGTGCCTTCTGTAACCTTTTGCCAGGAGCTTCATCCACACAAACAGTTACATTAATTGGATATAAAAGAGGGGGCGTTCCTTTGGCAGTTCTTACTTTAATAATATGGATTGCACCTGCCTGCTTGTTAATGGGAGCTTTTTCCTTTCTGCTTCATTATATTGACCGATCAACACTACATACTAATGTTTTTAAGTTTATTCCTTCTCTAGCTGTTGGATTTCTATTGTATGCTTCTGTTATGGCTTTTAGCGTTTCCATAAAAAATACGATTACGTGGAGTATCATGATAGCGTGTATTATAGCAACCTATCTTTTATTCAAAACCCCCTGGATTTTTCCTATGCTAATTGTATTGGGTGGAGCAGTTACCAATCTTAGTCATAAAAGAATACCACAGACAGAAACAAGACGTAAGAAGATAAAGTGGTGGAACATTTGGTTGTTTGCTTTTATCTTTTTAGCCGCCGGTGTTACCAGTGAATTAGCCCGAACTAATAACTGGCCCGAAAGAAAACCTGTAAATCTTTTTGAAAATACCTATCGAATGGGAAGTCTTGTTTTTGGCGGAGGACAGGTATTGATGCCAATGATGTATGAACAATTTTCTGTGCGACCTGAAAACCTTATACAAAATGATCCTGAGGCTGCAAGAAATATTATTAAAATCGATAAAGATGATATGACTACAGGAATGGGAATTGTGAGGGCCATGCCAGGACCTGTTTTTGCCATTGCGTCGTTCACAGGAGGCATTGCTTTGAAAGATGGTGGAAAAGACACCCAAGTCCTTGGTTGTATTATTGGTTCTATTGCAATCTTTCTTCCAAGCGCCTTACTCGTTCTTTTCTTTTTTCCTATCTGGAATAACCTAAAAAAATATGCAGTGGTTTACAGGTCACTCGAGGGCATTAATGCAGCGGTAGTAGGAATTATGATTGCCTCTACTCTTTACATTATGAAAGACATTTCATTGGTTGGCGCTACTGCAGGTAGTCTGATCAATATATCAGTTATTGTTACTACTTTCTTGTTGCTACAATTTACAAAAATTGCTCCCCCTCTTATTGTAGCAACCTGTATCTTATTAGGCTATTTTTTTTGAACCCTTTTAAAGAATCCGTAAGTGGCTATTTCCTCCTCAACAGCAGGAGGTACCAGGTGCTTTATTGATTTACCCGATTTAACTAACCCACGTATATATGTAGCCGAAATTTCTAAAAGAGGAGCGGACATTATTTGAATGTTAGCATTTAAGGCGTTCTCCACTTTATATTCAGGACGATTATAAATTATAATGGGATAATTCTTAATAATCACTTCAGCATTCTTCCAATGGTCTAGATTTTGAAAACTGTCACTACCCATGATTATATAAAAGCTATGTTGCGGGTACTTCTCTTTAAGATAAGCAAGGGTGTGAACAGTATAAGATGGTTTTGGAAGGGCAAATTCAATATCACTTGCTTTTAGACGGTTGTCACCTTCTATTGCCTTTTGTACGAGGTGAAGTCTGTCGTATTCATTTATTAAGCTGTCCGATTTTTTAAAAGGATTTTGAGGAGAAACAACAAACCAACATTTTTGAAGTTCCGTTTCATTAAGAATATGATTAGCTATAATCAGGTGGCCAACGTGGATAGGATTAAATGATCCAAAGTATAACCCAATTTTCATTTAAATGTTTGAGGTTCAATTAGTTACTTTTCAATGATTATCTGGTTGGCTTCATTAATCCGCAGACTCAAAGTATAGCCGGCAATTCGAATTGAAATCGGATCTCCGAGCGGAGCTTTTTGTTCTACCACTACTTCCTCTCCGGGTATGCATCCCATTTCCATAAGCTTCAATTCAATATCCGAGCTCTCGAAAGCTTTAATTCTGCCTCTTTCCCCGGATTTTAATTCTGATAACTTCATAACCATTTCAAAGCTATAGCAATCAATAAGAATGGGTTTACGATTTTTGAAATATGGTTCAGGCAAACAAAAAACATATACACTTTCACTTCCTTACGCCTGCATTTTTCTTTCCAAAACGCACCGCCGTCAAAAACTTTTTAGGAAAACTAATAACTAAGGAAGGGAGGAGAATAGATACTGTGAATTATATTTTTTGTACTGACGAGTATCTTTTGGCTCTCAACAAGTCGCACCTCAACCACAATTCTTACACCGATATCTTGACTTTCGAGCACTCTCATCCAGGCGCACCGCTTATTGCAGATGTATACATAAGCGCCGAAAGAGTAAAAGAAAACGCACAGAAATATCACTGCTCTTTTAAAAAAGAGTTGCTCAGGGTACTTTTTCATGGCACTCTTCATTTGTGCGGCTTTGAGGATAAATCCAGAAAACAAGTTCAACTAATGAGGAAGCGGGAAGATTTTTACCTTAATAAATATTTTGTTTCACGTGAAACGTGACTATAAAATTTTAACAATGTTTCCCGTGGAACACTAAATTACCTTTGCGAGCTTATGTTCCAAGAATATGATGTCATAGTTGTCGGTGCCGGCCATGCAGGTTGTGAAGCAGCGGCTGGAGCTGCTAATATGGGTTCTAATGTGCTGTTAATCACAATGAATATGCAGACAATAGCACAAATGAGCTGCAATCCTGCAATGGGCGGTATTGCAAAAGGTCAAATTGTGAGAGAAATAGATGCACTTGGTGGTTATTCGGGACTGGTGTCGGACGCGTCGATGATACAGTTTCGGATGCTAAACCGATCCAAAGGCCCCGCAATGTGGAGCCCAAGAACACAGAATGATCGAATGTTATTTTCCCAAAAATGGCGGGAACTGCTTGAACAAACAGAAAAGGTTGCGTTTTATCAGGATATGGTCCGGCAACTTCTAGTAAAAAACGGTAAAGTCATAGGAGTCGTAACAGGAATGGGGCATGAAATAAAGGCGAAGGCGGTGGTCCTAACTAATGGAACCTTTCTAAATGGCGTTATACATATTGGAGAGAAAAGGTTTGGAGGAGGTAGGGTAGCGGAAAGAGCAGCAGAAGGGTTGACAGAGCAATTAGTCAACTTGGGTTTTGAAAGCGACCGGCTTAAAACAGGAACTCCCCCGAGAGTTGATGGCCGTTCCCTTGATTATTCTAAAATGGAAGAACAGAAAGGAGACGAGGCGATCGAAGGCTTTTCTTATTTACCTACTCAAAAACCCAAAGAACAAAGGAGTTGTTGGATCACATATACAAGTTCTGAAGTCCACGATATTTTGAAAACAGGTTTCGATCGAAGTCCTATGTACACAGGAAGGATTGAAGGTACTGGCCCAAGGTACTGTCCGAGTATTGAAGACAAGATCAACCGTTTTTCTGAAAGAGATCGTCATCAATTATTTATAGAACCTGAAGGCTGGAATACGGTTGAAATTTATGTAAATGGCTTTTCTACGTCATTACCAGAGGAAGTACAATATGATGCTTTGAAAAAAGTACCAGGGTTTGAGGCGGTAAAATTCTTTCGGCCAGGTTATGCAATCGAATACGATTATTTCCCACCAACGCAGTTAAACTATAGCCTGCAGACAAAAGAAGTTGAAAATCTTTTTTTTGCCGGACAGATCAACGGCACAACTGGATATGAGGAAGCTGCCTGCCAGGGATTGATGGCTGGAATAAATGCTCATCTAAAAACTAAAAATGAAAAACCTTTTATATTAAAGAGGAGTGAGGCTTATATAGGTGTACTGATCGACGACCTGATTAGCAAGGGCACACAGGAACCTTACCGGATGTTTACTTCAAGGGCAGAATTCAGAACATTACTCCGGCAGGATAATGCGGATTTAAGACTAACAGAAGCCAGCTATAGAATGGGCTTGGCCACCCAGGAAAGGATGGACAAAGTATTGAAGAAAAGACAGGAAGTTGAACAAATCAAACAAACCTTAGCGTCAACAGCTATAAAGGCTGAAGAGGCAAATCCTTATCTTGAACGGATAGGCAGCGCCCCTATTATTGAAAAGCAAAAAGCAGATAAGATTCTACTTCGACCAGGGATAAACTTGGATAAAATGCGCAAAGAAGTGCAGACTCTTGATGATATCCTGAAAGGTTTTTCTCATGAAGCGATAGAGCAGGCAGAGATCCAGGTAAAATACCAGGTGTATATTGATAAAGAGAAGGAACTCGTAGAAAGAATGAGGCTATTAGAAGACCTAGAGATACCAGAACAATTTGACTATCAACGGATTATGTCTTTAGGAGCAGAAGCAAAGGAAAAGTTAATCCACATAAAGCCAAAAACATTGGGTCAGGCAAGCCGTATTTCAGGAATCAATCCCAGTGATGTTCAGATACTAATGGTTTTCATGGGTCGCTAGTTAATGCGTCCAGGAGAAGAAAGTCCATTGTTTCAAAAAAATCGCACATAGGATCCATCGCTTCCCTTAAACGGATTCTTTCCTTTGTTCCTGTTGAAGCCTGTAATAGTTCATAACGGCTCTTATTTCAGCATAAGTAAACTCGCTACTTAACTTATGTTTTATAGAAGTAGCTCCCATTCCAACATCATCTATAACTTTCAGAATTGCCTGAGTTTTTTCAGCTTTCACTAGTTCATCTATTAAAATGTCACCTGTATAAACAAAAGTGGCAAGATGTCCTTCAATAGTGCTTGTGGCAAGGTTTCGAAGCCGTGCTATTTCCTCCGCACTCTTTCCTTCACGATATAATGTCAATGTATCCCGGTGGCTTGCACCCTTTTCAGCTTTTAATTTTTTTGAAGCTTTAGTTATAACCCGATGTTCAATTTGCCTGAATTCATATTTCACAAATACCAGGTCTTTATACTGAAGATTATTAAGTCTTTGCAATTGGTTTAAAACGACAGCCTCAATAGTCTGGACTTCCTTATAATACTTTTTCACCTTGCTCGCATATTGCAAACCGGAAAGATGCTCTTGCAGTGGCAATAGTACTTCTTCCGATACTGCTTTTGCCAAGTAAAAAATAGCCTTATTTACTCTTTCCTGTAGAAGGTCCGTCTTCTCTACCTCTAAAATTCCGCGTAATTGTTGTTGAAACTTTTCGGCTATGCTTGCCTGTTGCTGCGCCTTTTCTAATATGCTGGCAGAAAGTTTAAAAGCTTCTTCCATATCAAGAAGCTTTTGCCCTGGAATTAAGTCTTTCCAATCCAACAAAGCCCTTATTATTTTATTCCAGTTGAATGCCTTGATCAGAACATCAGCCTGATATTTCTTCTTTTCTTCTTTTAGCAAGTTCTCTAAATAAACATCATTCGCCTCTTTTTGAGCAAAAGCAATGACCCTCTCATCTGTAGCAATAGCATTAGGCCATATTTTAGAATGCAGTACCAGGCCAGTTAGCGAAGTACAACGGCTAAGCGCAACGTACACCTGTCCGGCCGCAAAAGAAGAACCAGCATCAATCACTGCTTTATCAAATGTCAAACCCTGGCTTTTATGTATAGTTATAGCCCATGCAAGCCGAATTGGAAATTGTTTGAAGCTTCCTAATTCTTCTTCTTCAATATTATCTTTTTCCTTGTTATAGTTGTACCTGATGTTTTTCCAGGTTTCTTTTTCAAGCTTCAGGTCCTCTTCACCATTATTAAAAGAAACAGTAATCTCGCCATTCATTATTTTTTTTACGGTTGCAAGTTTTCCATTGTAATAACGTCGTTCATTACCTGAATCGTTTTTTATGAACATTACCTGGGCACCTTCTTTCAACTGCAGATTCAAATCTGTTGGCAATGCTTTGTCAGAAAAGTCACCGGAAATTTCCGCCGGAAATACGTGTAATGCGCCTTGAAGTTTTTTAAGTTCTGCCTCATTGATTACATCTGCCTTACGATTATGTGTGGTAAGGGTAATATACTTTTCATTTGCTGGTGGATTGAAAGAGGGATTAAAGCGCTTATTAAGCTCAATCAAGTCCTCCATATCCGGCACATTATTACGGACACGGTTCAGTATATCAATAAAGTGTTGCTCGTTCTGCCGGTAAATCTTCTTTAATTCAATATAAAGCGGCTGCGCCTCTTTAACAGCCTTTGCCTGGAAGAAGAAGGGGCTCTCATAATAGTCTTGAAGAATATTCCATTCGTTTGCAGGAATAACCGGTGGCAACTGAAACATATCACCAATGTATACCACCTGAACACCGCCGAATGGCAACATGGGTTGCCTGCGGAAATGTCGCAGAATAGTATCAATAGCATCTAACATATCGCAGCGGACCATACTTACTTCATCAATAATCAACAGTTCAAGTTCCTGGTATAAGTCGCGTTTGGTAGCTGCAAATCGGATGTTACGAAAAAGACTATGCCTGTCAGTAGCTTCGTGGTTACCGTTGAAGCGATTTAAAGAGGCCGGAACAAAAGGTCCAAACGGAAGCTGGAAGAAAGAATGCATGGTTGTTCCCCCGGCATTAATAGCCGCTACGCCGGTAGGTGCTACTACTACCGTGTTCTTTTGAGTTGTTTCTTTAATGTATTTAAGAAACGTGGTTTTCCCTGTACCTGCTTTACCTGTAATAAAAATATGTCGCGAAGTATTGTTTACCAGGTCGGCAGCAAGATTAAATAAAGTGTTGGAAATGTCTGTTTTATGCATCGCTATGGCGTTATAAAGTTAACGGAAATGCAGACGTGGCAATGTTTAGAAAGGCTTAATTAAGAGGATTTTAGGGCGAACCATTTCAGGCATAAAAATGCTGGTGATGAATGTTTCCACCACCAGCCAGAAAGCCACCGTCACTTATTTGGAAGATTTTTCGCCAAGCATGAGCACTTCATTTACCTGTACCTCGGTAACGTATTTTTTTGTGCCTTCTTTGTCGTTATAGCTTCGGTTTACCAGTTTGCCTTCAATAGCCACTTCGGAGCCTTTGGTTAAGAACTTTTCCGCTATTTCTGCCACTTTACCCCAGGCTACAAGGCTGTGCCATTGGGTTTCGATCACTTTTTCTCCTTTTGCATTACGGTAAGTTTCATTAGTGGCGATACTAAAACGCGCCAGTTTTCTGCCGCCTTCGGTTGTTTTAATTTCCGGATTTTGGCCTAAGTTACCAATCAGTTGTACTTTGTTTTTAAGTGCGTACATAACTTTGATTTTTGTGCCCATCCCTTAACAGGTATAAGCGATTATTAATTTATTATTTCAGTCAACCAACGTGTCGTTCGATTGACATTACAAAGATGACGGTGTGAAAAAATGGTAGTCGGCTTTTAATCGTTTGCTTTCGTCTATACCCATTTGTAAGCGTTTGTACACGGATAAATATTTGATTACCTTGTCGAAAAGCAAAGTCAATGCTTCCGGTTGCAATTAATAAAAAATGCCTTGCCTGCGATAAAATCCTGCAGGGGAGGACTGATAAGAAGTTTTGTAACGACTACTGCCGCAATGCTTACAACAACCAGCTCAAATCTGCCAATAGCAATACTGTCCGGAATATCAACAATGCCCTACTAAAAAATAGGCGTATTTTAGAAACAACCTTAGGCAGCGAAGAGATGGCCAAAACCACCAAGGAAAAGTTGTTACACCAGGGCTTTCAGTTTAAGTATCTCACACATACATATACCAACAAAAAGGGGAATATTTATTTTTTTTGTTATGAGTTCGGCTACCTGACACTGGAACACGACTGGTACCTGGTAGTAAAAAGGAAGGAAGATATCTCGCATAATATTTGATACTATTTGGTTGAGCCTTACATTAAAATTGTACTTTAGTCACCCTGCCCAAAAATCATCATTTGAAAAACCTTTCGTGATCCTCCTTAGAAAAAGCGGTTATTAAACGCTAAATCAAAGACTCATGAAAAGGTTTGGATGGATGATATTGGGTTGTGCCTGTTTTCAACTCCTTTCCGCACAGAGTGTGAGGCTAAGAGATCTCACTGATCTATTAGATGTTAACCGCAATAAGCTCGAAACACATTTACATAAAAAAGGTTTTAAACGATCGGGTTTTTTCACTGGCGAAGAAGACTATTATTTTAAAACGAAACAAACCAAAGCAGGGAATATTGTTCAACGCTTCCAGGTTATCCGGGAAGGACAGGATATTGACCTCGTTTATCAGACCACATCTCTTCAGGAATTTTCTACTTTAGAAAATGAAATCCAAGGTTTCGGTTTCACCCAGTATAGAGATTCAAACAATTTGAATCCTATGCTATATCAAAAGCAAAATCTTGTTTTAAAATGCTCCTTTCAAAAAGAAGACACTTCATTGTTTTACGAGGTCAGGGCAAGTAAAAAGATAATTCCTAAGTTAAAAGACATTGTATTTGCTGAAGATCTTTTGCAATTAACCTCTCATGAATTTATAGTTGAAGCGTTTGGCAGGCAAAATGTAAAAAAAGATATTTTTTATTTGACGCCAACAGAAACGAAAAAGTGCACTGTCATTTTCCCAAACACAAACAGGCAGGCTATTTTTTTATGGAAGGATGAAAATAATCTAAGAGATATTTCTTTTATTATTGTTGGAGAACAGCTGAATAATGATGGCAAAAACCTAAACGCAGTATCGCTCTCCAATTGGAGGTCAAACCAGGGAATTTATTGCGGTATGAGCCTGAAAGAAATTCAAAACCTAAATAAAGAGCCGATTAGTTTTTATAACTGGCGTACTGAGTCTGCTGGCTTTATTGGTCCGAAAAATAAAGGTGAAATTGATTTCAATAAGTTGAAGCCCGTTTTCAATTGCATGAATTGTAGCTTTTTGAATGTTGACAGCAATTTAGATATTATTCAATCCAGCAATGCTATAGATGAAAATCAAAAAGTGTATGTCGTCTCTTTTGTAATAATGCCTGAAAAGAAAACAGAGATTGACAGGCTAACCAGCATCAAATAAAACCAGCCATACGTCCAATGAAAAACCCGGCAAAACCGGGTTTAACTTTTTGTGGTGTGGGGCGCACTTGAACGGTTGGTTTCCGTTTGTATCATAAAAACTTTCCTTGCTTTGAAATGCAGTACTTCCAACAGTTAGGGCTTATCGCTTCATATTTAAATTATACGAACTGATTTAAAATAGCGGCCCACTGACAACATTAATCTCACATAAAAT
>Ga0126313_10000869_pt1 | contig 15202 bp, 16 predicted proteins | sample Plot105A_FD_89954 | JGI IMG/M metagenome (GOLD analysis project Ga0126313, IMG submission 89954) | Serpentine soil microbial communities from UC McLaughlin Reserve, CA, USA - Plot105A | ecosystem: Environmental > Terrestrial > Soil > Grasslands | place: USA: UC McLaughlin Reserve, Lake County...
CTCGGCCTCCTCGCCCTCCACCTCGAGATACGGAAACGGCGGGATCTCTACCACCGCGAGATCGAAGCCGCGGCCGCGCAACTCGAGCAGGGTGCGCACGATCGCGTCTTCGAGCAGCGGCGAGACGGCGAGGACAAGCGCCTTCGCCGGGATCGTTCGGAGCGGGATCGCCAGCGGACGCGGCTCCTTGCCGCCGGGGACGAGCGCGCGCACTTCGATGAGGGTGTCGACAATGCGGTGGACCTGCGTGGCGCCGCTTCCGGGGCGAAGCCAGCGGAGCCCGCCGCCGACCGCGAGCAAGCCGACTCGGTCGCGCCTGGCGAGGTAGCGCTCAGCTAGCGCGGCAGTGGCACGCACGCATTCGTCGAGCGGCGCACCTCGGGGACTCCCCATGTCCGTGAGAACGTCGAGGAGCAGCAGCACCGCCGTGTTCCGCTCCGGATGGAACTGGTTGACCACGAGCTCGCCGCTGCGCGCGGTCGCGCGCCAGTTGACTCGGCGAAGGTCGTCGCCCTCGAGGAATGGCCGCAGTTCCGCCAATTCGATCCCCTCCCCCTTCGCGCGCGCTACCTCGTCACCGACCGAGACCTCGGTCTCGGAGGGGCGTGCGACGGCGCGCAGCGGCTCAGCCTGAGCGTGGACGCGGAGCAGGGTTCCGAGCTCAATCTCTTGCTCGTGTGCGACGAGCCTCAATCGGTCGTAGCGTCGCAGGCGCACACGCGCGTCCGAGTAGGCGCCCCAGCGCTCACAGCGAAGCGCGAGGTCGAGCGTGCGAGTCTCGCCGGCCTTTAGCGCGAGCGCGCGCAGCTCGTCCCGCTCGACGACGAGACCGGGCGGCAGTGCGAAGCGGATCTCGAGCCTGTTGCTTGCTGAATCCGCTTGGAGCTCGAGCTTTCCCGCCACGCGGTCGCCTTGGTGCACTCGGTGGCGGTGGAGGCGGAGCGAGCCGGTGAGCGGTCGCATTCGATGCTGAAGTCCGGCAAGGGCGAGGAGTGCGGTTGGCGCGGCAACGGCAACCAGCTCTGGGCGGCCGGCAGCGAGCGCGGCGAAGACGCCGATAGCCGTCAGCCAGACCGCGGCGCGCAACCGCGGCGTCGCGAGCAGGCTCACGCCCGCGGCGGCGTCAGGTCTTCGGCCGCCGGCGTCGGCACTTGGTCGAGACACTCGTCCACAATCTCGTCACCGCGGATCCGCTGCAGCCACAACTCGGGTGCGAGCGTCAGCCGGTGCGCGAGCGCGGGGACGGCGACGGCCTTCACATCTTCCGGCGTTACGAAGCCGCGCGAGTCGAGCATCGCCCGTCCGCGAGCGAGCTTGAGCAGCGCGAGCCCGCCGCGCGGGCTAGCGCCCACCTGCACACGTGGGTTCTCGCGTGTGGCGCGAACGAGCCGCGCGATGTAGTCGAGGATGCTGTCGGCGACGTGCACCTGCTCGAGCGACTGCTGCATCTCGACGAGCGTCGGCCCGTCGACGACCGAGTCGATCGCGACCTCGTCGGCAGCGCGCTCCAGCCGGCGCGCCAGGATCTCCCGCTCGCCCTCCAGCGACGGGTAGCCGATACGCAGGCGGAGCAGGAAGCGGTCGAGCTGCGCCTCCGGCAGCGGATAGGTGCCCTCGTACTCGATTGGGTTCTGCGTCGCGATCACGACGAACGGGCTCGCGAGTAGACGGGTCTCACGACCGCTTGTCACCTGCCGTTCCTGCATCGCCTCGAGCAGCGCCGCCTGCGTCTTCGGCGGGGCGCGGTTGACCTCGTCGGCGAGCAGCAGATTCGTGAAGATCGGGCCCGGCCGGAACTCGAACTCGTTCTCGCGTTGGTTGTAGATCGCCGAGCCTGTGATGTCGGCAGGCAAGAGATCCGGCGTGAACTGCACGCGCATGAACTCGACGTCGGTCGCCCGCGCGAACGAGCGTGCGATCAATGTCTTCGCTAGGCCCGGGAAGTCGTCGATCAGGACATGGCCATCGGCGAGGATCCCGAGCAGGACGAGCTCGAGCGCGTCGCGCTTGCCGACGATCGCCCGCTCGACCTGGGCGAGGATCCGGCCCGAAAGCTCCGATGAGGTTGTCAGCGACAGCATCGTCAGATCCGCTCCAACGCCTCGATCACTTCGCGGAGCTCGCCCTCCCGCGGCGGCGCGAACTTGTCCCCTTCTGGCCGACGCTCGAGTGCGAGCCACGCTTCCTCGCCGAGCAGCTCGCGCGCCTCCTCTCCCCTGAGCCGCAAGCCATGGGAAGCGAGTCGCTGCTCGGCAATCTCACGGAGGCGGGGACGCAGCTGCTCAAAGTAGACGCCGGACGCCTGTGCCAGCTCGATTCGACGCTTCGCTCGCTCGAAGAACGGCGGCGTCTCAGGCTCTTCCGTGACCTCCCGGCGAGGCAACCGTTCGAGCCGGGCGAAACGAGAGAGTGTCCGGGTGACAACAACGGCTCCGGCCAGAGCGATGAGTGCAAGCCCGTAGATCCGGGCTACGTCGACCGGCGAAAACGCACCGACCAGAATGAGTGCGACCGCCGCGGCCGCCGAGAACAGGATGAGGGAGCGGACCTGCCGACTCACGGCGGCTGGCTCACCTCCGCACGCAGCAGCTCGAGCGCCCCGATTGCCCGCTGTTTATCACCCTCTCCCATCGGCTCGACGCTGAACTTTGCCCGCTCGAAGAGCTCGGTGAGGGCGCGAGCGGCTCGGCCGTTGGCGGTAATCCGCTCCAGGACGCGCACGAGATACTCGAGTGGGGCCTCCGCAGGACGTCGTGCGTTCCCTGCCCGCTCGAGCGCCCGTTCCATGCGGGCGTAGCAGGCGATGATCGCCCGGCGAACGTCCCGCTCACGACGAAGGTCATCGAGCGATTCATCGACGGCCTGCAGCATCGCTTTGTCTTCGTCCTCTGGCTCGGCCAACGCACCGCGGCGGCGCTCGGTCAGACCCTTGGCACCGAGCACGACGAGCGCGGCGGCGAGCAGCGCGACGCCCGCGATGACGGCTGCTGCGATGGCCGCGAACGTGTTATCGCTCAAATGAAAGTAGTCATCGGCCGGCCCAGGCTCCCGCGGTCGCCGTCGCCGCGGGAGGCTCCCTCCCCCGCCGGGCGGCGCGTCGACAGGCGCGAGCAGCAGCGCAATCAGAACCGCGAGCAGCGCGGTGATCAACAGCGCAGCAATCAGCTTCCGGCGGTTGTCGCCGAAGATCGCGTAGCCGCTCCCGAACGTAACCACGCCCACGCCGATCACGAGCACCGCCACGACGCCGAGCAGCACCATGACGACTGCGAGCTCGGAGGACGAGAGCGGATCGCCGCTGTCGAGTTGAGCCGTGGTCGCCAGGGAGACCAGGGCGAGCAGTGCGAGCGCCGCGGCCATGCTCCCAGCACCTGAAAACGCGAACCTGTGGGACCTGGTCTGCAGTCCCTCTCTGTCGTGGGGCATCTGCCCTGGAGATCGTGCCCGCGATCTGCCGCGACCGCAAGACTTGACGTGGACTGAGCCGCGGCGCATCGTCGTTTTCATAGTTGTGGCACAGACGCAGTACGCGAAAAAGGGCGACGCGCACATCGCCTACCAGATCGTTGGTGAGGGTCAGCCGCTCGACCTGGTGCTCGTCTCCACATGGTTCAGCCATGTCGAGGCCCGGTGGGATTTACCCGGTTACGCGCACTACCTTGGCCGCCTCTCCTCGTTCAGCCGGCTGATCTCGTTCGACAAGTACGGGACCGGCTTGTCCGATCCGATCCCCTCGAGGGAGCTACCACCGCTCGAGGAGTGGATGGACGACGTGTCCGCAGTGATGGACGCCGCCGGCCTCGAGCGGGCGGCGATCATGGGCGCCGGCGAAGCCTCGCCGATGGCGGAGCTTTTCGCCGCAACGTATCCAGAGCGGACCGACGCACTCGTCCTGGCAAACGCGACCGCACGCATCTCGGCGGCCCCGGGATACGAGATCGGCGTACCCCCGGACGTGCAAGAGGGTCTCGTCTCGATGATCGAGCAGACGTGGGGTCGCGGCGACATCATCGCTGCACTCGATCCGAGCCTCGCTGACGATCCCGCTGCGGTGGACGCATGGGGGCGCTTCCTTCGCCTCTCCCTCAGCCCGGCAACGGCGGCGGCGGTCATTCGCATGCTCTTCGAGCTCGACGTTCGGGACGTCCTGCCGGCGATCAGGGTGCCGACACTGGTCGTCCACCGCCAGGACAACCCGATCGTCACTGTTGACCAGGGGCGGTATGTCGCGGACCACATCGAAGGCGCGAAGTTCGTGGCTGTGCCGGGCGCCGACTACGGGCTCGCGGTCGGCGACAACGACGTAGTGATCGACGAGGTGGAGGAGTTCCTCACGGGCTCCCGACCGGCTCACACCACCGACAGAGTCCTCGCCACGGTGCTGTTCACCGACATCGTCGACTCCACCCGACGGGCGGTCGAGTTGGGTGACGCCCGGTGGCGTGAGCTGCTCGAGCAGCATGACGAGCTGGCACGGGCAGAGATCGCGCGCTTCGGTGGAGCGATCTTCGACTTCGCCGGTGACGGATTGCTCGCGAGCTTCGACGGCCCCGCGCGTGCCGTTCACTGCGCGTTTGCTCTCCGCGATCGCCTGAGGACACTCGGCGTGGAGATCCGTGCCGGCCTTCATACGGGAGAGGTCGAGCGGCGCACCGAAAGTCTCGCTGGCATCGGCGTCCACATAGCCGCTCGTGTGCTCGCGCTAGCCGGGACGGGCGAAGTGCTGGTGTCACGGACTGTGAGGGACCTCGTCACGGGCTCGGGCCTCACGTTCGTCGAACGCGGCACGCAAACCCTGAAGGGCGTTCCCGACCAATGGGAGATCCTCGAAGCGATCGAGTAGCGCGTCAGCAGGCCGACCATTCGCGCACTTCGGTCACGTCCACGGCCAGAACGGGGCCCTCGGGCGGCTCGCTGCGGTACTGCGGGTACTTCCCTGCCAGCATTGTGAGGGCGCGCTCTCGCTCCTCTCCCTCGTCGAGCACGCGGGCGCGACCGCGGAGGCGGATCCACCAGAGGCGGCTCCAGTCGTCCTCGTAGTGGTCGATGAGGATCGTGACGTCCGGACGGGCGCGCGCGTTCTCGATCCGTCGTAGCGTCGACGAGCGCTTCGGCTTGCGGTCGACGGCCGAGTAGAGCGTGTCGCCTTCGACCGCGAAGACGATCGGGACGAGGTGAGGCCGGCCGTCGGGATCCGTCGTCGCCAGCCTCGCCACCCGCGCCGCCGTTACTCTCGCGTCGTGCACTTCGGCGTGATCCTGCCGAATTACGGCAAGGACTCGAGCCCCGACGGGATCCGTCGTGTCGCCGAGGCGGCAGAGGAGCTCGGCTTCGATTCCGTCTGGGCGACCGAGCACATCATCGTCGGGCCGGAGGGAATCCAGCCGTACGGCCGCCTCTACGAGCCACTCGTCACGCTCGGCTGGATCGTCGGCTGGACGGAGCGGATCGGACTCGGCACCTCGATCGTGATCCTGCCGTTGCGCCACCCTATGTACCTGGCGAAGCAGGTCGCGACACTGCAGGAGCTCAGCGGCGGTCGCTTCACGCTCGGTGTCGGGCTGGGTTCACAGCGAGACGAGTTCCAGTTCATGGGCGTCGAGCTCGAGGGCCGTGGCCGGCGTGCGGACGAGGCAATCCGGCTGATGCGCGCGCTCTGGAACGGGGAACGCGAGTTCCAGGGGCAGTACTGGTCGTTCGAGAATGCGACCTCTGAACCGCACCCCTCGCCGCAGCCCGAGATCTGGGTCGGCGGCAGCTCGGCGCGAGCGATACGGCGCGCACTCGAGCTGGGCGACGCCTGGCATCCCTCACGGGGCTCGGACGCCGACCACGTCCGTCGCGTCAAGGAGCAACACCCGGAGCTGCGTGTGATCCCGCGGGCGTCGCCGGAGAGCGTCGAAGCGATGCTCGAAGCCGGAGCCGAAGGAGCTGTCGTCACCTTTGCCGACGACGCCGCGATGCGCGACTTCGCGCAGTGCTACGCCTAGTCGTGTAATCGTTCGCCGATGCCGACGGATCAGTATCACGAGCCGCCCGAAGAGCTCAGCGACAACGCGCGCACGTTCGCCCGTGTCATCGCCTCGCTTCAGGAGGAGGCGGAAGCCATCGGCTGGTACGAGCAGCGCCTCTCGATCGAGACGAACGAGGAGGCCCGCCGGATCATGGAGCACGCGCAGCGCGAGGAGTTCCTCCATTTCTCGATGGACCTCGAGTTCCTGGCACGCCGCAAGGAGAAGTGGCGCGTCGCGCTCCGGAAGATCCTCTTCAAGGACGGCAACATCGTCGAGCTCGCCGAGCAGGCCGAGGACGAGGTCGAGGACTAGCCGGCTGCAGCGGCGCTAGGTTGCGACCGCCTCCCCCTTTACCTGCGCGATGTAGCCCCGCACGTCGCCTGCAGGCTCGCTATATGCGTCACCGAGCGCGGACTCGACTCGCTGCACGTAGTCCTTCGCCCAGTCCGGAAGCCCGGTATCCGTGACAGCGAGGAACTCCAGCGTGGCCGCCAGGCGGATGTCGGCGATGCTCGGGCCGTCACCGCCGCCGATGAAGCCGGTGTCGGTGCCGTAGAACGCCGGGTAGACATCCAGAATGCGCGGGAGCGCCTCCTGCGCCGATTTGCGGGCCGTTTCCTTCTCATCGTCCGAAGCGTCCGACGTGGAGACCTCGCCCGGATACCCGGAGAAGCCAAGGCGCGGATACGTCGCGCGCGTCAAGAGTGGATAGAGAATGCTCAGCGTGTAGAAGTTCGCGCTGTCGACCATCGCGCGACGGTCGAGGTCAGTTGGATAGAGGTCGTCGCGCCCCTCGCGGCTCGCGAGGTACATCATCACCGCGCAGCTCTCGCCGAGGACCCCTTTTGGCAGCTCTTCGGTCTCGACCGTCGGCGTCAGGCCCGCCGGGTACTTCGCGAGGTACTCCTCGTCCTGCGTCTTACCCCATACGTTCTCTTCCTCGACGGGGAGCCCGGCGGCGCGTACGAAGACGCGGACCGACATGTTGTTGACGCTGGGCGGGAGCATGTTCAGCTTCATTGCCATGACCGAACCTTTCTGTCGCTTCTCAGTCGAGATCTTCTCCGACGAGGCGCGCACCGGCAACCATCGACTGAAGCTTGCGGAACGCCCGCTCGCGCGGGAGGTACTTCATGCCACAGTCCGGCGCCACCACGAGCCTCTCCGGTCCTACGACTCTAAGCGCCTTCCGGATCCGGTCGGCGACGAGCGCCGGTGTCTCGACCTCGCTCGAGCCCAGGTCGAGAACGCCCAGGATGATCGTCTTGTCAGCGACGTCATGCAGCACGTCCGCGTCGAGATCGGGCTGTGCCGCCTCGAGCGAGAGATGCGTCGCGAGGCAGTCGTTGAGCTCGCGGAGAAACGGGTAGCCGGTGAGTCGGCGCTTGACGATGTGCGCGTAGCCGAAGCAGGTGTGGACGACCGTCTCGCCCTCGATGCCGTCGAGCGCGCGGTTGATCGCTTCGACGGCATACTCTCGCGCCGGCTCCGGGCGCGCCTGTAGATACGGCTCGTCGATCTGGACGACGTCTGCTCCGGCTGCCTTGAGGTCCCGCAGCTCCCCGTTGACGGCCTCCGCGTAGGCGAGCGCGAGGCTCCGCTCGTCGGCGTAGTAGTCGTTCTGGGCCTGCTGGGTCATCGTGAACGGCCCCGGAACGGTGATCTTGATCCGGCGGTCGGTGATCAAGCGCAGGAACTCCACGTCCCGGAGCTCTACGGGCCGCGCGCGGCGGATCGGGCCGACGACCCTCGGGACGGGCGTCTCGTGACCCGTGCGATCGAGGGCGACGCCGGGCTCGTCCAGGTCGACGCCGTCGAGCGCGGTCGCGAATCGGTTCGAGTAGCTCTCTCGTCGCATCTCGCCGTCGGTGATGACGTCGACGCGGGCGCGCTCCATGTCCTGGACCGCGAGCCGTGTCGCGTCGTCCTGGGCTTCTTCGAGGAACGGCTCCGGCACCCGCCAGAGCTCACGCGCCCGCACCCGCGGCGGCAGCCGCTCGCCGAGCCGCCCCCGGTCGATCAGCCAGCCGGGCTGGGGGTAGCTGCCGACGACGGTCGTGACCACGAGGCGAGTCTAGGGCCGCGATGAGTTCCCGAGCCTCAACCCGTCTCTACTGAACACGATCCCGAAAAGGAGCCGCTTCCGATGCAGAAGATCACGACGTTCCTCACCTTCGACGACCAGGCCGAAGAGGCGATCAACTTCTACACCTCGATCTTCCCGAGCTCCCGAATCGTCAGCACGACCTACTACGGCGACGCGAAACCAGGCGCGCCCGGAACGCTGATGTCCGCGACGTTCGAGCTCGAGCGGCAGCAGTTCATGGCGCTGAACGGCGGGCCGTCCTTCAGCTTTGCGCAAGGTATCTCGCTCTTCGTCGACTGCGAGACCCAGGCCGAGGTCGATGAGTTGTGGGAGAAGCTCTCGGAAGGCGGCGAACAAGGGCCGTGTGGCTGGCTCACGGACAAGTTCGGCGTCTCCTGGCAGGTCATTCCTCGTGCTCTCGGCGAGTTGCTGAACGACGAGGACCCGGAGCGAGCGAAGGCGGTCATGAACGCGATGCTCAAGATGAGCAAGATCGAGATCGCAGGCCTGCGAGAGGCCTACGAGTCCGTGTCGTAGCGCTCGACGAGCGTCGACTTGTATTCGCTGCGGCGCAGGTTCCCCCACGGCACGAGCTCGACCTGAGTCTGGACGACAAGGACCTCGCGAAGCCGCTCCCGGATCGCGTTCGCCAGCGCGTCGTCGGCCGACGCGCTCTGCGCAAGCTCGACGGCAACGGGAAGCGGCGGCTCCTGCTTCACCCCCGGCGCCTGCGGCTTGACGAGGACGTGGCCGCTGACCTCGGGGGCGAACGCGCTCACCACCTCGCGGACCGCCGACGGGAAGACGTTGACACCGCGGACGATGAGCATGTCGTCGGTTCGCCCAAGACAGCGAATCCGAGGCCCGGTGCGACCGCATTGGCACGGGCTCGTCCAAACCCGGACGTGATCGCGCGTGCGGAAGCGCAGGAGCGGTGCGGCGCGATGTTGGAGGTGCGTGAGCACGAGCTCGCCGGTGGCGCCGTCATCCATGGCGAGCGCCGCACCAGTGTCCGGGTCGATCAGCTCGGCGTGGACGAAGCCGTGCGCCCCGAGGTGCATGCCGTTCTGCTCCTCGCACTCGCCCCAGAGCGACACGCCGATGTCGCCGATGCCCATCGCCTCCGTGACCTTCGCGCCCCAGCCTTCTTCGAGCATCGCGCGGAACGCCGGTTCGCCCCCGCCCGGCTCGCCCGCCACGAGGATGCGCTCGACGCTCGATCCGCGGAGGTCGAAGTTCTCGGCGAGGTACGCCGCGTATGACGGGGTGAGCACCACCGCGTCGGGGCTGAGGAGCTCGATCGCCTTGATCAGACGCTCGGTGTTCCCCGTGCCGACCGGGATGTGGACGAGACCGATCCGCTCGAAGGCGGCGAGCGCCGCCCCGGCGACGAACGGGCCGGCGTTGTAGGTGGAGACGATCCGCTGTCCGGGCCGCACGCCGGAGGCCGCATAGCTGCGCGCGGAGCCCGTCACCCAGTTGTCGAGATCGCTTGCCGTCAGCGGGATGTAGCTGGGTGTGCCGGTCGTGCCGCTCGTCGAGTAGATGCGGACGATCTCGGACGGCTCGGCGCACAGATGGGCGCCGAAGGGGTTATCGGAAGTGACGGTCGCGCGGAGCTCGGCTTTCTCGGTTAGTGGCAGCTGGGCGATGTCCGCGAGCCGATCGCTGAGCTCCGTCGCTCCGACCTTCTCCCGGTAGAACGCCGAGCGCTCGAGGAGGTAGGCGAGCTGGGCGCGGTAGTTCTCGGCGTCAGCGCTCGTACTCGATCGCCTCTTCGGCCGCGCGGGCCATCCTGAAGCCGAGCGGCTGTTCCTGTTCCTCAGCCAGGTGGGCGAGCAGGCCGGCGGTGCGCGCGAGGATCGGGACGGCCTTCACCGCCGAGGATGGGAAGCCTAGGTCGAGCATCACCGCCGCGATCGGCATCGAGACGTTCATCGTCAGCGGCTTGCCCCAGGTCCCGGCGACGGCGTCGCGGAACTGACGGGCGAGCGCCGTGTGCGGCCCGCTGACGCCATGGGAATCCGCGAGCTCGAGAATCCGTTCCGCGCGTGGATCGACCGGCTTGTGCACCGGGTGCCCGAAGCCTGGAACCTTTCCTCCGGCGGCGTGGATCTCCTGGGTGATCTCCAGTGGTTCGCGGCCCGAAGCTCGGGCCCCCTCGAGCAGCCGCGCGCACTCCTCCGACGTGCCGAGGATGACCGGGCCGGCTCCGAGAATCCCAGCCGCAACAGCTCCCTGCAGCGATCCCGGGTCGGCGGCGAGCGTCATCCGCGCGGCGACGTTGGTGGGCATCATCCCGTGCTCGGCGATCGCGACCAGCAGCAGGTCGAGGAAGTAGCGCTGCTCCTCGGTCGGCTCCTCGCCCGTGAGCAGCAGGTGGAAGTATTCGGTGAAGCTCAGCCTGCCCATCAGGTCGCCGGTGAGGTCGCGTCCCCGCACCTCGACGCGGTCCGGGTACGCCTGGCTGATGCGGGTCACCGGGTCCACGTGGCCATTCTGCCGCCCAGGTAGCGTGGCCCGTTGTGGTCGAGTGGGAGCAGCGCGTAGCCGACCTGTGGACATCGTTCGACGACCACAGCGAGGACGAGTTCCTGGCCAGGATGGAGGCGCTCGTCGCCGAGCTAGGGGAGGACAGCGCCCGCGCAGCGTTCGAACGGGCGTCGGCGTTCGACTCGACCGGCCATCCCGACCAGGCGGTGCCGCTGTATCGCCGCGCACTCGAGCTCGGGCTCGACGGCGGACTCCGGCGCCAGGCCGTCATCCAGCTCGCGAGCTCGCTGCGCAATCTCGGTCAGCCCTGGGAGAGCGTCGAGCTGCTCACGGCCGAGCGAGGGCGCGAGGCCGATCAGCTGGACGACGCAGTCAGCGCGTTCCTCGTTCTTGCACTTGTCGATGTCGGACGAGAGCGGGAAGCGGTCTCAGTCGCCTTGGAAGCGTTAACGGCGCATCTATCGAGATACCAGCGTTCGCTGGCCAACTACGCCCGATTGATCGCCGAGTAGTGCACGTCGGTGGCGTACGGCTCCGGGCGCTCGCTCCGGAAGTGGCCGCGGCGGTCATAGACGATCGTGCGCCCGCGCGTCGCCAACTCGCGCCGATCGCTCCAGAAGGCAGCCGAGCTGCCGGCGCCGTGTAGGCCCACTATCGCCTCGCCGCTTCCGTGCCCCTCGTAGTAGAGCGACACGCCGTTGGCGCGGACCTCGGGCACGCGACGAGTATCAGCCCGTCCGCAACGACCGAATCGCTGCGTCTATCCACTTCCTCTCGACGGGCGTCGAGGTAAAGCCCGCGTAAAGCTTGGCCGTGCTGTCGGAGCCGAGTGCCGTGACACCGACCTGGCGGAAGGCGCCACGCCGGTCTCGAACGAGCAGAGGGCCGCCCGAGTCGCCACGGTTGATGGTCGATCTCGACCTCGTGCCCTTCGTGCAGATGTTCGTGCGGGCGTTGTAGGTCGGTCGAGTCCAGAACACGTCTCTGCCGCAGGACGCATCAGGGAGCACGGTCTGACCCGAGGCTTGGAGGTTGGCCGCCTTCACCCTGCAGACCGGCGGGGCATTGGTACAACCCCACCCGGCGGTCACGACGCGGGCCCCGACGCGCGGTTCGCCCGCAGCCAACCGGATCCCCGGGGTGATCTGCGGGTTGGCAAGCCGGACGACTGCGATGTCGTCACGGTTATCCAGGCGAAAGTCGAAGGTCTCGGGAATGCGGTGGCCCAACGTAGAGCTCCGTGGCGCTTTCGGCCAATCGGGGAGGTCCGCACCGATAACGGCGACAAGACCGCCCGACGGGACGCGGACGACGCAATGCGCCGCTGTGAGGACGATGTCGGGCTTGATGAGCGTGCCACCACAGCGGTGATCGTCCGGCGTGTCGGCCAGGCGCAGGGAGACCATGAAGCGGTATGAACCGAAGGGGGCGTCATAACCCCGGTGGATGGCCCGGGCGGGAGCGGCCATCGTCGTCGCGATGAGGACGGCGAGCAGGAGCCCGACCTCTTCCATTGCGACCCGACGATCGTGGACGATCTGCCGAGCGGTCAATGTGACTCCAGGGATCCAGTCGGTGCGTTGGGCACGCGGATGATAGATGCGGCACGACCTCAATCGTTCGGCCCACCGGCGGAGTCGGGCGCGTCAGCCTCGGAGGCCCCTTGATTGATGAGCTCGATCCACTCGGCAAAAAGAGGGTCGACGACAACGTGCTTACCGTCCACCGATTCGATCTCCGCCGTAGCGCTCAATCGCGGGATGGCTTTCCTGACCATGTCCTTCGTCAGTTCGAGCCGCCGCCGAACGTCGCCCTTGTACGGCGAGCCGTCGCCGGCGATAACCGCACGCATCGTCTTCTGCTGCGAAGTATCGAAGCCGCGCCACAGCGCATCGAATTCGGGGTTGAGGTCGGCAAGGGCGCCCGCGTGCGCCGCCTGCCAGTGATCGAGCGTCGCCGTCTTCCCCTCCGGGACCTCCCTCCATAACCGATGCGCAAGCAACATCGTCCGCTGCGGGTGTCCTTTGGCCGAGTCCAGCAGCGGGTTGAGCGCGTCGCCCACGCCGCGGTCGGTTTCGCTGAACCGTTCGACGACATAGGCGGCGATGTCCTCGTTCGCCAGCCGCTGGAGGCGCATCGGCACGGCCGATCCGTAGAGCGGGCGGTCCTTGCTCTCGAACAGCTGCTTCATCAGTGCGGGCTCGGAGCCCGCGAAGACGTATGAGGCGACTTCCCCCTGGTATTGGATGTGGCTGCGAATCAGGCCGTCGAGGTCGGGGACCTTGTCGATGTCCTGGAACTCGTCGAGCGCGATGAATGCCCGGTAGCCACCACTCTCCTCGAGCCGAAGCGGCAGATCGAGCAGTGCGTGCAGCGCCGGTAGTGGATCGGCCTTGGGGTCGAGTCGCAGCTTCGCGCTGATGCCGTAGGCGCCAAGCGAAAGACCGATGCCCGTCTTCTGAAGGAACTCCTCCACCTTCGCGCGGAGCGCGCCTTTCAGGTGCCTCGAGTAGGCGCGCTCGAAACGGACGGTGACGTCGGCAATCGAGGAGACGCGGTACAGGTCGACCAGGACCGGGATGAGGCTCTCTTGCTCCTGCCCGTCGCGAAGCGCGCGTCTCAAGAGGCTCGTCTTGCCGTACTTGCGCGGCGCGAACAATCGGACGAAGTGGCCGCCGACGACGTTGCGCAGCAGCTCGTGTGTCTCCTCGTCGCGGTTGATGATGTCCTCGGGAACAAGCGGATGGGAATAGATGAAGGGGTTGACGTCGGTGATCATGGGAGTCCGAAAGACTACCAGAAGGTAGTCTCACAGACTACTAATCCGAGGTGGTCCGGAGGACTAACTGAAAGTCGTCTCTCAGACGACTAGGGGATCCCGGAGCAGCACTGAGCCGTGTGCGATCTTGCCAAACGAACATATGTTCGCTTTCATCTGTCTCGTGCAGCTCTCGCTCGATGCACTCGACCGGTTGGTGTACCTGCTCGAGGAGCGCGGGTCGCTTTCGGCCGTCGAGGCTGCTCGTTTCGTGTTTGCCACTTCCTCGATCTCTGGCGGCCTCGCCTGCTCCCTCTTGGCCGAAGTGACGGCCGGCGACAGTCGAGTCGTCTGCGCGGGCACCACTGTCTCCCTCGCCGGAAAGCGAGCCGACCCGTTGCTAGAGGAGGCCGAGTTCATCGTCTTCGATCTGGAGACGACCGGGCTTTCGGCCGAACGCAGCCGCATCTGCGAGGTCGGCGCCGTTCGCGTGCGCGAGCTCGAAACCGTGGAATCCTTTCAGTCGCTGGTGAATCCGGGAGTCGCGCTCCCGGACCCGGTCGCCCGTCTCACCGGCCTGCGCGAGCAGGAGCTGCGGCGCGCACCGTCCGTCTCGGCCGTTCTCCGACGCTTCCTCACCTTCGCAGGCGATGACCTGCTCGTCGCCCACAACGCCCGCTTCGACCAGCGCTTCCTCGAGCGGCAGCTGCTGTTGGTGCACGGCCGACGCCTGTCCGAGCCGCCGCTCTGCACGGCCGCGCTCGCCCGTCGCCTGCTCGAGGGCCGCCTCGGCCGCGTCGGCCTCGCCTCGCTCGCCCACTTCTTCGGTGTTCCGACCAGACCGTGCCACCGTGCCCTTCCAGATGCCGAGGCGACGGCCCAGGTGCTGGTGCACCTGATCGGACTGGCTCAGGAGCTGGGCGCGAGGCGGTTGTCCGACCTGCGGACGCTCGCCGCCCCGCGCAAGCGTCGGGTCTATAACAAGCGCTCCCTCGCGCGGAGCGCCCCAACGCGGCCCGGCGTCTACCTCTTCCGCGACCGGCACGACCAGGTCCTCTACGTCGGTCGCGCGCGCGACCTGCGCGCCCGACTGCGCTCCTACTTCCGAAGCGAGCGCCAGCGGCCGTCGGTGGAGGCGGCGCTGCTCGCGCTCGACCGCATCGAGTGGCGCGTGCTGGGTTCCGAGCTCGAGGCCGCACTCGAGGAGCTCACGCTGATCCGCGAGCTCCAGCCGCCGGCCAATTCCCGCAGCCGCCGGAAGGAGCACGGCGTCTATCTGCGGCGCCGCGGCGAGGACTTCGTCGTCACCAAGACCGCGACCCCGCTCGGCCCGATCGGCAGCCGCCGAAAAGCCTCGCTTGCGGCCCGCGCGCTCGCGCTGAGCACCACCGAGGAGCTCGATGACCTCCTCGAGGGCGGGCCGCTGCCGCGCCTCCGAGCCCGGCTCTCGCACCTGGCGGAGAGCCTCCGCTATGAGGAGGCGGCGCGGCTGCGGGATCGCATCGAGGCGCTCGAACAAATCCTCGAGCGCCTGCGCCGGCTGGACCGGCTACGCAGACTGGAGCTCTGCCTGATCGCTCCGGCGATCGGGCCTGGTTGGCAGAAGGCGTTCTTCGTCTGCGGCGGCGGAGTCTGCGCTGTTCGCTCGCTGCCCCCGGGAGGAGGTGCGAGGCTCGAGGTCGAGGCCGGGCTGGCGCGCTGTCGAGCCGAGCGCGGCAGCGCCGAAGACACGCTGACTCCCGGCCAAGCAGAAGACCTCCTACTCCTCGACGGCTTCGTCCGCCGTCCACCGCCCGAGCTGGCGGTGCTACCACTCGACGCTGGGCGGATTACGGCGCATCTCCTGGGCAG
>Ga0126313_10000870_pt1 | contig 15193 bp, 8 predicted proteins | sample Plot105A_FD_89954 | JGI IMG/M metagenome (GOLD analysis project Ga0126313, IMG submission 89954) | Serpentine soil microbial communities from UC McLaughlin Reserve, CA, USA - Plot105A | ecosystem: Environmental > Terrestrial > Soil > Grasslands | place: USA: UC McLaughlin Reserve, Lake County...
CGCCCGTGAGCCAGTAGTTCATCAGGTCTGGGATCAGGAGCATAGTTTCGGCGGCCTCGAGCAGAGGAGATCCCCGCATGGCGAGGAGCTGGTAGAGGGTGTTTATGGGGAGGAACTGGATACCCGTAGTCTTGTAGATCTCCTCCTTCGGCACGAGCCCGAAGGCCTCCTCCATCATGCCCTCCGTGCGCGCGTCACGGTGATGGTAGGGGTTCGAGACGAGCGCCCCTTCCCCATCCAGAAGCCCGAAGTCAACGCCCCAGGAATCTATACCTATACCCTCGATCTCCTCCTCCCGCATGGCTTTCGCCAGCCCTTCTTTGATCTCTGAGATTAACCGCAGAACGTCCCAGTGCAACCCGTCGGGTAGTCTGACCGCCGTGTTAGGGAAGCGGTGGACCTCCTCTAAAGAGACCCGCCCGCCGTCGAAGCGCCCGAGCACGATGCGCCCGCTCTCCGCACCGAGGTCGACCGCGAGATACCCGGCGCTCATCCCTGTGCCATCCTGCCCGCGAATTCGTAACGTCCCGATCCGACGGAGAGAACGGTCTCTCCCTCGCCGGCGCGCACGAACTCGACGCCATCGGCCTCATGCACGAGCCTGCCGCCCTCCGTAACATCGTCCGTGGAAGGCACGTGGACGGTGGCCGTGGTGTTGGGGGGGATGAGCGCTTCCAGGACGAACCGATCGTCCTCGATCTTCCAGGAGCTGGAGATCCTGCCCCTGACCGAATCGTACTCGCCGCTCGCGCGCGTCAGGCCGCCACCGGGACACGGACGGATGACGATGCGACCGTAGCCCGGCGTCCCAAGGTCTATCCCGGCCACGTAGCGATACAACCACTCGCCTACCGAGCCCAGAGAGTAGTGGTTGAAAGAGTTCATGTTCGGCGATTGGAAGCCGTTCTTTTCGGTCCAGCCGTCCCAGCGCTCCCAGATCGTGGTGGCCCCGTTCTTTATGGTGTACCCCCACGAAGGGTAGGTCTCGTTGTTGAGTAAACGATAGGCCACGTCCGTATACCCGGCCTCCGACAGTACCGGACACAGGTAGCCGACGCCTACGAACCCTGTCGCGAGGTGCCAGTCCTCCCTCTCTATGGTCCTCACGAGGTGCTCTGCGGCCCTGGATCTGAGGTCTTCTGGCAGTAGCTCCATGTGCAGCGCGAGGAGGTAGCAGGTCTGGGTATCGCCCTCGACCCGTCCGTCGGGGGAGACGTAGGCTTCCTGAAAGGCCGCTTTGATGCGCTCATTGAGGTTTCTGTATTTACTTGCGTCCTCGTTGCGGCCCGTGGCCTCGGCCATCTCGGCCATCAGCTTCGCGTCGTAGGCCCAGTAGGCTGTGGCGAGGAGATGTTTGGGGGTATGATCACCCTTCGGTGAGAGCCAGTCGCCGTAGTTGTTCCCCATCCGATTGTTGCGGATTAGATCTGGGTTGGCCTCGTGCAGATATTCCATCCAGCGGGCCATGGCGTCGTAGTGGCGCTCGACGATGCGCGTGTCGTCGTAGGTCATGTAGATCGTCCACGGCACTATGACGCCGGCGTCCCCCCAGGCCGGCGCGCCCCATCTCAAGTCTATGAGACCGGAGCCTTTCAGCAGGGGGGCCACATCGGGGAAGGCGCCTTCGGGGGACTGGGCATCCTCGACGTCGGCCATCCACTTCTCGAAGAAGCGGGCGACGTCCATGTTGAAGGAGGCGGTTCGGACGAAGATCTGGGCGTCGCCCGTCCAGCCGAGTCGCTCGTCGCGCTGCGGGCAGTCGGTCGGCACGCTTAAGAAGTTGCCGCGCTGGCCCCAGACTATGTTCTCCTGTAGCTCGTTTACCACCGAGTTCGAGCACTCGAAGGACCCCGAGGGGGAGGTCGCCGAGTGGACGACGCGGCCCGTGATGGCCCCTAGCGGCGGCCCGCCGGGGTAGCCCGTAACCTCGACGTAGCGGAAGCCGTGAAACGTGAAACGCGGCTCGTAGACCTCCTCACCCTCGCCCCCGAGCACGTAACGATCTGTCGCCCTGGCCGACCTCAGGTTCTCGGTGTAGATGGTGCCGTCCGGATTCAGGGCCTCGGCGTGGCGCAAGGTGATCTCCGTTCCGGCCTCACCTTGCACCCTGAGGCGTACCCACCCGACCATGTTTCGTCCCAGGTCGAAGACGTAACGGCCGCGCTCGGGCTCGGTGATGGACGTCGCTTCTAGCTCTTCGGTGACCCTGATGCCCTCGTCCGGCTGGGCTACGAGGCTGGTGTTGGCTAACGCTTCTGACTCGATCCCGTACCATTCCGAGTCATCGAAGCCGGGCTCGGCCCAAAGGGGCATCTCCCTTCGGGCGTCGTACGACTCGCCCATGAGGAGGTCGGAGAACAGGATCGGGCCCGTCGAGCACCTCCACGAACCGTCGGTCGCGATGCTATCTTTAGTGCCGTCCTCATACTCGACGTCGAGTTGCGCCAGAAGCTGCGGGCGCGCGCCGTAGTGGGCGCCCCTGTGTTTGGGGTCGAAGCCAACGAAACCGGCGAACCAGCCGTCGCCGAGGACGGCGCCGAGGGCGTTGGGGCCATCAGTCAATAGCGGCGTGACGTCGTAGGTCTGGTACTGGACGCGCCGATCGTAGTCGGTCCAGCCCGGGGCGAGCACGTCTTTTCCCACCCTGTTCCCGTTCAGGTACAGGTCGTAGACGCCGCGGGCGGTGGTGTACATCCTTGCCCTGCGGACCGGCCTCTCCAGTCGGAATTCTTTGCGCAGGTACGGGCTGGGGGCGAAACCGTCACCGAGGTCATCGTACTCCTCCCCCGATGGGGGTTCCATGTCCCCTGCCGGGCCCTTGCCGGCGGAGATCCAGGTTCCCTTCCAATCCTGCCTCTCCAACAAGCCCGTCTCGAAGACCGCTGGCCCGCCGTAGGGCGAGGGGTTATCGGCCCCGTCCCAGGCTCGCACCTTCCACACACAGTGCGAGCCAGACCCGAGTGCCTTTCCCCCGTACTCGATGCCAACGGTGCGGCCCGACTCGACCCTGCCGCTATCCCACAAGAGGTTCTCCTCCGCATCGAGGTCCTCCTCGCTGTCCGCTACCAGGACGCGGTAGGCGGACTGCCTCCGGTCCCGCCCATCGGATTCCAGTGTCCAGCTCAGCCTGGGCGATCTCTCGTCGATGCCAAGGGGGTCGACACGGTACTCGCACTTGAGCCCTACTGGCCTGAGTTCTGACGGAGTCATCTGTCAGGCCGTAGCCTGCTCGCGCACCGGACGGCCGCTACGCTCTGCCTCGATCTCCTCGAGGGACTTGCCTGCGGTGTTAGGCATGAAGAAGAAGCCAACCACGCCGCTGATCGTGAGGAAGATCATCAGTATCAGGGCGACGGGTTTGATGCTCAACTCCGCAAGCACGGGCACGAAGAAGCTCCAGATGCCGAGGAAGAAACGGGCAACCCCGAACGTGAGTCCCTGCGCCGTCGTCCTGAGCATGGTGGGGAACAGCTCCTGCGACCACGTCTTGTAGAACGGTTCCCCCGCAAGCGCCCCCCCGAAGCCAAAGAGGACGATCAAGGCGACGGCCACCGGGGTAACAAACGGGAAGATGACGGCTAGGGCGAAGGCGCCTACCTGCATGACGGCCCCGACGCCCCACATCAGGCGACGGGTACTATCGCTGCGGTCGCTGAACGGCATAAAGACCAGGACGACGCCAAGCACCGTGAGGACGAAGCCCGCGCACGAAAGTGCGACGCTGGCCGCCTGGCTCTGCGCTCCTAGGGTCCTCAAGATGTACGGCAGGAAGACGCCGAAGGTCCCCGCGGCCAGGTTCCAGAACAGATACACGGTGGTGGTAAACAATATCGCCGACATGGTCGGCCCGGAAAACAGGCCGCGCAGTCGGCTGGCGGCGAGCGGGTCGGCCGGAACCGCCGCCTCCTCGGGCTGCTCTTCGGGGGCTGACGTGCGCTCCGCCTCGCCCGCCCCCGAGGCGGCAGTCCAGCGGGCGGACTCAACCATGCCCCGTCTGAGAGCCCACGTGACTATGGCGACCACGAACAGGTGAGCCAGGACTATCCTGCTGCCGAGCAGATCGTAGGACGAGAGCGCGAACGCCAGCACGTATACGACTATCGGGCCCAGGCTCCAGGCCACCTGGCTGAGGCCCATGAGCCTGCCGCGGGCCCTGCTGGGCGAAAACTCGCCGATGAGTGCGAGTGAGGTCGGCACATCCGCGCCGACAGCGAGACCCACTATGAAGGTTCCAAGGAGGAGCATCGGAAGGTTGACCGAGAAGACCATCAGCAGGATACCGAGGGCGTAGACGAGCAGATCGTACTGGTAGATGCGCTTGCGGCCGAACAGGTCGCCGAGCCGACCCCCGATCAGGGCTCCGATCGCCGCCCCGAAGGCGTTCGGACCCAGAGCCGCGAGCAGTCCCACGGTGGTGCTGCTCATGCCGAGATACTCCTGCCACAGCGCGAGTCCTACGGCGAGCGCGACGATGGACCCGGCGTCAAGGTAAGACGCCATGCCCGCCAGTACGGTCCACCTCCATTGCTGGGCCGTGACGTGGCTGTCGTCGTCGTGTTGCCTGTTTACATCCGCTTCCGAATCAGCCATGTTCTAGATAAAGCCTCCTCCTGCGCGACATTTTGCCTGCGTCCCTGTACCAGAGCTTGTCAGTACTGCTCTCCTCCCATACCCTATCGCTTGCGAATTCCCCACCGAAGCTCCTTCCCGCATTCTCAGTACCAAGAGATCACTTACACTCGCACGCATTCTACGCTCCCATCGCAGTCCCGCGGTAGCTTGGCCTCGACGGACAGGCCGCGCGGCGCCTCGATCCGCAACCGCATCGTGCGGCCGTCGGCCTCTAGCTCCCACGCCACGGCGATGCGTCCCTCGCCGGGAAGCGGGACACTCCCCCTAGCCCAGGTCAGCCCGCAAGGGTGCGGCTCCACCACGATCCTCCTCCATCCAGGGGACACAGTGCGCACTCCCAGGACGGTCGTTCCGAGGAAGTAGCCAGGCGCCGCCGACCACGCGTGGCAGTGGCTCCGGGTCGGGAAGCGGCTCCCCCTGCTCGGGTGCTCCGAGACCTCAGGATACTCCTCCCAGCACGTGGTGGCGCCATGATCCACCATCCTGCCGTAGTTCTCGCGCATGTCCTCGATCATCGCCGCGGGCTTCCCGGCCTCAACGAGCGCCTCGTAGTAGAAAAAGGACATGAAAGGGCTGCCTATTTGGACGAAGTCCGGCGGGGATTCCCTGAGGTAGTTCTCGATCCGCGCCGCCCGCTCCCCTTCGGCCACCCCGCAAAGGTAGGCGACGACCTGAGTTTGTACGCTGAATGTGTCGGAGCGGGTCCCATCCGCGTGGATGCTGTCCAGGTAAGCCTCGCGCTCCCCGGACCACAGGTGCTCGTTCATCGCAGCTTTCAGATCCTTGGCCGACGCCGCGTACGCGGCGCTCCGCCGAGCGTCCCCCACCGTGTCCGCCAGCCAGGCAGCGGCGCGAAGGGCCCGCACGAAGAAGGCGTTCTGGTGGGCGACGACGCCGTCCCCTGGCTGGTCCATCGGGGCCCAGTCAAGAAGGTTCCAGGCGCGTATGGCCATCAGACCGCAGTCATCGAGCCGCTCGAGGTAGCGGTCGAGGGTGTAGCAAACGTGAGGCCACATCTCCCGTGCGAATGGCAAGTCCTCTGTCCGCAGATAGTGTTCGTTGCACGCTACGACCCAGAAAAAAGTCCAGTTAGGGATAACGCTGCTCCATCCGCTTGGTACCTGGTCCGAGTAGAGGGGACTCTGGAACTTCGAGCCAGGTACCAGCCGCAGACAGCGCTTCACGATCTCGTCCCCGCCGAATATGTAGTAGTTAATCAGCGCCTCGTTGCGGCTGTCGCCGACCCAGAACGCCTGCTCGTAGGCCGGGCAGTCGACGAAGGTATCCTCCATGCAAAGCCGCGTGGTGTGGCGGCTGATCTCCCACACCTCATTCAGCAGCGCGTCCGAACACCGGAATGCCCCGACCTCAGCCACGGGGTAGTTGCTCTGCAGCATCCGCACACCGTATACGCGTACCGGACCGGCGTCGCGGCGCACTACCACCATCAGGTACCGTAGCCCCCGCCGAACCGGCGACTCGTAGACTTGGCGGCCGCCGCAGCAGACGTAGCGCAGCGTGTTGTCCAGCCCGAAGGTGTCTTGTCGCTCGCCGTCGTGGAGGTACTCGAAGCCGTAGAGGTCGATAACCGTGCCCTCGGGTGCCTCGACCTCGAACGCCAGGTAGCCCGAGAGCTCGCGTCCGAAGTCCACGATCATCTCCGTGTCCGCGTTCTCGAAGAGCGGAACTTCAGCCGGCACGGGGTTAGCGGCGACCACGCTCTGCAAAGAGGCCGGCACGGGGCGCGTCTGGCCCTCCCGAACCCAGGTGCACGCGGTGAAGACGTCGTCTAGGCTCACCAGCCATCCTGGGACGGGACGGACCCACTCGTCGAGCCGGGCCAGGTCCTCGCGCGAAGAGACCGTCCCGGCCGCACGGTATGCCTCGGGGTCATAGGTCGGGTCTTCGTCCGACCTGCCGGCGATATACGAGAGCGTGTCGGATACCCCCTCCGCTGCGTAAGGGGCGTCCTCCGGACCGTGGACTACCGCCCCGAACGGGCCGATTGTGACGAAGGGCGAGCCGTCCAGCCCATCTTCGACCGGGGATATCACCTCGAAGGGAACTTCGGAGTCTATGCCGATGTGGAACCCGTGGCCGTGGTCGTAGCCACTCACGTCCATGACGACCCAGTTGTCTCCCGCCCGGAGCCCCGCTTCTAGGTGCCGTTCAGGCTCCGTCCCCCCGAACTCTTGCCGCTCGTGGAGGACGCCGTTGATCGCGCACGCCCCCACGGCGCTCGCAGCGAAGGTCGGGAAGCTGAACCTTGCCCGGCACGCTTCCGATGCCCGAACGATGGTGGCGAGGTACCCGGCGTAGGTCACCGGATTAGCGTGGTCCTCGCTTCCTGGCGCCATCTGGTTGCGCACGTCGACAGCGGCAGTCCACCGGACTGGTACGACCCGGCGCAGGGACTCAACCCGCGAGGGTCGGACGGGCTCCTCGGTGAGAGGGGGTATGTCTCGCGCGACCAGAGCGCTCCAGGGCTCCATACCGACGGGGCCGACTATCGCGCCGCCGGGCCAACTAGAGTCGTCGAAGCCGGTCTTTGTCCATCCTGGGTCCCAGGTACGAGCGTCGATGCGTTCGGCGAAGGCATGCTGGCAAGACATGCGCGGGGAGCGCGAATCCTGGGCCAGGTAGCGGGCCGTCTTCCAAGAGGTGTCGGTGGCTATTGTTCGCGCCGGCTCATCCCCGTGCATCAGGTCGAGTTGGGCAAGCAGGCCGCCGCGCCCGCGCAGGTAGTAGAAGGTGGAGACGCCGAAGTGCAGGACGAGGACGGCCAAGGTGTTGGCCTCGCCGGGGCGCAACAGGTGGCCGACCTCGTGGGTGTCGTAGGACTGCTCGAAGGGCCAAGAGCGGACCGGGCCGCGCCCGATCCGCTCCCCATTTAGGTAGAGGACGTATCGGGAATCCGCTGTCAGGCAGATCCGGGCAGTGTCCCAGCCCTCGTCGGGGACCTCGAACGTCTTGCGGAAGCACCACCACTCGTTGCGCGGGCTCGGCTCTCTGCCAGTCCAGATCCAATCAGCCAGCCAGTCCATTATCGTGGGGTATCCCCGGCGAACTCGTACTCCCCCGCCGTGGCGTTAGCAGGGACCTTCACCCGCAGGCGGAGTTCGCCGTCCGAGATCTCCCAGCCACTGGAGGTGAGGCCGCGGATCGAGTCGTACCCGACCCGAGCGTGGGTCGGGCCGCCGCCAGGACGTGGACGGATAAGGATGCGCTCGTATCCGGCCCCTTCGGGATTCAGGTCTATGCCGGCCACGTACCGGTACAGCCACTCGCCCACCGAGCCCAGGGAGTAGTGGTTGAGAGAGTTCATCTTCGGCGACCTCTCCTCGATGCCGATCGGGTCGGTACGATACTCGCACTTCAGACGGGCAGGGCCCATCTCAGATGCCTGCAGAGACACTCCTTCTGTCAGGATTCACTCGTCCGCAGGTCATCCTTTCAGCCCGCTCGCGAAACCTCGGATGATGTAGCGTTGGAGCATGAAATAAACGATCAGTATCGGTATGATGGAGATCACCAGCCCCGCGAAGACCAGTCCCCACTGCGAGACGTACTCCCCGACGAACGAGAAGATGGCCACGGGAAGCGTCTCGCGTTCCGTCCCGCTCAGGAACAGCAACGGGGTGAAGAAATCGTTCCAGATGGTGATCGCGTTGAGGATCAGCACAGTTCCTGTAACAGGCCTGAGCAGAGGGAATACGACCCTCCTGAAAGCCTGCCAGTGGGATGCACCGTCCACGAGGGCGGCCTCCTCGTAGCTCCGCGGCAGGGCGCGCAGGAAGCCCGTGTAGAGGAAGATGGTGAACGGCAGCAGGGCACCGGTGTAGAAGATGACCACCGAGGTGTACGTCCCGAGCAGATTCGCGTTCTTCATCAGCGTGTAGAGGGGGATGATCGCGGTCTGCACGGGCAGTATGATCCCCAGCAGGAAGAGTATGTACATCCCGTAGCTCAGGCGCGTCCCTCGCCGCGCGAGGACGTAGGCCGCGAGCGACCCGAAGATGACCAGGAACACGGCGCTCGTCGCGGTGGTTATCGTGCTGCTCACCAGCGCGGCCCCGAGGTCGGCCGAGGCCCACGCCTGGGTGTAGTTGGAGAGGTAGAGGCCCTGCGGCAGGCTCAAGGGCGACGATGCCACCTCGCTCTGTGGTTTGAGCGAGAGTACGACGAGCAGGTAGAGCGGGAACATGAACACCACCGTCACGGCGACCATTACGGCCTCCAGGATCATGTTGGTCGACCCGTAGCGAAGATGGCTCATCCCTCTACCTCCTGGGATCGCAGTATCTTCAGCTGCACGAGCGAGATCGCGGCCACTATCACGGTGAGCACGAGAGCGATGGCGGTGCTGTAACCGTAGTCGCCCGAGACGAAGGCGGTCTTGTAGATCACGGTCGAGAGCGTCTCGGTAGCGTACCCTGGCCCTCCGCCCGTCATCGCGAAGACCTGGTCGAAGAGCTTGAGGCCCCCGATGATCGAGAGTATAAGGTTGACGGTGGTGGCCGGGGCTATGAGCGGGCGGGTTACGTTCCAGAACTTCTGGAAGGCCCCGGCGCCGTCGAGCGCGGCGGCGTCCTTCAGCTCCTGAGGCACCCCCTGAAGGCCAGCAAGGAAGATCACCATGGAGACGCCGGCAAACTGCCAGATGACTGTCGCCGTTACAACCCACAGGGCTATCTGGGGGTCACCAAGCCAGTTCTGCTGCAATCCTCCGAGGCCGACGGCAGCCATGAATCTGTTCAGCGCCCCCTCCGAGGAGTAGATGTACTGCCAGAGGAAAGCCACTATCAAGGGTGGCAGCACGGCAGGGGCGAAGAGGATGGTTCTCAGGAAGTTACGGCTCTTGATGTTCGCATCGAGGCCGAGCGCGAGCAAGAGGCCTATCGCGTTCTGTACTATCGTAACGGTAATGGCAAGCAAGAATGTGTTCTTGAGGGAGGCGAGGGCCTGCCCATCGTGGATAAACGTCCTGAAGTTCTCGAGGCCTACAAAGTGCTTCTGCGGGCTCAACCCGTCCCAGTCGGTGAAACTCCACCACGCTGCTGAGATGGCAGGGTAGATTACGACGAGCCCGTACATGAACAGGGCGGGGATGACCAGGCGCCAGGGAACCCTGGCGCCACGCCTGCCACTCCAGGGCAGCCAGAGTCGCTTGCGGCCCGTCTCTCGATAGCTGGAGTTCTCCATATACGGCCTCATCCTTGTTGGTAAGTCTTGTCCATCTGCCTGAGGGCTTCGTCGATCGTTATCTCTCCGGCGAACACCTGCTGGATGACGGCGAAGTGCGTCTGCTGAACCTCGGCGTTGGGCCACTTCTGGTCAGGGAAGTAGATGCTCTTCCCCTGCTCCACATAAGGCAGGAACGTCTTCAAGAAAGGATCTACCTTCATCTCTCGATTCGGGGTGATGGGCAGGAAGCCGAGCATCTCGGCGAACGTATTGGCGTTCTCCTGCTCACCGAGGAACTCGATGAACGCCTTGGCCTCATCGACTTTCTCGCTCTCGGAGTAGACGCCGAGGCCGGATCCGAGTCCTGCAGACGCCCAGACCTTCTCGGGGTCGTTCACCCCGGGCACGACGAAGACATCCGTCTTGCCCACGGCGTCGTACTGCTCTTCGAGATCACCGAGACCGACCACAGGCGTGACCAGCATCGCCGCCCTGCCCGAGAAGAACATCTCCGTCGCCTCCTGGGAGGAGGTGCCGAGCGAGTCGGGGTTGAAGTATCCTCGTTTCTCCAACTCGACGTACTTTTCGAAGGCGTCTTTCCAACCAGAGTGCTCGAAAGTGGCCTTGCCGCGTGCCATGTCCTCGTCGAAGTTGGGGTTCTCCGCATAGACCGTCGAGGGCACGAGCGCGTAATTCATGAACTGGGTAAAGACCACGTCCTTATTGCCGATGGCGAACGGGTACTTGCCGCTCTTCTTGATCTTCTCGCTGGCAGAGAGAAGCTCGTCCCAGGTCTTGGGGGTCTCCAACCCGAGATCCTCGAAGATCGGTTTGTAGTAGATTGCCCCGATCACCGCGCGGCCCGGCGAATAGTAGAGCGTCTTTCCCTTGTACTCGAACAGGGACTTGATATCCTGCGGAATCCTGTCGACCCAGGGCTGGTCCGAGAGATCGGCGAGGGCTCCCGTCGGTCCCACCGCCCCTACGGCCATCGCGTTGCCACCGGTACCCGGCCACACCTGCATCAGGTCCGGCGCGTTGTTCGAGGCGATCTGGGTCCTGGTCGTGTTCATCAGCGCGTCCGTCTCGGCGTAAGAGGACTTGACCTTGAAGTCAGGGTGGTTCTCCCTGTACCTGGAGATCAACTCCTGCAGCGGCGCCTGGAGGCTGGTCTCGGAGAAGAGCTCTATGGCCCCTCCTTCAGAAGACCCACCACCGCCACCGTAGATCGCTTCGCACGAAGCCAAAAACCCCGGCGTCGCCGCCAGTCCGGCACCCACCCCGGCCATCCGCAGGAACTCCAGCCTGCTGATACCGCGGGACCTACCACCCGCATCTACCCGACGATCTTCTTCCGTCATGTTTTCCTCCTCCTGCGTGGACCTCTGTTCCAGATTTCCGTTGTTCCGGCCCGAAGCCTGCGTCCCCTACACCCGCTCCACTACAGCACCCATCTCCGCCAGACCCTCGATCTGCTCCGCGGTTGCGTCGGAGACGAGAACTCGAGCAAGCTTCGAGACATGGGTTATGACGTGCAATCCTCTCTGTTCGAACTTGCTGGCGTCGATGAGTAGTATGGGCTCCTCGGATCGCTCGACCATCATGCGCTTGACCTCAGCCTCTAACGGGTCAGGGTCAGTCAGGTAACCGTTGCTGGTCACGCCCTTGACGCTAAAGAAGGCCTTGTCAGCGAAGTGGTTGCGGATCATCCGCGTCGTATGCGGCCCTACATACGACTTGGTCAACGGCCTCAAAACACCGCCCAACCCTACCAGCTCGATATTGGGTGATTCCCTATCGGCGAGGAGACTCATCGCCGGTACGAGGTTGGTCAGCAACGTAGCACGCAAACCCTCCTCCATGATGCGGCGCGCCGCATAGTAAGCCGTGGTCGAAGAGTCTACAAAGATCGCCTCACCCCGCTCCAGCAGCGAAACCGCAGCGCGGGCGAGCCGGTCTTTCGCCGACTCATGTTCCTCGAGCCGCTGCCCGAAAGAGTCCTCGTGGCCGGCGAACTCGGGCAGTACTGCCCCTCCATGCGTCCTCTGCACCCGCCCCTCTTCTTCCAGCGCCGCAAGGTCCCTGCGCGCCGTCATCGGCGAGATGCCGAATCCCTCCTCGAGCTCGGCCACCGTCACGCTGCCGGAGACCCGGATCAACTCCGCTATCCTGCGGCGCCGCTCTCCAGGTACGAGTGAGCGGTTTGATGAGTTTTTATGGTCGTTTTTCTCCACAACCTTGATCTATCGCCCAATTGTGATCATTATTAATAGCAGAAGAGGCATGGAGGTGCAAGTTGAGGCGGGAGGTTTTTGGAGGTTCTGATTGCTCGTTACGAGGGAGGCGGTACGTTGTCGGTACGGACACTGCGCCTGATGCGCAAGGTGCCTGGTGCGGTCTCGCCTGGACGGTCGTAGAGGAGCTGGTTCGATGAGGATTGTCAGGAGTGGTAATGTCCGGGGTATCTGAGGTTTCGTTGGTGGGCTCGTTTCGCGCTCCTCCGGTGGGATATAGGCCCTGTCCTCTCTTCGTCTTCAACGATGAGCATGAGGCAGAGGCCGGTGAAGCGCGCATTACGAGGATGCTTGAGGGGTATGCGGAGGTAGGGTACGGAGGCGCATTCCTGCATCCGCGGCCAGGCTTGATGACCGAGTACCTCTCGGCGCGGTGGTTCGAGTTGATGCGACATGCCATTGGTGAGTGCGAACGGCTGGAACTGGTGCCCTACCTGTACGACGAGAACTCCTACCCGAGCGGGTTCGCGGGCGGCCACGTCCCTGCCCGCGTGCCCGAGGCCAGGAGCAGATACGTCGGCGCCGTCTTTGGCGAAGGTCCCGATGGTGTCCCCGAGGACCGGCTCTCCTTGTGCGCGTGGGACGGTGGGCGGCCCGGACGGTTGATGGAGGACGCAGAGATCGAACCTGGCCAGGGCTGGGTCGCGTTCGTGATGCGCTCTATGCAGCCGCTCGCCTGGCACGGTGAGACCATCTACCCTAGCCTGCTCGACCCCAGGACGGCGGAGGCTTTCCTCGAGACGACGTACGAGGCCTATTGGCATGAGCTCGGCGGATGGTGGGACAGGATCCCCGCCGTGTTCACCGACGAGCCGCACCTTCCGGCGGAGGGGCACGGTCCGTGGAATCCTGGCCTGCATCTCACCCCTTACCTGCTCGGGCAGTTCTGGCAGCGCAAGGGCTACGATCTGCGGCCCTGCCTGGCGGGCGTCTTCTACGACGTCGGCGAGTACCGACGGGTGCGTTTCGATCTGTACGACCTCATGCACGAGCTCTGGGTCGAGAACTGGGCTTTGCCGATGGAGGAGTGGTGCGAGGAGAATGGTGTGGCCCTCACGGGACACTACCTGGAGCACGACTGGCCGTGCCCCTATGCGACGCCGGGGCACGTGCACCTGCTGGCCCACATGCACTGGCCCGGTACCGACATGCTGGAGACCTTCCTCCTCAAGGGACACGACTTCCACGACATACAGAACTTCCACCCGGCTGCGGACGGCAGGGAACCTCACGGCCTCATGTATCTGCGGCAGGTGCACTCCGTGGCCAACCAGCTCGGCAAGGAGAGGGTCATCGACGAAAGCTGGGGCGCCGGGGGGAACGACTCCACCCCGGCGGACTGGTCTCGCATCGGGCGCTGGCTCGTGGTGCATGGAGTCAACCTGCTCGTCCCCCACCTCTCCTTTACCACCATCAGGGGTACGAGGAAGAGCGACCATCCGCAGACCTTCTCCGACCACAGCCCCGCCTACGAACACCTGCGCCCGCTCAACGACGAGCTCGGCAGGCTTTGCTGGGTCGCCAATCGCGGCACAATCGAGCAGCGGATACTCGTCCTCGATCCCCTGACCACAGGCTACTGCCTCTCCCGCAAGGCTGACTGCATCCCTGAAGGAAATGCTGGCTTCTCTCACAACGCCGGCTCCCCACCTGGGGAGGAACAGTTCACCAGGACGCTTGCGAGTGTCCTGGAACTCCAGCGCGAATTCGGCGAGCTGGCCCAGGAGTTGAGCGACGCCCAGGCTGACTTCGACCTCGGCGACGAGTACGTGATGGAAGAGTTCGGGAGGATGGGGAGCGACGGGCTCATCGTCGGAGAGCAGCGGTACGGTCTCGTAGTCTGGCCGCCGCGGATGACGAACTTGAGGAGTGTCACTGTGGAGATACTCGGGGAGTATCTGGCGGCTGGTGGTCACCTGTATGGCGTCCGTCCCGAGGAGATCACGGTCGACGGCAGGGTATCCGATCTCTTGGATCAATGGGAACGTCGGTTCCAGGACAACTGCCGCTGGTTCCCTGACAGGGAGGTACTGGTCCGGGCCGTGCTGGAGCGGGTGCCACCGCGCTTGAAGTTCGATAGCCCTTCCGATACAGGCCTTGCCCACATGCGCAGGGTGGAAGACGATGCCGAGCTCTTCGTGGTCGTCAACTCCTCCCCTGAGCCGCTGGAGAGCGGTTTCGAAATAGAGACCAACAGAGACCGTCTCTACGAGCTCGACCCTTCGACCGGCGCCCTTTATCCGCTGGAGACCGTGCGGGAAGACGACAGCCTGCGGGGCGAGTTGCGGCTCGGGGCCCGGGCGGCCACAGTGCTATGGGCCACCGATGAGGAAGTGCCGGCCGAGGATCGTCCTTCTGTGGTTCGTGCCAGGCACAAGAGCACGGAGCTAGAGTTGGAGAGCGTGGAGCGGATGGGACAAAACGTCCTGGTCGTTGACCACTGCGAGCTCCGGATCGGTGGTGAGGTCAGGGAGCCGGAGCATGTCTACGCCGCGAACGCGGCGCTGTGGGCCGCCCACGGCATGGAGACCAACGGGTGGATGGCGACCATCCAGTACCGAGACCAGATCCTGGCCCGCAACAAGACGATGCCGCCGGGTAGCGGCGGAACCGTGCGCTACAGCTTCACGATCTCGGAAGATCTCGATCCGTCGGGTATCCGGCTGGCGATAGAGACCCCTGAGCTGTGGGAGACGAAGGTCAACGGACAGAGCATAGATCTCACCCGTGGCGAGCGGTGGCTGGACGGCCACACAAGAGCCACAGAGGTCGGGGCTCTCCTCACGCCTGGCGAGAACATCGTAGAACTCGACGGGCATCCTTTCGACGTCCGGCGGGAGATCGACGGGATCTATCTCCTCGGGACCTTCTCGTGCACGGCGAGTGATCCGGGTTTCCGCCTCGCACCGCCGCAACCTCTAGGCCTCGGCTCCTGGCGCAGGCAGGGCCACCCCTTCTACGACCGTGAGGTAGCCTACGTCTTCCGGCTACCCGAGGGAAACACCGGGGGTGTCCTCACTCTAAACCGGGACGACTGGCATGGCTCGTTTCTCGTTGTCGAGCAGAACGAAAGGGTCGTGGCC
>Ga0126313_10000871_pt1 | contig 15186 bp, 18 predicted proteins | sample Plot105A_FD_89954 | JGI IMG/M metagenome (GOLD analysis project Ga0126313, IMG submission 89954) | Serpentine soil microbial communities from UC McLaughlin Reserve, CA, USA - Plot105A | ecosystem: Environmental > Terrestrial > Soil > Grasslands | place: USA: UC McLaughlin Reserve, Lake County...
CGAGCAAGCGAGCGCCGCCGTCGACCCGGCGGCTGCGAGCGCAGCTTCCCCACCTCCTCGATCACAGCCCGGTACTCGCCCGCAACCGCCTCGCTCATCCGCGCGGCGAGTTCCCGCTCCTGTGCAGCCGAGCCAAGCTCGCCGACCCAGATCGTCGCCTCCCCCGCAGCATCCGTGACCTCCTCGGCCAGCCACTCGAGCCGTTCACGGTTACGGCTGTCGAGCGGCAGCGCGACGAGCCCGTCGAGGAGCTGCGCTACCCCCAGCCGCTTGAGCTTCCGCCACATGGAGATCCGCGGCGTCGACGGCTCACGGGGCAGCCGGTATGCAAGCAGCACCCATTGCGCCCGCGACGACCGACCCAATGCAACCGTGGTTGCATAAGTCAATGATGCACGACCGAGCTCGGATCGTCCCAGCCTCCCGTGGCGCCAAGTTCCCCCCGCGAGGACCCCTGAACGTCTGAACAGGCGCTCAGCTATCGTGCTTGCTATGGGATACAGCGTGCAAGGTCACTCGCCTCGCTCGCCGCTCGACGCGGCCACCGCGGGGCACGTCGCCGAGACGATGCAGGCACTGGCGGCGCCGAGTCGTGTGCGCATCCTCGGCCGGCTCCGCGACGGCTCCTGCTCGGTCAACGAGCTCGCCCAGGCGGTCGGAATGGAGCCATCGGCCGTCTCGCACCAGCTGCGCCTGCTCCGCCACCTCGGTCTCGTGGTCGGCGAGCGGCGGGGCCGCAAGGTCGTGTACGCGCTCCACGACTCCCACGTCGCCGACCTGCTCGATCAGGCCGTCTTCCACGTCGAGCACGTCCGGCTCGGCCACCCGGAACCAATCACCGAAGCCTCGTGAGCCACCCGCACGCACGAGACGTCGCAGCGCAGGGCGCAGACCAGCCCATTCACGATCACGACCACGACCGCCGGGGCTCGCGCGAGCACGGCCATTCGCACGGCCTCGTCGATCGTTCGATCCTCCGCTCGCGCAAGGGGATCAAGGCGGTCTCGCTGAGCCTCGGCGTGCTCGCGCTGACCGCGCTCGCCCAGGCTGCCATCTTCCTGCTCTCCGGCTCAGTAGCGCTGCTCGCAGACCTGATCCACAATGTCGGCGACGCGCTCACCGCCGTCCCACTCGGCATCGCGTTCTTCCTCCGCTCGCTGCGCGGAGAGAAGCTCGCCGGTCTCGCCGTCGTGCTCGCGATCTTCGTCTCCGCCTGCGTCGCAGCCTACGAAGCGATCCAGCGCTTGATCCACCCAGAGGAGCTCTCACACTTGTGGGTGCTCGCGCTCGCCGGTCTGATCGGCTTCGTCGGCAACGAGATCGCAGCCCAGGTCCGGCTGCGCGCGGGCAGACGCCTCGCGAGCCCCGCCCTCGTCGCTGACGGCGACCACGCCCGCGTCGACGGGTTTGTCTCGCTCGGCGTCGTCGCGAGCGCCGGCGTCGTCGCCCTCGGCGCCGAGATCGCCGACCCGATCATCGGACTGCTCATCACCCTCGTCATCCTCAAGATCACGTGGGACTCCTGGCGCGTGATCACGGCGACCGAGCCCGGCGAACTGAGCGAAGCTGGACCGGTACTGAGAGAGCTTCCTAGTAAGTAGCGGGTCGTGGGTATCTCGATGGGATACTCGCTGGCGGTGTGGGGACCGGCGAAAACGCGCGAAAATGCGCCGAAACGCGCGGACGGCACCCCCTTTCAGGCCGATTTACGCTCGGACCCGCGCTCGCCGGCCGCCGGCGCTGCGTCAGGCACCGGTCTTCTTCCAGAAGTAGTAGTCGGCGGTGTATGGCACCTCGGCCACGGTGCCTGCCGTTGTCGCGTTGCATTCAGCGGCGGGAGGCGCGAGACCGCCGGTGGTTGCGATCCGTTGGACGTAGGTCGTCGCTATGAGCCGGTCGCCGTCAGGACCCGCGGCCGTCGAAGCAGCGGCCAGCCGCAGCCACGGAATGGCGGTGGGATCGACGGTGACGCTTGCCTCGGCCCGGCCCACGACCGTGCTGCCGTCCTTGGCCTCCCACGTTGGCCCGGCGAAGTGGGTGATGATGAGCTTGCCGTGCTTGTTGTACAGATTCGCCCGGGGCGCGACGAAACTCCAGACGACGCCATTGCAGGAGTAGATCTGGACGCCGACCGCATGACCGATGAGGAACACCTTGTTGCCGTCAGGAACCTTGATTGCGTCCGGGACCACGGGCGGCGGCGGTCCGGCCTGAGCCACCTGCATCAGAGACAAGGCGGCTGCGGCAGCGACGATCACCGCTAGCAGCAGGCGGTTGAAAGCGATGGACCTCCTGGTCAGATGCTCGGACGACTCGGTCGTTTCCACGATCTCCTCCTTCCGGGTCGCCCGTACGGCCGCTGCCAGCAGCGCCGGCACGAGTGCAATGATCTTCATCTCCCAAGCCTCCTTGCCGATCACGTGACAGGGAATCGGGACTCAGACGGCGGCAGACGTCGCGCCGGCTGCGCTCGTGAAGTCAGCTTGTGAACGTCGCCTTCGGTCGCGCTCGTCCTCCCCCAGATAGCCGACGTGCCAGCCACTGCGACGGGATTCCCGCGCCAGTGCGACTGGTACCCGGGGACCCTGCGTGGGACGTGGGCAACCCTAACACCTGTGTCCCGGCCGCGGCCGCTGCGGATCGGTCGCGTACCGTCCGCTGCCTGCAGCGGCTGCCGTTCCATTTCGGTCGTCGCCGGTGTCTCAACGAGCACACCTCGAAAACGGCCACCCGGGCACAGAAAGGAACCAGAGATGATGCTGAAGGACAAGGTTGCGGTGATCTACGGAGCCGGAGGCGCGATCGGCGGCGCTGTCGCGCGTGCCTTTGCGCCTGAGGGGGCCAAGCTGTTTCTCACCGGGCGCCAGCGGGCACCGGTCGAAGCGGTCGCTGAGGACATAACTTCCGCCGCCGGATCCGCTGAGGCGGCCGAGGTCGACGCTCTCGACGAGCAGGCCCTGGACAAGCATCTCCAGTCCGTGATCGATCAGGCGGGTCGCGTCGATATCTCGTTCAACGCGGTCGGCGTCCCGGACACGAAGATTCTGGGTGTCCCTCTGGCCGAGCTGGATGTCGAGCAGTTCTCCCTGCCGATCACGACCTACACCAGGTCGTACTTCCTGACCGCACGCCTGGCAGCCAGGCAGATGGTTCCGAACAAATCGGGGGGTGATCATGACCGTCACCACACTCCACTCGCGGACCGGCCTCCCATTGGTGGGAGGCTACGGTGCGGCGCAGGCCGCCAAGGAGGCACTCACTCGAGATCTCTCCGCCGAGCTCGCACCTCAGGGCATTCGCGTGGTCGGTCTGCGACCACAGGCGATGCCGGAATCGATCGGATCAAGGAGACGCTTCTTCGAATCTCGCGCCAACGTATCGGGAATGACCTGGGAACAGTTTCAGGAGCTGCTCGCAAGCAGGACCCATCCGCGACGGCTTATGACGCTCGAGGAGATGGCAAACATGGCGGTCTTCATGGCTTCCGATAAGGCAAGCGGGATGACCGGAACGACCGTCAACTTGACCATGGGGAGCCTCGACGACTAGCCGCTAAGCGACCGAGGCTTTGCTGAGAGGACGATTATGAGTGGCTCGACGGGCAGACCAACTGTCGTCGTTGGCGCTAGCCATGGCTTGGGCGTGGATAGCGGGCGAGTTCGCCGAGGCTGGTACTCCGGTGGCCGCGGTCGCACGGAAGCCCGGCGCTTGCCGAGCTAGCCGCCACTAGCGCGAGCATCCGGATCAAGGTCGCAGACAGATTCGAGCTCGTCAGAGCGGTCTATGACGAGCTCGAAAAGTACGAAGCCCGTGCCGTCGCTGAATCAGCCGCAGCTCCCACAGGTGTTGATCTGGTGCGCCGAGTCGGGCTGGCTGGCGCAGTCAGGCTGCCTCGCGGACCGGCTCCGGTTGCTGCTCGCGTGCCCGCTCGGCCTCGAGGGAAGGCGGTCGAGGCTTGACCAGGGTCGCGGCGATCAGCGCGCCGACGAGGAGAAGCCCGGTGAGCACGTAGAAGCCGATTTGGAAGCCGTGCGTGAGGGCGAGGGCGCTGGATGCCTGTACTTCGGGGTGCGAGTCGGCGTACGAGCTGGCGGACGCGGCGGCGACCGCGCTGATTGCGGCGAGACCGATGGCTCCGCCGATCTGGCGGCCCGTGTTCACGAGACCGGATGCGACCCCGGAGTCCGACGGGCGGACGCCGGTCAGGCCTCCAATCGTGGCGGAGACGAAGGAGACTCCCAAGCCGGCGCCGCCGAGCAGGAAGGCGGGGAAGAGATCCCAGAAGTAGTGTCCCTCCACCGGCACGCGGCTGAGCAGTGCGACCGAGAGGGAAAGAGCGAGAAGCCCACTCGTGAGCACGGGGCGAACGCCGACCCGGCCGACGACGGCCTGGGCGATGTTGGAGGCGACAACGGCGGCGAGCGCCAAGGCGGCAAAGGCAGCGCCCGTCTGGACGGGAGAGAAGCGAAGGACGTCCTGCATGTACAGGGTGAGCAGGAAGAACTCCGAGAACGCGCCCGCTCCGACAACAGCAATCGTCGCGTTCGCCGCCGAGAGCGTGCGCAGGCGGAAGATCCGCAGCGGAAGCAGAGGTGCCCTCGAGCGGAGCTCGATCGCGACGAAGGCCAACAACAGGGCAACCGAGGTCGTGAGCAGGACGAGCGTCGTGGTGGCGCCCCAGCCGTCGCTCGTCGCGCGGGTGAGCGCGTAGACGAGCAGCATGAGGCCGGCGGTGACCGAGGATGCGCCGGCGAGGTCGAAATGGCGATGCGGCAGCACGGCACGGCTCTCTCCGAGTAGAAGCGGAGTGAGTGCGATCGCGGCTGAGCCGACCGGCACGTTGACGAAGAAGATCCACGGCCAGCTGAGATATGTGGTGAGCAGGCCGCCGAGCAGGACGCCCACCGCGGCGCCGCTGCCCGCAGCCGCTCCGTAGATTCCGAGCGCGAGGTTGCGCTCGTGACCCTCTGTGAAGGTCGTCATCAGCAGCGCAAGCGCTGCCGGCACCAGGAGAGCGGCCCCGAGTCCCTGTACGGCTCGGAAGGCGATCAGCGAGCTCTCCGACCAAGCGAGCCCACAGAGCAGCGAGCTGAACGAGAAGAGCGCAAGCCCGACGAGGAGGAGCCTCCGGCGGCCGAGCAGATCAGCGAGCCTCCCGCCCAGTAGGAGGGTCCCGCCGAACATGATCGTGTAGGCGCTGATCACCCACTGCAGGTTCTCCTGGGCGAAGCCGAGATCGCGCTGGATCGAGGGCAAGGCGACGTTGACGATCGTGACGTCGAGGATGACCATGAACTGCGCAGTGACGACCAGCGCAAGCGCCATCCAACGCCGCCGCTTCCTCTGGGTTCCGATTACCGCGTGTCCCACCTCATCCTCCTCACGGTTCGGGTCTTGCCTGTTGAGACACCGGTGGCACCGCAGCCGGACCGATTCCTTTCAGGCACGACCGGTGTCATGAGAGGTGTGGGAGCGAACTGGGCGTGCGCGGGGAGGTGTCCATGGAGGACGTAGTCGTCAGCCGCGCTCGGGCCGGGGACGCGGATGCATTCCGCGAGCTCACCGACCCTTTCCGGCGCGAACTGCAACTCCACTGCTACCGGATCCTCGGCTCGGTCCAGGACGCCGAGGACATGGTGCAGGAGACCCTGCTCGCGGCCTGGCGCGGGCTCGAGCAGTTCGAGGGCAGAGCATCGGTTCGCGCCTGGCTCTACCGGATCGCGACGAACCGCTGCCTGAACGTCCTGCGTGGTCGCCGACGCCGCCCAAAGGAGGTTCCAGCCATGGTCGAACCGCCTGAGCCGACTCGCCTGAGTGAGCCGATCTGGCTCGAGCCGTACCCGGACGTGCTGCTCGACGACCTCGCGGACTCCGCACCGGGGCCGCAGGCACGCTACGAAACGCGAGAGACGGTCGGATTGGCCTTCGTGACCGCGCTCCCGCACCTCCCGCCCCGGCAGCGGGCCGTGCTCGTGCTCCGCGACGCGCTCGGCTTCAGCGGCGCCGAGGTCGCCGGCATGCTCGATACCACCGAGGCGGCGGTCAAGGCCGCACTCCAACGCGCGCGAGCAACGCTCGACGAACACGTGTCGGCAGGCGAGCTGGAGGGCGCCTCCACGCCCGGCTCCCGGCGCGAACGCGAGCTCGTCGGCCGCTTCGCCGCCGCCGTCGAGCGCGGCGATGTCGACGCCGTCGTCTCCCTGCTCACCGACGACGCCTGGGTGAGAATGCCGCCCCAGCCCTACGAGTACCAGGGCCACGCGGCAGTCGCCGCGTTCCTGCGCGACCGAGCGATCCGACGCGGTGCACCACTCAGGCTCGTCCCCACCCGAGCCAACGGGCAGCCCGCCTTCGGCTGTTACCTCCCGGACGCACAGGCGGCGATCACACGCGCGTACGGGCTCATGGTGCTCACGCTCGAAGGCGAGCGCATCTCCGCGATCACCTGGTTCGGCGACCTAGGCGTCTTCCCCCACTTCGGGCTCCCACGAATGCTTTACGGCTAGGCCGGCCATGCCCCCGATGTAGCGACAGGAAGGAGAGAAAGCAGATGACACAGCACAGGACAGGAACGCGTGAAGAGTGGCTCGCGGCCCGTCTCGAGCTGCTCGAAGCCGAGAAGGAGCTGACGCGGCGCAGCGACGAGCTCGCGCAGCAGCGGCAGGAGCTGCCGTGGGTCCGGATCGACAAGGAGTATCGATTCGAGACCGACGAGGGCAACGCCTCGCTCGCCGATCTCTTCCAGGGCCGCTCGCAGCTGCTCGTCTACCACTTCATGTTCGGGCCCGACTACACGGCGGGCTGTCCGTCCTGCTCGGCGATCGCCGACGGCTTCGACGGCTCCGTCGTCCACCTGGCCAACCACGACGTCATGCTCTGGGCGATCTCGCGGGCGCCGCTCGCGAAGCTGCAGGCGTACAAGCAGCGGATGGGCTGGAGCTTCCCATGGGCGTCGTCGTTCGGGAGCGACTTCAACTACGACTTCCAGGTCACGTTCACCAAGGAGCAGCAGCAGTCGGGAGTCGTCCAGCACAACTTCCGCGCGATGGATACCCACAGCGAGCTCGGCGACCCGGACGCTCTTGCCGTCTATGGCACGGACCTGGCGACGGTACTGCGGGAAGCGCCAGGCATGAGCGCGTTCGTGCTCGAGGACGGCGCCGTCTACCACACCTACTCGGCCTACATTCGCGGGCTGGACGGCCTCTGGGGCGCCTACCAGTGGCTCGACCGCGCACCACGCGGGCGCAACGAGACGATGGTGCAAGGAATGGGTGACCTGCACGCCGCCGTCTGGTATCGCCGCCACGACGAGTACGACAAGGGCTAACCGCACGCAGCTGTCCTCGTCACGTCGAGCTACTCATGCCCGAGCCTTACGGGGCGTCGTATCGCGTGCCCGTGTGCTGTGCCGGAAGCTCCCGCGCACCCGCGAATCCACCCAATGACGGGGCGAAAGACCTGCTCACGGCGGGAGTCCCCGCCTATCCCCGTTCAGCCCCGCAACCGCCAAGACCGGCCTGTCACGCCGGAGGTCGCGGGTTCGAGCCCCGTAGCTCCGTAAACCTGGAGAGGGAGGTACTGCTCTCTGCTGGCGTCGATTGTTCGCTCTCGGCGAAGAGACGTATCTGTGTTTCGTCGCGGCGCCCGATCTCGACCATCTCGTCCAGCTAAACCAGCGAGCCGGCATCGGGAACGACCACGTCGTCGAAGGTCGCAGTCGAGCCGTCCGCATCCACACCCGGCTTTGAGCAGCCCCGAGAGGTTGCCTTGTCGGGCCTCGAGGTCGTTCACTATCTGGAGGCGAACCCGATAGTCGCGAACTAGTTGCGGCCCAGACGTGCGGCTTTCACATGCTCGCCCGCTCTGAGCGCGGCGGCTGCGCGATCGACCTTCGCGCGATCGACGCCGGAAGCTCGACGCTGATTCCGGTTATCCCGACCGCGTCGTCCTCGAGCCCCAGCTCCACATCCTCGCCTTGGGGGAGCGTGCCCTGGATGAACCCACGGACGGCCAGCAGCACCGCTCGGTCGTAGCGCTTCACGGTCGAGGCGAGGATGTGCGATCCGAGGTACGAGCGGTCGGCGTCGGCACCGACCCCCCACATCCCCCTGATGGCCGCTGCGGACAACGCACCGAGCCCGCACGTTCCGCAGCGGCGAAGACGACATCAGACCCCCGATCGATCTGCCGATTCGCGATCCGCTCGCAGATCGACTGGTCGAAGAAGTCGCGGGAGTAGGAGACGTCCACGATGATTCCGGGTCGCGCCGTGGGTGAGGCCTGTCCTCCCGCGGGAGGACAGGCAGCTTCATCCCAGCGGACGTTTCGGAGCCGACGACGCGGTCCGTAGCGTCGAGGTATGGCCGCAACTGCGTCGGTCCACATCCGGAAGGGCCCTGCCGGCACCCTCCCCCCTGGCGGTTTCCGGCGGCACGCGGCCATCCATTTTCGAGAGGAGCCTGCGCAAGCCGACCCCAAGCGGATCGCTGACAGGGTTGGCACGGGGCCGGTTCGTGCTCGCGCCGCGGTTCGCTTCGTCGTCTTCGAGCTCCTGGTGTGGGTTTCCCTGTACGGCCTCTACCTGGCGGTGCGGGGGCTCTCGATCGCCAGCACGGACGAGGCGCTCGCGAATGCACGCGCCCTCGTCGACCTCGAGCGTGCGGTGGGCCTCTTCCACGAGGCGGGCGTCCAAGGCTCGCTCGAATCGTTCGAAGAGGTCTTGTCTGGCTACTACCTGCTCGGCTTCGCGCCGCTCCTAGCAGGCGTGCTCGGCTGGCTCGCGGTCCGTCATCGTCATGTCTATCGCGAGCTCGAACGCTGCTTCTGATCTCGATCGCGCTCGCGATCATTGTCCACGTTGCTCTCCCCGTAGCGCCGCCGCGGCTCGTGCCCGGGCTCGGGATCGCCGACACGGTCGGTCTCGATCGCGACGGGAGTTCGTTCGCAGGTGTCCCGTACAACCCGTACGCGGCGATGCCGAGCATGCACGTGGGCTGGAGCCTTCTCGTCGGGTTGTTCGCCATCCAGGCGGCCAACTCCCTGCTCGTTCGCCTCTTCTTCGCCGCGCATCCAGCGGTCATGGCCGTGGCGGTAACGGCTACTGGCAACCACTACTTCCTCGATTCCGTGGCTGGAGCGGCGATCGCGCTGGCGGCGCTGAGGCTCTGGCGCCTTGTGCCGGTCGCGCGATCGCATCTGGCAGCGGGCCCACAGCCCGCCTGCGCCCACTGCTAGGGGCGGCGCATGCTCGAGTCCCTGCTCAATGTCCTCGCCGCATCACCGTGGGCGTACGGTGTGCTCTTCATCCTCGTGCTGCTCGACGTCCTCTTCCCGCCCGCGCCGGGAGAGATTGCGCTCGTCACGTCCGGCGTCTTCGCCGCGAGCGGAGAGCTGTCGATCGTGCTCGTCCTGCTCGCGGCCGCCGGCGGTGCGATCGCGGGCGATCACGTCCTGTACGGCGTGGGACGCTCGCTCCGTGGCTACCGGCAAGGCCGGCTCTTCCGGCGCGCCCGCAACCGCCTCCCACAAGCCGAAGAGCAGCTGGCCAGGCGCAGCGCCTCCGCGATCATCCTCGGGCGGTTCGTTCCCTTCGGCCGAACGGCCGTCACGCTTGCGTCCGGGATCCTGCGCTACCCCTGGCCGCGCTTCGCCGCACTCGACGGCATCGCCGCCGTGCTCTGGGCGACGCAGGGCGCGCTGCTCGGGTACTTCGGCGGCAAGGCGTTCCAGAACCCACTGCTGGGCGTTGCGATCGGGCTCGGGTTCGCCCTCCTGATCACCGCTGCCATCGAGCTCGCCCGCCGCAAGCGTCGCGACCGTCAGGCCTCACTCTCCGTCGCGGCACCCGCCTGCACCAGTCCCGATTCGTAGGCGAAGATCACCGCGTGCACGCGGTCGCGTAAGTGCAGCTTCATCAGGATCCGACGCACGTGCGTCTTGACCGTCGTCTCCTCGACGAAGAGCGCGGCCGCGATCTCCTGGTTCGAGAGCCCTGACCGATCAGCGTGAGCACCTCGCGTTCGCGCGGAGTGAGCTGGGCTAGCCGCGGGTCGCCGCCCTCACCGATCAGAGGTTGGCGGGCCATACGATCGATGACCCGGCGTGTGACCGACGGCGAGAGCAGGCCCTCCCCGGCCGCGACGGCGTGGATGGCCGCAATCAGGTCGGCGCGGGGCGTGCGCTTGAGCAGGAAGCCGCTGGCGCCCGCCTTGAGGGCGCCGAAGATGTAGTCGTCCTCCTCGAACGTAGTCAGGATCACGACCTTGGTCTCGGGCACGGCGGCCAGCAGCTCGCGCGTGGCGGCGATGCCGTCGAGCTCGGGCATGCGGACGTCCATGAGAACGACGTCCGGACGCAGGAAGCGGGCACGGTCGATCCCGTGCCGCCCGTCGGCGGCCACGTCTATAACCTCGATCGTCTCGTCGCTCGAGAGCACGGCGCTGAGACCGTCTCGCACGAGATCGTCGTCGTCGACGATCAGCACCCGCACCGCTCTCGACGCCATCAGACGGCTCGCTCGTACGGGAGGCGAGTCTGGACTCGAAAGACGCGGCCGTTGGCGGCCGCCTCGAAAACCCCGCCGAGGAGCTCGACCCGTTCCTTCATGCCGGCGAGCCCGTGCCCTCCTCCCGCGCGGCTCGCGGCCGCGCGGCGAATGCGGTTCTCGACCTCGAGCTCGAGCGCCGCCTCGCCGAAAACGAGCGAGATCCGCGCCCTCCCATCCCCGTATCTCGCGGCGTTGGTCAGTGCCTCCTGCACGATCCGATACGCGGCGCGGTCGACCGCGGGCGAGCACGGACGCGGTTTCCCGCCGACGTTCAGGGTGACGGCGAGATCGTCCGCACGATGCCGCTCGACGAGACGCTCGATGTCGTCGATGCCCGCAGGAGGCGTGACCTCCGCCGGCCCCTCTTCGCGGAGCGCGCCGACCAAGCCATCGATCTCGGCGATCGTCTCCCGCGCCACCCGCTCGACGCTGTCAAGCGCGGCCTCGGCCCGCTCGGGCTCCCGCTCGCGGAGCACGCGCGCCGCCTCGAGCTGCAGAAGGATGGCATTGATCGCGTGTCCGGCCGAGTCGTGAAGCTCACGCGCGATCCTTGTCCGCTCCTCGGCCGCGGCGAGCTGCCGCTCGCGCTCGGCCCGGCGCGCACGTTCCTCGAGCTCTGCGATCCGCTCACGGCGCAGCCGCGATTGGGCACCCGCGACCCACGCTACCCCCCAGAAGACCGCCAGGCTCAGAAGACCCACGTCGGGCTCGAACACGATCAGCGACAGCACCGCGAGCATGCCAAACGCGGCGGCAACGACCGTCGCCAGGATTCGTGTCCGACGCGGGTCGCCGGCGGAAGCGGCCAGCGAGTGGACGGCGACGAGCGGAACGATCGCGAGTTCTCCCGGGTATTCGAGCGTGTAGAGCACGAGCGTCGTGCCGACGCTGACCAGGAAGACGGGGAGCGGCCAAACGCTCCGGAGGGCAAGCGGCACTGTGGCGAGCGCCACCAATATCACTCCCAGTGCATCGCCGTCGCGAACGTCGGGCTCCGGCTCGCCGAACCCGCCGGTGAAGAGGACGACGAGGCCGAGGGCGAAGGCGATGGCCGCGATTGCCGTGTCGAACGTGCGGTAGCGACTGCCGATGTCCTTCCAAACCACACGCATCGAGTTCACCTCTTGACCGGGGACCGTAGCGCCCTCGCGGCTCAACGGAGTCCTCCTGGCAACCGATCTGCGTCGTCCCATGGGCGTACGCCGAGCTTCGGTCGCCGGGCTGTCGCGCAGTCCGCGGAATTACCCGTACCTTCGTGGCAATGTCGGTCTACCTCGCAGAGGTCGTGCGCAAGCGCTCGCCAGCGTTCTGGTCGCTGGTGGGATTGAAGGGGGCGCTGGTCGCGCTGCTCTTGCTGCCCGCGACCAATCCCAACTGGCAACAGTACGAGGACAAGGCGATGCAGTGGCGGATCCTCGTCTTCCCTCTCGCGGGGCTCGTCATCCCCGTGCTGTGGCGTATCGCCGGGAACGGGCATCCCTATCCGCACCTCGCCGATGGGCTGCTCGTCGCCGCGCCGCTGACGGACGTGCTCTGGAACACGTTCGACGCGTACGACCAGGTGTGGTGGTGGGACAAGCTCGTCCACCTCGTCAACTCGGTCCTGATCGCGTACGCGATCGCGCTCTGGCTCCGCCGCTACGCGCTCGGGTCGATCGTCCCGTTCCTTCTCGTCCTCGGAATGGGGATGACGTTCGCGGTCGGCTGGGAACTCGCGGAGTACTCGGCCGGCGCGGCGGGCTACGCCGAGCTCCAGACCTATGGTGACACGCTCGGCGACCTGAGCTTCGCTCTGTTGGGTTCAGCAGCCGCCGCCGCGCTCGCTGCGCACCAGCCGAGCGCAGAACGAGGCCCCGACGCGGGCGCACCTGCGCCCGCGCTCGCAGAGGGCTGTCAGTAGGCCGCGCCGACGACGGCGTCCGGGCATACGACGGCCGTCATCCCGCGGGAGGACGCCGAGGTTCGGCCCTCGGGATGTCGTGGAACGGGGGGCGGCAAGCAACGATGCCACCGGCTGAACCGCGGTGGCGACCGCCAGCTCAACTGGACGCTGCACGTCGTCGCCCTCCAACGGATCCGCCACCACCCCGAGACCAGCGCCTACTACGAACGGCTTCTCGCTGCTGGGAAGACCACGAGGGAACCGCAGGGGCGCTGGGCAGAGCACGCCTAGGATGGCGCCGTGGATGTCTTCAACCTCTTCGGCGAGCAGGACTGGGACAGCGAGAACGATCGGCCGGGATACCGGCACAGGGCGACGGTCATAGGGAAACGGCTCGGTGCGACGCTTCTCGGCGGCAGCCTCTACGAGCTGCCGCCGGGCGAGAAGACCTGGCCCTATCACTACGAGATCGGCTGCGAGGAGTGGCTGATCGCCGTCTCGGGCCGGCCCACCCTCCGCGGGCCGGATGGCGAGCGAGAGCTCGCGCCGGGTGACGTTGCGGTCTTCCCGGAGGGGCCAGCGGGCGGCCACCAGGTCATCAACCGGTCGGAGGAGCCGTCCCGAGTCCTCATTCTCTCCTCCAAGTCACCGCTCGCGATCGTTCACTACCCGGACAGCGGCAAGGTCGGGCTCTGGTCGCAGTCGGAGGGCTATCAGGCCATGCTCAAGAGCGAGCCCAAGTTCGACTACTGGGACGGCGAGACCTAGCCCGGTTACGACAACCGTGTTGGACAACAGCTGCCGTAGCACTGATCCAAATCGCCAGACGGAACCGATCGAACACGACGTCGTCCACTGCCAGGCAGCGTGGCGCACAGTGTCGTCGACCGCTGCCCGCTACCGGTCGTCGCCATCGGCTCGGCCGCCCGACGACAACCTCGGCCACGGACTCCTTCACCGCAACCCGAACGATGGCGTCCGCGGTTCGGTCTCGGGTCGCCGTGCACCACCTACGAAGGTCCTTGAGCTGGCGGTGCGCGTCGCGGTCACGGCCGACGCTCGAGCTGGTCCGCGACGTCGCGAAAGGTCGCCAGCCAAGTGGTGCTGGTGACCCCCGAGCTGCGACCGAAGCGGACGACCACCGTGTCCGCGTCGGGTGCCACGTAGATGTACTGCCCGTACTTCCCGAGGGCGTAGAAGCGCCCCGGCTGGTCCGGGTCGAGCCACCAGAAGTACCCGTAGTCGTAGTAGTACACCGGGTCGGTGGGGCTGCCAGCGCGGGTCGCTGCGCGCACCCAGTCCTTCGAGACGATCCGTCTGCCGTTCCACTTGCCGTTGTGGAGGAAGAGCAGCCCGAAGCGGGCGTAGTCGACCGCCCTCGCGTTGAGGCCGCTCTCCATCTTCTCGAACCCGGAGCGCTCGGAGTCGAGGTTCCACGTGGCATCGGCTTCGGCTCCCAGCGGCTGCCAGAGCCTCGTGGCCATGAAGTTGGAGACCGACGTTCCCGTGGTGCGCTCGAGCACCAGCCCGAGCAACCAGCGGGTGGTAGTTGTTGTACTGCCACGAGACCCCGGGTGGCCCCTCGATTCGGACTCGGTTCAGCGCGACGTCCCGCAGATCCACCCGTAGTACGTGTAGGTGTCGTCGCCCAAGGACGGAAAGCCGTCCTCCCGGTAGCGGATGCCCGACGACATCGTCAGGAGGTCGCGCAGCGTGATCTGCCGGAATCTGGGATCTCGCGCAGCCAGCTCGGGCAGGTACTCGGTCACCCGATCGTCGACGCTTCCGATCAGGCCCGCGTCGAGCGCGATCCCGACGAGCGTCGACACGAACGACTTGGCGGCGGAGAACGAGGTCTGCAGGCTCTCGCGGGTAGCGCCTCCGAAGTAGCGCTCGAGCACGAGGCGGTCTTCGTGGACGACGAGAAACGCGAGCGTGTCCGTCTCGCGCAAGAACTCGTCGAGTCGCTTCCCTTCGCGGCTCACGGCGAGGTTGGCCTCGACGCCGGCGGGAAGGGGACTCGCGCGAGCACCCGCCCGTATCCGCCGCGCCGGGAACCTGTACTGGTCGCCCACATCCGACTCGCGCCAGATCAACGCCCGAGCGAGCGTGGACTCGTCGGTCGACGACCACGCCCATCCGTAAACGCCGAGCACTGCCGCAATCAGCAGGGCGAGGACGCCGCCCGCGACCAGGAACCACCGACGCACCCGCCGCGCCTTCGTCTTCATGGGCTCACGCGTGATCGGCGCTTCGAGCGCGAGCGCGAGGCCTGCGAGACGAGCGCACGGCTCGCCGAGGCTGCCGTGGCAAGAAAGGTCGAGCGGCCTCCTGACGTCGATGATCCCCGTCGTCAGCCTCGAACCAGCCTCGAACGGACCCTCCAGCCACACCCCGACTGTACTGCGCGGCTCCCGATGCGACCCGCCGAGCACGCCAAGTGGTACGTCGAAGATGAACGGCCACATGGCGCACCGCTGAGGACCGCGGTGAGCTCCTCAGCCTGCGATCAGTCAGAGGTGCGCCGGAAGCAATAGTTGTAGACGCTTCGCGAGTGACGCTCGAAGGGTTGGCCAAATGAGCCAGGGTCGCCGGCAACGGCACGTTCCCAGAGCACGGCATCGCACGGTTCGCCCATCACCTCGTTCGTGTCCGCAGCCGCGGCGGAGTTCCAATCGGCGCCTACCCCGTCGAGCCCGGGGCTCGGAGTCACGATCGACCGACAGCTCGCTGGATGGGACCTCGCGTCCGACGC
>Ga0126313_10000872_pt1 | contig 15179 bp, 15 predicted proteins | sample Plot105A_FD_89954 | JGI IMG/M metagenome (GOLD analysis project Ga0126313, IMG submission 89954) | Serpentine soil microbial communities from UC McLaughlin Reserve, CA, USA - Plot105A | ecosystem: Environmental > Terrestrial > Soil > Grasslands | place: USA: UC McLaughlin Reserve, Lake County...
CAGCTTCAGTCTAACCGGCCGGAGTCGGCAAGCCGGCGCAGCAATCGCAGGAGCTCCGCGGCGGTCGCGGGATCGAGCCCCGAGGTCGGCTCGTCGAGGAAGAAGACGTGCGGCCTGGTCAAAAGCTCAACCGCGATACTCGCCCGCTTTCGCTGGCCGCCCGAACAGGTAAGCCGCGTCCACGGAGCCCACGCCGTCGACCAGGCAGTGATGCGTCTTGGTGGCCAGCGCCCAGCGCCCGCCGGCGAGTCCTTCGAGCACGATGACCTCCCACAGAGGCCGGCTCCGGTCGAGGCGCTGAGACCAGAATTCGCCAAGCCATTCGAGCAGCTCGCGCTCGCCTCCCGGAGCCGGCAGGCCCGCGCGGTGGACGTGGTTCTCGATCGCGAATCCCCTCGTCGGGCACCCACTCGGGCCAGCTGAGTCCCCCGGTGCTCCTCGCTCAGGATCCCTCGACGCTCGGCGTCGGCGACGCCTGCGTGGAGATGACTGACGTGTGCGTGATGTCGGCGGGCAATCGCTCCGGCCAGCCGCACCGCTTCGCGCGACGCCAGCGACCCGTCGCTCGCCACGAGAAGCTCGCGCGGGAAGGGCCTTGCCGTTGGCGCCTTTCGTGTGATCAGCACGCGGCTCTGCGCCCGGTGCAGAAGCGCGGTGGCTACGCTGCCGGATAGGACGCCCTCGGGCCGAGACGTACCGTGACTGCCGACGACGAGCAGGTCATCCGGCCCGACCCGCGCGAGCAGGGCGGACGCCGGATCGGTCCCAACCGCCAGCTGAGCGCTGGGGCTGGCGCCTAGATCCTCGGCCAGGGCGAGCGCCGCGGCGATCGCGGCGTCGTCTTCCGCCCGGCCGGTCTCGCTGGGCTCGGCGCAGACATAGACGACACGCCCGCCGGGACCCGCGAGGACGCCCTCGTCACCGCTCGGAAACTTCTACCTCGCTCCTCTGGACCATTCGCTGAAGAGCTGGGGCTATAAACACCGGCGGTACATGGACGACCTGTGGATCTTCACACCGTCCTACTCCGAGGCGCGGCATGCCCAAGAGGCTTCTCTACGACGACCGCCTCAGTCTCGGCAGCGAGAAGTCGAAGATTCCGCGCGCGACCACGGCCTACGCCGAGACCCAGACGGCGGTCGAGCAGATCGAGGCGCGCCGAGAGGAGCTACGCGCAGAGCTGCTACTCGAATTTAACGATGACCCCTATAGCGACGTGGACGTCGAGATCGGGGACGAAGAAGACCGTGAGATTGACGAAGCCGCCGTTCACACAACGTTCGGCGAAACCATCGCGCGGATCCAGGGTGGAGAGTATTCCGGCGCTCGACCGGTTCTCATTGCAGTGTTCCGGGAGCTTGAGGCCGCGCGGGATCCGTACGCGATCGCAGAAGTACCCGACCTTTTGCTTCGGCTTCCCGATCTCACCGGCCAAGCCGCCCGGTACTTAGCAAGGGTGCGTCCCGAGGACGCCGACGCCGCCGTCAACGCTTTCGCAAGCGTGCGACGGTTGAGTTCTACGGGGACCGCGAGCCCTTTAACGAACGCTTCCTTTGACGCCGGGCGTCGAATACTGCACCGGAATCGGGAAGCAAACTGCACCGCCTGCCCGGCTGATGACGACCGCCTCAGTCTCACGCTCGACCGGTTCAGTCAGCCGATAAGGAGGAGCGCGGGAGGTACGAAGCCGCTGGAGTGGGCGCAGGTGAGCACACTGGAGGCGGGCAGGATCTCGCGCCCCGTACTACCCTGCTCGCCGACGCCACTTGAACGTTACGTCTGTGCGAGCGGCGATCGTTCCGGACGGCGGCGAGGCCGCCGCGCCGATCTCCGATCGCCCGGACCGTAGGGAGCGCCAGCCCTTGGCGCGCCTGCTCGTCGTCTGCGGCGTGCCCGCCGCCGGCAAGAGCACGCTCGCCGCGGCGCTCGCCCGCACGACCGGCCTGCCCGTGGTCAGCTCGCGGGCGGCGCGCTCGGGGGAGGCGCCCGACCTGGCCCGGCGCGACCCCTCCCGGTACAGCGCCGCCGTCTACGCCAGGCTCGGCCGCCTGGCCGCGATCGCCGCAGCTAGTCACGGCGGGGCGATCGTCGACGCCTCTTTTCGCCGCGCGACAGACCGCCCCGAGTTCGCCCGAGGCCTCTACCCCTGCCGCGCCGAAGCGATCTTCGTCGAGTGTCGAGCGCCGTCCGAGGTCCTCGACGAACGGGCGCGCCAGCGCGCCCGCCAGGGCCACCCCGTCGATCCGGACCGGCAGAGCTTCGCGCCCCTCGACGACATCGCGCCGAGTCGCCGGCTCGCGGTGAGCACCAACCGGCCGGTGACCGTCCTCGCCGACGTCGTGACAAGCTTCATCCGCGCGGCCGAGCCAGCACGCTCGGTTGGATGGTGCTCCCATCGGTAAGCCGCGGCGCGATCCGCTTCGGCGAGCCCTGCCTCGTCCTGCCCGCGAAGTCTCGCGCCGACGGAGCCCCGGATCGCGCAGATTCGGCGCTCGTGCTGGGACGGGCGGCTGGCCGCTGTCGACTCCTGACGGGTCGTGGTGCACATGGGGCTGGGAGCAACTGAGCCTTGGTTCGGTATCCGCGGGAATCAAATGCTGTGGCGTCGGGAATCCAGGTTGCGTCGACGTCAGGATGTGAAGGAACCTCGGCACGACAGGCCCTCGGACACCGTGGGCCTGCGGGACTAGCCGATGTTTCCTGCCCGGTCACTCCCCGACCCTCATGCCAACGGCTCAATCGCCAGCTTGGGCTCAGCCGATGCGGCGTCGGCCGCACGCGACGAGGTCCGCGGGTGTAGACGTCCGTCGGATGGACCCGGCGGTGAGGGCGCCGTGCCGCGACAGCGGGGGACAAGCTTGCTGGCCGAGGCGCAACGCTGGACGGCAGAATGGGGCCGCAAGGTCAGTTCCGCGACTACTACGACGAGCAGCTGGAGATTCGTATGCCGGGCGACTATCCGGAGGGCGAGCAGGTGCTTCGAGGCCGAGAGGGCTTCGCCCAGTTGCTCGCCATGCTCCGGGACACCTGGACGGAGTTTCGGTTTGAGCAGGAGCGCTTCATCGGCAGCGGGCATCGAGTAGTGGTGTTTGTCCGCGTCGACACGCCTTCTACGAGCGGATCCGCACCCGCCGCGGGCACCAGGTCGCGGTCGTCGCCGCAGCGCGCAAGCTCGCCTGCCGGTTCTGGTGCCTGCTCACCCGTGAGGAGGACTATGCCTACGCGCAGCCCTCGCTGACCCGAAAGAAGCTGCGCCTGGTCGAGATCCGCGCCGGCGCCTCTAAGGAGGCACCGATAGCAATGAAGGCGACTCGTATCATCGCTTTGCTGGCCGCCGCGGCGCTTGTGGCCGTGCCGGTCGCTGCGGAGGCCGCCAAGGGCGGCAAGCGCACCGTGAACAAAAGCTTCGTCGTGACCGGCAAGCTGAAGCAGGACGGCTTCTCGCCCGACGACCCGTCCACGACCTCGGTCAACGAGGCCGGGGTCAAGATCACGGTCAAGAACGCCAACCGGCACGCCCGCCGGTCGGGGGAGCTCCAGGACCAGAACACGTCCAAGAAGGGCGTCCAGGTCAAGGGCGGCTCCTACATGCTCGACAACAACGACGACTCCTTCACGGTCGTCCGCTCGGGCTACGAGTCAGGCGAGCAGCCGGGCGAGAACGACAAGGTCCGGATCACCGGCAAGATCCCCTACACGCGGGATAAGGGCCTCGAGCTCGATGAGCGCTACGGGGAGCCGAACATCCGGCGCGTCAAGATCGTCGACACCGACTAGAGTCGCGCTCCGGCCAGGGGTCCGGAGCGCCTCGGGACGGAGCCCCGCCGACGCGGGGCTCACGTGCCCGGCAGGTTCGCGAAGTTCTAAGCCCGCCTGACGGCCTCGGACCAGCGTCTGCGACCGATACCCCTCCCGTGCGTCGCAATTTGGGCGATGGCAAAGTGGCGGGTCGGCACGGCATGCTGACTGTCTCGGCGCACGAGGCCGGCCACGTGCTGGCGCGCGGACACCGCGGACAGTTCACCACAGCGCTCGAGCTCGACCGCGACGGCCTGGTCCTCGGCCCGCGGCTGCTCGACTGGCCGCGATACGACCCGCCGGAAGACGAGCTGAGCGACCTGGCTGACGAGGAGCTGGTCGAGCCGCCGTCCGTGCTCGAGGCGCTGCGGGAAGGGACGAGCTTGGCGCCGAGGTGCCGGTTGCACGGAGCCGCTCTCAGGCGGCGAGGGCGACGGCTGTGCTCGCGCTCCGAGATTGTGCGCGATGGTGGTCAGCGCCGCCTGGCGTGACGTCACGATCACGCGCCGCGCTCCCGATGTAGCTTCTGACCCTCCGGGAACAGCTCCCCTCGGTCCTCCCTTCGCCCGTGCAGAAAAGAGAACCGCTCCTGCGATCACGCCGGCGGCGGAGCCGCCTGGCGGTCGTGGCCATGATTGCTGCGGCGCTGGCGAGCCTCGCCTTCCCGCTGGGGCGGGGACAGCCGCGCCGGTTGGAGAGCGCCCGAACCGGGCCCGTCGCGCATGAGAAGCGGGCGCCTTGGCCAGTGCGGCACGGGAGCGCGGGAAATGTCTACGCGGCGGCGACCGCCGGCCGACTGCCGCGGGCGCTGGCGGACCTACCCGAGCGGGTCTACGTGCCTAACAGCGATGCCGGCACGCTTGACGTGATCGATCCGAGGCGTCTGCGGGTGGTGGGTCATTATCGGGTGGGCGCCGTGCCGCACCACGTGACTCCCAGCTGGGGGCTCCGCCGCTTGTACGTGAACAACACGGTGGGGAACTCGCTGACCGAGATCGACCCCCGCAAGGCCGAACCGGTGAGGACCATCCCGGTCGAAGACCCTTACAACCTCTATTTCACGCCGGACGGCTCCAAGGCCATCGTCGTGGCCGAGCGCTTTCAGCGCCTGGATGTGCGCGATCCGCATAGCTGGAAGCTGAAGAGAAGCATCCGGGTGCCTTAGCTAGGTGTCGACCACCTCGACTTCTCGAGGACCGGCCGCTATCTGCTCGCCTCGTGCGAGTTCAGCGGGGTGGTCGCGAAGATCGACCTGCGGCGGATGCGCGTGGCGGGCACCGCGCGCGTCGGTGGTCTCCCAGTCGACGTAAAGCTCTCACCAGATGGCCGCGTCTTCTATGTGACGAACCAGGCCCGCGGAGGGGTGTCCGTGATCGATCCCCGTCGCATGCGCGAGATTCGGTTCCTGCGCACCGGCGCAGGGGCGCACGGGCTGAGCGTCAGCCGCGACGCCCGCTTCCTGTACGTAAGCAACCGGCTCGCCGGCAGCATCTCGGTCATCGACGTGCGCAAGCGGCGGGTGCGGCAAACCTGGCAATCGGGCGGGACGCCGGACATGCTCCAGGTCTCACCGAGCGGGCGGCGGCTCTGGGCCTCGAGTCGCTACGACGCCGCCGTGCTGGTTGTCTCGACCCGCACTGGCCGCCTAGTCAAGCGGATCCCGGTGGGGACCGGCGCGCACGGTCTCGCCTACTTCCCCCAGCCCGGACGCTTCAGCGTCGGCCACAACGGCGTATACCGGTAAGCCTGCAGCGCGATCGGGGTCTGGGCTACGGCCGTGGCGGTTGGAGAAGCGCTGCTCGCTCAGCTAGAGATGCGCTGCTCCCTCAGTTACGGCTCGCCATGCTGCTGCGCTGACTCCAAAGCGGATCTCGGCACTCAATCGCTTCCCGCCGCAATCCCCACTCGCCGCTCCCTTCAGGCGTAGCTCACTCTTCCACGTGAGCTCCCCGCAGATCGGTCTGGTGCGTCCATCCTCGCTCCCGTTCGGATCTCCGTCAACACGCCCACTTGTTCTGCCGCAGCGCCGTCGACCTCGCGCAGTTGCCGATCTACGCGAGCGTCCGCGACGCAAGGTCGCTTATCTGTCTAGGCGTTTCACAGTCGGAATCGCCGTAGCTGCGATTTTTTTGAGGCTTTTTGTGCTGCGCCAGGCGGCGACTTCTTCGTCCCCTTGGACGGCCCCACCCTGGCCCTCGGGCTCGTCAACGCGCAGTGGAACCAGCCTCGGCCTGCTCGCCCTGACCATCGTGAGCTATTGGCTCGCGAGAAGAAGGTGCCGCCCGGCAACAGCCTCCCAAACCCGGTTGATCCGCTCGGCTGACCGTGCCAGTGATGACCGCACTCACGAACCCCGGAATGTGGCGGAGAACCGCGCTCTCGCTTGTCCTTGGCCGTTATCGCCTCGCGGGCGCGAGCAATGGGTCCGGACCCGTCCGGCTCCGGAACATGCTCGGTGATGTCCTTGAGCTCCGCCGTCAAGCCGTCGACCGCCTCGCGCGTGGTGGCCACTTGCTGCTCGAGCCTTGGCATTGCCGTGCAGGCGTCCGCATTCTCACGCGTCGCGGCCAAATCTTCCCCGATGCTTCCGAACAGGTCGGACGGTCAAGGAATCCTCGATCCGGGCACGAATGGTGAGCCGAGCGAGGGAAGGAGTCCGGTATGAGCGCTGGATTGATCGTCGGCATCGTGGTGCTTGCCTTGATGCTTATCGCGGCGCTGTTGTTGCTCGGCACCACGTACCGAAAGAGTCCGAGGATCCCGAGCTGACGCGGACCAAGGTGGCCTGGGCGTGGGAGGCGGGCGCGCACCTGATGGGCCGCGTCACATATGAGGAGATGGCCTCGTATTGGCCTTCCTCGACCCACGACTACGCGGCGCCGATGAATGAGATCCCCAGGTGGTGTTCTCGAGCAGCATCGAGCGCGCCGACTGGCCGGAATCGCGGATTGCCCGCGGCGACCTCGCCGAGGAGGTCGCGGGCCTGAAGCGAGAGGCCGGCAAGGACATGATCGCCTGGGGGGGCGCGGGCTTGGCCCAGTCCCTCGCGCCGCTCGGGCTGATCGACGAGTACCGGCTGGTCACCCATCCGATCGCGGTGGCGAAGGGCGAGCCGCTGTTTAAGGACCTCTCGAGCCCAGCGCGTCTCAGGCTTGTCGAGACGAGGACATTCACAAGCGCCGTCGTTCACGTCTACGAGCCTGCCTGATAGACGGCACCGCGACCGAGAGGAAACTGTGTTCGCCGAGCCACAGCTTCAAGGATCGAGCGCTTCGCTGTGATGCCCTCTGCCGCAGATTTCCGCGCGTTAGAACGCGCGATCGAGGGTGAGCTCATCCGCCCCAGCTCGCCGCAGTACGAGCCGGTGCCCAAGCCCCCGATGGTCCGCTTCGAGAACGTGAGGCCAGCAGCGATCGTGCTGTGCAAGACGCCGGCGGACGTGGCCGAGGCGATCGCGCTCGCGCGCCATTGCGGGTTGCAGACGGCCACGCGCAGCGGAGGGCACTCGGTTTCCGGCCGTTCATCGACCGAGGGGATCCTCATCGACGTCACGCCGATGTGCTCCGTGTCGGTGGCAGGCCGCGCGGCGACGGTCGGCGCCGGTGTGCGGCTCGGAACTCTCTACGACGCGCTGCAGGAACATGGCCTCACGATCCCTGCCGGCTGCGGTTCGACGGTCGGGATTGCCGGCCTCACGCTCGGCGGCGGCATCGGCGTTCTCGGCCGCAAGTACGGCCTCACCTGCGACCGCCTGCGCCGAGCAGAAGTCGTCATGGCGGATGGTCGTGTCGTGGCGTGCGACGAGCACGCGGAGGAGGAGCTCTTCTGGGCGCTGCGCGGAGCCGGTGGCGGCAACTTCTGCGTCGTCACGTCGTTTGTATTTCACACCGTGCCAGCACCAGCGGCCACGGTCTTTCACCTGGGCTGGCCACTCGCTCACGCCGCCGAAGCGGTCGAGGCCTGGCAGGCCTGGGCGCCAACCGCTCCGGACGAGCTCGACGCCACCCTGCGCGTGAGCGCCGTCGGGGACATGCGCCCACCCGTGGTCGACCTATTCGGCATCGTGCTGGGCGGCGAAGCCGACGCCGCGGAGCCGCTCGACGACCTAGTTGCCCGGGTCGGCGCGGAGCCCGCGTGGGCGTCTCGCCGACAGATGCCCTACCGGGAGGCGAAGCGGTACCTCGACGGACTCGAACCCGTCGAGGATCGGGCGAGCAAGCCGCTCCCAACCAGGCGCCCGCGCAGCGTCCTATCTGCAGCAAATCAGAGTTCTTCCGGCGAGCGCTGCCTCCGGACACGATCGCGGTGCTGGTGGAGAACCTCACACGGGGGCCGGCTATGGGCGGCTCGCGGCGCGGCTGACTAAAGCCAGCTGGCCCAAGTATCAACGGTGGCGGCGAGGGCGGACACCGACCGCTCCTAGTGCGCCAGCTCGCGTTGCACGACGGTCGCAAGGCGCCGCTGCAAGCGCGCGTCCGCCATGTGGCCGCGTCTCGGGCGGTGGTTCGAGCAGCGATCTCTCGTTGCGCATCCTCGCCTCGGGGAGCATCGGCGTGACGGCCCGCCCGGCACAGGTGATGGTACGTTGGGCGCAAACCGGACCTCTTCGCGTGAGTTTGCACGGTGACCAGACTGCTCGGTGACGTCGTGGCGCGTGGCACGCGCTCTTCGATCCACGCCTATGGTCGTGGCGCGGTCGTCAAGGTCCCACATCCGTCGACGCCCACAGGCTGGATCCGCTTCGAGGCCCAGTACGCCGATGCGGTACGTGCGGCCGGTGCACCGGTGCCCCGGCTCCTGGGCATCGAGCAGATGTCCGGCCGCGCGGCCAGCGTCTGGGAGCGTGTCGAGGGGACCTCGATGTGGCAGCAGGTCATCGATCAGCCCAAACGGAGCGTGGCGCTGGGCCGGTTGCTGGCGGACGTCCAGCTTGCGCTGTTCGAGCTCGTGCCGCCAGTAACGCTGCCGAACCAGCGCGACCGGCTCGTCAGCAAGATCCGGTGGTCGGCCGCGAAGGTCGATGCGTCGCTCGCCCGCGCGCTCGACCTGCTCTCGGCACGGGTGGGCGAGCCGCGCCTCTGCCACGGCGACCTGCATCCGAGCAACGTCATCCTCGGTCACCACGACCCGGTGATCGTCGACTGGTTCGACGCCTCGCGCGGGGAAACCATCGCCGACGTCGCTCGCACGTCCCTGACGCTGCTCGGCGACGGCGGAAAGGCTCCCCGCCACCTCCCAGGGTCCGACCGCCGCACCCTCACGGCGCTGACCGAGGCATATCTCTCCCAGCTGCGCGCACCGCTCGAGATCGGTCATGAGCTGCTCGCTCGGTGGCAGGCGATCCAGGCCGTGGCGCGCATGGCCGAGGGCGTGCCGCGCGACCCGCTCTTCGACGTGTGGAGGCGGTTCAAACGGACGGACGACTCCGCGCACGCGGTCCGCCCCGGGTCGCGCGCAGAGCCGCGGCCGGCCGTTCAGGCCGCCGCGAACTGAACGGCCGCCCAGAGGTCGTCGAAGATGCCGTGAGCAGCGGCTATCACGAGATCGTCGTTTTCAGGGCACGGCATCTCGACGCGTGCGCCCGCCTCCTGGGCGATCAGGCCACCGGCGGCACGATCCCAGATCTCCGTGTCGCGCTGGAAGTACCCGTCGAGGCGGGCGCACGCCAGCCAGCACAGCTCCAGTGCCGCCGAGCCGAAGCAGCGCAGATCCCTGGCGCGCGAGAGCAACCGCTGGGCGACCTCGCCTTGCACCGAGCGAAGCTCGGCCTGGTACGAGAAGCCCGTCGCCACGAGGGCCTCGGAAAGCGACGCGCAAGAGGAGGCCGCGATCGGCTCACCGTTCCGCCGTGCTCCGCCGCCGAGATGCGCCGAGAAGAGCTCGTCGCGCAGTACGTCGATCACGGCGCCCGCCACGACCTCGCCGTCGAGTGCCGCCGCGATACTCACGGCGAAGAGCGGCACCCCGTAGAGGAAGTTGATTGTCCCGTCGAGGGGATCGATCACCCACTGCAGGCGAGCGCCGCGCGCCGTCGTCCCCCCTTCCTCGCCGAGGACGCCGGCGGTTGGCGTCTCATCCCGAAGTAGTCGCCTGACGACTTCCTCGGCGCGCAGGTCCGTCTGCGTGACCATGTCGGTCGGCGACGACTTGCTCCGGACCGGGTCAGGGCTTTCGTAAGCGGATGTCACGAGGCTCGCGGCCGTGCGTGCCGTGTACGCAGCGATGCGTTCCAGTTCGGCGGGCTCGGGAGCCGCGCCGGGATCAGGCACGGTGGACGACGATGCCGTGACTCGACAGGAAGTCGACGGCCTCCGGGTCGACGCGGGTGTCGGTCACCAATACGTCGATCTCGTCGAACGCCCCAAATCTGAACATCTGCACGTTGCCGAACTTGGACTGGTCGACCAGGGCGACCACGCGATTGGCGCGCTCGATCATTGCACGCTTGAGCGCGTGCTCTTCTCGGTAGGGGGTCGTGAGCCCGTGCTTGAATGAAAGCCCGTCGCAGCTGATGAAGAGCACATCGATGGCCATGTGCTCGAGCTCTCTGCGAGTGGTGTCATCGACCATTGCGAGCCGCTTGGTACGCACGGCGCCACCGAGCACCGTGAGGTCTCGCAGGCCACGGCGGCTCAAAGTGAGCGCGGTGATGAGCGAGTTGGTGACGACGTGGACTTCGCGCTCGACCGGAAAGACGTCGGCCAGGCGCTGGCCGGTCGAACCGGAGTCGATGATGACCGAGCCGCGTTCCGGCACCTCTGCCACAGCCGTCGTCGCGATGCGGAGCTTCTCTTCGGCGTTCACCATGTCGCGGGCCTCGACCATGGGCTCGTGGTTCATCCGCTCGATGGGGACCGCGCCGCCGTGGACGCGGCGAAGCAGCTGCCGCTCCTGCATGTCGGAGAGGTCGCGGCGGATCGTTTCGGTCGTCACGCCGTAGCGGCGCGCCAGATCCGCGACGTCGACCGAGCCCTGCCGCAGGGCAAGCATGTAGATCCCGCGCTGACGATCGTGCGGAAGCCGCGTGCCGCCGGGCGGAGAGATCGTCATCGTGCGTCCTCGGCGCGCTGCCGGTCTGTTTCGGGGCCCATCGCAGCGATCGGACCGTACTCGGCGATCCGGCCGTAGCTCTCCGAGAACGCGGCGCGAAAGCGCGCTGAGCTCTGCAGCACGGGCGGGAAAACGGCGGCGTAGTCGAGAAATGCCAGCGGGTCCGCCACGGCGTCGGCGGCGTAGCGCCGCGCCGTATCTCCGTCGGCGTCGAGAGCCTGACGCTCCGGATCGACGACGCCGAGGTAGCGCGCCCATCCAGCAAGCGCGGTCGCCGCGCGCTCGATGGGACCGTCGAGCTCGAGTTGGCGGACGATTGTCGGAATCAGGAAGGTCGGGAACTTCGCGCTCCCGTCGATGCACAGCCGCGCGACCTGGTCGCGGACGCCGCCGTTCGCGAACCGCTCGAGGACCGAAGCGACGTAGTCCTCCCTGGGATGACCGGGAATCGCGGCGACTGTCGGCATGGCCTCGCGGTACAGGAGGGCTTCCAGGAACGACTCGATGGCTGAGACCCCCATCGCCTCGTGGACGAAGGTGATGCCGGCCAGAGCTGAAAGGTACGCCATGCAAGAGTGCCCCGCATTGAGCATGCGGAGCTTGTAGAGCTCCCAGTCGTGGACGCGATCCGTGAAGAGCGCGCCGGCGTCCTCCCACGGCGGCCGCCCTGCCGCGAAATCGTCCTCGACGACCCACTGGCGGAACGGCTCCGCGACCACGGGCCAGCGATCGTCGATGCCGCTGCTCTCGAGCAGCCACGCGCGATCGGTGTCGGCCGTCACGGGCGTGATCCGATCGACCATCGAGTTTGGAAACGTGCAGTTCTCCCGCACCCATGCCGCGAGCCTGGGGTCGTAGCGGGCCGCGGCCGACGTGGTCGCCCGCCGCGCCGCCGCGCCGTTGCCCGGAATGTTGTCGAAGCTGAGAATCGTCAGTGGCCCCGCGGCGCGCGCGCGGCGAATCGCCAGCGCGGCGGCAATGCGATCGAACGTCGTCCACGCGCCGGCCGTCGACTGCTCGGGGGCCGGCTCGGCGTAGCCGGCCTCCGTGACCGTGAGCGAGAGGATCGACGTCGTCGGCGAGGCGATGAGCTCCGCGACGGCCGGGTCGCGACCGCCGGGGGCGTGCAGGAACCCCGTGATCGATCCGATCACCTCGGCCGACGGCTCACCGTTGCCCTTCTCGATCAGTGTGTACAGATAGTCCTGACCGCTGAGGGCGGCGGCCATCTGAGCGTCCTGGGGAAGTAGGCCGAGGCCGACGATGCCCCAGTCGCATCCGGCCGCTGCCAGCTCGTGGGTGTACAGCGCGAAGTGGGCGCGATGGAAGCCGCCGACTCCGATGTGGACGATGCGCGCCACAAGCCGCGCGCGGTCATAGGCGGGGACTGGAACCCCTCGGCGGGCGATCTCGGCCAGGTGCTCCTGACTGAGGCTGATGGGCTGTCGACCCACAGGTTCGCAAATCTAAACACAGGAAAGACCACGCAGCAAGCATCTGAAAAGGTGGGACCAATGCCCAATTCGGCTTGACAACCAACATAAAGCAACGCTATAAGTCCGGCCTGAGGGCACCGCATCCGCCCGCCAACATAGGAGGAGGAGACCCATGCGAGGTTTCGTGCGCGTTGGCTTGATCGGAGCGCTGGTCGCCGGGGTGGTCCTGGCCGGCTGCGGGGGCGACGACGGCGGTGGGTCCAAGGGCGGCTCGATCAACGTCGCGATCGTCGACAACCCCCAGATGAAGGACATCGCGAAGCTCACGCCGTCCCTGTTCACCAAGAAGAGCGGCATCAAGGTGAAGTACACGGTCCTCGACGAGACCGCTCTGCGTGAGGTGACCACCCGCGATGTGGAGGCGGGGGGCCGTCAGTTCGACGTAGTCATGATCGGCCCGTTCGAGGCGCCGCAGTTCGGCAAGAACGGCAAACTCACCGACCTCACGCGCCAGGCCTCCTCCGACAAGGCCTACAACCTCAGCGACGTAATCCCCTCGGTGCGGAACGCCCTGTCGGCCAACCGCAAGCTCTACGCCGCGCCGTTCTACGGGGAGTCGTCGTTTCTGATGTACCGCAAGGACGTCCTCAAGTCCGCGGGCGTCAGCATGCCGGCGAAACCCACCTGGACGCAGGTTGCGGCGATCGCGCGGAAGATCGACAAGCCGGACATGGCCGGCATCTGCCTGCGGGGGAAGCCGGGCTGGGGCGAGCTCGGCGCGACGTTCACCACCGTGCTGAACACGTTCGGCGGGACATGGTGGTCCGCGAAGCCGGACGGCTCGGTGGACAAGGCTATGGTCGACCAGCCCCAGTTCCGAAAGGCGCTCCAGTTCTACGTCGATCTCGTCAAGGACGCGGGCGAGAAGGACGCTGCCGGCTCGAGCTACAACGAATGCCTCTCGCAGTACAAGGACGGCAAGGTGGCCATGTGGTACGACGCGACCGTCGCCGCCGGCCTGCTCGAGGCCGACGACAGCGCTGTGAAGGGCAAGAACGGGTATGCGACGGCCCCGGTCGAGAAGACCAAGGCCTCGGGTTGGCTGTGGACGTGGGCGCTGGCGATCCCGACGACGTCGAGCAACGCGGACCGCGCCTGGAAGTACATGTCGTTCGCGACGGGACCGCAGTACCTCAAGGAGGCAGGGACGAGGATCCCCGGTGGGTGGGCGGCAATCCCGCCCGGCACCCGCAAGTCGACCTACGAGATCCCGGAGTACAAGAAGGACGCCGCCGCGTTCGCCGAACCGACCCTCTCCGCGATATCGGCAGCGCCGATCGACAACCCCGGCACGACCAAGCGGCCTGGCAATCCCGGCGTTCAGTACGTCGGCATCCCGGAGTTCCAGGACGTCGGCAACCGGTGCACTCAGCAGTTCTCCGCGGTGATCGCCGGGAGGGGGTCGATCGACGGGGCGCTCAAGAACTGCCAGGACATCGCATCGCAGGTGGGGCAGTGATCTGACAGAGCCCCTCCCTCCACCGCCGGCGCCATGAGCACTACGAATACGGCCATGGATCACACTGTGATCCGGCCGAGGGCGCTTAGTCGTCCGCTCAGTGACTCGTGGCGTCGGCGGCTACCGCTGCTGCCGGCCCTGCTGTTCATGATCCTGCTCACGCAGGTCCCGTTCGTACTGAGCATCTACTACAGCCTCACGGACTGGAAGGTCGTGCCGCCGGGGCCACGGGAGTTCGTGGGGCTGGACAACTACGACAGCCTCCTCCACGACCACTTCTTCGGGGAGGCGATCTGGACGAGCGTCCGGCTGACGGTCTTCCCGGTCATCGGCTCCCTCGTGCTGGGGACGGCCTTCGCATTGCTGCTCGACCGCAAGTTCTTCGGGCGCGGCGTGGTGCGCACGATGCTGATCACGCCGTTCCTGCTCGTGCCGGTTGTCGTCGGGCTCATCTGGAAGAACCAGATGTTCCACGGCCTGTACGGCGTCATCAACTGGGGCATCGAGAAGCTCGGCGGGACACCGGTCGAGTTCGTCGCGCAGCACCCCACCCTGTCGATCGGCATCACGCTGGTGTGGCAGTGGACGCCGTTCATGATGCTTATCATGCTCGCGGGCCTCCAGAGCCAGCCCTCGGACGTCGTCGAGGCTGCGAAGGTCGACGGGGCCGGTCCGTTCGCGATCTTCCGCCAGCTCACCCTCAGCCACCTGCGCCCCTACATGGAGCTGGGCATCCTCCTGGGCACGATCTACCTGATCCAGGTCTACGACCAGATCGCGGTGATCACCGCCGGCGGACCGGGCTCGACCAACGTCCCGTTCTTCGTCTTCCAGCGCTCGATCGGCGGTGGATGGGAGTTCGGCCAGGCATCGGCGTACAGCATCGTCGTGGTCATCGCTTCGATCGTCATCGCGACCTTCGCGTTGCGGGTCCTGTCCAATCTCCTGAAGGGTGAGGAGATCGCATGAGCGCCGCCGAGGTCCACGTCGCCGTCGGCGAGCGCCGCTGGGTGAACCGCGCGCTCGGCGCCGTCGCCTGGCTGGTCGGACTGATCGTCTTCTTCCCCGTCTTCTGGATGGTGCTCAACTCGCTCAAGACCGAGCAGGACGCGAACACCAGCCCCAAGCTCTTCTTCGACCCCTCCCTCGACCGCTATCGCGACGTCACCGTTGCCGTCGGCGAGCGCCGCTGGGTGAACCGAGCGCTCGGTGCCGTCGCCTGGATCGTCGGGCTGACCTTCTTCTTCCCCGTCTTCTGGATGGTGCTCAACTCGTTCAAGAGCGAGCAGGACGCGAACACCAGCCCCAAGCTCTTCTTCCATCCGACCCTCGAGCGCTACCACGACGTCACCAAGAGCGCGAGCGGCCTGCTGTCG
>Ga0126313_10000873_pt1 | contig 15174 bp, 12 predicted proteins | sample Plot105A_FD_89954 | JGI IMG/M metagenome (GOLD analysis project Ga0126313, IMG submission 89954) | Serpentine soil microbial communities from UC McLaughlin Reserve, CA, USA - Plot105A | ecosystem: Environmental > Terrestrial > Soil > Grasslands | place: USA: UC McLaughlin Reserve, Lake County...
GCATCGTCAACCAGCGCGAGGTCGGGCTCGACACGCAGTCGTTCGGCCAGGCGCTCCGCCGCGCCCTCCGTCAGGACCCCGACGTGATCCTGATCGGCGAGCTCCGTGACGCCGAGACGGCCGAGACCGCGCTGCAGGCGGCCGAGTCCGGTCACCTCGTCTTCTCGACCATGCACACGATCGACGCCGCCGAGACGCTCGCGCGGATGATCGAGTTCTTCCCGGGGATCAAGCAGCCGCAGATCCGGTCGATCCTCGCCGGGGTTCTGCGCGGCGTCGTCAGCCAGCGCCTGCTCCCGCGCATCGGCGGCGGCCGTGTCGGCGCCTTCGAGGTCATGGTCACGAACGCCCGGATCGCCGACCTCATCCGCGAGAACCGCGCCGAGGACATCGCCGATGCGATCTCCGAGGGTGCGTTCTTCCACATGCAGACGTTCGAGCAGGCCCTGATCGACCTCGTCCTCCGTGGTGACGTCGACCAGGAGATCGCCGCCAACGCGGCCACGAACCGCCACGACTTCCTCGTCGCGCTCGAGTCCGCCGCCAAGCGGCAGCGCGCCGCGGCGGCCCAGGCGGAGGCCGAAGCGGAGGCGGAGGCCGAGCGGCAGGAGGCCGACAACGGCGTCGGCCAGCTCGAGCCTGCTCCCGGCGAGGAGCCGCTCCAGCTCCGCGTCGTGCCCAGCGCCGACACGGGCTGATGCGGCGCTTCATCGTTCTCGCCGCCGCCGTCGGCATCCTGACCGGGAGCGCGCAGGCGGCGACACCGACGATCGAGTTCACGCTCGCGCCGAAGGAGCCGACAGGCGTTCCGAGCGCCGAGGTTCCGAACGCAGGCGGCTCGGTGCGGCTGCCCGAGTCGTTCACGACCCCGCCCGCCTTCCGGCAGCAGCTGAGCTTCCCGGCGCTTCAGGGCCTGTGGCAGCGAGCCGGCGCGTCGTACGGAATTCCGTGGCAGGTGCTCGCCTCGATCAACCGGATCGAGTCCAACTTCGGCCAGAACATGGGGCCGAGCTCCGCCGGCGCCGTCGGCTGGATGCAGTTCATGCCGTCGACCTGGCTCCGCTGGGGCATGGACGGCGACGGCGACGGGATCGCCGATCCGTGGAGCCCCGACGACGCGGTCTTCTCCGCCGCCCGCTACCTCGCGGCCGCGGGCGGCGCAACCGATCTCTCGCGCGCGATCTTTGCCTACAACCACGCCCAGTGGTACGTCGACGAGGTGCTCTCGGGCGCGCGACTCTACGCGGGCGGCGAGAGCATGGTCGGCTTCACGACCGCGCAGCCGAGCGTCGACGCCGACGCGGCCCAGACGGCCGTGTCCGATTTGCACGAACAGCTCGCGAAGGCTCGCCGCGCCGCGAGGCGGTTCGCCCAGCGTGAGGCCCGGCTGACCGCACGTGCCGCGCGACTCGAGTTGCTCTCGGCCCGGCTCGCGGCGGAACGCGACGCGGCGCAGATCGGCTTCGCCCGCGCGGACGCCGACGCCGAGGTCGAGCGCCTCGCCTCGGAGCTGACAGGCGCACAGGGCGCGCTCGAGCAGACCCGCCAGGGCGCGCTCGCGTCGTCGGCGGGGGCGAGTCTGGCCGGGCTCGCACCCAGCTTCGCCGGCGAGTACGTCTTCCCGGTCGGCGGCACGCCCGGGACGGCGTCGGTCTCGCACACCCACCACGATTACCCGGCTGCGGACATCGCCGCGCCGGACGGCTCGCCCGTCTACGCGCTGACGGACAGCTTCGTCGTCGAAGCCTGGCGCGAGGGCAGCGGCAACTGTGGGATCGGCTTCACCATGCAGGCGGGCGACGGGCGCCGGTGGACGTACTGCCACCTCTCGTACCTCGACCCGGCCGTCACGCCGGGGGTCGCCCTTTCCGGCGGCACCGCGGTCGGCCTCGTCGGCTCGACCGGCCATGCGACGGGGCCGCACCTCCACCTCCAGCTCCAGCCGGCGACGAGCTATCCGCAGGACGAGCCGTGGTTCCAGGCCTTCGCGGGCACGACGTTCACATGGCAGGACGGGCCGACGGGCACCTCAGGGCCCGTCTTCGCCGTCGTGGCGGAGCCCGCCGAGATCGAGTTCTCGCGGGCCGAGTCTTAACTCCCGCGCGCGTTCTGCCGAAAGACCGAGGAATGGCGGCGCGTCTTTCCCTGTTCGTACCCAGGTTCGTGGTGCTGACGCTGGTCGCTCTGCTTGCGACCACCACGCTGACGTTTGCGGCGGACAACCGCTCGGTTGCCAGGTCCAAGACGTCGGCCGCCGCGCCCGCCACGGCCGCGCCGAAGGTCCTCGTCGTCCCGGACGTGGAGAACCAGGTCTACGTCTTCGCGAAGGGCACGCTCGAGGAGGCCGGCTTCGCCTGGAACGTCGTCGGCAGCGTCGCCGGCTACTCCGCCAACCGCGTCGCCGTGCAGTCGCCTGCCGCCGGCGCCCGCCTGATCGACACGGGCGCGCCGACGATCTCGCTTTCACTGAGCGTGAACCAGGGCTACCCGCAGGCCGGCGCTCCCGAGAACGCCTCGCCGTTCCACGGCACCGCCGTCGAGTACGCCGACGCCGCCGCTAACCGCGTCGCCGTCCCGCGGGCGAAGCCGAGGAAGCACGCCGCTCCGACGCGGAAGGCGCCGAAGAAGAAGCACGCGCCCGCGCCCAGGCCGAAGGTTCGCGTGAAGGCGAAGCCGAAGGTGAAGCCGCCGGCCAAGCCGAAGGCGAAGGGCAAGCGTCCCGCGGCGTTCGTCCTGCCCGGCAGCCGCCCCGAGCCGCAGCACGAGCTGCCGCTGCCCGACCGGGCGCGCCTGCTCGCCACCTGGCTCTCCGGTCACCAGACGCCGAGCGACGCCAATGTCCAGCACTGGCTCTACCAGCACGCCTGGATCGTCGCGGGCGCCCGGTTCGGCTGGTGGCACGGGGCGGAGGCGCTCGAGACGCTCATCGGCGTCGACGGACGCGTGCAGGCGCGGTGGGGCATCGGTGCGAAGAGCGAGGGCATCGCCCGCACCGCGCTGGCCGAGGTTCGCGCCAACTCGCGATGAGCGAGCGCCTCCAGCGGCTGCGTCGCCTGCTCGCCTCCGAGCGCGGCTACACGCTGATCGAGCTCCTCCAGGTCACGGTGATCCTCGGCGTCGTGCTCGGCGCGATCATGGTCCTCTTCGTCAACGCGACGAACGCCGAGGCCGACATGAACCACCGCTTCCGGGCTCAGCAGGGCGCACGGGTCGCGGTCGACCGGATGCGGCGCGAGATCCACTGCTCGAGCGCGATCACGCCGACCGGGCCCGCCGCCTCGATCACGATCACGCTGCCCTCGCAGTGTCCGGGGGCGGGAGGAGTACAGGCCAGCATCACCTACGACACCTCCCTCGTCGCGCCCAACCGCTACGTGCTCCGTCGCGCCGGGGTCACGATCGCCGACTACGTCACCACTGCCAACGCGTTCGACTACACCGCGCCGACGCAACAAAAGCTCGGAACTCTCCGTGTCGACCTGCCGGTGAACGTGAAGCCGTCGGAGGCGCACAAGACCTGGCGCCTCGTGTCCGACATCGTGCTCAGAAACACGAAGCGGCTCCCGTGAGTCACCCCAGCGGGGGATGAAGGCGACCATGGGCGCCCCGAGACTGAGACGTGCGCCCTGATGAATCGGCGCCAACGATGCGACTGAAAAGACTTCTGGGGCGGGAAGAGGGTTCGGCCCTCCTGATCGCGATGGGCGCGCTGACCGTGTTCGCCATCGTGGGGACGACCCTGACCTACTACACCACCCGCAACGCAGCGAGCGCGACCTACAGCAAGGAGAACACGCGCTCGTTCTCGCTCGCGGAGGGAGGGCTTGCGAATGCGTTCGCGGTCCTCAACCTGCCTTCGAACAACGCGCTCGACCCCGACATCCTGCCGGCAAGCGAGGCCACCGCCTCGTCCGCCGTCTACGAGGGCGGTACGGCCAAATGGTGGGGCGTTCTCGACCGAGCGGCGGCGGTGTGGACGATCTCCGCCGTCGGGCTCGAAAAGAACCCAACCGGGCCGGGGGGTTCCCAGGTGCGGCGGAAGCTGACGGCGAAGGTGCCGATCGTTCCGACGTACACGCAGCCCCTCAACAACCCGGTGTGGAACTACCTCTATGCAGGACATACCGGAAGCACGTGCGACCAGACGCTCCCCAACAACATCAGCGGCGCCTCCCGCATGTACGTGGCCGGCAACCTCTGCCTGAGCCAGAACGTCCAGCTCGCGCAGTCGGTGGTGATCGTCGGCGGGAACGTCGACGTCGAGAACAACGCGGCGGTCGGCGCGAACACGAGCATGAGCACCCGGGTCGAGACCTACGTCGGCGGAAACTGCCGCTACGCGGGCGGCACATGGGCCACATGCACGGGCAACCAGGACGCGAGGCACATCTACAGCAAGCTCTCGGACGGCTCGACAAAAGAGGTCAACCACACTCCGATCAACGTCGTCGCACCGACCGCCGACTTCGCCACTTGGTACGACAACGCCATTCCAGGCCCCTCCCAGAGCTGCACCACCGCGAGTGGAACGCCGCCCACCTTCGACAACAACTATCCGGCGCGAGATGCGAGCGTCGGCACGGTCTTCGACCTGACTCCGGCGAGCTCGTACATCTGCCGCGTCGGTCCGGGAGCCTCCACGACGCTGTCTGCGGCGATCACAGCGGCTCAGACCAGCATCACTGTCGCCTCGGCGAGCGGCTTTCCGACGTCGGCGTTCAAGATCAGGATCGATGACGAGGTGATGACCGTGACAGGCGGTTTCGGAACCACCGGCTGGACGGTGACACGGGGCGTGAGCGGCACGACCGCCGTCTCGCATGTGACAAGTCAAACGGTGATCTGGGACGACGCCACGCCGAGCGGCGAACTCTCGTGGAACGCGGCCACGAAGACTCTCACCGTCAAGGGGACGATCTTCATCGACGGCAGTGCCAAAGTGTCCAACGGGGCCATCAACACCTACAACGGGCAGGCAACCCTCTACCTCTCGGGCACGTACCGGCAGACCGGATCGCTCTGCGGCAGCGTCTCGGGAGGCGCCTGCGGGTTCGCGACGTGGAATCCCAATACCGAGCTGCTGACGATCGTCGCCAACGGCAACGGCGGCCAGGTCAACCCGGGGGACAGCATCCTGGTGGACAACAACAATGCCGTCCAAGGCGGGCTGTTCGGCACGAACGCCGTCGAGTTCGGCAACAACGTCAGCGTGGGCGGTCCTGTGGTCGGGAGCAGCATCATCCTGAGCAACAACCTGATGACCTACAACTTCCCGTTGATTACGACAGTGCCGGTCGGGATGCCGTCGAATCCGGCCGTTTACGCACAGCCGAACCCGCCCGAGCTCTTCGCCGGCTAGCTCCGCTCAATGCGGACGCGGGCTGATGTGGTTCTTCGCGGTCGAGGCCTAAAGCTGCGACGCGATATCGGCCGATAGGGGTCGTGGAGTGGACGTCGCCATCGCAGCATTCGCGTTCGCGCCCGGGCTCGCGCTCGGGAGCTTCCTGAACGTCGTCGCCGCGCGCGTTCCCCTGCGCCGCTCGGTCGTGCGGCCTGCGTCCGCGTGCATGAGCTGCGGAACCGAGATTGCGGCCCGTGACAACATCCCTCTCCTGTCGTGGGTGCTCCTCCGTGGCCGTTGCCGCCACTGCGCGGCGCGGATCCCGCTCCGCTACCCGGCCGTCGAGCTCGCGACGGCGGCGCTCGTGGCGGCCTGCGTCCTCGTCTTCGGTGTCACCCTCGAGGGCGTCCTCGCGGCGTTCTTCTGCGCTGTGCTGGTCGCGATCTCGGCCGTCGACTTCGAGCACCGCATCGTCCCGAACCGGATCGTGCTCCCGGCCACCGCCGTGCTGCTTCCGCTGCACACGCTGATCGACCCGACGCCGGAATGGGCGCTCGGCGCGTTCGGCGCGTCGTTGTTCCTGTTCCTTGCCGTGCTCGCGTATCCGGCCGGCATGGGGATGGGCGACGTCAAGCTGGCGCTGTTCATGGGCGCGATGCTCGGGAAGACGGTCGCCGTGGCGCTGATGGTCGGGATGCTGTCTGCGCTCCTGCCGTCGCTCCTCCTGTTCGCGCGGTACGGCCCGAAGGCGCGGAAGATGAAGATTCCGTTTGCTCCGTTCCTCGCGCTCGGGTCGCTGGCAGCCCTGTTCGCCGGGGCACAGCTGCTCGACGCCTATCTCAACCTGTTCGGCGCCTGATCCGCTGGGCCGTGTGGCCCTTTAGCCACGGCGCTTTAGTGCCGATTACCCCGTTTGAGCTATGGAAGCCGAGCGAGTGAGCCTGCGCACAGTCACCGAAGTGCCCGCGGCCGACGAGGCGACGTCCGGCATCCAGTTGGACGGACGGCCTATCAGCGAGCTGGTTGCCGAGGTCGTCGAGGCTACGGGGCTGATGAGCGCCGAGACGCTCGCGGGGGTCCGCGACCGCTCGCGCTCAGGCTCCTTCTCCCACGCGCTCGTCCAGCAGGGAATCGGATCGGGAGAACGGGTCGCGAGGGATCTCGCCGACCGCTTCAGCATGCGGCTCGTCGACCTGCCGCAGGTCGGCGTTTCCCGCGAGGCCGCACACCGGATCCCCTTGCACGTGCTCGAACGCGTGTCCGCGATTCCGTACGCCTTCGAGGACGGCGTCCTGCGGGTCGCGATCGCAGACCCGCAGAACCTGCACGGCATCGACGAGCTGCGGCTCGCGTCCGACTCGCCGGTCGAGCTCGGCGTCGCCGCGCGCGACGACATCCTCGCCGAGGTACGCCGGCTCGCCCGCGCGGCCGAGGCCTTCGGCGCCAGGGCGATGCTCGAGGAGGACGACGAGGAAGAGGTCGAGGAACAGGAGAACGAGGACGATCTCGAGGCCGACGACGGCATCTCCGATGCGCCGCTCGTCCGCCTCGTCAACTCGCTGATCTTCCAGGCGGCCGAGGACGGGGCGAGCGACATGCATTTCGAGCCGAACGAGACGGGCGTGGTCGTGCGCTTTCGCACGGACGGCGTCCTCCACGAGGTACAGCGCATCCCGAAGCGGCTCGCGCCGGGCGTCATCACCCGCCTGAAGGTGCTCGCGAAGATGGACATCGCCGAGCGCCGCAAGCCGCAGGACGGCCGGATCTCGCTGGGCGCGAAGGCTGCGGGGCGCACGCTGGACGTCCGCGTCGCCAGCCTCCCCACCGTCGACGGCGAAAAGCTCGCCATGCGACTCCTCGACAAGTCGAAGCAGGCGCCGACGCTCGAGGATCTGGGGTTGAACGAGGACATGCGCCAGGTCTTCGACGAGATCATCCGCAAGCCGACCGGCGCGCTCCTCGTCACGGGCCCGACGGGATCCGGTAAGTCGACGACGCTGTACGCGGGACTGACGGCGATCAACCGGCCGGAGATCAACGTGATCACCGTCGAGGACCCGGTCGAGTACCGGCTGCCCGGCGTCAACCAGGTGCAGATCAACAACAAGGCGGGCCTGACCTTCGCGTCCGCGCTCCGCTCGATCCTCCGTTCCGACCCCGACGTGGTGATGGTGGGCGAGATCCGCGACTCCGAGACGGCCAAGATCTCGATCGAGGCAGCCCTGACCGGCCACTTCGTCCTTTCGACCCTGCACACGAACGACGCGCCGGGCGCCATTACGCGCCTGAACGAGATGGGCGTCGAGCCGTTTCTGACCGGCTCCGCCGTCTCGGCCGTCCTGGCGCAGCGCCTCGCGCGGAAGCTCTGCACGCACTGCTGCGAGATGTACAACCCGTCGGTCGACGAGCTCCTGAAGAACCGCGTCTCGCCGGAGGTCGCCGAGGCGTCCGCGGGTGCGGCGTTCTACCGGAAGAAGGGCTGTCCGCGCTGCGGCCAGACCGGCTACAAAGGCCGCATCGGCATCTTCCAGCTCCTCGTGATGACCGAGGAGATCGAACACCTGGCCGTTACCAGCGCAACCCGCGAGGACGTCGAGGCCAAGGCGATCCAACAGGGAATGCGGACGCTCTGGGACGACGGCCTCGCCAAGGTCGCCGCCGGAGTAACCACGCTCGAGGAGGTCGGCCGTGTCATTGCGTAGCCGCCTCCCCCTTCTGGGCGATGCCTCGCCGCGCGGGGCTGCCGATGTCAGCCCAGGCGGGAGTCCCGGCGTCCCCGATGAATTGACCCCGCAAGTAGAGAGAAAGGGAGAGATGTCCTCGCTCGAGTCCCCAGATTTTCCGCCGCCCCCGTCCATGCAGCCCGCCGACGAGCACGAGCCGCCCGCGGCCGAGCCGTTCGCGGCGCCGCAGCTTCCGCCGCTGCAGCCGTTCAACGAAGTGCAGCCGCTACAACCGCTGGATGCAACTCCGGTGGAGAGCTACCCGCTCCAGCAGCCCGAGTCCGTCGAGCTTCAGCCGCCGCTCCAGCACGCCGAGCCGGTCAAGCCGCTCGAGCCCGCACCGGCGATCGAGCCGCTTCAGCCCTTGCAGCCGACGATGCCGCCGCCGCTGCCGCTGCTGACGGCCACCGAGCCTGCCACGGCCGCGGCTCCGCCCGCGGTCGCGACTCCGGCGCCGACGCCGACGCCGGAGGAGGTTGCGAACCTGGGCGTTCCGCTCGGGACGCTGATCTTCCGCGCGGGGCTGTTGACGGAGGAGCAGCTCGAGGACGCGCTCCAGGAAGGCGTGCGCTCCGGGAAGCGCCTCGGCGAGGTCCTGCTCGAGGGCGGCCTCATCGACGAGCGCGACCTCGGCCGGCTGCTCGCCGACCAGAAAGGCCTGCGCTTCGTCGAGCTCTCGCAGCTCACGCTCGATCCGGCGGCCACGGGCCTCCTTTCGGCGGAGAAGGCGCACATGTTCGCCGCGCTTGCCGTCGGGTTCGAGGAGGGCGTGCCGGTTGTTGCTGTGGCAGATCCGTCCAACGAGCTCGTCGTCGAGAACCTTCGACGCGCGCTCGGCAGCGACCCGCGTCTGGTCGTCGCCTCGCGCAGCGACCTGCACGCCACCATCGACCGCGTGCACGGGACGCCCGTCGAGGAGCCGGTCGTGGAGCCTCCCCTCGCCGCGGAGCCGGTCTTCGTCGCGCCGCCGCAGCCGGAGCCCGTGGCCGAGCCGGTGGTCGAGCCGCAGCGCGAGCCCCTCGCGGTCGAGCCCGCGGCGCCCGCTGCGCCCGACGGCGCGTTCGCGCCGGAGGCGCCGGCCGAGCTGTCGCCGCTCACCCCGCCCGTCCAGGCCGAGCCCGTCGCGGCCGAGCCCGTGGCGCCGACTGCGCCGGAGCCCGTGGCGCCCGCCACGCCCGCGCCCGTCGCGCCCGAGCCCGCACCGGTTCCCGAGCCTGTGGCCGCTGCGACCCCCGAGCCGGTACTGCGACCGGTCGAGGTCGAGCAGGTCGCGCCGCTCGTGCCCGAGTCCCCGCCGGCCGAGGCCGTGCCGGCATCCTCGCCGGCCGAGCCTCAGCCTGAAGTTCTGACTTCGGAGCCCGTCGTCGCGGCGGCGCCCGAGCAGACCTTCAGCGGCGTCGAGCAGGAGCTCGAGTCGCAGCCGGAGATCCGCGCAGAGGAGGAGTTGCCCTCGGCGGTCTCCTATGAGGTGTCACTGCGGCTCGCCGACGGCGAGCGGGTGCCGATCGGCTCGTTCGCCGATCCGCAGAAGGCGCGCGAGTACGCACGCGAGGTCGTCCGGCACCTCTCCGACGAGACGAGTGGATGGCCGTTCTTCAGCGGCCGCTTCATGCGTCCCGACACGATCCTCTCCGTCGACATCGTCCCGGTCGGCGAATCCGACCGCTGGCTCGGCTCCACGGTGCGCTCGAACTGGGCCTCGCGCCTGAACCGTTAGCCCCAGCCCCCAGGCAGTCCGAAGAGGCGGCCACGGCCGCCTCTTCGCGTTTCGGGACTCTGCGCCAGGCTGGTGCCAGGTCTCCTGTAAGCGTTCTGTTCGGATGCGCGCGCGGACTGCATGAGCGCCCGCTATTCGGAAACGATCTTTGGGCCAGGGAATCGAAGGCCGGGCGGTCTCTATTCTGGGGGCGAGCCGCCCGGCCTTTGTCCCCATAGCCGAACGTGCGGACTCTCGGCCAACTCAGCTTCACGTGGTCGGGAGGGGTGGCCGCGACCCCCTCCCTTCACCTCCCCCCACCGGGCTCTGGACCGCAGGCGAAGGCTCCGCGAACAGTCTCGGCCCGGCCGGTCACGCCGCGCTCACGTCCGGCTCACGTGCGATGTAAGTGACAGCCGCACGGGCCGCGTTCGCTGGTTGGCTCACGCGACGCTCGCCATGGGCGCCGCGTGACTGAGACGTGAGCGTTGTCGCGTACGGTCGATGACGTCCGAGGCACGACAGGGAGGTCTTTCGAGTGAGACAATTCGAGCCGCCGGAAGGAGTCGAATGAAGGGCAGGGTGGCTCTTGCTGCTGTGTCGCTTGTGCTGCTCGCTGCCGCGGCTCTCGCAGCGCTCCTTTGGAAGATAGGTACGAGCCCCGAAGCTGCCGGCTCGGCGCCCGGTGGCAGGATCGCGTTTTCGGCGCCGGAGGATTCCGGGTCATTGCCGTTTCCGCCGTCGGATCTCTACGTGATCGACGCCGACGGCTCCGGCCGCCGACGGCTAGCCGATTGCGACGACCCTTTCAGCATCGCTTCAGCGCGCAGAGGCGAGTTCGGCTGCATCCTGCGGGCGTTCGCTTGGTCGCCGGACGGTGAGCGGCTCGCATATGTCCAAGGAAACATGGGAGGCCGGGACAGAGGTCCCGACCTGTCTCTTTTCGTAGTCGATGTCGACGGCGAGAACGAGCGTCGACTAGACGGTTGCGGTAAGCCCAAATGGCCGAGCTGCGGGGACTTCTACGGATCTCAGCTGGCGTGGGACCCTCATGGATCGCGCTTGGTGGTGCCGCGAAATGGAGCGCTCTACGTCTTCGACGTCGACGGCGGCGGATACCGTCGTCTCAGTCCCGACTGCGGGGCCAGGAAGTGTTACGACATGCACCCCGCCTGGTCGCCGGACGGGCGGAGCATCGTCTTCGCACGGCAGGTGGCGGCGCGGAGTCAGGCCCTGTATTCGATCACGCCCGACGGCTCGAACTTCACCAGGCTCACACACCTGCCTGGACAGGCGGGGCATGCGACCTGGTCGCCGAACGGACGCTCGATCGCCTTCGATTTCTGGGACGAAGAACACAGCCGCTTGTACGTCATGGCGGCGGACGGCTCCCACCTGAAGCTCCTCCGTTCTGGAACCAATGCGACCGGGCCCGGCGTCCCAGCCTGGTCGCCGGACGGGACGGAGATCGCGTACCTCGTCACGCCGCAGGCGGGAACCGTGTTCAGCGCCGAGATCTGGGTGACGACAGCGAACGGAAGCAAGCGGCGACGTCTGTATCGGTCGGCGCTCTGGCTCGAGACATGGGGACGCCCGGTGTGGTCACCCGGTGGGAGGTACATCGCCTTCGCAGTCGGTCTGAGCGAGGATCGCGAGAAGTCGGGGATCTACATCGTCAATGCGGACGGAACCGGCCTACGGAGGTTGGTGGACGCGCCGACTGAGGCCGCTTGGCAACCGAGTCCGTGAGCACCGAGCTGCTTATGCCAGACGCCGCCCACCAACTCCGCACCGACGAGAGTGCGGTTGCGTTCCGGCTGCTCGGTCCTCTCGAGATAGCGATAGACGGCCGGACGGTCGAGCTGCCGAGACGCAAACAACGCTTGCTGCTCACACTGCTGTTACTGAGGCGCGAGGAGGTCGTTTCAACCGTCCAACTGGTCGAGCAGCTCTGGGGTGACAACCCACCCAAGGCCGCAGTCGGCTCGCTTCGGAACCTGGTCTCAGAGTTGCGGAAGCTGCTCGGCAGTGAGGTCGTGCACACACGGGCGGCCGGGTACTCGCTCGGGGTGGAACCCGAGAGCGTGGATGTCCACCGTTTCGAGCAGCTCGTAGCCGACCAAACGCGCGAGGAACGAGCCGAGGGTCGGGCACAACGGCTCAGGGAGGCGCTTGCTCTCTGGCGCGGCCCGCCCCTTTCCGAATTCGGCGCCGAGCCGTTCGCGCAGGTAGAGATCGCACGCCTGGAGGAGCTGCGCATGGTGGCTCGTGAAGAGCTGATCGAAGCCGAGCTCGAGCTCGGACAGCACACCAAGCTGGTCGGCGAGCTGGAAGTGCTCGTGAGCGAGCAGCCGTTGCGCGAGCGGCTTCGGGCTCAGCTGATGATCGCGCTCTACCGTTCCGGCCGCCAGGCCGAGGCGCTCGCTGCCTACCGGGATGCCCGACGCATGCTCGCCGACGAGCTCGGGCTGGAGCCGAGCGAAGACCTTCAGCAGCTCGAGCGGGCGATCCTCAGACAGGATCCGGCCCTCACCGGACCGGCTTCTACAAGGCGAACCAGAACGGTTTCGCGGACACCACCCGCGCCGGCTGTCACTCCGCGCCGTCTTCGACCGCTCCGATTAGGGATCGCTCTCGGCGCAGTCGTCGTCGTCGCTGGGGCCGCGGCGATCACAGTTGTCCTGCGGGACTCCAGCGGGGACGTCGCGGTCGTACCGAACTCCGTCGCGGTCGTCGACGTGCGGACAAACCGTGTCGTCGGCGACGTCGTGATTGGCAGTCGACCTGTGGCGGTGGCGTTCGGCGGAGGGGCCGTCTGGGTTGCGAACGCCGACGACAGCACTGTCTCGCGGATCGATCCCCAGACCAGGAAGGTCACGAAATCCGTCCGGGTGGGAACGGACGTCCGCGATCTGACGACGGGCTTCGGCTCGATTTGGGTCGCCGACGGCAAGGGCGGGACACTCACTCGCATCGACCCCGAGTTGAAGCGCATCAGAAGGCTTCGCTTGGGCCTTGACGCGAAAGCCTCACTCGCTGCGGTCACCTGGGTCGCCGCAGGCGCCGGATTCGTGTGGGCGACGCGAGGCGAGACCCTGTTCCAGATCGACCCAGCCGCGAACCGGATAGTCAGGAAAACTCCGATTCCGCCGCCGACCGGGCTCGCGGCAGGCCTCGGCGCTGCCTGGGTGGTCACCGACGACCGGCGTCTGCTGCAGATCACACCGTCGCCGAAGGGGAAAGTGGTGGTCAAGACCACGCTCACTCACAGGGCGCTCGCGCCCACGGTCGGAGCCGGATCGGTCTGGCTGATCGTCTACCACGAAACAGGCGAAATCTGGCGCGTCGATCCGGACTCAGGGGCCGTGAACACGATTCAGGCGGGCAGGTATCCCCTCGATCTGGCAGTGGACGACAGCGGTTACGTCTGGGCAGTGGACTCGACGGGAGCGGTGATCCGCGTCAATCCGAACATCGAGCTCGCCGTTGCGGAAATTCGGCCGGCGCCGACGATCCAGTCGGGGATCGCTGTCGGAGCCGGGTCCGTGTGGGTCGCCGTCCAGGATTGACCGAGTCGTCATGCGCCGGCGCAGCCGGCCTGGACTTTCAGGCGGAGAGGTCGCAGCCCAGGTATTCGAGCGCGCGCGAGGTCTCTTCGATGAAGCGATCGGCTTCGCGCCGGCTCGCGAACGCGTACGGCCCGGGCTTGATCGGCTTCACGCGCATGCTGTCGACCGGGTAGACGTCGCATTCGACGACCGCCTCACCGGCGACGCCCTCGATCAGGCGCATGGTGACGACCTGGCGGCCGTCCTTCTTGGCCGAATGGACGGACGGGGTCAAAACTGGGCGTTCTCGGCCGCCTGGGCGACCACGTCTAGATCGGCAAAGCCGTCGAGCCGGACGAAGAGGTTGCCCGGACGCTTGAAGACGAGGACGGTCGGGGCCTCCAGCACGCCGAGCTTCACGGCGAACGGCCGCGCCGCACGCTCCTCGCTCACGTCGACCTTGACGAAGGCCGCGCCTCCTGCGCGCGCGCCCGCAGCCGCCTCATTCGCCGCCATCTCGTCCAGGCGCGCGTCCGGGGTGACGAACGCGACGACGGCGACGGGTCGGGCCGTGAGCGCCCGCGCGAGCGCCGGCGGCAGCCCGGGGTTCAGCTTGACCCTGGGCCGGACCGGCTTCGGCTTCGCAGGCACGGCGGCCTTCGCGGGCCTGGCGGCGGACCGCGCGGGCTTCGTAGGCCGCGCATGCTTGGCAGGAGCCTTCGGCGCGTGCAGCCGCGGGAGCGGCGTGAGCGCGGAGTCCGTCGAGGCCGTCGAGGTCTGCGCCCCCCGCGAGAGCATGAAGAGGCTGAGCGCGGCGCCGACGACGGCGAGCATGACGATGGGCACGACGACGTTGAGCCGCAGTTGACCGTTCATGCTGGCTCTATCGGCAGGAGCACCGTGCGCCTTGACGGTCGAGACCTATTCCTCACGCGCGCGAGGGACCGCGCCGCAAAAGCGGCCAATCTCACCCCTTTGTGGGGTGGGCGAGCGATCGTCCCGGCCGATACACGCCTTGGGCCACCGTCCATGCTCGACAAGGAGGAGTTTCACCCATGCTTGCAAGGCTCAACGATCGGATCAACCAGCGGGATCGTGAGGGTGGCTTCACCCTGATCGAGCTCCTGGTCGTGATCATCATCATCGGCATCCTGCTGGCGATTGCCGTCCCGTCGTACATGAAGTTCCGCGACCGGGCGAACAAGTCGGCGGCGCAGGCGAACGTCCGTGCGTCGATTCCGGGTGCCGAGGCGTACTACGCGGACAACAACACGTACGCGAACATGACCCTGACCGTGCTGCAGAACTCGTACGACCAGGGCATCAAGGACATCACCGTCGTCGCCGCGACGAGCACGACGTACTGCATCGAGGCGACGAAGGGCGCCGAGACCTGGAAGAAGGCCGGTCCCGGTAGCGACATCGTCACCGGCGTCTGCTAGTCGGACAACGGAACGGAAGCTCTCGACGGGGCCGGCTCAGCCGGCCCCGTCGCGTTTCATCCCTCTTTCAAGGGATCGGCCGAAGCGGCCGATAGAGGTCTCATGGAGATTGCGGTCCGCTCGACGACTCGCGTCCGGTCCCGGGTGGTGACCGGCACCATTCCGCTGCTCGCCGGCCTCGTCGCCGTCAGCACGCTGGTTCACGTCTTCGCCGCCTGGCTCCGCGCCACGCCCGTGTACTTCTCGGACGAGTACATGTACGCCGAGCTGGGGCGCTCGTTCGGCGAGAGCGCTCTGCCGCTCGTCCGCGGCGAGCTCGCGCCGTTTCCCGCCCTGGTCTATCCCCTCCTGACGGCGCCCGCCTGGCTGCTCGACGACGTCGAGGCGTCGTGGCGGCTCGTCCAGGCGTTCGGCGCGGCCGCCA
>Ga0126313_10000875_pt1 | contig 15155 bp, 13 predicted proteins | sample Plot105A_FD_89954 | JGI IMG/M metagenome (GOLD analysis project Ga0126313, IMG submission 89954) | Serpentine soil microbial communities from UC McLaughlin Reserve, CA, USA - Plot105A | ecosystem: Environmental > Terrestrial > Soil > Grasslands | place: USA: UC McLaughlin Reserve, Lake County...
GTATTTGATGAGACCGTTTTGTGGCAGATCTTTCCAAATCCTTCCAATGGTAAATTTTATTTTGTATATCAGCTCAACAATACAGAAAACGTAAACGCAAAAGTTTATGATGCTAAGGGTGCTTTAGTTATAGAAACTAATAGTGAAGGAAATGGCTTCCTGCAAAAACTCACCATAGATTTAACAGGCAGATCCAGCGGGCTTTATTTACTAAAGATTAAAGCTGCTGATAAGGAGCAGACTTTTAAATTAAACAAGCTTTAAGAGGGTAATCTAAACAACAAAGCTGTCCACGTTTGTGCGACAGCTTTCAATATTTTTAGTCAATAAGTTTTACCAGCCCTGCTTAGCTACGCCAGCCTTAATAGCTGCAAGTGCTTTTTCTGCATTACACAAGGTGGTAAGCTTGTTTCCTTTGCCATCGTGACCCTGCACCATATAAGCTCCTTTAGCAGTTTTTGTAACAACAGCGTCCTGGATAGGTACACCTTTTTCTTTAGTTTTTACATTATAAGCCGTGAGTCTTTCGTCTGCCATATGATTAGATTTTTTGGTTAGTAATGCTTAAATCTACGTGTTTTCGGCAAAACAAAGGCCAAAAACTTTATATAGATAAATTGTTGAGGCTGCTTATTCAATTATTTAACGAAATTTGGAAATGCCTATTAACACGTTTAATGTGTTTACTCCCGAGTTTGGTAATTTTAATCCTGCATTTGAAATATGTCTAACCCTGAACTGAAGATTTAAAAAAAGAGATTTTCTTTGATTTATTTCTTTAAAAACCCCGATTGCCAGGTTATCAGAGAAGATAAATCCTTTTGCTTGTCTTGGCAGGTCGGCAGTAATGAAGTGGGGACCTGAGCCAAGCATCTGGTACAAATATAATTTTGAAGAAAGTTGCTGGTAATAACGCAGGCCTATGTTTGTTCCAAACTCAATGTCAACAGGCCGGGTTGTAGCTACAAGATTAAACTGCGGCTCGATATAAAAAGCGAGGAAGTCTGTTCTTTTTGTTTTGCCAAATTGCCATGAAAAATCACCTGCAAAAAAAATGGGGTTATAACGGGTATCAATGTTGATCTCATGCCCATAGCCAATGAGTGCTCCCCAAGATTTGACCCTTTGAACCGGCTCCTGCGCTTTAGACGTTATTTGGAGCATTGAAAAAATAAAGAGATGAAAGATCCAGTTGCCGTTTAAATTTCGTTTCATGCGGTTTGTCTATCGAATAATAATTATAAAGCCGGCAAATCTATTTTAATATTCCATCAATCATATTCAATTCTTCCTGTGTAAACGAAAGGTTATTCAGGCACTGAATAGAATTTGTGACCTGCTCTGCTTTACTGGCACCAATGATTACAGAAGTAATTCGTCGGTCTTTTAATACCCATGATAAAGCCATTTGTGCCAATGATTGCTGTCTTTGCTGAGCCAAATCATTTAATTGTCTAATTTTATTTAATATTTCAGGTGTAAGGCCGCCAGCTTCCAGCGCTCCATTTCCTCTTTCACTTGCAGCTCTTGAATCTTCAGGAATGCCATTCAGGTATTTATTAGTAAGAAGGCCTTGTGCTAACGAGGAAAATGTAATACAACCTACTCCATTCTTTTCTAAAACGTTAAGTAACCCGTTCTCTACCCAACGTTCGAGCATCGAATATTTTGGTTGATGAATAAGCAATGGAGTGCCTAAACTGATTAATACCTCTACTGCTTTTTGCGTTTCCTCTGGCGAATAACTTGAAATACCAATATATAAAGCTTTGCCTTGTCTTACTATCAGGTCTAAAGCTTTCATGGTTTCTTCAAGCGGAGTTTCAGCATCAGGACGATGATGATAAAATATATCAACATATTCAATACCCATTCGTTTCAGGCTTTGGTCCAGACTGGCTACCAGGTGTTTTTTTGACCCCCAATCTCCATAAGGACCTGGCCACATACCATAACCTGCTTTGCTGGAAACAATCAGTTCATCCCGGTGATTTGTGAAATCCTGTTTAAATATCTTACCAAAAGTAAGCTCGGCACCGCCCGGCGGTGGCCCATAGTTATTAGCCAGGTCAAAATGGGTAATCCCGTTATCAAATGCAGTGTGTAGTATGGATCTGCATTTTTCATAGTCATCAATTTGGCCGAAGTTGTGCCAAAGGCCGAGAGACAGCGCTGGCAATTTTAAACCACTCTTGCCACAACGGTTGTATTGCATGGAATGGTATCTGTTTGTATCAGGAGTATACAACATTGTAAAAGTATTGGAGTAAAATTATATGAAAGATGAATGGTGTTGCCAGCTCTTTTATTCACTCAATAGATAAGAATGAACAGCCGTTAATTGTAAATGGCTAGCTCCATAGGGATAGTCAGCAATAAATTATGGCCAGAAAAAAGCCTGAGTTTTGCTCAGGCTATAAAATTTAAGCTGTAGCTTTTCTTTCTACAGAAAGAATGGCGTAAGTTATACGTCAATCCTTGCATATTTTGCGTGGCTTTCAATAAACTCTCTTCTTGGGGCTACTTCGTCCCCCATTAGCATACTAAACACTCTATCAGCTTCTGCAGCACTTTCAATAGTAACTTGTTTTAAGGTCCTTGTAGAAGGGTTCATAGTTGTTTCCCACAACTGTTCAGAGTTCATCTCTCCCAAACCTTTGTATCGTTGAATATTTACGCTATCAGGGTTGGCACCACCTAATCGTTCAACCAGTGTTTTGCGTTGCTCTTCGTTGTAAGCATAAACCTGTTCCTTTCCTTTTTTTACGAGGTATAAAGGTGGTTGAGCAAGAAAAACATAACCTTGTTCAACCATTTCTTTCATATAGCGGTATATGAAAGTAAGGATCAGCGTGGCGATGTGGCTACCGTCAACATCAGCATCGGTCATAATAATCAGCTTATGATATCGAAGCTTGACAATGTTTAGAGCTTTTGGATCTTCCGGAGTACCTACAGTTACACCTAGGGCGGTGTACATATTGCGGATCTCTTCATTCTCATAGATCTTATGCTCCATTGCTTTTTCTACATTTAGAATTTTACCACGCAGTGGAAGAATAGCCTGGAAACTCCGATCACGGCCTTGTTTAGCGGTGCCGCCGGCTGAGTCACCCTCGACAAGGTAGAGTTCACATTTTTTCGGATCACGTTCGGAACAGTCAGCGAGTTTACCAGGCAAGCCCCCGCCGCTTAATACAGATTTTCGCTGTACCATTTCACGGGCCTTTTTTGCGGCCGCTCTTGCCTGCGCTGCAAGAATTACCTTTTGAATAATGTTTTTGGCATCTCTTGGATTTTCTTCCAAATAAGCTTCAATGACCCTGGAGACGGTAGTCTCAACAATTCCCATTACCTCGTTATTACCTAGTTTTGTTTTCGTCTGGCCTTCAAACTGTGGCTCCGGAACTTTCACAGAAATAACAGCACTTAAACCTTCACGGAAGTCATCGCCTTCGATAGTAACCTTAGCTTTTTCAAACAGGCCTTGTTTATCACCATAGCTTTTGAATACACGCGTAAGGGCACGCCGAAAACCAGCCACGTGTGTGCCACCTTCAATTGTATTAATATTGTTTACATAAGAGTAAATATGTTCGTTATAGCTGGTGTTGTAGATCATGGCTACTTCAACTGCTACATTATTTTTCTCATCTCTTCCTTCTACAAACAAAGGTTTTGCCAATAAGGCTGCTCTGCCTGCATTACCGTCAAGCATTTCTACAAATTCTACAATACCACCTTCACTGTAAAAAGTTTTGGTATAGGTTAAACCTGATTCTTCATCTTTTTCACGCAGGTCATTTAAAGTTATACTGAGTCCTTTGTTTAAAAAGCTTAATTCACGCAAACGGCTTTCCAGGATGTCCTTGTTATAGACAGACGTGATAAAAATGGTATCATCGGGCCAGAAATGAACGGTAGTTCCCCTTTTTTCCGAAACTCCAATTTCCCGAACGGAGTATTGAGGAATACCAATCCTGTATTGCTGTTCAAAAATTTTGCCTTCGCGGAAAACAGTTACATGTAAAAGTTTACTTAAGGCGTTTACACAACTTACGCCCACACCGTGCAAACCGCCGGATACTTTATAAGAGTCTTTGTCAAACTTACCACCCGCGTGAAGTACCGTCATTACTACTTCAAGAGCAGAACGACCTTCTTTAGCATGAATGCCGGTAGGTATACCACGACCATCGTCTTCTACCGAAATAGAATTGTCTTCATGGATAGTGACAAAAATGGTTCTGCAATGACCTGCCATGGCTTCATCAATAGAGTTATCCACTACCTCGTACACAAGATGGTGTAAACCTTTTACTCCAATGTCGCCGATATACATTGCGGGACGTTTACGAACTGCTTCTAAACCTTCTAAAACCTGGATAGAATCTGCACCGTAGTTAGGGGTTACCGGCGCTGCTGGAGTAGTTACTAAGGAATCTAAAATATCACTCATTTTCAAACTAAAATTTGCGCACCATAGTGGTGCAGGTCCATTCTTGCAAATGTACCGAAAAATAAGGCCTTAGCCAACGTAAAAGACGTTAAAACAGCCTTTTCCATGGATATATTGTCAGACGTCGGAACAGCATTGGTTGCGAAGAAATTGTTTGTCAAAACTATCAATTCATGGTGCAAGTGGTTCCTGGTATATGAATAAAGAAATATTCACCTGATAAGTGTAAATTGAATTACTATTTTATTCCTTTAAAAATTCGTTATGGAGCAAAAAGCTTTTGGAGTTATTTGTTTTGGCGAAGTTTTATGGGACATATTGCCCTCTGGTGCCAAACCCGGTGGTGCACCTATGAATGTAGCTTATCATTTACAAAAACTAGGATTGAATACAGCTTTGATATCAAGAGTAGGCAACGATGACCGTGGAGGTCAGCTAATTCAATTGTTAAGAGAAAATAAGGTAAATACTGATTTTGTACAAAGAGACGAACAATATTCAACCGGGACCGTTATTGCCAGCATTCAGCAAGATAACGAGGTACATTATGAAATTGTTCATCCTGTTGCATGGGATTATATTGAATGGGAAGACATTCTTTCGGCACAAGTACAAGAGGCACAATTTTTCCTTTATGGAAGCCTGGCATCACGAAGTATACAATCTTTTCAAACACTTCAGCAACTTATAGAAAACGCTAAAAATAGAGTGGTCGATATTAATTTGCGGCCGCCCTGGTTCACCCAAACACGTATAGAAAACCTGCTTAACAATGCTGATATCGCGAAATTGAATGAGCAGGAATTGCTGCTGATAACACGATGGTATAAAAACCTGGATGCAATAAATGACCAGGTAACATATATTCAGGATAAATTTTCTATTCCAGTGATTATTGTAACAAGAGGCGGAAAGGGAGCTGTTGTTTGCAAAGATGGTCAGCTTATAACCCAACCCGCTTACCAGGTGAACGTTGCTGATACAATTGGCAGTGGCGATGCTTTTTTGGCTGGTTTTCTTTTTAAAACAAGCGTGGGTGCTGAAGTAAATGATTGTTTAACGTATGCAAATGCGCTTGGAGCTTTGGTGGCATCCAAACCAGGGGCCTGTCCTGTTTATAAATTAGAAGAAGTAAGTCAGCTGATGAGCCAGTCCTTTGTTGAATGAAATACTTTTACAAACTATTCACCTTCTCTGCCATTAATTGTTTTACAATTTTTTCCAGCTCATAAATTCTTTTTTCCATTTCGGGCAAATTGCGGAAAACAGCCTGGCTTCTTAATACACTTGTATAATCAGCAGCAGGGGAACCGGTAACGGTGCTATAAGGATCTTTCATAGATTTACTTACGCCACTCTGGGCATTAATTCTAGATCCATCGGCTATTTGAATGTGGCCAACAATTCCGGCTTGTCCTCCTATCATTACATTTTTACCAATTTTGGTCGAACCGGACACCCCCACTTGTGCTGCAATGACGGTACTTTCTCCCACTTCCACATTATGCGCTACCTGTATAAGGTTGTCCAGTTTAGCGCCTGCTTTAATACAAGTTGAACCCATTGTAGCCCGGTCGATTGTAGTGTTAGCCCCGATCTCTACATTGTTTTCAATGACAACATTCCCTATCTGCGGAACTTTTTTATACGACCCATCAGCTTGTGGCGCAAAGCCAAAACCATCGCTGCCAATAACAGTTCCGGCATGAACAATAATGTAACTATGCAATATACAATCGTGATAGATTTTCACACCGGGATGAAGAATGCAATTGTCTCCTATTTGAACATTATCTCCTATAAAAGAATTGGGAAATACTTTAGTGTTTTTGCCAATTTTTACATTCTCACCAACGTAGCAGAAAGCCCCGATAAATACATCCTCCTCCAGTTTGGCAGACGATGAAATAAAACTTGGCTGTTGAATGCCTTTCATTTGCTGCGTTACCATTTCCTGGTATTTGCCCAATAACTGGGCAAAAGCAGAATAAGCGTCAGCAACTCTTATCAAAGTAGGTCTTATAGGTTCACGTAATTCATAGTTTTCGTTAATGATAGCAATGGATGCTTGTGTAGTATAAAGAAATTCCTCGTATTTGGGATTAGCTAAAAAGGTAAGTTGCCCGTCCATGGCTTCCTCAATTTTTCCAAAAGAAGACACAATGGCATCAACATTTCCTTCAATTTTCCCATCCAGTAATATGGAAATTTGTGCGGCTGTAAACTGCATAAGATAATAGATAATAGATAGTCAATAGTCAAATTAGTCAAATGGATCAAAAATCAAACGTCACTTATCAAAGATCAAAACGGGCTATTAATATTGCTTAGTATGAATACTTTGACTTTTATGACTTCTATGACTTTTTACCTAAAGTGGCAAAGGTAATATTTTTTAACAGGGGAGGAGACCTGCTGGTGAATAAGAGCATTATCGACTTTAGAGATATCGGAAACCGTTCCGTCTTTATAAAGAATTTTGATATGCTCGTCAAATGGGTTGTAGGTGGTGTTAACTGCTTCGCCTGTAAATACGAAATTGGCTGCTTCTTCTTCAGACACTTTTAGTTTTTGTGCTACATCAGATCGTAGGGCAATAACCATAATTGGGTCAAAAGGTTCCGATTGAAATTTAACCTTAAGCAATCTCCGGTCAACAAGGCCTTTACACAACCGGCCAAGAACAGGATCAAAATGCCCGCACCAGTTTTTAATGGTACACATCACGTCTGTGTCATCAAGTTGTGTAAATTTTTCAAGGTGTCTGATAAAATTGCCATCCGGTTGATGCTCTTTTAGAAAGAAGTTAAGATTTTTGGAGGCCGCCTGTAATTCTATCCCATTTGCAATAAGTTCATTAGCACGTTCAATAATTTTAACCAACATTTTTTCGGCTGCCAACACTGTTTTATGGAGATATACCTGCCAATACATAAGTCTGCGGGAAACCAAAAATTTTTCTACCGTATAAATGGCTTTTTCTTCTATCATCAGCTGCCCATCATGCACGGTAAGCATCTTTAAAATACGGTCATAGCCAATGGCGCCTTCAATAACGCCGGTAAAAAATGAGTCGCGGGTCAGGTAATCCATACGGTCAACATCAAGTTGCCCCGAGACTAATTGATGTAGAAAAGGTTTATGATAGCTGTCACTGAAAATAGCTATGGCTGTTGCTAGTTGGCCATTGAATTGTTCATTCAGCAACTGTAATATGAGTGTAGAGATGTCTTCGTGGCTAACTCCCTTGATCAGTTTTCGTTCTAAAGCATGGGAGTAAGGGCCATGACCAATATCATGTAGTAAAATGGCAATCTTAGCTCCAATCTCTTCTTCTTTAGTGATCTCTACTCCTTTGTTGCGAAGTTCATTCAAAGCAAGTCCCATAAGGTGGTAAGCGCCCAAAGAATGATGTAGCCTTGTATGCACCGCCCCCGGATAAACCAGGGAGGCGAAAGCCATCTGATGAATACGGCGCAGCCTTTGATAATAAGGGTGAGAGATAATTTCAAAAATGAGAGGCTCGTCAACAGTTATAAATCCATAGACAGGGTCATTGATGATCTTACGTACATACGTCATGTCAGTTGCTTATTGTAAATTATTCCGGGGCTTCAAAATTACATGCAACAATGGTTATGTAAATTTGTTAGCTTACACAAATTAGTCATATAGGCAAAATGAAGCTTGGTGAGTGACTGATTCGGGTTCTTTTAACTGAGTAATAAATCTTAATTAGAAATTTTATTTATGAGCATGGCAAAAATTCTTTGGGTCGATGATGAAATTGAAAGCTTACAATCTCAAAAGATATTTCTTGAAAACAAAGGTTATAATGTTCATACGCTTACGAATGGGTTTGATGCTATTGACTATATAAAAGAAAATATTGTTGACGTTGTGTTAATTGATGAAAGTATGCCGGGTATTACGGGGCTTGAAACGTTGGCAAAAATCAAAGAAGTGAATGCGCAGATACCGGTAGTGCTTATCACTAAGAATGAAACCGAAAACCTGATGAATGAAGCCATCGGCAGCCAGATATCTGATTACCTGATTAAGCCGGTTAATCCGAACCAGGTATGGCTTTCTTTGAAAAAAATAATTGATAACCGGAGGCTGGTAGCAGAGCGAACCACTACCGCTTACCAGCAACAATTCCGCAACCTCTTCATGGCTCTGAACAGCAGTCCTGATTATAACGAGTGGATGGGCATTTATAAAGAACTGGTGCATTGGGAGCTTAGCCTACAGCGAAGCGATAGTCCTGAAATGCAAGAGGTTTTCCAGGCGCAAAAAAATGAGGCCAACACCGAGTTTTTTAAATTTATCTCCCGAAACTATACCTCCTGGCTAAAGGAAAAGGAAAAGAATAAGCCGGTAATGTCGCACACGTTGTTGAAGGAGAAAGTGTTTCCGGTCATTGAAAAAGGGGTCCCTACTTTTTTTGTACTCATAGACAATCTTCGCTTTGACCAGTGGAGAACTATCATGCCCATTTTTTTAGAAAGCTTTCGCCTGGTTGAAGAAGACACATTTTACAGCATCTTGCCCACAGCCACTCATTATGCCCGAAACTCCATCTTTGCCGGTATGCTGCCTATTGAAATTGAAAAACGGTTTCCCCAGCAATGGAAAAACGATGACGAAGAAGGCGGAAAAAATCTGAGTGAGGATGAGTTTTTCAAAGCGCAGTTAAAGAACCTTGGTAAAGCAGACTTACGTACTTCTTATACAAAAGTGTTGAATAACCAGGCAGGCTTAGATTTAGTCAATAACATTCACAACCTCATGTCTAACGATTTGAATGTTATTGTTTACAACTTTGTGGATATGCTTTCGCATGCACGGACAGAAATGGAAGTACTAAAAGAACTGGCTGGGGATGAGGTAAGCTACAGAAGCATTGCCGCGTCCTGGTTCGAACATTCGCCGTTGCACCACGCCTTAAAAAAGATTGCAGATAAAAATGTAAAAATTGTTTTGGCAACGGATCATGGGAGTGTGAGAGTAAAGACACCTGTAAAAGTTATCGGTGACAAGCAAACAACGACTAACCTTCGCTATAAGCATGGCCGTAACCTCAACTATGATCCGAAAGAAGTGCTTGCCTTTCGTGAGCCAAAGGAGGGAGGCTTGCCATCGCCAACTATTAATTCATCTTACATATTTGCAGGTGAAGATGTATTCTTATGTTATCCTAATAATTATAACCATTATGTCAATTATTACCGTAACACATTTCAGCATGGTGGAATAAGTTTGGAGGAAATGATTGTGCCGGTAATACAAATGGTGAGTAAGTAGGAAAACAAAACGCCAAACTTAAGAAGGCTATTTTTGCAGTTTAAATTTTACATTTTTCATTCTCCATGAAATACACACAGACAACTTTAGATAAAATTGAAAAAGTAGTTGAAGAACCAGGTTATATTATTCGTTATGAACGGGGTACATTTCAAAGTGGCTTTTGTATTTTGGAAGATAAAAAAGTAGTGGTGCTGAACAAGTTTCTGCAATTGGAGGGACGAATTAACACTTTAATAGAATTAATGCCTCACCTAAAAGTTGACGCTCAAGCCTTATCTCCTGAAAGTAGAAAAGTATTTGATGATATCATGGGGCGGTATCATGCGGCAAATGATGAAGAGGAGCAGAGTTGATCTGTCAGGAGTTCATTTGTTTACAAGTTATTTTGAAAGCAACCTGTGAACTCGTAAACTTGTGAACTCGTAAACATCTGAATTTGTATCCCAAGCTTAAAATTACCTTTCTTGGAACCGGCACCAGCAGTGGAGTTCCTATGATAGCTTGTGGCTGCACCGTTTGTATTTCTACTGATAAGAAAGATAAGCGCCTTCGAAGCAGCATTTTACTTGAAACGGCTAACACTACTTTAGTTGTTGATACCACGCCTGACTTCCGGTACCAGATGCTCAGGAAAGGTGTAAAACACTTGGATGCGGTATTGTTCACACATCCTCATAAGGATCACGTAGCAGGCCTGGATGATGTTCGGGCTTTTAATTTTTTCCAGGAACAGCCTATGCAGATTTATGCCAATCAAATGACTATAGATGCTTTGATGCGTGAGTTTGCCTATGCCTTTGCAGACAAAAAATATCCCGGTGTTCCAAACCTCGAATTAAATACTATCGATCTTGAGCCCTTTATTATCGGTGATATTCCCATTATTCCTATCATGGTCTGGCATTTAAAAATGCCGGTTTTTGGTTTCCGGTTTGGTAAGTTCACTTATATTACTGATGCCAATAAAATTGATGAGTCGGAGAAAGAAAAAATTCATGGTAGCGAAATTATAGTATTGAATGCTCTTAGAAAGGAAAAACACATTTCTCACTATGCATTAAACGAAGCTGTTGAATTAGCCCAGGAATTAGGTGTTAAAGAAGCTTATTTCACCCATATCTCTCATCAGTTAGGAAAACACGCAGATGTTGAAAATACATTGCCGCCAGGCATTCACCAGGCTTATGATGGTTTAGTGTTAAATATTTAGTCAGCGGTACCAGCCTTTCAATTTGTCCACTATTCAAGTACATTTGCACCGCTTAAATGATTGACCAAATGAATTTTGAAACCTCTGAAATAACACAACAGGTAGCTCAAACGGCTCGTGATTTTGCCCAACAAAATATCAAGCCTCATGTAATGGAATGGGATGAAAGTCAGGAATTTCCTTTGCACATTTTTAAAAAATTAGGTGACCTTGGAATGATGGGCGTGTTAGTGCCTGAACAATATGGTGGCGCCGGACTTTCCTATTTCGAATACAAAACTGTTATTGAAGAAATATCTAAAGTGGATGGCTCTATTGGGCTAAGTGTGGCCGCTCACAATTCACTTTGTACAGGCCATATTTTGTTATTTGCCAACGAAGAACAAAAACAAAGATATCTTCCAAAGTTAGCTACTGCAGAATGGATTGGTGCCTGGGGACTAACCGAACCAAATAGTGGTAGTGATGCCGGCAATATGAAATGCATTGCCGTTAAAGACGGCGACAACTGGGTTATCAATGGCACGAAGAATTGGATCACTCATGGAAAAAGCGGTGATGTAGCAGTAGTAATTTGCAGAACAGGTGAACCAAGAGCAAAAAATAATGCAACTGCTTTCGTAGTAGAAAGAGGAACACCAGGGTTTAGTGGTGGCAAAAAAGAAAATAAGTTAGGCATGCGTGCATCTGAAACAGCAGAAATGATCTTTGAAAATTGCGTTGTTCCTGATGCCAACCGGCTGGCAGAGGTGGGAGATGGTTTTAAACAAGCCATGAAAGTATTGGACGGCGGAAGGATCTCAATTGCTTCGCTTTCTTTAGGTATTGCCAAAGGGGCCTATGAAGCTGCGCTTCAATATGCACAGGAGCGCCACCAATTTGATAAGCCTATTGCCTCCTTCCAGGGAATATCTTTTAAACTGGCAGATATGGCAACAGAAATACAGGCAGCAGAATTACTAACATTTGAAGCTTGTGATTTGAAAGAGAGAGATGGGGCTGTCACAAAGGTTGCCGCCATGGCTAAGTATTACGCCAGCGAAGTGGCAGTGAAAGTTTCTAACGATGCTGTACAGATATTTGGTGGCTACGGATACACAAAAGATTTCCCCGTAGAAAAATATTATAGGGATGCAAAACTTTGTACCATTGGCGAAGGAACCAGCGAGATACAAAAGTTAGTGATCTCAAGAGAAGTGTTAAGAGGATAACTGCTTTATAAACAGGGTCTGCGCCTGAATCTGTTGTAAATTTGAGCCATGAATCAAATTAAGTATCTGGTGTATGCTTGTTTGATGATCTTCACTGTTGCGATCCTAAGCATATTTATAGCCACTCTTTCTTCAAATGAAATTATTGCTCCGCTACCTACAACTATTGATGTTGATTTGCCCAAGCAGGATAACGTTATGACGAATTCTAAAGGCGGTAATTTGTTCCGGCAAAATTGCCAGAGTTGCCATGCATTAGATAAGAACCTGACAGGGCCTGCAGTCAGAGGAGTTCATGAAAGAGGCCCATGGACAAACAGATCAAATCTTATAAAATGGGTGAAAAATCCTGCGGCATTCATTCCAACAACGCTCTATACAAAGGAGCTCCAAAAAACCTACGGAGCTATTATGCCTTCTTTTAGTCAGTTAAGCGAAGAAGAAATTAATGCAATCTTTGATTGGGTTACAGAATAACCAACTCCCCGCTATAATACTGTAGTAGTCCAATAAAACTTTCAATTAGTAAGCGTATGTATATTTTCCTCCCTCTTTCAGAAAAAGCCGGCGAGGCATTATTTTACTTCCTGCATCTGCACTAACCGGTAATAATATCCTTGCTTATCCAACAGTTCTTCATGCGTTCCTCTTTCTGCAATCTCTCCTTTCTGCAATACAATAATTTCATCGGCATGACGGATGGTGGATAGCCGGTGCGCAATAACAATGGAGGTTCTGTTCTGCATCATTCTATTGATGGCATCCTGTACCAGCCGTTCACTTTCAGTATCAAGCGCAGAAGTAGCTTCATCCATAATGAGGATAGGCGCATTTTTATAAATGGCTCTTGCAATGGTTAAACGTTGGCGTTGTCCGCCACTTAATCGCATGCCTCGGTCGCCGATATAAGTATCATAGCTTTCTTCTAACTCGGTAATAAATTGGTGGGCATTGGCAGCCTTGGCTGCTTCAATAGCAGCCTGCCTGTCAACTTTTGCATTGCCAAACGTAATATTGTTTAAAACCGTATCATTAAACAAAATCGCCTCCTGAGATACAATAGCCATCAGGGAGCGGAGGTCTTGTATTTTAAAATCTCTGATATCCATATTGTCTAAAAGAATAGAGCCTCCGGTAACATCATAAAACCTTGGAATAAGATCAGCCAGGGTGGATTTGCCGGCACCACTTTCGCCTACCAGTGCAATCATTTTTCCTTTTGGGATATTGAGGTTAATGTCATTTAGCACATTATCGTGCATATATGAAAAGCCAACGTTTTGTATGGATATAGATTGCGTAAAATCGCTGACGGGAATAGCGTTTGGTTTTTCCAGTATTTTTTGGGGTTCGTCCAGAATATTTAAAACTCTTTCTCCTGCTACAAGTCCTCGTTGTAAGTTAGTGATGGCATTGGATATATTCTTTACAGGATTAATGATCTGGTAATAAAACCCGATATAGGCAATAAAAGAAGAAGCTGTCATGTTGCTTCTGCCTTCAAGAATAAGATAACCACCATAAATAATAATAGTAACAATAACACTTACGCCAAGGAATTCAGACAAGGGAGAAGAGAGCTCACGTTGATTGGTAATGTACTTAGTGGCTTTGGCTAGTTTTTGGCTTTCAACTGAAAATTTCTTGTTGATAAATCCTTCTGCATTGAACCCTTTGATGATACGAATGCCTGAGATCGTTTCTTCTGCCAGGTTTAAAATCGTTCCAAAAAGGCTTTGACTAAGGTGCGCTTTTTTACGGAGCCTTTTTGAAATCCCGGATATCAAAAAACCGGAAAGAGGAAAGAAAACCAGCGTGAAAAAAGTAAGTTGCGGCGAAAGGTAAAACAGGAATACAAAAGTAGCTATTACAACCAATGGGTCTCTGAACAAGGTTTGTATAGCACTTACTACCGTCGATTCAATTTCTCCCACATCGTTACTAATGATAGATAAAAGGTTCCCTTTTTTTTGAGCATGAAAAAATTGTAAGGACTGCGTACTGTATTGATAAAACAATTGCTCTCTTACCCTTCTCACCAGCGTAACCCTCATTCTTGTTAAAACTTTTTGGCTAAGAAAGCCGAAAAGATTTTTTAGGAAAACAAATAATAAAAGCACGGCACACACATAAGCTAATACATTTATCTTACTGGTTGTTTGTATATAATAATTGAGTTGGTAATAAAATGCTGTTTTAAGATAGTCTGCTGAAAAGCTGAAAGGTGGAAGAGAAGTAACAACCTGTTGTTTTTTGGTTTCAAATAATACATCCAGCAACGGTATGATAAGTGCAAAATTTAGTAAGCCAAAAATGATGTAAAAGAAAATGTAAATGCAATATTCAGGTATATAATGACGATAAGGTTTTGAGAATTGTAAGAGCCTTAGAAAAATTTTCATGAAGCTGGAGCAGTTATTAATTATATATTTTTGCAAAATACGTTAAAAACCTGCTGTGCCGGAGGAAAGCGTGTTAATATAAATAAATGTAATGCCCTTCATAAGTATCATTACAGCCATACACAATGGGATGGCCTTTAATCAACTGTTTTTCGAATCATTATCTAAGTACACTGTTAACCCGTTTGAATTGATCATCATCGATAACGCGTCTACTGATGGAAGCAGGGAATATTTCGAAAGCGTTGGTGCAAAAATTATACATAATGAAGCCAACTATTCTTATCCTTATTGCCAGAATCAAGGTATAGCTATTGCAAAAGGCGAATATTTGTTTTTCTTAAATAACGATTTGATCCTTTCACCTAAATGGGATGAGTTATTGATTGAAGTTTCTGTGCGTCATGAAGTAGATGTTCTTTCAGCTTCTGGTATTGAAAATCTGGGTAATAAAAAAGATACGCAAGCAATAGACAGGAAATGGAAAAGAACAAAGAACCCGTTGATGCTTTTTGGTTTTGGAAAAAAGAACCTCGCTTTGATGCATAAACTGATGTATGGAA
>Ga0126313_10000877_pt1 | contig 15130 bp, 14 predicted proteins | sample Plot105A_FD_89954 | JGI IMG/M metagenome (GOLD analysis project Ga0126313, IMG submission 89954) | Serpentine soil microbial communities from UC McLaughlin Reserve, CA, USA - Plot105A | ecosystem: Environmental > Terrestrial > Soil > Grasslands | place: USA: UC McLaughlin Reserve, Lake County...
CGCGCTCGCGCTGGTCGCGGGCGCGCTTCTGTCCCGTGTCGACGATCGCGTACGACGCGAGCGCGATGCTGACCATGAACGTCAGCAGGACGATCGACGTCACGAGGACCCAGCCGTCCTCCTGTTGCAGGGCGTGGCGCTTCATGTTGCCTCAGTTCGGGATCTGCACGGCGATCGTGGGGCTGATGCCGGCCGTGCCGTAGCGATCGCCCGGGTCGCAGGCGACGAGGCCGATGTTGCGGGTCGTGCCGGCCGCGCCGTCGGTGGACGGGAAGGTGTGGCTGAGCGTGATGCTCTCGCCGATGAAGCCGGCGGCACCCCACAGCGTGCGCACCGGCCCGGTTGCGCTGACGGTCGGGCTGGCGCAGTCGATCGACGCCAGGGCGGGCATCGTCTGCTTGAACCAGTAGTAGTTCATCGTCCGGCCCTCGTAGTCGGTCGAGGCGGAGGCGTTCAGGACGACGGTGCGCGAGCTCGAGCCGGGCGTCGTGACGAAGCTCGCGGTCGGCGCCTGGTTCTGGTTGCGCAGGTAGATCCCGGTGGCGACGCGCAGCTCGGGGGCGCCGGCGCCGGGCGTCGTGTCGACGAGCAGCTGCGTGGAGACGTTGACGATCTGGTCGAACGTCGCCGCGCTGGCCGTGCACGTCGTGCCCGACGTGCAGCGGTAGCTGAACAGCGGGCGGTCCTGGGCCGCGCGGCGGTTGGTGACGTGGTCGGCGACGATCCGCGTCGCCGTCCACAGCGTCGAGCTCGCGCCGCCGGCCGGGCAGCCGGTCCGCATCGCCGCGGTCACCGCGGAGCCCACGTTGGACTCCTGCGTCCACACGCGGGCGCGGTCCGTGCTGGCCGGCGCGTTCGTCGTGTCGAGGCAGTAGCGCACCCAGGTCCGGTTCGGATCGGACGTCTGGAAGATGAAGTCGTACGAGCCGACGGTGTCGATGACCGGCGTGTTGTTCAGGCGCTTGGCGAGGTTGCGCAGCTGGCGCGCCTGCACGTCGAGCGCGTTGCGCGCGACCTCGACGGTGTCCAGCCGCGCGTCGTTGTCGTGCTCGATGCGGTACAGGCTGTTGAACGTCGTCAGCGTCGCGGTAAGGAGGACGATCGAGATCGTCATGCCGATGAGCAGCTCGGTGAGCGTGAAGCCGCGTTCGTCGCGCAGGCTCATGGCGTCCACGTGACGGGACCGAGCGGGTCGGACTCGTTGAGGTTGCTGCCGACGGCGGTGACCCAGTACGTGTGCGACGTCGTCCCGGGACTCGAGTCGCTGAACGACGTCGTGGCGCCCGTCGTGCGGTCGTAGCGGTCCGCGTAGCCGACCTGCGTGCCGTCGCGGTAGATCCGGTAGAACGCGACGCCGCCCGTTGCCGGCGCCGACCATGTCAGGCGCGGGAAGTTGTCGACCGTGGACACCGACAGCGGGCCCGTCGGCCGGCCGGGGCGGCTGCCGGCCGCAGCGATCGCCAGAACGCGCCGGGTGCCGTCGCGCATGGCGTTGCTCTGGTCGCGGTCGATCGCGACGATGTAGTACGTCTGCGCCCCGGTGCGCGGGTTGAAGTCGGCACAGCTCTTCGTCGTCGGCGCGAGCATCGACCCGACGGCGGGCGCCGGGCACACCTGCTGGTCGTCGCCGTTGCCGGCGGTGTTGTCCAGGCCGGCCCACACGACGCGGTAGCCGCGGATGTCGCGCTCGCGGTTCAGCGACCAGTCGAAGTCGACCCAGTCGTCGACGCGCGTGTCGTGGCCCCCGGCGAAGCCGGTCGGCGCGTACGGGGCGCGGCGGTTGATGACGATGTCCGCCCGCTTGGCCTCGCCCGCGATGTCGCGGTCGTCGAAGGGCTGGGCGGTGATCGTGTAGGAGCCGTCGAGCACCTCGGTGCCGCTGCCCGACGTGCCGATGTTCCACGTCGTCCGAAACGACGAGGACCCCGAGACGTTGCCGCTGCTCACGCCGTCGTCGATCTCCCAGTGCACGCTCACGGCGGTCGGCGTCGTCGCCCAGTCGACGAAGGGGTTGATGTTGTTCGTGACCGTCTGCGTCAGCGGGCTGATCGCGGTGATCCGCGGGCCGAGGCCGCCGGCCGGGTTGACGATCAGCGACGTCTGCGTGAGCGAACGCGTCTTGCCGCCGTCGTTCCAGCTCAGGGCGAACGTCGCGCGGCGGAAGTCGTCGCCGTTGGCGTCGCTGCCCGCGGCGTTGGCGTTGCAGGCGTTGGCGGGCGCGGTGGCACCGTAGCCGTCGGCCGGACTGTCGAAGGCGCAGGTCGTCGCGGTGACCCTGTAGCTCACGTCGCGGCGCTCGATCGTCCACGGCGTCCCGGAGCCGAGGCCGCGCGCCTGCAGCTGCGTCGCGACGACGTCGAGGTTGTCGTAGTCCACCGAGCGCGCCGTCTCGACGAGCTCGCGGGCGAGGTTCGTCGCGGCCACGCGCGTGTCGCTCGTGGCGGTCGCGCGCAAGGCGCCCGTGAGCATGGCCAGCACGCCGAGGATCCCGACGAGCAGCACGAAGGAGGCGACGATCAGCTCGACGATCGTGAAGCCGGCCTCGGCGCCGGCCGGCCCAACGCCACGGGTGGTCGCCTGATCCGCCATCTGCGGGCCTATCGGCGCGGCGGAGCATCGACTTGACGATGGCGCTGGACGGATGGACGGTGTACCGCCCGAACGTCCTGTAAACGACGAAGGGCGGGTCCGAAGACCCGCCCTCGAGCGCCGGTGCTGATGCTGCGTGCTACCAGGTGGTGCCGTTGCAGCCACCGCCGCTGCCGGTGCAGGTGCGGGTGAACTGGCCGCTGCCGGCCTTCGTGATCGTGAAGGTGTTGGTCGACTCCGAGTTGGCCGTCACGGCGTAGGCGTTCTGGCCGCTGCCGCTGACCGTGTCGGCGAACGCCGTGACCTCGGGGCTCGCGGCGCACGTCGCGTACGCCGTGTCGACGAGGCACGACTCCATCTGCGAGATCGCGTTACGAGCGTCGGACTTCGCGGCCGAATCCTGCGCCTTGGTGCGCTGGCCGAGGAACGTCGGCAGGGCGATGGCGGCAAGGATGCCGATGATCAGGACGACGACGAGGAGCTCGATGAGCGTGAAGCCCGACTCGTCCGAAGCGCGGTTGCGCAGATTCTGCAGCATGGGGTCGATCCCTCCAGGATCCGTTTGATGAAGACGTCCCGGTCATCGCCCGCGGCGGCTGCGACGCCGAGCGATTCCCCGCGCTTATGGACGGACGGTCTACGTTCGGCCCGCTGGAGGGCCGCGACAGCCGGTTCTAGTGTGCGTCGGCCGCGCTGCGCGCGGCTTGCGCGTCGTGCCCGGGCAGCTGGACGCCGCCGCCCTCGCACCAGGGGCACGTCACCTGCTGTGCCGTGCCGCCGAGGTTGGAGATCACCGTGCCGGTGCCGCGGCAGGGCGCGCATGGCAGCGGTTCACCGGGCTGGATGTCATCGGGCGTGAACACGCGTCGCGCCACGCTAGTCCATCGCCTCGCGATCGGCGGGCCGGCCGGTTGCGAGATCGTGCAACAGGTGTGCGAGGAAGCGCAGCAAACTCCTGCGTGAAGGGCGCTTTGGACGCTGGACTTGCGCGAGTGGCGTCGGCACAATGAACCGATGCCGGGGGGTGAGGACGCCAACGGGAAGGACGTCGCGCTCACCCTCGCGGGCGTGAATGCACATGCTATGACCCGCCGCCGATCTCATCTCGAGATGCTCGTATGTGCACTGCTCGTCGCAGTGCTCGCCGTCCAGCCCGCGGCCGGCGACGCCAATCGCACGACCACGAACGCCCCGGCCGTCGCCAAGCAGCAGCGCACGGAGCAGGCCGGCCTCTTCGCGACGGCGACGGCCACCACCCGCGCCGCCCGCGCAGGCGCGCGAGCACAGGTCGCGCAGGTCGTGCCGCCGACCGCGCCGCCGGACCCGGCCACGCCGGCGGCGCCCGCCGATCCCGGCGGGACGGTCGACCTGATCCCGCCCGCAGCTCCTGAGGAGGGCGACACCGGAGCACCGCCGCCGCTGCCGTCGCCTCCCACCGACGCGCCGACGGAACCGACCGTGCCCGCCCCGGACGAGACGAGCCCCGCGCCGCGCGATCCCGGCGCGCTGCCGAGCACCGCACGCGGCGAGCCCGCCGGCAGCGGCGCCGCAGCAGCTCCGCCGGCCACGCCCGAGAGCCCGGCCTCCGGCGCCCTCGTGCCCCCGCCCGGCGCGGCAGGAGCTGCCGCCGACCCCGGCACGCAGGAGTCCCCCGGCGAGGGCAGCCCCGTGGCTCCCGGCACGGGCACCGGCGCGGCTGGGCGCCCCAACGCCTCCGCGCGGCGCAACGGCTCCGCGACGTCCGGCGCAACGTCGCCGCAGGCGTCCCCGTTCGCGGGCGCGTCGCCGCTGACGCAGACCGGGGACGGGATCCCGGCGTCGGCGATCGAGTCGCCGCTCGTCACGCAGGCGACCGAGGCGATCACCCGAGTGCGGCCGGGCGGGCGCAGCGAGTCCTCCGCGCCGCGTCCGCGGCCCGGCGACACCGTCGAGCCGCTGCAGGGCGTCGCGGGCTCGGGCGCCAGCGACTCCTCCGTCGGCGAGGTGCTCGTCTCCTGGGCGAAGTACGCGCTCGCGATCCTCGCCCTGCTCGTCGTCGCGCTCGGCGTCAACGCGATCTTCGCGGCGGCCCGCACGCGGCGTCTCGAGCGCCAGCGTGAGCGCCTGATGGAGGACATCGGCCTGCTGCAGGCGGCGCTGCTGCCCGACGTGCCGGCGCGGCTCGGCGCGCTGCTGACGACCGTCGCCTACCGCCCCGCCGACGGGCCTGCCGCCGGCGGCGACTTCTACGACGCCTTCGCGCTGTCCGACGGGCGCGTCGGCCTGCTCCTCGGCGACGTCTCCGGTCACGGCCGCCAGGCGCTCGCCAAGACGACGCTCGTGCGGTTCACGGTGCGCGCGCACCTCGAGGCGGGGCTCTCCCCACGCGAGGCGATCTCGATCGCCGGGCGCTCACTCGACGGGCGACTGTCGGACGACTTCGCGACGGTCATCGCGGCGATCCACGACCCCGTCAAGGGCACGCTGACGTACGCGAGCGCCGGCCATCCGCCGCCGATCGTGGTCGGCCCGGGGCGCCACCAGCCGGTGACGGTCTCCTCGGCGCCCCCGATCGGCGTCGGCTTCCCCACCGGCCAGCGCCAGACCGTGCTGCCGATGCCCGAGGGCGTCGGCGTCATGATCTACTCCGACGGCCTCCTCGAGGCGCGCATCGGCGGCGTCCCGCTCGGCCCCGAGCGGCTCACGTCGTGGCTGGAGGAGCTCGGTCCCGACGCGACGGCGAAGGCGATCCTCGACCGCGTCGTCGAGCGCGCCGATCGCGTCCCCGACGACCTCGCCGCAGTCCTGCTGCACGCCTCGCCCGGTGCGACGGCGCCGGCCGCGCGGATCGAGCAGCTCAAGCTCGACGTCCTGGACATGGACGGTCCCGATCTCGACGGCTTCCTCACCGGCGCGGGCGTCGCGGAGGCCGACCGCCTGATCGCCGGGCGCCGCGTCAGCGAGCTGCTGGCGACGACGAGCGGCGTGATCGTCGAGGTCCGCACCGGCGAGCATCCGATGGTGAGCGTCTCCCCGATCGGGGACGACACCGGGCTCTCGACGCGCCCGACTGCGCGCGCCCGCTGATCGACGCCACGGGCCGCTACGCTCCGTCGCCGACGGGCACGCTGCACCTCGGCAACCTCCGCACGGCGCTGCTCGCATGGCTGTTCGCGCGCTCGCAGGGCGCGCGCTTCCTGATGCGCATCGACGACCTCGACAGCGGCCGCGTGCGGCCGGGGGTCGCCGAGCAGCAGCTCGCCGACCTCGCCACGCTCGGACTGGACTGGGACGGGCCGGTCGTGCGCCAGTCCGAGCGCCGCGAGCACTACGACGCGGCGCTGGCGGCGCTCGACGCCGGCGGGCACCTCTACCCCTGCTACTGCACGCGCGCCGAGATCCGCGAGGCCGCCTCGGCGCCGCACGGGGCGCTCCCCGAGGGGGCCTACCCGGGCACCTGCCGCGCGCTGACGCGCACGCAGCGCGCCGAGCGCGAGCGCGCCGGACGCCCGCCCGCGCTGCGCCTGCGGGCCGGCGGGGCGACCGTCTCGTTCACCGATCGGCTGCTCGGCACGTACGAGGGCGTGGTCGACGACCTGGTCGTGCGTCGCAACGACGGCGCGCCCGCATACAATCTCGCCGTGGTCGTCGACGACACAGCACAGGGCGTGGGCGAGGTGGTCCGTGGAGCGGACCTCATCGAGACGACGCCGCGCCAGCTGTACGTCGCGGCATGCCTGGAGGTCGCCGCTCCGCGCTACGCGCACGTCCCGCTCGTGCTCGGCCCCGACGGCGCCCGCCTCGCCAAGCGCCACGGCGCCGTGACCCTCGCCGACCGCGTCGCCGGGGGAGCGTCGCCCGCGCAGGTGCGCGCCGATCTCGCCCGCTCGGTCGGCCTCGCCGCCGCGGGTGAGACGCCCACGCTCGCCGAGCTGCTCGCCCGCTTCCAGCCATCCACCCTCCCGACGGAAGCGACGGTGCTCACCGCATGAGCCAGTACTTCGCCCCGGTCTCGATCGGCGCGCTTCTCATCGTCGCGATCCTGGCCGTCGCGTTCAACCCGGGCTTCACGGGCGTGCTGTACGCCCTCGTCGTCATCGTCGGCGCCTGCACGGTGTGGCTGCTACGCCAGCTGTACCTCGCCGAGAGCGAGCGGCAGGACGACAGATGAACGTCCCGACCACCAGTTGAGCGATCTGGCCGGCAACAGCGCGATCGCAGCGCTCGCCGATCTGGCCCGCGACAGCGGGCGCCTCGGGATCGACACGGAGTTCATGGGCGAAGGGCGCTACCGCACGCTGCTGTGCCTCGTGCAGGTCGCCGCCATGACGCCCGACGGGGAGGTCAGCATCGAGGTCATCGACCCGCTCGACGACGCCGTCGACCCCTCCCCCCTCGCCGCCGTGCTCGCCGACCCGGCGGTCGAGATCGTCATGCACGCCGGGCGCCAGGACGTGGCGCTGCTGCGGCGCGTCTGGCAGACGGACATCACGAACCTGTTCGACACGCAGCTCGCCGCCGGCTTCGCCGGCCTGCGCGCGCAGCTCGGCTACGAGCCGCTGCTGCACGAGCTGCTCAACGTGCGCCTGAAGAAGAGCGCGAGCTTCACGCGCTGGGACGCGCGCCCGCTGAGCGCCGAGCAGATCGATTACGCGCGCGACGACGTGCGCCACATCCTGCAGGCCTCGACGGAGCTGCAGGAGCGCCTGCGCGCGCGCCGTCGCCTGGAGTGGGCGCGCGAGGAGTGCGTGGCGCTCGCGAGCGCGACCGACGAGCGCGACCCCGACAACATCTTCGCCCGCCTGCCGCGGGTCAACTCGCTCGACCCCAAGCTGCGCGCGGTCGCCCGCGAGCTCGTCGAGTGGCGCGAGGAGACCGCCGAGGCGCAGGATCGCCCGATCCCGTCGGTGCTGTCGGACGCCGGGCTCGTCGAGGTCGCCAAGCGGCGACCGGGCGAGATGCGCCAGCTCGAGCAGATCCGCGGCATCAACGAGTCGACGCTGCGCCGGCGCGGGCGGGCGATCCTGGAGGCCGTCGAGCGCGGCCGCAGCCGGCCCCCGATCCCCGTCGAGGGCGAGCGCCCGGCGCAGCCCGACGCGCTCGACGCGCCGGTCATCGCGCTCGCCGAGGCGCTCGTGCGCACGCGCGCGCTCGAGGAGGAGCTCGCCTACGAGCTGATCGCCGCGCGCGCCGACCTGCAGCGGATCGTGCTCGCGATGCGCGACGGCCGCCCGCCGCCGGAGGTGCGCACGCTGCAGGGCTGGCGGCGCGAGGTCGTCGGCAACGAGCTGCTCGAGCTGCTGGACGGCAAGCGCGCGCTGACCGTCGGCCCCGACAAGCACGTGGCGGTCGCCGAGCGCTGAGCAGCTCCTATGCATGCGGCCGGCTGGTCCTGGAGATAGTGGTATTGACCATGTCCACGCAGACCCCGCCATGAGCGAGCAGGTGCAGGACGTCGAGATCGACGGGCCCCGGGGCGAGCGCTTCGACGAGATCCTGACGCCGGAGGCGCTCGAGTTCGTCGCGCGGCTGCACCGCGGGTTCGACGCCACCCGTCGCGAGCTGCTGGCCGCGCGGATCGAGCGTCAGGCCGAGCTCGACGCGGGCGGCACGCTCGACTTCCTGCCGGACACGAAGCACGTGCGCGACGGCGACTGGACGATCGCGCCCGAGGCCGGCGCGCTGCAGAACCGCCGCGTCGAGATCACCGGCCCGACGAGCCGGAAGATGGTGATCAACGCGCTGAACTCCGGGGCGACCGGCTTCATGGCGGACTTCGAGGACTCCAACTCGCCGACCTGGGCGAACATGATCGGCGGCCAGGTGAATCTCGTCGACGCGGTTCGCGGCACGATCGAGCATGAGGAGAACGGCAAGCGCTACGAGCTCGACGACGCGGTCGCCACGCTGCTGGTGCGTCCGCGTGGCTGGCACCTCGTGGACCGCCACGTGCTGGTCGACGGCGAGCCGGTGGCCGGCGGTCTTCTGGATTTCGGCTTGTACGTCTTCCACAACGCCCGCGAGCTGCTCGCGCGCGGCGCCGGTCCGTACTTCTACCTGCCGAAGCTGGAGTCGCACCTCGAGGCGCGCCTGTGGAACGACGTCTTCGACCTCGCGGAGGACCATCTCGGGCTGGAGCGCGGGACGATCAAGGCGACCGTGCTGATCGAGACGCTGCCCGCGGCGTTCGAGATGGACGAGATCCTCCATGAGCTGCGCGACCACTCGGCAGGCCTCAACGCCGGCCGCTGGGACTACATCTTCTCGGCGATCAAGCGCTTTCGCACGCGGCCCCAGTTCGTCCTGCCGGACCGCAAGAAGGTCACGATGACCGTGCCGTTCATGCGCGCCTACACCGAGCTGCTCGTGAAGACCTGCCACCGGCGCGGCGCGCACGCGATGGGCGGCATGGCGGCACAGATCCCGAGCCGCACCGACGAGCAGGCCAACGAGACGGCCTTCGCCGCCCTGCGCGAGGACAAGCGCCGCGAGGCCGCCGACGGCTTCGACGGCACGTGGGTGGCGCACCCCGACTCGGTCGCCGCGGCGATGCAGGAGTTCGACGCCGTCCTCGCAGACGCGCCGCACCAGCTCGATCGCGCGCGCGACGAGGTCGCGGTGACCGCCGACCAGCTGCTCGACGTGCCCTCGACCGAGGGCGACATCACCGAGGAGGGCCTGCGCAGCAACGTGAACGTCGCCATCCAGTACATCTCCTCGTGGCTGCGCGGCGTCGGCGCGGCCGGCATCTACGGGATGATGGAGGACGCCGCCACGGCCGAGATCGCGCGCGCCCAGGTCTGGCAATGGGTCCGCCACGGTGCCCGGCTCGACGACGGACGCACGGTCACCCCCGCGCTCGTGCGCGAGCTGGAGACCTCCGAGCTGGAGAAGATCCGCCAGGAGATCGGCGACGACGAGTGGTTCGAGCACGAAGGCCGTCCGGACCTCTCGCGGGAGATCTTCGAGGAGGTCGCGCTGGCGCAGGAGTTCGTCGAGTTCCTGACCCTGCCGGCCGGCGAGCGGCTGCAGGACTAGACCCGGCGCTCGGCGCCGACGCACGTTCCGCTAGCTCGGGCTGGTCTCCATCGCCGTGCGCACCGCGTCGCGCAGCTGCGCGGGCTTGGCGGCCTTCGGCATCCAGCCATCGGCCTCCAGCCGCTGCGCCTCCTTCTCGAGGCTGAACGGCGGCATGTTCGAGATCAGCACGATCGCGGTGCCCGGCGAGCTGGAGCGGATCCGGTCGACGAGCGCCGCGGGCTCGGGGACGTCGGGCAGGACGAGATCGAGCAGCAGAACGTCGGTGGCGCAGGTCGCGAGCTTCTCGAGCGCCTCCTCGCCCGTGCTCGTCGCCGCGACGACCTCGATGTCGCCCTCCTCCTCGAGCACCTGGCGCAGGAAGAACTTCACCGCCCGGGCGTCATCGCACACCGCTACCCGGATCGTGGCCGCCACGGCCCGCAGGCTAGCGGTTAAGTGGTTGGCATTCGACCGGCAGCGCGGCGCTCAGATGAGCCTGTTGGCCCGCAGGAACTCGCGCGCGACGTCGCCCGGCAGGCGACCGCCGACGTCCACCGCGGCGTTCATCTTGCGCATCGCCGGCGTCGTGAGCTTCTCCGAGACCGCGTCGATGGCGGCCTGCAGGCGGGGTCCGTGCGTCGCGAGGATCGCCGCGCTGAGGACCGGGGCGACGTGGCCGGAGGCGAACAGGCCGCGCGGATCGTCCAGCACGACGTAGTCCGTACCGGCGAGCTGCCCCTCGGTGGTGAACACGAGCGCGACGTCGACGTCGCCGCCGTCGAGCGCCGCGTAGCGCTCCTTGGACGCCTCCGCCCGCACGACCATCAGGCGGCGCAGGCGGTAGACCTCACGCAGCCCCTGAAGGCCTTCGAAGCGGGTGCGGAACTCGGGCAGCGCGGCGATCTTCACGGTCCCCTTCAGGCGCCGCAGGTCGGCGATCGTGCGCAGGCCGTGGCGCCTGGCGAACGCGGGCTTGACGGCAAGCGCGTTGGAATCCGAGAAGGGCGTCTGGGCGAGCAGCGTGAAGCCGCCCTCGTGCTCGTAGGCCTTGGCGAGCTCGTAGGACTCCGCGGCGCGGCGCGGGCGCGAGCGCACCTCGGCGACCTCGCTCAGCAGCACGCCGACGTACTCGGGATACATGTCCACGGCGCCGCCCCGCAGCGCGCGATGGATGATCTCCGTGCTGCCGATGTCCGCCTTCAGGTCGACCTCGAAGCCCTTGGCCTCCAGCGCCTGGCGATAGAGCTCACCGAGGATCGACTGCTCGGTGAAGTTCTTCGCACCGATCCGGATCGGCTCGGTGGTCGCGGGCGCGACGCTGCCCGTCGTCTGCGCCGCGTCGTCGCCGGAGCCGCCGCAGGCGCTCAGGGCGAGCGCCAGCATGGCCATGGCCAGCAGTGCGAGGCTGCGGCGCAGCACTAGGCGCTTGCTCGCACGCGCGGGGGCTCGGCGCCTGCCGCTGAGCCGGCGGGCAGCGTGAACGAGAAGACGCTGCCCTCGCCGGGCCTGCTCGTCACCCAGATGCGCCCGCCGAGCTGGTCGACGATGCGCTCGCAGACCGCCAGGCCGATGCCAGTGCCGGGGTAGTCCTCCTCGCCGTGCAGGCGCTGGAAGGGCTCGAAGATGCGGCGCGCGTGGTCGGGGTTCATGCCGATCCCGTTGTCGCGCACGGAGAAGCGCCAGTGACCACCTTCCCGCTCCGCCTCGATGTGCACGTGCGCAGTCTCCTCGCTTGTGAACTTCACTGCGTTGCCGATGAGGTTCTGAAAGACGCGGCAGAGGTTCGCGCGGTCGGCGCGCACGACCGGCAGCTCGCCGACGCTAAGGCGCGCGCCGCTCTCCTCGATCGCGCCCGCGAGCTGCTCGAGCGCCTGCTCGACGACGAGTCCGGCCGGCACGTCCTCGACGTTGAGGCTCCCGCGGCCGGCGCGCGAGTAGTCGAGCAGGTCGCGGATCAGCGTGCGCGCCTGCTGCGTCGCCCCGCGGATCCCGTCGACGAGGTCGAGGTCGCCGTCGGCCTGCTCGCCGCGGCGGCGCTCGAGCAGCTCGGCGTACATCGAGATCGTCGTCAGCGGCGCCTGCAGGTCGTGCGACGTGACCGACGCGAACTGCTCGAGCTCGGCATTGGAGCGCGTCAGCTCGGCGTTGGTGTGCTCGATCTCCTGGCGCCCGCGCTCCAGCGTGTCGGCCATCGAGTTGAAGCTGCGGGCGAGCTCGCCGAGCTCGTCCTCGCGATCGGCCGGGACGCGCGTCGACAGGTCGCCGGCGGCCAGCCGGCCGGTCGCGTCGGCGACGACATGGACCGGCCGCAGCACCGCGCGGCGCAGGAACAGGGAGAAGCCGAGCGCGACCCCGACGACGATCACGAGGCCGCCGATGCCGAGCCCGATCGCCCGCGCAGAGCCGCGCTCGGCGGCCTGCTCGCGGGCGCTGATGACCTCCTGCTCGCGGTCGAAGAGCGACTCGAACTGCGCGCGCACGCGATCGAGGCGCTGCCGGCCGCCGTTCGTCTCGACCTGGCTGCGGGCCTCCTCGAAGCCGGCCTCGCTGACGATCTGGATGAGCCGCGTGGCCCACAGCTGGTCGTAGTCGTCGATCGCCTCGGCGAGGTCGGCGACGCGCGCCTGCTGGCCGGGATCGTCGGACACGAGGTCCGCGAGCCGGCGCGTCGCCGCGGGGTAGGCCGCGAGCTCGCGCTGGGCCCTGGCGAGATAGCGCGCGTCGGTCGTCGTGACGTAGCGGTTCAGCCCGGTCTCGATCGACAGCAGCGACTTCTCGAGCTGGTTGGCGAGGCTCAGCGCCTCCTGCGAGCCGAAGGCGACGCGGGCGGCGTCGCGCTGGCCGGTGACGGCGACGATCAGGGTGACGAGCGCGACGCCGAGGACGAGCGCGGCAACGGCGCTGAGCGCCACCACCTTCGTCGTGATCTGGGTCCTGAGGCTCCGTCGCAGCACGAACGATCCCTTGCATTGCGGGCGCCGGAGAACTGTACCGGCGGCCTCGCCGTTCTCACAGTCCGAGGTTCGGTTGACCGCACCATGGGTAGGGGTGGGCCGTATTGAGGGAGCTTCCCCGCGGGTCGACAATCACTGTGTGCCCCACACCGTCCTGATCGTCGACGACCACGCCGCCTTCCGCGCGCTGGCGCGCCAGCTGCTGCAGGCCGACGGCTACGACGTGATCGGCGAGGCGATCGACGGGAGGACCGGCCTGGACGCGGCCGGCACGCTGCAGCCCGACATCGTGCTGCTCGACGTGCGCCTGCCCGACATGGACGGCTTCCAGGTCGCCTGCGACCTCGCGGCGTGCTGCAGCGCGGCGATCGTCGTCACGTCGAGCTCCGACGATCCGCTGTATCCCGCGCGCGCGACGAGCAGCGGCGCACGCGGCTTCGTCGCCAAGCACGACGTCTGCGGCGCCGCGCTCGACAGGCTGCTTGCGTGACCGACTGGACGACCGGCGGGGACCGGTCGTGGCTGACCGGCCGGGATGCGACGCTACGTGCATGCGCGTGGTCATCGCCGACGACTCCGTCCTGCTGCGGGAGGGTCTCGCCCGCCTGCTCGAGGACGCCGGCTTCGACGTCGTCGGCCAGGCCGCCGACGCCGAGGACCTCCTGCGCAAGGTCCGCGCGCACAAGCCGGCCGTCGCGGTGACCGACATCCGGATGCCGCCGACGCAGACCGACGAGGGGCTGCGCGCCGCCCAGCAGATCCGCAGCGAGATGCCCGAGGTCGGCGTCATGGTGCTCTCGCAGTTCATCGACCAGGGCTATGCCCTCGAGCTGCTGCAGGGCAGCGCCGAGGGCGTCGGCTACCTGCTCAAGGACCGCGTCGCCGACGTCGACGCCTTCGTCGACGCGCTGCGCCGCGTCGGCGCGCGCGGCTCGGTGCTCGACCCGGAGGTCGTCGCGCAGCTGCTCGGCCGCCGCCGCGGCGACGATCCGCTGGACCGCCTGACGCCGCGCGAGCGCGAGGTCCTCGGCCAGATGGCGCAGGGGCGCTCGAACAACGCGATCGCGCGCGCGCTCGTCGTCACCGAGCGCGCGATCGAGAAGCACGTGACGAGCATCTTCGCCAAGCTCGGGCTGAGCGCGGCCGAGGATGGGCACCGGCGCGTGCTCGCGGTGCTGCGCTACCTCGACGGCACCTGAGGGGTACGGCTAGCCGCACCCCGGGACACGTGCAGCCCCCATCGTGGAGCCACGGCGCGGCTGGAAGGCTGCACGCATGCAACCGGACCTGAGTTCCAGCGTCGTCGAGGGGACGACGACCGCCCCCGCGATCGATCCCGACGAGCTCCTCCGAACCGTCCGGTGGCAGGGCGTAACGCTTGCCATCGCGCATGGGACCCCTCCCCATGTCCGCGTTCGCAGTTGACGAGACGGCGGGGGTCGACCTCCTCCCCGACCGCCGCCGTCTCGCGCTGCGCCTCGCCCTCGTCGCCGCGGTGCTCGCGGCGCTCGCCTTCGCCGTCTCGTCGCTGCCGGGCCTCGCCGAGGTCCGCGAGCGCCTGAGCGATGCCGCGCCGGGCTGGCTGCTCGTCGCCGCCGTGGCGCAGATGCTGTCGTGCCTGGCCTTCGTCGCCGCGTTTCGCGGCGTCTTCTGCCGGCACCTGCCGTGGCGGCTGAGCTACGAGGTCGGCATGGCCGCGCAGGGCACGAACGTGCTGCTGCCGTCGGGCGGCGCCGGCGGCCTCGCGCTCGCCGCCTGGGCGCTGCGCAAGACGGGGATGCCGACCGAGCGGCTCGCGCGCCGCACCGTCGCGTTCTACGTGCTCACGAGCTCGGTGAACTTCCTCACGGCCGTCATCGCGGGCGTCGCGCTGGCACTCGCCGGTGGCGCGCTGCTGTGGACGGCGGGCCCCGCGATCGCCGCGGGCCTCGTGATCTGCGCCGTGCTCGCGCTGCCGCGGCTGGCCGCGCGCCCGCGCGCCGGCCGCCGCGGGCAGGTGCTCGCCGCGCTCGGCGCCGGGATCGGCGATGCCGTCGCGCTCGCCCGTGCGGGCAACCCCCTCATCCTCGCCGGCGCGGTCGGCTTCATGGCCTTCGACCTGTTCGCGCTCGGCGCGGCGTTCGCTGCGCTCGGGGCGCTGCCGCCGCTCGGCGTGCTGGCGCTGGCGTACGTGCTCGGGCAGCTCGGCGGCCTGATCCCGCTGCCCGGCGGCGTCGGCGGCGCCGACGGCGGGCTGATCGCCGCGCTCGCGCTGTACGGGACGCCGCTCGGCACGGCCGCCGCCGCGGTGCTCGCCTACCGCGCCTTCCAGCTCGGGCTGCCCGCACTCCTCGGCGCGCTCGCGGTCATGCGGCTGCCGCGCGTGCTCGAGCGCGCGCCGGACGTGGGCTCGCTGTGCGAGCGGCGGGCAGCCGTCGCCTGAGCTCAGGCGGGGGCCTGCGCGCGCGACCGCTTCGAGAGCAGCACGGCGGCGAGCACGCCGCCGATCGCCCCGAAGAGGTGCGCCTGCCAGGAGACCCGCTCCTGCGGCAGCAGGCCCTGCAGCAGGCCGAAGCCCCAGACCCCGACGACGAGCGCACCGACGGCGA
>Ga0126313_10000878_pt1 | contig 15125 bp, 14 predicted proteins | sample Plot105A_FD_89954 | JGI IMG/M metagenome (GOLD analysis project Ga0126313, IMG submission 89954) | Serpentine soil microbial communities from UC McLaughlin Reserve, CA, USA - Plot105A | ecosystem: Environmental > Terrestrial > Soil > Grasslands | place: USA: UC McLaughlin Reserve, Lake County...
CGGAACGTCCTTCGTCGCGCCGGATGCGTCGATGCTCCGGTACACGATCCCGTCTCCCACGAACTGGCTCGTGACGCCGATCGCCTCATTGACGTAACCCCCGGGGTTCCCGCGCAGGTCGAGGATGATCCCCGTGGCACCCGCGTCCTTCGCCTCCCCGATCGCGCCTTCGATCGCCTTGGTCGCGCCCGTCGCGAACTGCTCCAGCCGGATCATCGCGATGTCGCGGCCCGGGACCATCGCCCAGGTGACGAGCGGCAGGTCGAACTCGCGTCGGGTGATCGTCACGTCGAACTCGCCGCGACCCTCGCGGCTGATCGTCAGCGTGACCGGCTCGCCCTCCGGGCCGCGCACGCGGGACACGACCTCCTCCACGGTGTGGCCGTCCGTCTTCCAGTCGCCGACCGCGACGATCCGGTCGCCCCGGCGAAGATCCGCCTCCTCGGCTGGGGTGTTGGGGATGACGGAGCTGATCGTCGGGACGGCATCATCCTCGTCGTCCGCGTTGATCTGGACGCCGATCCCCACGAACGTGCCCGACAGCGACTGGTCGGCCGCCTTGGCCTCGTCCGCTGTGAGGAAGCTCGTATGGCCCTCGTCCCCGACCGCCTCGGTCATGCCGCGGATCGCCCCGTACGCGAGATCCCGGTCGTCGAGGTTCTTCGCATCGACGTAGTTGTCGTGGATGGTCCGCCACGCCTCCTCGATGAGCGCCATCTCGCCGGGCGCGGTCGCCGAGGTGGGCGCCGCGCTCGACACGGCGTCCGTGCCGAGGACGCCGCTGCGGCCCATGGCCACGCCACCGGCGAAGGTGACGATCGCGACGACGGGGATGAGCACGAGCCACAGGAAGCGGCCATACCCCCCGGATGCCGTCGAGCCTCGAGTCGCACCAGCGCCGATGGCCGAGAGCGGCGCCGCCGGGACCGCGAAGCCCGCGCCGTCCTCGGCCGGCGGCGGGCTCGCCTGGACCGGACCTGGCGGGACGATCCCCGGCGCAGACGGTCGGGCGAGGAAAGGTCCGGTGTCCACGTCCGCCGGCGGTGCGGGCGGCGGGCCGGACGGGTACGAGGGATCCGGCTGGCCCGGTTCGCTTGCTGGGATGCGATCGAAGGAGTCGGTCATGGGGTCTTTCGGGCTATGGGCACACGCTCGGCCATCGTCGGCCGGCGACCAGCATGACGCGTCGCGCTTCAGGGCGGGTGGTGGAGCGATGACGTTTCCTTGACCTCGCGTGTCGAGTGGGGCGCGGACGTGGGTGCGTCCCCGGCGGCCGTGACCCCAGGGGCGCGTTGATGGGCGAAGGGACCTTCGAGTGGGCCGCTCGTGCTACTCCGGGCCGATGGTGCCGGCGACGGGCGCGGTCATCGGGATGTGGCTCCTTCGGGTCGCTCGATGAGGGCGAGGACGTTGGGCGCCATGCTCCGATCACTCGCGGCCAGCGCCAGCGGACGCTCGTCGCCGAGGCCGGTGGACAGGCGCTGCCGCGCGCAGTCGACGATTGACGATGGCTCGCCGTCGCCGGCGTCCGCGTGCCGGTCAGACGCCCTCGCGCATCAGGCGCCGCGCGGCCCTCGTCGCGCGGACGAAGTGCCGGAGGTGGGCGAGCGGCCGCACGTGGCTCGGCTCGCCGGCGTAGATCGTGGAGATCGGCACCCAGCCGAGCGTCCAGCCGTTCCGCAGGCACACCGCGATCATCTCGACCTCGAACTCGAACCCGGTCTCGCGGCTGTCGAGCGTCGCCCGCATGAGCCGGCGGCCGAGGAGCCGGTAGCCCGACTGGTTGTCCGGCACGTGCTGCCCGACCGCCCACGAGAACGCCGTGGTTCCCAGCGTGTTGGACAGACGCCGGATGGGCGGCATCCGCGCGAAGTCACGGCGGCCGATGATCAGCTCGGGTCGTGGCCCGGCCGCGCCGGGTGGCCCGTACGCGGCCACGAAGCGGGCGATTTCGGCAGGGTCGTGCTGCCCATCCGCGTCGAGCGTGATGACGGCGTCGTAGCCCTCGTCCAGCGCTCGGCGGAAGCCGGCCCGAAGCGCCGCGCCCTTGCCCTGGTTCGGCACCTGCCGGATGACCGCCGCCCCCGCGGCTTCGGCGTTCGTCGCGGTGTCGTCGGTCGAGCCGTCGTCCACGACGAGGACGTCCAGGTGGCGTCGTGCACCGTCGACGACCCGCGCGATCCGTGGCCCCTCCTCGTAGCCCGGAATGAGGGCGAGGACCCGGGGTCCGCTGTCCGACGCGCGCGGCAGGCTGGCCATCGCCGGATGCTACTGCGCGACCGACGCAATCGACGCGACCTGGTCCGGTGTCACCCGGCAGCAGCCGCCCACGAGCCGTGCACCGGCGGCCATCCATCGGCGCGCGGCATCCGCGTCGACGCCGGTACCCGGGCCGCCGGTCCATGCGCGTCGCGTGGCGTCCCACGCCTCGCCGCTGTTCGGGTACGCCATGACGGGGAGCGAGGTCGCCGTCATCATCCGCTCCACGAGCTCCGGCACGTGCTCCGGGGCGGTGCAGTTCACTCCGACGGCGAGGATCCCCGGCGTGAACGCCACCGCGGCCACGGCGTCCTCGATCGGCGCGCCACTCCGGATCCGCCTGCCGTCCGCGCACGAGAACGACACCCAGGCGGCGGCGTCCGGCGTGGCGGCAACCAGCTGCGCGACCGCCGCCGCCTCCTCGATCTCGGGAATCGTCTCCACGGCCAGCACGTCCGCATCCGTCGCGACGAGCACCTCGAGCCGCTCCCGGTGGAAGTCGCGCAGCTGCTCGACCGTCCAGCCGTAGCGGCCGCGGTACTCGGACCCGTCGGCGAGCATGGCGCCAAACGGCCCGATCGAGGCGGCGACGTACCGCTCGGGACGTGACCGGTGCTCCTCCAGCATCGTGTCCCTGGCCGCAGCGGCGAGCTCCACCGAGCGGCGCAGGAGCACCTTGGCGTCGTCCCGTCCGATCCCTCGCCGTTCGAAGCCCTCGAAGGTCGCCTGGTAGGACGCCGTCGTGGCGATCCGGGCACCGGCCCGGAAGTACGCAAGGTGCGCAGCGAGGATTGCGCCCGGGTCCTCGACCAGGAGCCGAGCCGACCACAGCTCGTCGGACAGGTCGGCGCCCTGCGCCTCGAGCTGTGTGGCGAGGCCACCGTCGAGGACGATCGTGTCGCCGCCGTCGAGAGCCGCCCGAAGGCTGCGCGAATCCATCCCGCGATCGTGCCACGTGTCCACGCGAAGGGGCGTTCAGGGGCCGTCGCCGGGACCCCGTGGAAGCGATCAGGGGCGGTCCGTGTCCGGCCCCTCGTCGGCGTCGAGCGCCGGTGCGATGTCGCCGTCGGCATCCGGGAGGGCGTCGGCAAGCACCTCCACGAACTGCTCCTCGAGCAGGCCCGCGTAGGCGTAGACGACCTTCGCCGCGGCGCCCGGGTCCTCGGGATCGAACGCCGCGTCGTCCTCGGTCACCCCGAGCCGCGTGCCGAGGACGAGCCGCACGTCGTTCAGCACGTGGAGCCACGCCTCGGCCTGGGGATCGTCGACTGTCGGCGCGTCAATGGACGCTTCCACGACCGCCATGTTCCGGCGCCGGCCGTCGTCGAGATCGCCCCGCACGAGGTCCCGGAACGTGGCGCTCCACGCCGGATCGTCGGGGCGGACGTCCGGATAGAGCCGCTCGAGCACGGCGTCGGCCGGAGCGGTCGCGCCGGCCGCGGCCGGGCCGTCGGCGGCCTGCGGGTCCGGGGAGTCATCGGCCTGGTCTGCCACCTGGGACACGCCGGGCGCCGGCGTCTCGTCGCCGATGATGGTCCGCAGGTCGCCGACGAGCGCCCGCACGATCGCGCGCTCGTTCCTCGTCATCCGGAGGAGGATCGCGCCGTCGGGGAGCCGCACGACGCTCCGACGCATCTCGCGCACCGCTACTCCTCCTGCATCGTCGCCCACAGGCCGTGGGCGTGGAGGCGCGTCACGTCGTGCTCGCACCGCTCCTGGGTTCCGCCGGAGACGACGGCGCGGCCCTCGAAATGGACCTTGAGCATCAGCTCCTGCGCGTGCGCCTCGCTGTACCCGAACAGCTTCCGGAACACGAACGTGACATACGTCATCAGGTTGATCGGATCGTTCCAGACGATCACGATCCAGCGAGGTGCGAGGACGGCGCGCTCGAGCTCGACGTCCTCCAGGACGGTCGAGGGATCCGCGGCGATGTAGCGGCCGGTCATCGCGCGGATCGTGCCACAGCGAGCCGCGTCGCACGGTCGTTACCCTCCGCGCACCGCCGGATACCGCCTGGCACAGTGGATCGCGCTACGGTCCGGGGGGAAGGAGGCCACCATGACGACCGAAGCCGACAACACGGCGCTCGTCCGCCGGTTCATCGACGAGGTCTTCGTCGCGCGGCGGGAGGACGCCGTCGAGCAGCTGCTGCACGAGGACTTCGTCGGCCACACGTGGGGCCCCGAGCCCGTCGGCCGGGAGTTCCTGCATGGCGCGATCGAGCGCGTGAACGCGGGCCTCTCGGACGTGTCGATGACGATCGAGGACACCGTCGCCGCGGGCGACCGGGTCGCGGTCCGGCTCACGAGCCGCGCGCGGCAGACCGGGGAGTTGATGGGGATGCCCGCGACCGGACGCCGGTACGGGATCGGCGAGATGCACCTGTTCCGGATCGCGGACGGGCGGATCGCCGAGCACTGGCACGTCGCCGATCTCGCCGCGATGTACCGCCAGCTGGGTGTGACGCCGCCCGCCCCGCCGTCGGGCCCTGCCGCCGGTTCCGGTTCCGGCGCGTGACACGATGACGCCGGGCCGCGACCCCTCGTGGCGACCCGGCGTCGATCGGCGATCCGCTAGGAGGCGCCGCCGTACCGGTACGTGGACCGGTCAAGCTCGTAGTTGTCCGGGCCGAACGTCCCCACGGCCATCTGGGCGATGAACCCGAGAACCGCGATCCCGAGCCAGATCACGAGCCACAGGAAGCTGTCTGCGATCACGTTCCCGATCTGGAACCAGGTGATGTTGTCGGTCGGGATCTGGCCGGTGAGGATGAACCAGCCGGCAACGATCATGGCCGCGCCCCCGATCGCCGTGAGCGCGATGACCAGGTACTTCGGCACGTTGAGCATCAGCGCCGCGATCGCGAACACCGCGCCGAGGGCGATGCCCAGGATGAACGCGATCAGGCCGTCGTCGCTGCCGATCAGGCCCCACAGGCTCGAGCCGATGATGAAGCCGACCGTGCCGGCGAGCACCGCGATCGCGGCGTAGTAGTAGAGGTACGCGAAGACCGCGAACACGAGCGCAAGGATGATGCCGATCGCCCAGCTCGTGAGCGTGGCGAACGTGTCGTCGCCGATGAGCGCACGAGTGGCCTCGGTGCCGATGCTGAACCCCGTGAGCAGGCCCCAGAAGGGCAGCAGCACCAGGAAGAACCGCCAGCCCCCGAACGCGAACAACGCGCCGAGGACCACTGCCAGGATCGCGATGACGAGCTGCATCCAGACTCCCTCCGTCGACCGGCGGCTTGGGCTCCGGTCCCTGCGCGGATCATACGAACGGGCACAAGCGAGGTTCATCGCCCGGCGGGGGTGAATCGTCCAGGCATCGGCCGCACAATGCCCGCATGCAGCTGCGGGACGGATCGACCGGGACCGGAGACGGAGCACCGCCCGCGATTCCGAGCGTACGCATCGGCGGCGCGCCCACCCCGCTTCTCGCGATCGTGCTCGTGATGGTCGCGGCGCTCCTGCTTCGCGAGATGGCGTCGCTCATCGTGCCCGTCCTGTTCGGCCTGTTCCTGGCGCTGGTCGCGTGGCCGCTCGTCGGCAGGCTCGAGGCCCGCGGCGCCCGGCACCCGGTAGCGCTCACGGCCACGCTCCTCGTCGTGCTCGCGATCGTCGGCGTCGTGGCGACGGTCGTCGCGCTCTCGATTGCCGAGCTCGTCCTCCAGGTGCCTCGCTACGAGCGCCAGTTCAGCGCCCTGGTCGAGGGCACCGAATCGCTCCTCGCCGGGTTCGGCGTGACGCTCGATCCCGACGCCATCGCGTCGGTGCTGTCGGTGAGCCAGGTGCTGGCGGTCCTGCGCCCGGTGGCGTCGGCCGCGTCGGCGACCGGGCTCGGCCTGTTCGTCCTGACGTTCACGATGATCTACGCGCTCGCGGGCGCAAGCTCGCTCGAGGCGCGGGCGGAGGCGACCTTCGGCGCCGACCATCGCCTGCTGTCCGGGATCGAGCAGTTCGGGGAGGACCTCCGGAAGTACCTGCTCGTCCGAGCACAGCTCGGCGTGTTCGCGGCGGTCCTGTCGGCGATCCTGCTATGGGTCGTGGGCGTGCCGTTCCCGCTCCTGTGGGCGTTCCTCGTGTTCGCGGCCTCGTTCATCCCGAACATCGGGACGTTCATCGCCGTCGTTCCGCCGACGATCCTCGCGCTGCTCGGGCTCGGGGTCTTGCCCGCGGTGGCCGTCGTCGTCGGGTACATCCTCATCAACTTCGCACAGGATCACTTCCTGCAGCCCGTGGTCATGGGCTCCGAGCTCAACCTCAGCCCGCTCGTCGTATTCCTGTCCGTGCTCGCTTGGGCGTGGATCCTCGGCGCCGCGGGCGCGCTGCTCGCCGTGCCGCTGACGGTGGGCCTCGTTGCGCTGCTGGAGGCGTCTCCGTCGACCGCACGGATCGCGGCCCTCCTCCGGAACCGACTCCATGAGCGGCCGGGCCTGCCCGACCTCGTCCGGGACGCGGACGACGAGAACGCGGTGAGCGTTCCGCCGCGTGCCGAGGGTGACGCCGGGTAGCCGGTGCTACTCGAGCGCGGCCTCGACGTCATACCCCGCCGCGAGCGCGATCCTCGGCGCAGCCGCGATGACCCGCGCGGAGCCCACCGTGCCGGCGACCGCGTAGACGGCGGCGAGCAGGTCCTCGAGCCGCGCGCCGGTCTGCTGGGCGGCGCCGACGGCCGAACGGAAGGACGAGGGCGGCGCATCGAGCGCGATCAGGGCTGCGACCTGGAGCAGGGCCTCGGTCCGCGCGTCCAGGTGGGGCGCGTAGCGATCCGGGTCCCGCCGGTCGACGATCTCGGCGAGGAGGAGCGGATCTCCGATCGTCAAGCGACGGAACGCTTCATCGGCGCGCGGCATGGCTCACCTGGGTCCCCTCGTCGCGGCGGTCGTGTGCCCGGCGGTTCGCGCATTGCACGGCCCACGCCTCGGGCACGCATCACCCGGTGCGGGTGAATCACCTTGACCGGGTGATGTACCACCGAGCGGCCCGCGCTTGGATGAACACCGACATCGACAGGAGGAACGCTGTGACACTTGGGCCGCTCGAGTACACCGTCATCGGGTTCACGGGCAACGAGTTCGACGGCAGCATCGCGCGCGAGATCGGGCGGGTCGTCGAAAACGGCACGATCCGGATCGTCGACGCGGTCGCCATCATCAAGGACGGGGGAGGCGACGTCGCGATCGTCGAGATCGACGCGAAGCAGGATCCGCGGTTCGCATCGATCGCGCCGCTCCTCGAGGGCCGACACGGGCTGTTCACGCCCGAGGACCTGGGGGTCATCGCCGAGTCGCTGCCCGGAGACACGTCGGCGCTCGTCCTGCTGTTCGAGCACCGGTGGGCCGTCCACGTGAAGGAGGCGGTTCAGGCGGCCGGAGGCAGGCTGCTGGCCCGCGCGGTCATCCCGCCCGAGGTGCTCGAGGACGCCGCCGAGGAGCTCGAGGCATACACCGCGAAGCAGGAGGCGAGTGTCGCCTGACGCTCCCCCGCCCATCGATCATCCTCGCGATGACAAGGAGATCCATCGATGATGCGCCGCCGCGGCCGACCGCTGATGCGTGCCGCCGCCACCACCGCAGTCGTCGCCGGCACGGCAGGCGCCGTCCGGCATCACCAGGAACAGAAGTACGCCAACCAGGCTGCGCAGCAGCAGGCCGAGTACGACACGGCGTACCAGCAGGGCGCTGCCCAGGCGCCCGTCGAAGCGCCGGCCGCTGCCGGCATCGACATGGCGCAGCTCAAGCAGCTCGGCGACCTGCACACGGCCGGCGTCCTGACGGACGAGGAGTTCGCCGCCGCGAAGTCGAAGCTGCTGGGCTGACGGTCGCGCCCACCGTCGCGTCAAGCGGCGGGCGACCACGGACTTTGGAGGAGGAACGAGCACAATGAGAAATCCCCCCATCCTGATCTCGGTCCTCGGCTTCTTCGGAGCCATGGCCGGCTTCGCGTGGCTGTTCTTCGGCTTCAGGCTCCTGGGCTTCGACTGGTTCGGGGCGCTCGGCGACATTCCCGCGCTGGAGAACACGGGCCTGTGGGGCTGGCTCGCGATCGCCGGTGGCATCGCGTGGCTGCTGGCGTCGTTCGGCCTGTGGTCGCTCCAGCCGTGGGCCTGGACCTTCGCGATGGTCGTCGCGGGCTTCGCGCTGTTCGAGGCGCTCCTGTGGATGTTCCAGTACCCGGGCTCCGGCCTCGGCCTGGGCATGTCGATCGTCCCCGGCCTGATCGTCCTCTACCTCCTCTCGGGCGAGGTGAAGGCCGCATTCGGGGTCGGAGCCACATCAGCGGAGACGACAGCACCTGTCGCGCCGGCGCCCGCGTCCGGCATCAGCTGACCAGAGCTAACCAGCGGGGCGTGCTCGCCCCACCATTCGACGATCGAGGCGCACCCCGCACGGGGTGCGCCTCATTTCGTGTGTCCGGGTCACTCCATCGACTGACACGTCAGACGCCGTTGACGCCCGTGCCGTTGCCGTTCGTCGGGGCGCTCGTCGCGACGGCGAGACCGCCGGCGTAGAACTCCAGGGCCGTCTTCGTCTTCGTCTGCTGCTCGCCGTCGAGCCGGAGGCCCTGCTCGATCAGGTAGGTTCGTGCCTCCGCCGCGACCGTGAACGCATCGGCCGGCGGGCACTTCGTCGACAGCTCGAGGATCCGCGTGCCGTCAGGGTAGAACCACACCTCCGCGACGAGTGACTGCGTCGTGCGCCGCTTGATGCCCAGCTTGACGTCGAAGCGTGCCTTGAGCAGGAAGGTGGGACCGAGGGGGACCAGATCGTCGAGCGCGAGCCCGTTGGGCGCATGATCGCGGTAGAACTCGCGCTGGGTCTTCGAGAACAGCTGCTTCAGCGGGAGCGCGCCCGCGGCTGCGTCGCGAACCTTCTGGCCCGTGGACCGGCCCTTGAACGAGGCGGAGCACACGAATCCGCCGGGGAGGACATCCACCTCCACGTTGAAGTCGGCCTGACGCCGGAGCGAGGCGGGCAGGTCGTCCGGGGCGACCGGCCGCAGCTTGATCACGGTATCGCCGCGGCCGCCCTGGGTGCGCCGTGCGCGAACGACGATGCCGGCCCGGTTGAGCGCGAGGTCCGGCGTGTCGAAGAAGTACACCTGGCGCGGCGTGGCCTCCACGGGGTCCATCGGGAGGCCCTGGATCGCGGCCCGGTGCTGGTCGACCGGCACCGTGACCTTGAGCTCGATGCTGTCCGCGCCGCGGATCAGCTTGAGAACCTCGCGCACCTGGTCATCCGAGAGTCGATTCCCGTCCGACTTCGGGGGTTGTGCCGCGTCCGTGCCGGCCGGCGACGTCTTTGCTCGCGTGACGGTCATGTCGATACCTCTGTTGGCGTCGGCTGTGCGCCGAACCGGGTTGCCAGAACGCCGTGCCGCAGGCCGCGGTCGCTGACGGTCAGTCGGTCGACGCCAAGGGCGTCCATCACCGACGCGACGATGCACGCTCCTGCGAGGATCACCTCGGCGCGCTTCGGCTGGAGCCCCGGGATCGAGCGCCGCTCGTCGGCGGAGCGCGCCCGATAGAGCTCGAGCTGGCGGGCGACCTCGGCCCGTTCGAGCACGCTGCCCTGGATCACTTCGGGGTCGTACCGTGTCATCCCGTGACTGACCGCGGCGATGTTGGTCACGGCCCCGCCCATCCCGACGAGGCGGTCGACGGGCGCCCGGCGGTCGAGACGGGCGAGGTCGGCGTGGATCGCGGCGAGGGGTTCGGCGAGCGCGTCCTCGTCAACACGGTCGTCCAGCCCGAACCGCTCCGTGTACCCGACCGCGCCGACGTCCACGCTGAACCGCTCGGTGACCTCGTCGCCACGGCCGAAGGTGAGCTGGGTGCTGCCGCCGCCGGTGTCGAAGACGGCAATCGAGGCATCCGGCATCCCGAGCGCGGCCAGCACGGCGAGGTAGGCGAGCCGTGCCTCCTCCTCGCCCGGGATCACCTCGATCCGGACGCCCGTCTCGCGGGCGACCGCGTCGACGACCGCCTCGCGGTTCGCCGCGATCCGCAGCCCGGCGGTCCCGACGGCGGCAATCGCGACGGCGTGGAGGCCGTCGGCCTCGGCGACCATCCCCGCGATTGCCGACCGCGTGCGGTCGAGGGCGGCGTCGGACACCACGCCCGTCCGCTCCAGGTCCTCGCCGAGTCGCGTCAGCTCGGCCCGGTCGACGACCATGACGAGCGCCCCGGTGCGGTCACGTTGTGCGACGTGGAACTTGATCGAGTTCGTCCCGGCGTCGATGACCGCGTACCGGGCGGGTACGTCGTCGAGCAGCGCCGTGAGGCCGGGGGGATACGCGGTATTGCGGTAGTCGCCGAGCCCCAGCGTGCGAACCGCGATCGCGACGGCATCCGGGTCCTCGGCCTCCACCGCGATCGTGCGCGTGGCGCGTCCATCGGCGACGACGTCGGTCAGCTCCGACGTGCAGCCGCCGACCTCGAAGCGCACGCGGTGCTTGTGAACGTCCACGAGGCGGACGCGGGTGCCTGGCCCGGTCAGCTCGGCCTCGAGCTCTTCTGCCGAGTAGGTGTCACGGACGAGCGACGGCACGGGAAGGTCGAGCGCCTCCCACACCACCTCGAGGGTCGACGCCGGGACCGGAAACGGGGCCTTGAGCACCGGCCGCCACTGCTGGAGGCCGTTGGCGTCGAGCGCGAGCATCGACTTCACGTCCATCAGCCCGGCGCGGATCTTCACCGTGGATCCGCCTGCGGACAGCAGGTATCGCTCGTCGCTGTCGGCCTCTCCCGTGGGCGTATGTCCGATGAATGCGGGGGCCCCGGCCTCGGCGCCGGCCCCGAACGTCCGCCATTCCCAGCGCGCGCCAGTCACCCTCCAGCCTCTGCCCGTCCCACGCAGCGATCGTCCCCGTCGGATCGCAGCCGGACGTCGTCCCGTTCGGGTGAAACATCCAAACTCCGTGCAAGGCCGATAAGACGCACGGGGAATGTTCACAACAGCGTGTATCGTGCTGTGCGATCCGACGATCGCTGCCAGAGGGCGTCGTGCGTACCCATTCGCCGTCAGGACCCCGTCGCTGCTCCCGCGCTCATCACGGCCCTCGGGCTCGCCGCCGCATGCTGCGGCGAGGTCGGGGCGAGGTGTCGTGACGGTCGGCGAGCGCGAGCGTCTGGACGATCATCCGATCGTCGAGGCGAGGATTCGCCCGGTGGTCGCCCCCGAATCAGCGGTGGGCCGCACCAGGATCACGGCTCGGCTCATCGATCCGGGCCAGCCGGCTGTCGCCACGCTCGTCGCGCCCGCCGGCTACGGCAAGACGACCGTGCTGGGGCAATGGGTTGCCGTTGAAGCGCGGCCGGTGGCGTGGCTGACGGTCGATATCGGCGACAACAATCCATCCGTGTTCGTCGCGTACCTGGCCGCCGCGCTCGGGCGGGTCGGGCCGGTCGATCCCGCCCTCGCGCGCGGGGCCGTCGTCCGCCGGGATCGAGTCCTGTCCTTTGCCGTTCCGCGTCTCCTTGCCGATGTGCATCGCTGGGAGCGCCCGGCCGTGATCGCGTTCGACGACGTCCACCTGCTCACGGATCGCACATCCATTGACGTCCTGAGCGCGTTCCTCGACCACCTGCCGCCGACGTTCCATGTCGTGCTGGCCGGCCGGGCGCTGCCGGGCCTGCCGGTCGCGCGGCTGCGCGCCGAGCAGCGGCTCCTCGAGCTGGGCGTCAACGAGCTGGCGCTCGACCGGCACGAGGCGGCGACGCTCATCACGGCGACAGGGTGCGAGGTCACCGACGAGGACCTCGCGATCCTGCTCGAACGGACGGAGGGTTGGGCCGCCGGCCTGTACCTCGCGACGCTCGCACGCGCACGCGGCGAGCTGCCCGACTCGTGGGTGCGTTCCGTGACGGGAGCCGACCAGCCGATCGCCGATTACCTGCGCTCCGAGCTCGCGCACCGGCTGTCCGACGACGACATGGAGGTCCTGACCCGGTGCGCGGTTCTCGATGACCTCACGCCGGGCGCCGTGGCCGCCGTCGTCGGTCGGTCGGACGGGTGGCCGCGGCTCGAGGCGCTCGCGGCGCAGAACCTGTTCATCCACGCGGTCGGCCGGGATGCGCAGACGTACCGGTTCCACAAGCTCCTCCGCGACTTCCTGCTCACCGAGCTTGCCCGGCGGGAACCGGACGCATCGATTCGGGGCCATCGGGCGGCGTTCGACTGGTATGCATCCGAGGGCAATGTCGACCTGGCGGTCCGGCACGCGTTGGCGGCCGGCGATCGGGAAGCGGCGGGCCAGCTCGTCGCGACGGCAAGCATCGCAGCCACGCGGGACGGGGAGGTCGAGGTCGTCGAACGCTGGCTCGCCTCGTTCACGGCGGAGGACTTTCACGCGCTCCCGTTCCTCACGCTGGTCGGCTTCTGGTCGCACATGCTCACGGGTCGCGGCGAAGAGGCCCTCCACGCGTGGGGGCTCGCGGAGGGTGCGTCGACGGCCGACCTCGACCCGGACGACGCCGCCCTGTTCGAGTCGCGGCGCAGCGTCGTGCGCGCGCTCGTCGCCAGCGACGGGCCACGAGCGATGCTCGCCGACGCCCGGTACGCCGTCGCGCGCGAGCCCGCAACGAGCCGATGGCATCCCGACGCCCTGTTCCTCGAGGGGACCGCGCAGTTCCTGCTCGGTGACCTCGACGACGCGGAGCGCTTGCTCGCCGCCGCGAGTCGCGAGTCCGTCGGCCGCGACACCCCGAACCTGGGTCCGCTCGCGGTCGCAGCCGTGATCCGGATCCGACGAGGCGACTGGATGGAGGGCGTCGCGCTGACGCGCGAGGCGGAGAATCGGATGCGCCTGTTCCGGTCCGAGCACGTCGCGCTCGCACTTCCGGTGTACGCCCTCGTGGCCCGGATCGCGGCGCGCGATGGCGACGTCAAGCGGGCACGGGAGGCGCTCGTGCATGCGCAGCTCGTCCGGCCGCTGGCGAGTCGGGCGTTTCCCGCGTACGCGGTGGCGGGCCTGCTGGAGCTGGCGCGAGCGTATCTCGCCCTGTCCGATCCGGCCGGGGCGCAGATCGTGCTCCGCGAGGCCGAGCAGCTCGTCCGGTGGACGCCGTCGCTGGGCATCCTCACAGACGACCTGATCCAGATCCGGCGCTACCTCAGCGGGGCGGCGACGGCGCTCGTCGGATCCTCGGCGCTGACGACGGCCGAGCTACGGATCCTGCCCTTCCTGCCCACGTACCTGTCGTTCCCGGAGATCGCCGACCGGCTCAGCATCTCGCGCAACACGGTGAAGACCCACGCGATGTCGATCTACGGAAAGCTGTGGGCATCGTCGCGCGGCGAGGCGGTCGAACGGGCCGTCGAGCTCGGGCTCCTCGAGCCCTATCCAGTGCTCTCGCTCGCGGCGCCGGCCGCGCGCGCAGCGAGTCCCGGTCGCCGCGATTCCGACGACTGACCGCGGGCGGACGGCCCGGACGCATCACGTCGCCACCCGGGTCCGTCGTCGGCGCCCGAAGCCGAACGGCAGCTAGGCGGCCGCCGCGACGGGCTCGACGGGCACCTCGGCGAGCCGCGGCTTGTCGCTCGTCTGGATCCGCAGGAGCTTCTTCAGCTCCGCGACGACGATCACACCGAGCGAGACCACGAGCGCGACCAGCCACTGGTCGGTCGTGAGGTTCACGGTGTCGAGGATGCGGTTGAGCAGCCCGATCTCGGAGGTCGCCACCGTGGCGACCAGCGCCAGGCCAGCCGCCTTGAGCAGCGTCGGGTTCGCAAGCGTCGTGGCCGAGAACATCGACGCCTCCTCGTCCGCCGTCTCGATCGCGAACCAGATGTTCGTGAACGCGAAGGTGGTCAGGCCCATGGTGCGGGCGACGGCCTCGCCGAACAGCGGTGTCGCCCACGCGATCACGCCGAGCGTCAGCACGGAGATGACCACGCCGACGAACACCAGGTAGGCGAGGAGCCGGGACGGGAGGATCGGCCGGAGCGGCGAGCGCGGGGCGTCCTTCATCAGCCCCTCGCGCGCCTTGCCATACCCGAGGCCCACGGCGAGGAACACCTGCACGGTGAAGTTGACCCACAGCGTCTGGAGCGGCAGGAACGGCATGCCCTGGGCGATGAACAGCAGGCTCGCGCCGAGGAACGTCCCGATGAACCCGAACAGGCCGGCCATCTGAAACCGGATGTAGCGGACGAGGTTGTCGTACAGCGCTCGCCCCAGCTCGACGGCGTGGACGATCGTGGCGAAGTTGTCGTCCGTCAGGATCATCACGGCCGCCTCCTTCGAGACCTCCGTGCCGGTGATCCCCATCGCCACGCCGATGTCCGCCTTCTTGAGCGCCGGCGCGTCGTTCACGCCGTCGCCGGTCATCGCGACGATGTGGCCCTTGCGCTTGAGCATGTCGACGAGCCGCACCTTGTCCTCGGGCGTGACGCGCGCGATGACTCCGATGCCGTCGATCTCTCCGAGCAGCTCGTCGTCGCTCATCGCTGCGAACTCGGCGCCGGTGATCGCCCGGCCCTCGATGCCGAGCTGCTGCGCGATCGCGGACGCCGTGACCGCGTGGTCGCCCGTGATCATGCGCACCTGGATCCCCGCCGCGTGGGCCTCGGCGATCGCGTCCCTCGCCTGCGTCCGCGGCGGGTCGACGATGCCGACGAGCGCAAGGACGGTGAGGCCGTCGACGAGCGGCAGCAGGTCCGCGTTCGGGTCGAACGTCGCCGGGTCGAAGTCCTTGCGCGCGGTGGCGAGCACGCGCAGGCCTTGCTCGCCCATGCGCCGGTTCTCGTCCAGGTAGCGCCCGCGGAAGGCCTCGTCCACGTCGAGCACCCGCAGCTCGTGTGGGTCGAGGCGGAGCATGCTGCGGGCCAGCAGCTGGTCGGGCGCGCCCTTCACGAAGGC
>Ga0126313_10000879_pt1 | contig 15111 bp, 13 predicted proteins | sample Plot105A_FD_89954 | JGI IMG/M metagenome (GOLD analysis project Ga0126313, IMG submission 89954) | Serpentine soil microbial communities from UC McLaughlin Reserve, CA, USA - Plot105A | ecosystem: Environmental > Terrestrial > Soil > Grasslands | place: USA: UC McLaughlin Reserve, Lake County...
CGACGCCCTCCGGCTCCCGCAGCGGCACGATCGGCGCGTTCAGGACGACGGAGTCCCGGACGATGATCGCGTCTGGACGGACACCGCCCGCGACGGTGGGCTTTCCGCCTTCGCCTGTGCTCCCGGAGACGGGCGAGGACCGACCCGCCTCAGAAGAGCGCCTCCTGGCGACCGGCGCGCACCGGCCGCATGTCCGGGCGCGCCGCGCCGGTCCCCGGCGCCGGCCGGTCTCCGGGCATCCCGGGCGCCTCGCGGCGCACGCCCCGCGAGTCGGCGGGCGAGCGCCGCGGCGGCTCTCGTCCCGCCCGCGGCCGGGTCGTGCGCAGCAGTCTCCGCAGCCGGTCCTGCTCCTCGCGCGGCGCGTACGCGCCCCGCCGGTAAAGCTCCTCGTAGCGCTTCACGAGGTCGGGCCGGTAGGAGCGCAGCCACTCCATGAAGATATGCCGAACTTCCCCGCGCAGGTGCAGCGCGATCCCGCTGACCCCGACAGCGCCGGCCTCGGCCGCCGCCTCGAGAATCCGCTCGACCTGCCGCGGGTGGTCGTTGATGCCCGGCATGAGCGGGGCGACCAGGATGCCGGTCGGGATGCCGGCCCGGTTCAGCTCCGCCACCGCCTCCATCCGCGCGCGCGGGTTCGGCGTGTGCGGCTCGCTCGCTCGCCACGGCTTCTCGTCCATCGTCGGGATCGACAGGTTCGCCGCGACGTCGGTGACATGCGCGATCTCGAGCATCAGGTCGAGATCGCGCAGCAGGAGCGGCGACTTCGTCAACACCGAGCACGGATTCGCGTGGTCCCGCAGCGCCTCCCAGATCCCGCGCATGAGCTTGTAGCGGCCCTCGACCCACTGGTACGGGTCGGTGTTCGTACCCATCGCGACGTGCTCGCGCTTCCACGACGGCCGCGCGAGCTCGGCCCGCAGCACCTCCGGGGCGTTGACCTTGACCACGATCTCGCGCTCGAAGTCCCGGCCCGCGTTCATGTCGAGGTACGTGTGCGTCGGGCGGGCGAAGCAGTTGTGGCTCACGACGCCGTTCGAGATGAAGTCGCCCGTCCCGGTCGTGATGTCGTACAGGCGCATGGACGTCCCGAGGCGCTCGACGCCGACCACCTCCGTCGCAGCTGCGACCTTCAGCGCATCGCCGACGATCCGGCGTTTGCGGGTGATCGCCGGATCGGTGAGGTGGAAGAAGCGCATGCGCTCGGCAAGACCGCCGCGCACGCGGACCGTCTGGAGACCGTTCGCCGGCCGCCGGTGCTCCACCACCGCGTCGAAGCCCAACCGCGCGAGGCTTGACGTCGTCCACCCGACGATGACGGGATCCGAGTTCGAGATCCGCAGGACTCCGCGGCTGCACGCGCCGTCCGCGTCGAAGATGCCGGCCAGGAACCCCTTGCGCCAGTCGTCGCGGGGCGACAGCGGCCACCTGATCAGCTCGCGCACCGCGTCGACCGTGCCTCGAGCCGAGGCGCGAATGGCTCCCATCCCCCGCCGCCGTTCGCCGGCGACGGCGAACGCGAACGGCACGACCGCGACGCCCGCCGCGGCCAGGTATTCCCGGGCCCGGTCGAGCGCTTCCTCGTCGGCGAGCGCGAGGCGGAGGTGGACGTCGCCGTTCGCGCGGCCGCGGCCCTCGTACGTGGACGAGCCGAGATGACCGTCGCCGCGGATGAGGCCGCACAGGTAGCCGCGCCGGTAGTCGTCCGTCGTTGCCGGATCAGCCGCGAACCCGCCGACGCCAATCAACCGGATGCCGGGCGTCAGGTGCGGGCGCCGCCCGGCGCCCTGCTCGGCCCCGGTCACGTACTTCCAGCCGCGCGAGGTCAGGAAGCGGTGATCGCCGCTGGCGACCAGCTCGGTCCCGTCGGACAGGGTGATCCGATGGGCCGGCTTGACCGTCGACCAGTGCGCGCGAACCTCGGTCAGCGCGAACCGCCGGTGGCTCCCGTCCTGCACCGTGCCGTAGATGCGGTCGCCAGCCGCCAGGTCCGCGAGCGGCCGGGAGCGCCCGTCGGCCATGAGGATCGGGGTCTCCCCGTCCATGCAGTACACGCACGCATGAGCGCAGCCTCGGTACGGGTTGATCGTCCACCGGAAGGGCATGCGCGAGCGCTCCGGCACCTTGTTGAGCGCCGACTTCGCGCGCACCTCGTAGAAGCGGGTGTCGAGGGCCTCGGGCGCGTCGAAGTGACGCACGACCGCCGGCTCCCGGTAGCCCGGCAGGCTCGCATGCTCCTCGCCATCGATCCTGAGGTTGTCCCAACGCACGAACGTATGTTCGCACACCGGGCGGACGGACGCGCCGCCGGCGCGGAGCGCTACGCCGCCGCCGCGCGCGAGAGCAGCGACTCCTCGCCGGCGAGGGTCTGGCTCGTCGCCGAGCGGATCTCGACCGGCACGATCTCGCCCGGCGCGGCCAGGCCGGAGAAGTTGACCGCCTTGTTGTGGCGCGAGCGCCCGCGCAGGCGCGACGGGTCCGTGCGCGACGGGCCCTCGACCAGCACGTCAAGCGTGCGCCCCACGAACCGCTGCGCGCGCTCGTGCGCACGGCGCTGCACGACCTCGACCAGCCGCTGCATCCGCTCGACCTTCACCTCGTGCGGGACGAAGGCGTCGGTCATCTCCGCCGCCTCGGTTCCGCGCCGCGGCGAGTACACGAACGTGAACGCGCTGTCGTAGCCGATCTCCTCGCAGACCTCGAGCGTCAGCGCGAAGTCCTCCTCGGTCTCCCCCGGGAAACCGACGATGATGTCGGTGGTCAGTGCGCAGTCGGGCACGTGCTCGCGGATGAGGGCGACCCGGTCGAGGTAGCGCTCGCGGTCGTACGTGCGTCGCATCGCCTTGAGCACCCGCGAGGAGCCCGATTGCAGCGGCAGGTGGATGTGCTCGCACAGCGCCCGCAGCTCGGCGTGCGCGCGGATGACGTCCTCGCGCATGTCCTTCGGGTGCGGGCTCGTGTAGCGGATGCGGTCGATGCCGTCGATGGCGTCGACCGCGCGTAGCAGCTCGCTGAACGATCGGCGCTCCGGCCGCAGGTCGCGCCCGTAGGAGTTCACGTTCTGGCCGAGCAGCGTCACCTCGCGCACGCCGTCCGCCGCGAGCGCGGCGACCTCCGCGACGAGCTCCTGGAGCGGCCGGGACACCTCGCGCCCGCGCGTGGACGGCACAATGCAGTACGAGCAGCGCAGGTTGCAGCCCACCGAGATCTGCACCCACGCCTGGAACTCGCGGGCGCGCTTGCCCGGCAGGTGGCCGGTGAAGCCCTCGAACTCGAAGAACCCCTGCGCGGTGAGCGAGTCGCTCGTCAGGAACTCGGCCAGCTTGTGGACCTGCCCCGGCCCGAACGCGACGTCGACGAACGGGAAGCGCGCGAAGACCTCCTCCTTGACCGACTGCGCCCAGCAGCCGCCCACGCCGACGACGACGTCGGGGCGCTCGCGCTTGACGCGCTTGGCCTCGCCGAGGTGCGCGACGAACCGCTCGTCGGCCTTCTCGCGGATCGAGCAGGTGTTGAACAGGATGAGGTCCGCGTCCGCGCGCGTCGGCGACTCGACGTAGCCGAGCGACTCGAGCATGCCCTTCATGCGCTCGGAGTCGTGCTCGTTCATCTGGCAGCCGAACGTCGTGACGTGGTAGCGCTTCATCCGGCCTGAAGGGTAGCCGGGGCCCGGATCTCGGCGAGCGCCTCGAGCAGCGCCGCGGCGAACTCCTCGGCGTGCGTGACGACGGCCAGGTGTGTGCCCGGCACCTCGCGCGCGGGCACGCCGAGCAGCGCGGCCAGCTCGCGCTGCTTGCGCGGCGGCACGAGCTCGTCCTCGACGGTGACGAGGACCGCGCGCGGCACGCGCAGGCCGCCGACCCAGGGGCGCCCGTCGTAGCGGCCGAGCTCGCGGCCGGCCTCCGAGATGTCGCGCGCGCTCCCACGGGACAGCTCGGCCGCGGCCCACGTCGTGCCGGCCTCGTCGGGGAGCCCCAGCGCACGCAGGCCGGCCCGCCAGGCGGCGTTCGGGAATAGGCCGAGCTCGAGGCGCAGCAGGCTCATCAGCCGCCAGCCGCGCCGCATCCACGGCTCGTGCCAGTCCGGCGCGGTCGCGCACAGGACGAGCCCGGCGACGAGATCCTGGTGGTCGCGGGCGAGCAGGCAGCCGATGGGTCCGCCCATCGAGTAGCCGACCACGAGGGCGGGCGCGACTCCCTCGTGGCGCAGCATCGCGGCGGCGTCGGCGGCGCAGTGGGTCAGCCGGAAGGGCTGCGGGGTGCGCAGGCCACGGCCATGGCCGCGGTGGTCGAGCGCGAGGACGCGATAGCCGGCGCCTCGGAGGGCGTCGTAGACCGTGATCCAGTTGAGGTCGGCCGACACCATCCAGCCGTGCAGGAGCAGAAGCGCCGGGCCGTCGCCGCCCGAGTCGCGCAGGAAGTACTCGCCGCGGCCGGGGACGTGGACGATGCGCCCGGGTGGCGGCTCAAGCGGCGGCTCGGGCGCCCACTTCGGCCCGCGGCGGCGGCGCAGGAGCGCGGGCAGCGAGCGCGGCCGCCCGCGCGCGACCGGGCGCTCGCGCGCGCTCACTTCGCGTAGTCGACGGCGCGCGACTCGCGGATCACCGTCACCTTGATCTGCCCGGGATACTCGAGCTCCTTCTCGATCTCGCGCGCGATGTCGCGCGACAGCGCGATGGCGCCGTCGTCGTCGATGCTGTCGGGCGCGACGATCACGCGGATCTCGCGGCCGGCCTGCATCGCGTAGACCTTGTCGACGCCGGTGTGGCGGGTGGCGATGTGCTCGAGCTCGCGGAGGCGCTTGACGTACTGCTCAAGCGACTCGCCGCGGGCGCCGGGGCGCGCGCCGCTGAGCGCGTCGGCGGCCTGGACGATGACCGCCTCGACGGTCTGCGGCTCGACCTCGTTGTGGTGGGCCTCCATCGCGTGCGCGACCGCCTCCGGCTCGCCGTGGCGGCGCACGAGGTCGCCGCCGACGAGCGCGTGCGGGCCCTCGATCTCGTGCGAGACGGCCTTGCCGATGTCGTGCAGCAGCGCCGCGCGGCGGGCGGTCTTCGCGCTCGCGCCCAGCTCGTGGGCCATGATCGCCGCGAGCTGCGCGCACTCGACCGAGTGCGCGAGCACGTTCTGGCCGTAGGAGGTGCGGAAGCGCAGGCGCCCGAGGATCTTCACGAGCTCGGAGTCGAGGCCGTGCACGTCGGCCTCGAACACCGCCGCTTCGCCCAGCTCGACGATGTGGCTCTCGAGCTCGGACTTCGACTGGTAGTACGTCTCCTCGATCCGGGCGGGGTGGATCCGCCCGTCCTGAAGCAGCTTCTCGAGGGTCATGCGCGCGATCTCGCGGCGCACGCCGTCGAAGGCCGAGAGCACGACCGCGTTGGGCGTGTCGTCGATGATGAAGTCGACGCCGGTGAGGTTCTCCAGGGCGCGGATGTTGCGGCCCTCGCGGCCGATGATCCGGCCCTTCATGTCGTCGGAGGGCAGCTGCACCACCGACACGGTCGTCTCCGCCGCGTGGCTGGCGGCCAGTCGCTGCATCGCCACCGAGAGGATCGAGCGGACGCGGCGCTCGGCGTCGCGCTTGGTCTCCTCCTCGACCTGGCGGATGATGCGCGCCGAGTCGTGGCGGGCCTGGTCCTCGACGTCCTTGAGCAGCGCCTGCTTGGCCTGGCCGGCGCTCAGGCCGGCGACCCGCTCGAGCGCCCGGGTGTGCTCCTCGCGCAGGCGGGCGAGCTCCTCGCGCTCGACGTCGAGCTCCGCGGAGCGGGCCTCGAGCTCGCGCTCGCGGCGCTCGATGTCGGTCGAGCGCCGGTCCAGCGAGCGCTCCAGCGATTGCGACCGCTCGGCGCTGCGGACGAGCTGCTCCTCGCGCTCGCGCAGCTGCTCGCCGTCGCCAGCGGCGGCCCGGTCGGGAACGCCGTCGGCCGTCGCGACCGTGTGCCGCCCGAACACGATCGCGGCCGCGACGATCCCCCCTGCCAGGACGACCGCCGCGATGACGAGTTCCATTGCCGTGTCCTCTCCCGGCCCGCCCCGGGATGGCGGCAGGCCCAGTGTTCTCCGGGTTCATGGAGCGAGGGACCAGCCGCGAAGGGCGGGTGGACGGCGTGGCAATGCGGCTTGGGGCCGCGCTTCAGTGGCGCTGCGGAGGGGCTGTCGTGCGGTTGGACGGACACTGCGGTCCGGTTGGGGCTTTCATCGTGAAGCGTCGGGGCTGAAGCTGCCGGGAGTCGGAAACTGCCTTATTTGCTGGACTTTCCGCCCTCACGGGCCGGTCATTCGCTTGCGCGGATCGTAGTACTGCGGCCCGGACCGCGCAATCCGCCCTGACCTCAGGCCTCTCGCTCGAACGCCCGCACGGCGTCGTACGCCAGCTCGAGCTCGTAGCCGCGCCGGGCCAGCAGCCCGAGCGCGCGCTCGCGGTCGCGATCGGTCTGCGGCGCGGTCCGGAGGCGCCGGCGCAGCAGGGCCACGGCGGCGCCCAGCTCGTCGTGCTCGTCGTCGCCCGCCGCCGTCGCGGCCGCTAGCGACGGGTCGATCCCGAGCGCCACGAGGCGGCGCTCGATGCGGTCGGCGCCCCACGCGTCGAGGGTACGCCGGTCCTCGACGAAGCGACGCGCGAAGCGCCCGTCGTCGAGATAGCCCTGGCGTACGAGCTCGGCGACCGCGGCGTCGATGCCCGCCGGCTCGATGCGCTTGCGCTCGAGGTGCCGGCGCACCTCGGCCACCGTGCGGTCGCGGTGGCCGAGGTAGGTGAAGCTGACGTCCAGAGCAGTCTGAAGCTGCGCTTGAGGGTCAGACGCGTGGTCGTGGAGGAGGGCGGTCACGCCGCGCGGTCGAGGGTCGGAACGGCACCGTCCGGAACGGGCGTATCGGGCGGCGCGATCGGCTCGACGAGGTCGCGGTCGACGCGGAGCGCCTCGTAGATCTTCGCCTCGATCTCGCGGGCGATCTCGAGGTGCTCGGTCAGGAACGCCTTGGCGTTGTTGCGGCCCTGGCCGAGGCGCTCGTCGCCGTAGGAGAAGAACGAGCCCGACTTCGTCACGACGTTGTTCTCGATGCCGAGGTCGATCAGGCAGCCGGCGCTCGAGATGCCACTGCCGAACTCGATGTCGAACTCGGCCTGGCGGAACGGGGGCGCGACCTTGTTCTTGACCACCTTGACGCGCACCCGGTTGCCGACCGCCTCGGTGCCCTCCTTGAGCGTCTCGATGCGGCGGATGTCGAGGCGCTGCGACGAGTAGAACTTGAGCGCGCGGCCGCCGGGCTGGGTCTCCGGCGAGCCGAACATCACGCCGACCTTCTCGCGGATCTGGTTCGTGAACAGGCACAGCGTGCCGGTCCGGTTCAGGTTGCCGGCGAGCTTGCGCATCGCCTGGGACATCATGCGCGCCTGCAGGCCGACGGTCGTGTCGCCCATCTGGCCCTCGAGCTCGGCCCGCGGCGTGAGCGCCGCCACGGAGTCGACGGCGATCACGTCGACCGCGCCGGAGCGCACGAGCATGTCGGCGATCTCGAGCGCCTGCTCGCCGTAGTCGGGCTGCGAGACGAGCAGCTCGTCGATGTCGACGCCGATCTCCCGCGCGTACAGCGGGTCCATCGCGTGCTCGGCGTCGATGAAGGCGCACACCCCGCCGAGCTTCTGGGCCTCGGCGATGATGTGGTACATCAGCGTCGTCTTGCCGGACGACTCCGGCCCGAAGACCTCCACGATTCGCCCGCGCGGGACACCGCCGATCCCCAGCGCGAGGTCGAGCGACAGCGCTCCGGTCGGGATCGCCTGCACGCGGACCTTGGCGCCCTCGTCGCCCATGCGCATGACGGAGCCCTTGCCGAACTGGCGCTCGATCTGCGTGAGCGCGCCCTGCAGGGCGGCGTCGCGGGCCTTGGCGGCCTTCTCGTCTTCGGTGACGGGCATGGGAGGAGGACCTTTCTTCTCTGGCTGAGGAGGGCATCTTGCGCCCCGGATCGGACGGAACGGACCCTAGGAGCGCGCCCTGCGACGGCGCTACCGCCAGTGTGTGCCGGAACTGCGCAGCGACGGCTACGGCTTCGTGCCGGACCCCGGCCCCAGCAGCTCTGCCACCGGCGCCTCCTCCAGCTCGAGCACCTCGATCCGCGCCTCCGACGCCGCGAGCAGCGACCGGTGCGCCGAGCGGGCCGGATCGGCGCGATACGCCGCGAAGGCCGCCGCCGACGCGAAGCGCACGACGTGCACCTCGACCACGTCTCCACCGGCCTCCACCCGCCGCAGCCGGCGCTCGAGCGCGCCGCCGTGCACGGCGAGCGACGGCAGCACGGCGGCCTCGTACGCGAGGAACGAGGCGACGCCGCCCGCGGGAACCCAGCGCCACGAGAACGACGATCACGCCAGGCGTCATCGCGTACGGATATCAGGTGATCAGATGCGCGAGCGCGGTGAGGAGCGCCGGCCGGTCCACGCGTGGCATCAGGAGACGAGCTGCACGGCCGCGGCGAGGAGCGCCGGCGCCATGCCCGCGATCGCCACCGCGGGCACGGGACGCGCCCAGGCCGCCGCGCCCCGGCGCGCATTGCGGCCCACCGCCCCCGCGATCAGCAGCCCGACCACGGGGGCGGCGAAGAGGATCACCGGGCCCAGGCCCGAGCTGTCGCACAGCCAGTCCGGACCGCGCTCGGCCAGCGGCTCGTCGCCGATCGCGAAGCCGCACCCGTAGATCGCGCCGACGAAGAACGACATCAGTCCGGCCACGAAGAAGTACGTGAGACCGACGCCGACGCCGATGCCGATCGAGGCGATCCATCCGTGCGGACGGCGCTCCGGCGGCTCGGACATGTCGTCGAGATCCAGCGCACTCACCGCCCGCTCCGGGCCCGGCGCACCCGCACGGCGCGCGACAGCGACGTCGCGCGCGAGGACGACGTCCTCACGGCGACCATTCGCGCGGCCGGCCCGAGGCGCAGGCGAACGATGAGCCGACCGCTCCGCGCACCCGGCCGGAGCGTTCGCACGCGCCGTAGCGAGCCCGCCCGCCGGCCCGCGAGCACGACGATCCGCTCGCCCTTGCGCACACGCGCGCGGAAGCTCACCGTCACGGTCCGCCCGCGGCGCACCGCCCGCAGGTCGCGCACCGCCGCCGGTCTCCCGCCGGCGGCCGGCGCGGTGACGAGCGGCGCGCGCCGCCAGGATCGCGCCGCTGGCGGCGTCGATGACCACGAAACCGCCCGGGGCGGCCTCGATCCGCACGCGCTGGCCGGCCGCCAGCGCCACGCGGGGGAACTCCGCCATGCGATTCGGGGCGCCGTCCCGGCCCTGGACCATGACGCGGATGATCGGCCGGGTCGCACCGGTCGCCTCCAGCGGACACGGCCCGGTCGGCGCCTCGTCCTCGCTCACCGCGGGCATGTGGGGCGGCTCGGACGGGTCGGTCCGGAGCGTCAGCTGGGTGTCGTCGGTCAGCTCGGAGCTCGTGAACGCCCGCAGCTGGTCCGGGTCGCAGGCGAGGACCATGACGGCCACGCCGTCGGGCCGCGACCAGTCCGAGCACTCGTCGACCTCGTTGAGCATCGATCCTCCCTGCGCCTCGGCGGCCATCGTCTCCTCGGGCCCGAGCAGGGGCTCCCCGTCCGGGGCCTGCGCCGGCCGCGCGGCCGGCGGTGTGGACGCCGCGCGCCGAAGCACCGATCGGGTGTAGGGCGCCGCCTCGCACGGGTTGCCGCCGTTGTACGCCGACTGCTTGCGCATCGGCATCGCCGGAGCCTGGACCCCGATCGCTGCGAGCGCCGCAGGGGTGCGCGCCCCCACGCGGCCCTGCCAGCACGCCCAGACGTGGGTGCCCAGGCGGTCGAGGGTCGCGCTGCCGAAGAAGTGGCGGCGCTTGGCGGGATCGCACTCGCTGATGTCGTCCCGCAGCACGGAGTCGACCAGCCTGTCGCGCCTGAACTGTCCACAGCGGTTGGAGCTGGCGTGCGAGCCCTGTGCGAGGAACACGCAGGGATGGTTGCGCTTGGCGAGCGGCAGCGTGGGCGCGTGGGCGCAGCCGTCGCCGGCACCGGCTCGGAACATCATGCGGCGATCGCCCCAGTGGTACCTCATGTGCTCGTCGTTGTGGCGGGCCGGGAAGACGTACCGGGGGCGCCCGTCGGGGCTGAACAGCACCGCGGTGTGCTCCCAATCGCCCTCGCGGTACCCGCGGGCCACGATCCCATGGCCGCGGGGGAGGTAGTCGAAGCCGTGGAAGAACCAGTACTGGATGCTGAACGCGCCGTCGACGCGGCGGCCGTTCGTGTGGCCGCGGCCCGGAAGCCAGTAGACCCGCGCGTACCGGTCCGGGTCCGTTCCGAGCGCACGCTCGAACATGCTCCGCTGCGCGCTGATGCTCGTGTCGGACGCGGGGGAGTCGAGCCACTGGTTGCGCCCGCCCGACGCCGGGAAGTCGGCGGAGCCGAGGCGGCCGCACTTGACCTCGCGGCCGCTGACGTTCCGGGCGGCGAACTCCTGGCGGTAGACGAACGTCCTGTCGCCGCCGCGGGTCAGTCCCCAGGTGGCGGGGAACGCATGGGGAAGAAGCGGTCGTCGCGGTCCATCTCCACGATCGGCTTGTAGCGCTCGGCGAGGTCGGCCCAGTCCTGGTACGAGCGCGCGCCGGCGACCGCCGCCCGGGCGCTGGGGGCCGGGGCGGGGCTGGGCGCGGGCCGCCGCGGCACGGAGACGCGCACCGGCGCGACGTCCTCGACCGGCACGACGGAGAAGCCGTCGGCCACCGCCGTCGCGTCGGCCGTGTACGAGCCGTTGTCGCTCCCCGCGCGGGCGCCCAACGTGAGGCGCACGTCGCCGTTCGCCGGGACCATGACCGGGTCGGCCGGCCGCCAGACGAAATGCGCCCCCGACTCGCGCACCGGGGCGGCGGTGGTGGCGCCGCGCACGGACCCCGCGACGTAGGAGAAGCCGTCGGGCAGGTCCACCTCGAGCGCGGTCACCGGCGCCGGCTCGGCGTTCGGGTTGCGCAGCGTCAGCGTGTACGTCACCTCGCCGCCCGCCCCGACCGCGGGCGGATCGGCGGTCAGCCCGGCGACCAGCGGGACGCGCCCGTTCGAGGAGAACGAGGTGTAGTGAATGAGCGTCGTGCTCTGACCCGGCCCGACGGTCACGCGCCAGCTCAGGCCGGCGCCGTTGTCGAGCGCGGTGTCGCAGGTGCACGTGTTCGGGAAGTCGGCCTGCCGGCCGATCAGGTCCCACACGTCGCCGTAGAACGCCTCGACGTAGCGGCTGCCGGCGCCCAGTCGCCCTGATGGTGGACGGAGCAGTTGAGATCGGAGGTGACGCGGACCTGCGTCAACGGCTGGTCGGGCGTGTCGATGGTGGCCGCGCGCGCGGCGGGCACGACGAGGAGCGGCGGGACGGCGAGCGGCGCGAGCAGCGCCAGCCGCACGGCGGTGCGAGTCATGTCGACCCGCATCGAGCCATGTGGCGCCGAGCACGACCTGGCGCCGCGACACTCGGCGGATGTATGAACGGTGGAGGAGCCTAGACCGGCGCGCGCACGAGCGGCTCGTACCGCGCCGGCCCGCCGCCGAGGTACGACCGGTACAGCGTCACGGCCTCGCCCGCGAAGGCCGCCTTCGGCCCCTCCGACAGGTCCCCCATCCGCGGCCGTGCCCCGTGGCGCACCCGCGCGACGGTGACGTGCGGGCGGAAGCGGCGGCGCTCGGGCTCGTACCCGACGGCATCGACGAGGGAAGCGACGACGCGCTCCTGCAAGGCGAACAGCGCTCCCGAACCGTCGAGCACCTCGACCGTGAGCACGTGCGGCCGGCGCGGCGCCAGCCACAGCGGCTCGCCCAGCGAGAGCTCGAGCGGCCGCGGCGCCGCCGCGGCCGCCGCCCGGACCGCCTCGGCCGCCGGCTCGATGTCGTCCAGCGGCCGGTGCCCCAGGAACGCCAGCGTCACGTGCAGCGCGTCGTCGCGGACCGGCCGCAGCGCGAAGTCCCCGTCGGCCGCCGCGTGCCCGAACGCCGCCAGCGCGTCGCGCACCGGCGCCGGCAGCTCGAGCGCCGCGAACAGCCGGGCGCTCATGCGCCCGGCGTATCGCCCTCGCCGCGCAGCAGCCGCCGCACGAGGTGCATCGCCACGGTCGTGGAGCGCTCGCGCACCTCGGCGCGCCCGCCCGGCAGGCGCGTCGAGCGGGTGATCCGCGCCCCGTCCGGCCCGGCTACCGAGAAGCACACGAGCCCGACCGGCTTGCGCTCCGTGCCGCCGCCCGGGCCCGCCACGCCGGTGATCCCGACCCCGACCTCGGCGCCCAGCCGCTCCTGTGCGCCCGACGCCAGCGCCTCCGCGACCTCCTCCGACACCGCGCCGACGCGCTCGATCAGCGCCGGGTCCACACCCGCGAGCTCGGCCTTGGCGTCGTTCGAGTACACGATCAGCCCCCCGGCCACGTAGTCCGACGAGCCGGCCAGGTCGGTGAGCCGCCCGCCGAGCAGCCCGCCGGTGCACGACTCCGCAGTCGCGATCGTCCATCCGCGCGATCGCAGCAGGGTCGCGACCTGCTCGTCGACCGTGCTGCCGTCGTCGGAGAACAGCGTGTCGGCGTGGCGCTCGCGCACGACCCGCTCGAACGCCGCGTACGCGTCAGCCGCGTTCGGCTCGAAGCGCGTCACGACCTCGATCTCGCCGCGCCGCAGGCAGGTCGTGATCTCGAGGCCATCGAGGCCGCCGCCCGCCTCCGCGACCCGGAGGGTCTCAGCGATCTCCGACTCCGGGATCCCGAACAGCCGCAGCGTGCGCTGCTCGTACTCGGTGGCCGCGCCGACCGCGGCCCGGAACGGCTCCGCCGCCACCGCCGCGGGCCACATCTCCTGCAGCTCGCGCGGCGGCCCGGGCAGCACGATCACGGTCGGGCCGGCCCCGTCGCGCGGCGGGACGACGAACCCGGGCGCAGTGCCGACCGGCTCGAGCACGGCGGCACCCGCCGGCACGATCGCCTGCTTGCGGTTCGAGGCCCGGATCGCGGCCGGGTCGAGGTCCGGCCAGCGGCGCATGTAGCGCTCGAGGATCACGCCGATGCGCCCCTCGAGCGCCTCGTCGAGCACCATCTCGCGCCCCTGGAACGCGCCCACGACCTCGGCGGTGAGGTCGTCGGCGGTCGGCCCCAGCCCGCCGCTCGTGAGGATCAGGTCGACGCCGGCCGAGGCGAGGAACCGCAGCGCGTCCTCCATGTCCTCGCGCCGGTCGCCGACGACGAGCGTATAGGCGTGGTCGACGCCGAGCTCGCGCAGGCGGTCCGACAGCCACGGCCCGTTGCGGTCGCTCACGCGGCCGGTCAGGACCTCGGTGCCGGTGACGACGATCCCGGCCCGGGCGCTCATGCGGTGCAGGACGGGCGGCTGCCGCCCGGCAGAGGGCGCACGCGGCCCGGCGGGGTGACCTCGTAGGCGATCACGTTCCCCGACGGCGGGACCGTGCGCGTGCGGCCGTTCACGCGCAGGCGGACCTCGCTGTTGCCGAGCAGCAGGCGGAAGCGCCGCGAGCGGTAGGTCGGCTGGCGGGAGCCGGCCTGCAGGATGCGCCCGTCGACGACCGTCTCGCCGCCGGCGCGCTTCAGGCACACGTACACCGGCCCGGTCGGGACGAGCCGCAGCCGCACGAGCCGCGCCTGCGCCGCGCGGCGGCGCCGGGCGGCCCGCGACGCCGCCGTCGAGCGCCGCGACCGCCGGCTGCTGGTCGTGGTGCGCTTCGTCGTCTGGGTGGTCGTCTCGCGCGGCGTGGTGGCCGCCTCGTTGCCGCCCTCGTCGTCGCTGCCGCTCTGGCCCAGCGCGTAGAGCGCCGCGATCAGTGCCACGACCACGACCGCGACCGCCCATCCGCGTCCCGAGCCGGCCCGCCGGCGGCGGCGCGGCTCGCGCGCGCCCGGCGGGCGGATCGGCTGCATCTCGACGTCGGACAGCCGCTCGTGGCGGAGCTTGTACTCCTCGATGAGGAGCTTGCCGTCGAGCCCGAGCGCCTCCGCGTACGTGCGCAGGAAGCTCTTGACGTACGTGGGCCCCGGCAGCAGGTCCCACTCCTCGTTCTCGAGCGCACGTAGGTACTTCGCGCGGATCTTCGTCTCGGACTCGATCTCCGAGATATCGATGCGCTGGCGCATGCGCGCCTCGCGAAGCGTGGCCCCGATGTCCGGCATGAGTGCCGGGGAAGGCTACTCGGGCAGGTCGCCGAGAGGGTCCGTTGCAGGCGCTTCTGCGGGCTCGGGCGGCAGCTCGGGCGCGGACGGGCCCGACGACGCGTCCAGCGCGGCGAGCACCCGCGGCAGGTCGCCCTCGGTGACGAGGACCTGGCGCGGCTTGGACCCCTCGTAGCCGGAGATGATCCCGCGCCGCTCGAGCATGTCGATCAGCCTTCCCGCGCGCGTGTAGCCGAGGCGCAGGCGGCGCTGCAGCATCGACGTCGAGGCGGTCCCCATCTCGACCACGAGCTGGATGGCGTCGCCGAGCAGCGGGTCCTCGTCGGGGTCGAAGCCCTCCTCGGGGTCCCCCTTGTCCGCGACCTCGGGCTCGACCTCGTCGAGCAGGTCCTCGCGCAGCTCGGGCTCGCCCTGCCGCGCCCAGAAGCTCGTGAGCGCCTCGATCTGCGGCTCGTCGATGTAGGCGCCCTGGATGCGCTGCAGCCGCGAGCTGCCGACCGGCGAGAACAGCATGTCGCCCTGCCCGAGCAGCGACTCGGCGCCGTTCTGGTCGAGGATCACGCGCGAGTCGGTCTGCGAGCTCACCGCGAACGCGATCCGCGACGGGACGTTGGCCTTGATCATGCCGGTGATCACGTCCACGCGCGGGCTCTGCGTGGCGAGCACGAGGTGGATACCGACCGCGCGCGCCTTCTGGGCGAGGCGGATGATCGAGTCCTCGACGTCGGCCGGGGCGACCATCATCAGGTCGGCGAGCTCGTCGATCACGCACAGCACGTACGGCAGCGGGGCGTCGCCCTCGCGGACGCGGACCTTGTTGAGCTCGGTGAGCGAGCGGGTGCGCTTCATGGACATCACGCCGTAGCGCCACTCCATCTCGCGCACCAGGTTCTGCAGCGCGTTGGCCGCCATGCGCGGGCTCGTGATGACCGGCGTGAGCAGGTGCGGGATCG
>Ga0126313_10000880_pt1 | contig 15105 bp, 16 predicted proteins | sample Plot105A_FD_89954 | JGI IMG/M metagenome (GOLD analysis project Ga0126313, IMG submission 89954) | Serpentine soil microbial communities from UC McLaughlin Reserve, CA, USA - Plot105A | ecosystem: Environmental > Terrestrial > Soil > Grasslands | place: USA: UC McLaughlin Reserve, Lake County...
GCCTGATCTCGGCCATGCTCTGGCTCGTCCCGCGCGTGACGCCCTCACGCGCGTGACGTCCGAGCCGGCGGCTAGGACGCGTCGGCCCAGGCGCACAACCCGAGCGTGGCGCCCCTGGCCACGAGCGCGTCGGTGCGGTCGTTGGCGACAAGCCGCGTCTGGCCGTTGCGGCACACGACGGTGTGGTCGCCGTAGCCCGCCAGGTCGACCAGGATCTGATCCCAGTGGCGGTACTGCACCGTGTGGCCCTCGCCCGGGTAGATCGTCGCCTTGACGATGTTCGGCAGCGCGGCCTGCCACCGCGCCATGACGGAGACGGGCACGCTGGTATCCGCGCCGCCCCAGTAGAGGTAGGTCGGCGATGTGATCCTCGCCGCGTCGACGACCGCGTCTGCCCCACAGGGGAGCATCTGCTCGTGGCTGAGGGCGCTCGGATCGCCGAGCCGGCCGCCGAGATAGAACGAGCGGACGGCATCCAGGTACGCGGTCGCCTGCCATCCGGGAATGACGAGGACCGGCGAGCCGGGAACGCCCCACCAGACCTTCGGGTTGGCGTACCAGAACGCGTTCTGGACGTTGCGCTGCTCCAGCGTCGGGGCGCAGTTGGGCGGCGTGCGCGTCGGCAGCGTCGACGAGACCGCGGCGGCGGCATGCAACGAGATCACGCGCTCGGGAACCGCTGCGGCGAGCTGCGCGGCATAGGCACCGCCGCCCGAGATCGCCAGGATCGCGAAACGGTCGATCCCCAAGTGCTCGAGCACGGCCAGGACCTCGGCGTTGTAGTCCGAGTAGTCGAGGTCGAGGTCGAGCTGCGACTCGCCGAAGCCGTTGCGCTCGACCGAGATGACGCGCAGCCCGAGCTCCTCGCGGCTCGTCCGCGCGAACTCGGTCAGCTGGAACGCCTCGAGGCTCGTGCCGGCTCCGCCGATGAAGACGACCGCGCGTCCGCCGGGTTCGCCCTCGTCGATGTAGTACGACGTACGGCCGTCGCGCGTGAGGGAATGGACCTCTGCCCCGATGTGGTCGAACTCGTTCTGGAGCTTGATCGAGCGCGGATCGCGGCCGGCCCCGCCCGCTTGCGCGATCGCGGTAGGAGATTTGCTGCTAGCGCCTCAGTAGTCGCGCTCGTCGTAGCGCTGCCTGGCCGTCTTGTGACCCAGGTGGCCCGCCCTGCACTGCGGCCCCGTGTCGACGTACGGGACGCCGTCCTTCGTGTAGGACAACTTCGGGCCGGTGTAGCCGGTGACCCGCTGGTCGCCGGCGGCGGGCGCGAGCGCTCCTGAGAGCAGGCCGGCAGTCGCGGCCGCGGTCGCGAGAACGATCCGCGTGTGACGGATCACGCACGGATCGTACCCCTCGCCGTGCGGATCCGCACCTACTGGGACCGAGGCACGGCGAGCGCTGCAACGGCTGGCTGATCCAGGTGGTCAGGCAGCGCGCCCCCGGTAGGTGAGGCCGGGCGCGCAGCGCGACAAGCTCCGCCGCACCGATGGATTCGCGGCTCGGCGCGGGTCTGTAGCAGCGAGAGCCATGCCACGGCCCGATCCCGTCGTCCATCTGGAGCTGCACACCGGCAACCTCGCGCGCGCCTGCGACTTCTATTCGCAGCTGTGCGGCTGGCGCGTCGAGCGCGTCGACGCCGGCTCGGGCTCCTACCAGGCACTCGACTGGGGAGGCGACATGGAGGGCGGCGTCGTCGAGTGCGGCACGCCGCGGCCGCTGTGGCTGCCCTACGTCGAGGTGGCGAGCGTCGACGCGGCGACGGAGCGCGCGCGGCGGCTCGGGGCGCGCGTCCTGCTCGCCGCGCGCGAGGGCCCGGCAGGCTGGCGCAGCGTCGTCGAGGTGCCCGACGGCGCCGAGCTCGCGTTCTGGCAGCCGAAGAGTCGCTGATCGGCTCTCAGGAAGTTCCCAGCGTCCGCCACGATACTGCGCGCGTGAGCGCCGCCGCCAACCGCATCCTCGTCGTCGATGACGAGCCCAACATCGTCGACGTCGTCTCGATGGCGCTGCGCTTCCACGGCTTCGAGGTCGGCTCGGCGGCCAGCGGGGGCGACGCGATCGCGGCCGTCGGCAGCTTCAAGCCGGACCTGATCGTGCTCGACGTGATGCTGCCCGACATGGACGGCTTCGCCGTCGCGCGGCGGCTCGGCGCGGAGCGTGCGCGCGTGCCGATCGTCTTCCTCACCGCGCGCGACGCGACCGAGGACAAGGTGCACGGACTCACGGTCGGCGGCGACGACTACGTGACGAAGCCGTTCAGCCTCGAGGAGCTGGTCGCGCGGATCCGCTCCGTCCTGCGCCGCGCCGGGATCGCCGAGGCGGCGTCGGCGACGCTGGCGTTCGAGGACGTCGAGCTCGACGAGGACGCGCACGAGGTCACGCGCGCCGGCACGCACATCCCGCTCACCGCGACCGAGTACCGGCTGCTGCGCTACCTCATGCTCAACGCCCGCCGCGTGCTGACCCGCCGGCAGCTGCTCGAGCACGTGTGGGACTACGACTTCGGCGGCGACGCCCGGGTGCTCGAGACCTACGTCTCCTACCTGCGGCGCAAGCTCGACCCGCACGGCCCGCCGCTGATTCACACGGTGCGCGGCGTCGGGTACGTCCTGCGCTCCCCGCGCGCGTGATGGCGTCGCTGCGCGCGAGGCTGATCGCCGCGCTGCTCGCAGCCTGCGCCGGGGGACTGCTCTTGCTCGGCGCGATCACCTACCTCGAGCAGCGCTCGTTCCTGTACGAGCGCGCCGACGACCAGGCGCGCGCCGCGCAGAGCGCGGCGCGGATGGCGCTCGCTGACGAGGGCTTCGGCCGGCCGGAGGAGCGCGGACCCGGGGGTCCCCGGCACGGACCACCGGGCGGTGGACCCGACGAGGACCTCCCGCCAGGCGTCTACGCCGAGCACCGCGACGCGTCGGGGCGCGTCGTCGGGAGCACGGTGCTCGATCCCTACAACCAGGGGATCACCGCCGACCCCGACATCCCGGACGAGCTCGAGCCGGGCCGCATCGAGACGGTCAGCGGGGAGAACGGCGACGACGGCCGCTACCGCGTGCTCGCCACGCCGGCGCCGGCCGGCGGGCTCACGGTCGTCGCGGTCTCGCTGCGCTCCGCCGACCAGACGCTCTCGCGGCTGCTGGTCGTCGAGGCGCTCGTGATCGCCGGCGTGCTCGCGCTGCTCGCAGCGATCGCGTGGGCGATCGTGCGCGTCGGGTTGCGGCCGCTCGACCGGATGGCGGACACCGCCTCCCGGATCGCAGGCGGGGAGCTCGAGCGCCGCGTCGAGGACCGCGACGCGCGGACGGAGACGGGGCGGCTCGGGCTCGCGCTCAACCGCATGCTCGACCGGCTCGCCACGGCGCTGCGTGACCGCGAGGCGTCCGAGCGCCGCATGCGCCGGTTCCTCGCCGACGCGTCGCACGAGCTCCGCACGCCGCTGGTCTCGATCCGCGGCTACGCGGAGCTCTTCCGCATGGGCGCGGCGCGCGAGCCGGCCGACGTCGAGAAGGCGATGCGGCGGATCGAGGAGGAGTCGACGCGGATGGGGTCGCTCGTCGAGGACATGCTCGCACTCGCCCGGCTCGACGAGCCGGCCGCGGTCGCCTACGAGGACGTCGACCTCGCGGCGCTCGTCCGCGACGCGGTCGACGACGCGCGCGCGACCGCCCCCGATCGCGCGATCACGGCCGCCGCAGACGGCCCCGTCACGGTCCGCGGCGACGCCGACCGGCTGCGCCAGGTGCTCGCGAACCTGCTCGGCAACGCGCTTGCCCACACCCCGGCCGGCTCGCCGGTCGACGTCGGCGTGAGCACCGACGCGACCGACGCTCGCGTCGAGGTCCGCGACCACGGCCCCGGCCTGCCGGTCGACGACCCGGCGGTCCTGTTCGAGCGCTTCTGGCGCGCCGAGGCCGGTCGCGAGCGCGCCCGCGGCGGCGCCGGCCTCGGGCTCGCGATCGTCGCCGCGATCGCGGAGGCACACGGCGGCCGCGTCACGGCGTCCGACGCGCCCGGCGGCGGCGCCTCGTTCGTCGTCTCGCTGCCTCTCGGCTGATTCTCAGGTTCGCCCCAGGGAACCTCCAGCGTCGTTCCCGAGGATGGAGCCAGTCACCCGACCAGCTCTCCAAGGAGAACCCATGCTGAACGCAGTGCGCAAGACCGTCGCCACCACCGGTGTGGTCGCGGCGGCCGCCGCCGGCGGCTCCGCGATCGCCGGTGCTGCCGGCGGCTCGGGCTCGAGTACGGCCGATCGTTCACAGCGGGCCGCCGAGACCCCGCTCACCGGCGAGACCGCCGAGAAGGTCAAGGCTGCGGCGCTCGCCAAGGTCGACGGCGGGACGATCGTACGCGTCGAGACCGACGCCGACCACGGCTCCCCCTATGAGGCTCACGTGCGCAGGTCCGACGGCACAGAGGTCGAGGTGCTCGTGAACGCCGACTTCGAGGTCACCGCCGTGAACGAGCTGGGCGGGCGCGGACCCGGCGGCCATCACGGGCCGGGTGGGCCCGGGCTCGGGGCGCTGGCACGTGAGCTCGGCGTGAGCCGCGCCCGCCTGCGCTCGGCGCTCGAGGCGATCCGCCCCGCGGCGCCGCCGGACAGGGGCGACTTCGCCGCCGATCTCGCCGACGCGCTCGGCGTCGAGGAGTCCGCGGTGCAGGAGATCCTCGACGCGAACCAGCCGATGGGCCCGCGCGGGCACGGTGGCGACCGGTCCGACCTGATCGCGGCGCTCGCGAGCGGGCTGAACATCGACCAGGCGAAGGTCGAGGCGGCGCTGCAGAAGCTCCACGACGACCGCGAAAACGAGCTCGCGGCGGCGCTGGCCAGTGAGCTCGGGCTGAGCGCCGGCCGCGTCGAGAAGGCGCTCGAGGCGACTCGCCCGCCGCGGCCCTAGCCGCGCGCTGCGCCGAGCGGCTTCGCGAACCGTGCGCCGGCGGCGTCCTCGGGCGCCGCCAGCGCCTCCAGCGCCGACTCGCTGTCGGGCAGCGCGTAGACCGCGCCGTCGTGGGCCAGCAGCAGGAAGCGGTCGAGGCGGCGCAGGAACGCGCGGTCGTGCGACACGGCGACCACCGTCCCGACGAACGACTCCAGCGCCGCCTCGAGCGCCTCTGACGAGTCGATGTCGAGGTTGTCGGTCGGCTCGTCGAGCAGCAGCAGGTTGTGGCCCTCGAGCTCGAGGCAGAGCACCTCGAGGCGCGCCTTTTGCCCGCCCGAGAGCGTGTCCGTCGAGCGCTGCGCGGCCTCCTGGAGCCGGTAGCGCGCGAGCGCGCGCATCGACGGCTCTAGCGCGCCGCGCAGCCGCTCGCGCACCACGTCCAGCACGATCCGGCCGTCGAGGTCGGCGCGCGAGTTCAGCTGCGTGAAGAGCCCCGCGGAGACGCGGTTGCCGAGTCGCAGCTCGCCGTGGTGCGGGACCGGCTCGCCGGCGAGCAGCCGGATCAGGTGCGTCTTGCCCGACCCGTTCGGCCCGATCAGCCCGACGCGCTCGCCGAAGTGGATCTCGTCCTCGAACGGCCGCACGAGCCCGTCGATTGCGACGTCACGCAGCCGCGCCACGATCCGCGCCGAGTCGCCGCCCGGCATCCGGACCTGGATCTGCTGGTCCTTCACCGGCGCCGGCGGCGGTCCCGCGTCGACGAAGCGCCGCCAGCGCGTCTCGGCCGCGTCGGCGCGCTTCGCGTTCACGTCGCTGATCGCGGCGCGCTGCTTCATCAGCTTGTAGAAGCGGAAGAGCCGGCGCTCCTCGCGCTTCCACTGCTCCAGGCGGTCGCCGAGCAGTCGCTGGCGCTTCTCGCGCGCGTCCGGATACGTGCGGTACGAGCCGCCGTGGATCCAGGTGCCGTTGGCCTCCAGGGTGAGGATCGCGCCCGTCGCCGCGGCGAGCAGGTCGCGGTCGTGGGAGATCAGGACCACGGTCTTCTTCGAGGCCGCGATCCGCCGCTCCAGGTCCAGCTTCGCGGGGACGTCGAGGAAGTTGTCGGGCTCGTCGAGCAGCAGCACCGGCGCCTCGCTCGAGAACAGGACCTCGAGCACGAGCCGCTTGCGCTCGCCGCCCGACAGCTCGCTCGTCGAGCGCGCGCCGACGTCGTCGAGGCCCGCGCGCACGATCCGCCGGCAGGCGGCGTCCCACTGGCCCTCGAGCTCGTAGCCGCCGAGCTCCGCCCAGTCGCCGATCGCCTCGCCGAGGCGCATCCCGGCGCCGGCCGGGTCGGCGCCGGCTGCGAGCTCGCGCTCGGCCGCGATCATCCGCTCGCCGGCGCTCCGCAGGCGCGCTGGAGCGGGCTCGAGCAGCAGCTCGCGCACGGTGCGCCCGCTGTCGGCGCCGGCGCCGACGTCCTGCGCCATGTAGGCGTACGTGCCGATGTCTACGTCGCCCTCGTCGGCCGGCAGCCCGCCGGCGAGCACGCGGAACAGGGTCGACTTCCCGACGCCGTTGGCGCCGACGAGCCCGACGTGCTGCCCCGGCGCGATCCGGAACGACACGTCGGAGAAGAGCAGGTCGCCGCCCGGGTGCGCGTAGGCGAGGTTGGAGACGACGACGTGGGACACCCGCCAAGGCTATGCGATGCTGCGCGGGTGAGCGGCTCGCCGTCCCGCACGGAGTCTCCCGTCGTCCGCGGGATGATCGTCGTCGCCGCGATGGCGGCGCTGATGTGGGTCGTCGAGGTCGTCGACCAGGTCGCCGGCGGGCGCCTGGACAGCGGGGGGATCGAGCCGCGCGAGCTCGACGGGCTCGACGGCGTCGTCTGGGCGCCGTTCCTGCACGGCGGCTTCGACCACCTGATCGGCAACACGATCCCCTTCCTGCTGCTCGGCTTCGCGATCGCGCTCAGCGGCGTCGCGCGCGTGATCCTCGTCACCGTGATCGTGGCGGTCGTCGGGGGCCTCGGCACGTGGCTGGTCGCGCCTGCGAACGCGGTTCACATCGGGGCGAGCGGGATCGTCTTCGGCTACGCCGGCTACCTCGTCGCGCGCGGCGCCTTCAGCCGCAGCCTGAGCCAGATCCTGCTCGGCCTCGTCGTCGTCGCGGTCTGGGGCGCGACGCTGCTCCAGGGCCTGGTGCCGGAGGACGGCATCTCGTGGCAGGGCCACGTGTTCGGCGCGATCGGCGGCGTCGTCGCCGCGTGGCTGCTGGAGCGCCGCGCTCGGGCTGCGGCCGAGCCGAATCGCGCCCCGACTGTGTCGCCGATCTGAGACGCTGAGGCGGGATCGGCGGTTACGTCAACGGCGGTATTGAAGGGGCGGGTTCCGGTGCGGCGCCGGGTCGCGAGACGAGCGCGTGAACGCTGCACACCCGCGCGGTTTTCGGGACCTTGCGGCGTTGACGGCGCATGTCGCCGTCAACGCCGGTCGGTCGCCGAAATCGCGGGGGCGATCAGCGTTGACCGGCAGGTCCAGGCCCTTCCTTCGATGCCCGCCGTTGACAGCGCCGGACCCGCCCGATCGGCCGGCAGTCGAGCTCCGGGCAGCCCCGGCGGCTACGATCGCGCCATGCGCGCCGTCGCCTTCCCGATCGGCGCGGCGGTGACGCTGGCGCAGCTCGAGGACGACCCGCATCCCGTGCTCGCGCGCCTGCGCGAGCACGAGCCCGTGTCGTGGCTGCCCGCGCTCGGAGGCTGGCTCGTGTCGCGCCGCGACCTGGCGCTCGAGGTGATGCGCGACGCCGAGACGTACACGGTCGAGGACCCGCGCTTCTCGACCGGGCGCGTCGTCGGGCCGAGCATGCTCACGCTCGAGGGCGACGCGCACAAGCGCCACCGCGAGCCTTTCGCGCGGCCGTTCCGGCTCGCCGCGGTGCGCGAGCGCTTCAGCGCGCCGGTCGCCGAGGCGACCGACCGGCTGATCGACGCGCTCCTGCCGGCCGGGACCGCCGAGCTGCGGCGCGAGCTCGCCGGCCCGCTGGCCACGGCCGCCGTGACGCACGCTCTCGGGCTGACGGGTGCGCGCACCGCGGATGTGCTCCGCTGGTACGACGCGATCGTCGCCTCGGTGACGGAGATCACCGCCGGGCGCCCGCCGACGGAGGCCGGCCGGCGCGGCTTCGAGGAGCTGCGGGCCGCGATCGAGCCCGCAGTCGACCGCGCGCCGGAGACGTCGCTCGTCGCCGCGGCCGCGAGCGACGCCGGCGGGCTGGCGCGCGGCGAGGTCGTCTCCAACGCGGCCGTGCTGCTGTTCGGCGGGATCGAGACGACCGAGGGGATGATCGCGAACGCGATCGCGCACCTGCTCGCGCATCGCGACCAGCTCGCGGCCGTGCGCGCCGAGCCGGAGCTGCTCGCGAACGCGATCGAGGAGTCGCTGCGGCTGGAGCCCGCGGCCGCGGTGATCGACCGCTACGCCACCCGCGACGTCCGGCTGGCGGGAGCGTCGATCCGCGCGCGCGAGCTGGTGGTCGTCTCGATCGCCGGCGCCAACCGCGATCCGGCGGTCTTCCCGGACCCCGACCGCTTCGACGTGCGCCGGGCGAACGCGAAACTGCACGCCGCGTTCGCGCACGGGCCGCACGTCTGCATCGGGATGCACCTCGCGCGGCTCGAGGCGCACACCGCGGTCGCGCGCGTGCTCGAGCGCCTGCCCGGCCTCGAGCTCGCCCCCGGACAGGAGCCCGCGCCGCGCGGCCTCGTGTTCCGCAAGCCCGACGCGCTGCGCGTGCGCTGGATCCCGCCGCCCACGGTCGGCTAGGGTCGCGCCGTGCTCACGCCCGTGATCCTCGCCGTCGGGATCTCCGACCTCGTCGTCGCCGCGCTGCTCGCGCGCAGCGAGGCCGGCTCGAGCAGCGGGCTCGCCGCCCAGCCGTCGCCGGTCGCGGCGATCGTTCGCTGGGTCGGCATCGCGAGCGTCGCCGTCGGCGCCGTCCTGATCGTCGGCGGCCTGGCAAGCTAGCCGGCCGTGAGCCGCGCGCCGAGCGCCGCGGCGAGCGGGGAGTCGTCGTCTAACGCTCCCCTGCGTGCGCTCATGCGACGGCCCCCCACGCGCTCGGCGGGCGCCGGGCGCAGCGAGTACTCGGCCGCGTCGAAGCGCCGCGCGCGCCGCCGGAAGCGCCACGTCCAGTCGGGCCAGAGCGTCGCATTGCGGCCGGTCGCATCGATGTACCAGCTCGGGCAGCCGGTGTTCCAGTCGGTGCCCTCCATCCGCGCATCGACGTCGCGGTTGTAGGCCGCCTGGGCCTCCGGCCGCACCTCGGTGACCGCCGCGCCGCTGCGGCGCATCTCCCGCAGCGCGCCAAGCACGTGCTCGATCTGCGGCTCGATCATGTAGACCATCGAGTTGTGGCCGAGCCCCGTGTTCGGCCAGAGCAGCAGGAACAGGTTGGGGAAGCCGGTGACCGTGGAGCCGAGGCGCGCCCGCGGGCTGCCCTCCCAGGCGTCGACGAGCCTCCGGCCGCCGCGCCCGCGCATCCACTCGCCGATCGGCATGTCCATCACGTGGAAGCCGGTGCCGAAGATGATCGTGTCGACCTCGCGCTTGCCCTCGAGCAGCTGGCGTCGCGGGTGATTCGCGCGAGTGGGGGCGCGGGCGTGCCCGCGCCCCCGCTCTGCTTGGCTCTACGGCGCCGCGGAGATCGCCTCGACGAGGTCGCCCACGCGCTCCTCGTCGACGTTCGTCGCGATGTCGGCCTGGCTGACGATGCCGACGAGCCGCCTGCCGTCGATCACCGGCAGCCGGCGCACCTTGTGGTCGATCATCGTGCGCAGGGCCTCCTCGACCGAGTCGTCGGCGCCGATCGTGACGGTCTCGCCGTCGCCGACGCCCAGCTCGCCGGCCTTGACGCTGGCCGGGTCCTTGCCCTCGGCCAGCACCTTCACGACGATGTCGCGGTCGGTGAGCATGCCCTTGAGGCGGTCGTCCTCGCCGCAGATCGGCATCGCTCCGACGTCGAGCTCGGCAAGCTGCTTGGCCGCATCGAGCACCGTGTCGTTCTCCCCGATGCACTGGGGGTCGGGGGTCATGATGTCGCGGGCCTTCTTGTCCGCCATGCGTCTCCTTCCGTTTGGTCGCTGACCCGTCTGGGAGGGCATTCCCGGCTACCCTCGCGCACATGCTTCGCGCCAGCGTGTTCCTCGCCGTCCTGTCATCTCTCGTGCTCCCCGCCGCGGCGGGTGCGGTGATCCAGCTCGACCGCGCGATCTCCGGCGCGCGGATCAACAACACCAAGTCCGAGGTGCGGACGGCGCTCGGCGAGCCGCGCCGCGTGATCAAGCGCGACGGGTTGTTCGGCCCGACGACCGAGTTCCGCTATCGCGGCGGTCTGCGCGTCCTTTTCCTCAACGGGCGCGTGACGCTCGCAGGCACGACCGGCCTTGGCGACCGCACGAACCGCGGCGTCGGCGTCGGGTCGAGCGAGCAGAAGGTGAAGAACCGCGTCCCGGGCGTGACCTGTGAGACGTTCGAGGGCACGCGAATCTGCAGCCGCGGCGGCGAGCAGCCCGGCAAGCGCGGGACGTTCTTCTTCATCGAGGACGGGACGGTCACGCGCGTGGACGTCGCCCTCGTGATCGACTAGGCCTTCACCGCGCGCACCTGGTAGATCGAGGTGAAGCCGGTCTCGAAGCCGCGCCGCGCGGCGCGCAGGTAGACCTGCCATACGCGCATGCGCTCGGGACCGGCCAGCCTCAGCGCTTCGGTGTGGTTGGCCTCGAGCCGGCGCGTCCACTCGCGCAGCGTGCGCGCGTAGTCGCCGCGGAAGCCCTCGACGTGGAGCGTCTCGAAGCCGGCGGCCTCGAGCGCGGACTGGATGCGCGAGAGGTGCAGCGGCGCCGCGTCGGGGAACACGTAGCGCTCCGAGAACGGGCCCGCCTCGAGCTCGCCGTGGCGCAGCCGCGCGATGCCGTGGTTGAGCAGCCGCCCGCCGGGTCCGAGCAGGCCGGCGAGCGTACGCGCGTAGGCGTCGATGTTGACGTCGCCGACGTGCTCCACCATGCCGATCGAGGCGATAGCGTCGAAGCGCTCGCCGCGCAGCTCGCGGTAGTCCATCACGCGGATCTCGACGCGGTCGCCGACGCCCGTCTCCTGCGCGCGCCGGCGCGCGCCCACGGCCTGCGGCTCGGAGAGCGTGATGCCGGTGACATGGGCGCCGTGGTTGGCCGCCGCGTGGACCGCGAACGAGCCCCAGCCACAGCCGACGTCGAGCACGCGCTCGCCCTCCTGGAGGCCGAGCTTGGTGCAGACGAGCTCGAGCTTCGTCCGCTGCGCCTCCTCGAGCGTCTCGGCGCCGCGCGACCAGATCCCGCAGGAGTAGGTCATCGACTCGTCGAGGAACAGCGCGAAGAAGTCGTTGGAGACGTCGTAGTGGTGGGTGACGGCGCGCTTGTCGCGCGCGATCGAGTGCCGCCGGCCGCGCGGGCGCAGCTCCACCTTCGGCGGCTTCGGCAGCTGCTTCAGCGCCCCGGCGCGCACGGCGGCGCCCGCGAGCCGTGCCTTCGCGCGCGCGTCGACCGGCGGCGGGCTGTAGCCGTCGAGCAGGGCGAGCACCTTGTCGACGTCATCGACGTCGAGCGCGCCCGCGACGTACGCGCGGCCGAGGCCCAGCTGGCCCGGCGCGCGCAGCATGTGGCCGAGCGCGGCGGGCGAGCGGACGGAGAAGACGGGCCCGTCGCCGGAGGTGCTCGGCAGCTCGCTCCCATCCCACAGCGTCACCCGGAAGGGGCGCTCGGGGAGGACCTCCGCCAGCGCGTCGCGCAGCGGCGCGGTGCTCACGCGACCTCCGCGAGCTTGTTCCGCTGGCGCTCGGGCGGGATGCGGACGACGTCCCAGGCCAGGCCCAGCTTCTCGAGCACGCGGATCACGTAGGCGGACGGATCGAACTCCCAGCGCCGCAGCCCGTGGGCGGCCGAGGTCGGGAACGCATGGTGGTTGTTGTGCCAGGCCTCGCCGAACGTGAAGAACGAGAGCCAGAGCAGGTTGCGCGACTCGTCCTTCGTGTTGAAGCGGCGCCGGCCGAAGAAGTGGCAGAGCGAGTTGATCGAGAACGTCACGTGGTGCACGACGAGCACGCGCACGGCGCCGCCCCAGAGCAGGCCCGTGAAGCCGTCGCGCAGCGTGCCGCCGAACAGCCAGCCCAGCAGGAACGGCGCGATCAGCCCGCCGGCCACGCAGTGGACGAAGCGGCGGTCGATCGCGCTCACGACCGGGTCCGCGATCAGGTCGGGCGCGTAGCGGCTGCGGCGCCCGCGGTGCGTGTGCAGGAACAGCCAGCCGACGTGCGCGTGGGTGAGCCCCCGCAGCGCACCGCGCCAGCCCGAGCCGTGGTCGACGTGCGGGCTATGCGGGTCGCCCGGACGGTCGGAGAACGCATGGTGCTTGCGGTGGTCGGCGACCCACGAGATCACGGGCCCCTCGATCGCCGCCGAGCCCAGCACGGTGAGCACGCCCTTGACCGCCGGCGTGGTCTTGAACGACCGGTGCGTCAGGAGCCGGTGGAAGCCGACGGTCACGCCGAAGCCGGTGACGACGTACATGATCGTGAAGACGAAGATGTCGTTCCAGCCCAGCCACTGGCCCCAGACCTGCCAACCGACGAAGAACAGGCAGAGGACGGGTACGACGGTCACCGTGCCGGTGATGATCCGGTCACGCGTCTCGTGCTCGCAGGGCTCGACGTCGTCGATGCCGGGAGCCTCCTTCGCGCCGAGGGTGCTCATGGGCGGGAAGATACGCGGTCGTACCTCGGTCGCGCTGCGTCGTCGTGCCGCCCGGTCAACGCTGGTCGCCCCGCGAGATCGGCGTCCGACCAGCGTTGACGGCGACATACGCCGTCAACGCCGGTCAACGCCCAGAAAACGGCACCCGACCAGCGTTGACGCGCTCTTGCGACCGGCGGCCGCAATCCGCGCCCTTCCTTCGATGACCGCCGTCCGAACGCCGGTCAGCCGATGCCGCCGGACCTCGACTCCTCGGCTTCGCCGCGCCGCTCGGCGCGCTCCGTCTTGGAGTCGCGCCGCCCACCCCGCTTCGGCTTCGAGTCGCGACGCGTCTTCGGCCGCGGCTTCGGCCGCACCACCCGCACGGTGCGGCCGGAGCTGCCCAGCCGTCCCTCAGGCCCGCGCGCGGAGACCCTCACGCGGAACTGGCCGCGCGACGGCGGCGTCCAGCCGAGCTCGTGACCGCCGCGGCCGAGCAGCATGTCGCGCGCGAGCACGAGCCCGCGCGGGCCGAAGACGCGCACCTTGACCGCCGAGCCCTTCGAGAGCGTGAAGCGCAACGGCGCGCTGTGTCGCGGGCGGAGCCCGCTGAACGGCGCTATGCCGATCCGCGGCGGCTCGGTCTCGTAGCGCGCGAAGCGCCGCTCCGCGCTGCAGTACGCGGCGCGCTCGGTGCGGCGGCACAGTTCGGCGAGGATGTGCGTGGTGAGCTGGTGGTAGGCGAGCGTCGACTCGCCGCCCGCAGACGAGTACAGCGACCACGCCCCGGTGTCGAAGCCGCCGAGCGCGGCGCGCGCCGCGCGGTCGCCGCGCGCCACCAGCCGCGCAGCCCGCCGGTTGCGCCCGAGCACCGCGGCGTCGCGCAGCCCGTTGATCGCCTGGAGCTCGCCGTTGAGGATCTGGAGCGCCGGCGCGAACGAGTACATGATGTAGCGCCGCCCGCCGTACGCGCGCACCGCCACGCCGGCCGGCGGCGGCGTCTCGAACGCCCCCAGCGCGCGCCGCGCCACGCGCGCGTAGCGCTTGCGACCGAGCGCGATCGCCGCGCGCGAGAGCGCCTGGATCGCGGTGGCCTGCGCCATCCCGCTGATCCACGGCGGCATCCCCTGCGCGTACGCGTAGTAGTACTCCCACGCCACGAAGCGGCCGCGCCGCGCGGGCAGCCGCGCCAGCGCGTCGAGATCCCGCCGCAGCCGCCGCTTGCCGCAGTCCCTGCCGCGCGTCAGCAGGCAGCGCCGCAGCCGCCAGTTGACCCTGCCCCAGGTCGCGAGCGGGTGCAGCTGCATGCCGTGCCCCGGGACGTACTGGAAGACCGGCGCCTCGCCATCGAAGCTGCGCCGCTCGCCCGCGCGCGGGAACGAGTCCTGCGTCCACGTGCGCGTGTTGCGGCGCAGGTTCAGGAACACGGCGGGAAGCCGGCTCGGCGTCAACCGCCGCTCGGCGGCGAGCTGCACGATCGAGCCCAGCACCGCCCGCTCCTCGGCCTGGCGCGCGCCCTCGAGTCGCCGCGCCGCCAGGCGGGCACCGGCCAGCGCGGCGCGGTAGCGGGCATGCTCGCGCGGGCCGATCGCGCCGCTCAGCAGCGCACGCCGCAGCGCCGCCCGCACGCCGGGAGAGCGCCGCAGGCGCGCCAGCTCGGCCCGCCGGCGGGCGATCGCCTCGGCCTCGGCGCGCGCGCGCTGAACGCGGTCGAGCGCTTCCGCGGTCGCCGGCGCGGCCTCGCCGGAGACTGCAGGCGGCGCATCCGGACGCGGCTCGTCGCCGCCGCAGCCGGCGATCGCGAGCAGTCCGCCCGCCAGCACCGCCGCGATCCGTCGCCGGCCAGCCATCGTCTGCAAACGTAATCGGCCCGGAGCGGGGCGCACGAAAGATTTCAAGGTGATCAGAGACGCTTGCGCAGCATCCCGAAGATGCCGCGCGCGACCTTCTTCTGCAGCGCCTTGCCCTCGCACGAGCGCAAGAAGTCGCCGATCGCGTCGACGCCGCCGCCGCTCCGAGCCGGAGCGCGGCGCCGCTCGGTGCGCCGGCGCGTGAGGGGCACGTGCTCCATCGGCGCCTGCGGCGCGGGCTCCCGGGCCGCGTCCAGCCGTCCGGCGAGGATCTCCCGTGCGCTCTGCGCCTCGGCGCGCTCGCCGTAGCGCGCCCACAGCGCCGACGCCCGCGCCGTGCCCGCGACGTCGTCGACAGGATCCATCCGCGACGCCGGCGCGAGCATGCGCGCGTGCACCACCGGCGTCGGCACGCCGCGCTCGGACAGCAGCGTGATCGCCGCCTCGCCGATCCCGACGGACGTCAGCAGCGTCTCGACGTCGTAGACCTCCGAGCGCGGGTAGGTCGCGACGGTCGCGCGCAGCTTCTTGGCATCCGCCGGCGTGAACGCCCGCAGCGCGTGCTGTACGCGCAGCCCGAGCTGGGCGAGCACCTCGTCGGAGAGGTCCGTCGGCTGCTGCGTGACGAAGAAGACGC
>Ga0126313_10000882_pt1 | contig 15083 bp, 17 predicted proteins | sample Plot105A_FD_89954 | JGI IMG/M metagenome (GOLD analysis project Ga0126313, IMG submission 89954) | Serpentine soil microbial communities from UC McLaughlin Reserve, CA, USA - Plot105A | ecosystem: Environmental > Terrestrial > Soil > Grasslands | place: USA: UC McLaughlin Reserve, Lake County...
CGAACATCGGCCGCTTCGTCCAGGTGCTGCGGCGCTACGCGGACCGCGCGCAGTTCATCGTGATCACGCACCAGAAGAAGACGATGGAGGCGGCGGACGTCCTCTACGGCGTCACGATGGGCGCCGACGGCGTCTCGCAGGTCGTCTCGCGCCGCCTGCCTCGCGAAGCCGACGCCGACGCCGAAGCCGAAGCCGCGGCGTAGCGCCCGGTCCACGGGGTCAGACCCCGTGACGAGCCTGCGCCGAAGGTCCGGCAGAAGTGTGACGTGCGCGGCCGGCCCTCCGCATGGCTACGCCAGTGGCATGCCCGATTGCGTCGGCTTGCCGTGGAGCGTTTGGCGCACTTCGGTTACCGGGTCTGACCCCGTGACGAAGCAGGCGCGTCTCGGGGTCCAGCGGGGCTAGCCTGCCGCGGTGGCCAGGAGCTGGGGAGAGTTTCTCGGCGAGACCGACGCGCCGGACGAGACGCCGGAGGAAGCCGCCGGTTTCTTCACGCGTCTCCGCGACTCGCTCGGCAAGACCCGCCGGGCGATGACCCACCAGCTCGCCACGGTGGCGTTCGACCCCGCCGACGACGAGGCGTGGGAGCGCGTGGAAGAGGCGCTGATCGCGGCCGACGTCGGTGTCCCCACGACGGCCGAGCTCGTCCAGCGGCTGGAAGCGCGCGGTGAGGTCGGCGACCTGAGCGAGGCTCTCGCCGACGAGGCGGCTGAGCTCCTGGGTGAGCCCGGCCGGCTCGACGTCGCCAACCGCCCGTCAGTGATCCTGGTCGTGGGCGTCAACGGCACGGGGAAGACGACGACGATCGGCAAGCTCGCAAGCCGCCTGAGCGAGCACGGCCACTCGGTGATCATGGCCGCGGCCGACACGTTCCGCGCCGCCGCCGAGGAGCAGCTGGAGATCTGGGCGCAGCGCGCCGGCGCCGACTTCGTCGGCTCGGAGCGGGGGGGAGACCCGGCGGCCGTCGCCTACGACGCAATCGAAGCGGCGACAGCGAGGGGCCGCGACGTCGTCATCGTCGACACCGCGGGTCGCCTGCACACCCAGACGAACCTGATGGAGGAGCTGGCGAAGGTCCGCCGCGTGATCGAGCGCCGCCTCGACGGCGCGCCGCACGAGACCCTGCTCGTGATCGACGCGACCACGGGGCAAAACGGCCTCCAGCAGGCGAAGCTCTTCGGCGAAGCGGTCGACGTCTCGGGCGTCGCCCTGACGAAGCTGGACGGTTCGGCGAAGGGCGGCGTCGCGCTCGCGATCGCCCACGAGCTCGGTCTCCCGGTCAAGCTCGTGGGCGTCGGCGAGGGGATCGAGGACCTGAGGCCCTTCGACCCGCACGACTTCGCGCGCGCGCTGCTGACCTAACGCCTCAGCGCTCGACCGCGAAGGCGATGTTCACGGTCGTCCGGTACTCGCTGATCCGGTCGTTCTCGACCACCGCGCTCATCGAGACGACGTCTGCGCCTGAGATCCCGCGGAGCGTCTTCGACGCCTCCTGAACTGCGGCGTCAGCCGCCTTGGCGAAGCTCTCCGGCGATGACCCGATGATCGTGATGACTTTCGCGATCCCTGCCATCCCTCTCCTTTCGCTAACCGACGACCCGGTAGTCGTGAACGGCGTTGTCGCTCCGCTTCCTCACTTCGATTTGGACCGGCTTCCCCTCGCCGATTGCGGCTTTACCGTCGGCGAAGGCGGCCTCGATGGCGAACTGCAGCGTACGTCGCCAGCCGTCGTTCCAATCAGCCTCGCTGATCCCCCAGAGCTCCCACGAACGCATCTCCTGGGACATGTCCACCTCCTCGTCGTGTTGGCGCGATCCTACGACGTTCGCGGCGACAGGGCTGCGATGCGAGCCACCGCAGCCAGGTTTCCCTTACGCTCGTATTCCCGAGCCGCCGCCACGGCGTCGCCCGCAGCCAGCAGCGCTCGAGCCTTGACGTCGGGATAGTCCGTCGGGTCAGCGAGCGCGACCGCGTCGCGGGCCAGTCCGACGTCCCCGAGCGCGTTCGCGCGCGCTACTCGCCACATCACTTGTGTGGCGACATCGAGGCCGGCGGCATGCTGCTCGCTGATCTTCGAGTAGTGAAGCGCGTCCTCCAGCGAACCCTCGGCGGCCAGCGCGTCCGCAAGGAAGGCTGCCAGGGTCGACATGACGGTGGTGATGCCCATCTCCTGAAGCTCGCCGAACGCCCAGCGAAGAATGCTCCTTGCCTCATCGGGACGCCCCGCGAGCGCCTCGATGTCTGCTGCGATGAGGGATCGCGCGGCGAGCCGGAAACGCTGACCGAGCGCTTCGTAGAGCGCGCGTGCCGCGACCTGGAGCCGCCGCGCCTCCTCGAAGTCCTGCTTCATGGCACGGAGGCCCGCAATCGAGCCGGTGACCGACGCCCGCAGCGAGCGATCATCTGGCAGCTCGGCCAGGAGGCTCTCGCACCGCGCGATCGCCTCGTCGACTGGCGTCGGCCCGCAGTACAGAGCCCAGGCAAGCTGCGCCGCAAGCGTCCCCTGCTCACTCTTATCTTGCGCGGCTCGCGCATACTCCACGGCGCGTTCGAGGTTCTCGACCCGGGCGCCCCAGCGACAGGCAATCAGGTCCACCTCACTCTTGAGCCACCACGCCTTCGCGAGCCCGAGGTGGTCGTCGAGTTCTTCGAGGAGCGGGATTGCGCTATCGGTCACAGCGACGATCCCTTCGACGGATTCTTCACGGCTCGTGAAGACACGGAAGAACTCGCGCTCGATGAGCGTTCGAAGCTCCAGTCGCCGGTCGGAGGCAGCTCGCGCGCCGTCGAGGGCCTGTGTGAGGATCCGTTCGGCCCGGGTGAAGTCACCAGTCCGCATGAGCGCGCTGCCGAGGACGGGGAGCAGCTCACGCCGCGCGGCGTGGTCGTCTGGCAGGAGCGAAGCGGCACGCGTCAGGAGCCCGACGGCCGCCGGGAGGTCGCCGCGACGCACGGCCCGCCTACCCGCTCGCGCGAGGTGTTCGCCGGCGGCCGTCGCCAGCGTGGCGTCAGCCGGCCCGAGCTCCTGGTGGTACCGGAACGTCTGTTCGAGGTGGTAGCCGACCAGCTCGTCGAGCTCACCGGCAGAGCCGAGCCAGTTCGCGTACTTGCGATGAAGCTCGGCGCGGGCCTCCTTGGCGAGCCCCAGGTAGGCGGCGTCGCGGATCAGCACGTGGCGGAAGCGGAACCCGTCCTCGCCTTGAAACGTGGTGGGATCGGGTTCGACCAAGTCACGGCGGACGAGCGCGAGCAGAATGGCACCCACCGACTCCTCGCCTGACAGAGCCGAGACCGCGTCGCGGGTGAACTCCCGTCCGATCACCGCGGCCTGCTCTAGCGTCAACCGCTCCCGAGGCTCGAGCCGGTCGAGGCGCGCGGCAAGGATCGCGTGGATCGAAGGCGGAATCGCTTCCTCCCTGCCTTCCTGCTCGAGGGCGAACAGCTGCTCGAGGAAGAGCGGGTTGCCTTCCGCCGCCGCAGTCAAGCGCGAGCGCTTCTCCGCTGGGACGTCGAGAGCGTCTGCGAGCCGCTCAGTCTCGTCGACGGAGAGCGGGGCAAGCGAGATCGTCACGGGCCAGGAGGGCCGCCGCTCCGCGAGTTCCGGTCTGCCGAGACCCAGAAGCAGGATCGGCGCATCAGTCGTCCAGCCTGTGAGGTACTCGACCAGGTCGAGCAGCGTCGGCTCAGCCCACTGAAGCTCGTCTAGACCGACAATCAGCGGCCGTTCCCGGGCGAGGTGCTCCAGGAACTTCCGGACCGCCGAGAATGTCTCCTCGGTGCCACTCAGCCCCTCTGCGGGGCCGACGGCATCCGCGATGATCGCCGCGATCCGGCCAGCTTGCTCCGAACCTCGTAACCGCTCCGCGATTCGATCCGGGCTCAGATTGCCCACGGCGCCCAGGACGATCGCTCGCAGCGGCCAGTAGGTAACTCCTTCGCCGTACGGCAGGCATCGCCCGACGAGTGCCGCAGTGTTTTCCCCGGCCTCGCGCAGCAGCTCGGTCCCCAGCCGAGACTTTCCGATCCCGGCGGGGCCGATGATCGTGGCAAGCCGGCACCGCCGCTCGGCGACCGCGGCTCCGAGTTCGCGGCGCAGCAGCTCGAGCTCCGCTTCGCGGCCCACGAGGGGCGTGTCCAGCCGGCGCGGAAACGGCTCTGCGCCCTCGACGACGCCCAGCAGCCGCAAGGCAGGAACCGGCTTGGCTTTGCCCTTCAGCAGGAGCGGTTCGACCGGCTCGACGAGCACGGCGTTCGAGACGAGCTCATACGTCGTCTGGCCGATCAGGATCTCGCCCGCCCGCGCCGAGGACTCCAAGCGCTGCGCGGTTGCGACGGCGTCCCCCGTCGCGAACGCTTGGCCCTGGGAGGGATCGCCGGCCATGACCTCGCCCGTGTTGACGCCCATGCGGATCGCGAGCGTGAGGCTGTGCGCCTGCGACAGGTGCGCGTTGAGCTTGGAGAGCGCAACCCGCAGGTCGGAGGTAGCCCGCACCGCACGCAGCGCGTCGTCGTCGTGCGCAGTGGGGATGCCGAAGACCGCCATCACGGCGTCGCCGATGTACTTCTCCACGGTGCCGCCGTGCCGCTCCAGCGCGCCGCGCACTGCGTCGAAGTACCCCTCCTGGACGCGCCGATGCAGCTCGGGATCGATCCGCTCCCCGAGGGCTGTCGAATCGACGATGTCGCAGAAGACGACGGTGACCGTCTTGCGGGCGGCCATGTACCGAGTCTAGGGCGGCGGAAAGGCCGTCACTACACTGTTCCGCCGATGTTCGACACCCTCGGCGACAAGCTCAACGCCGCCCTCGGCCCGCTCCGCGGCCGCGGGAAGCTCGACGAAGAGGCGATTTCGCGCGCGATGCGCGAGATTCGGCTCGCGCTGCTCGAGGCGGACGTCAACTTCAAGGTCGTCAAAGACTTCGTGGCGCGGGTCAAGGAGCGGGCGACGGGCCAGGACGTCGCCCGGAGCCTCACGCCCGGCCAGCAGGTCGTGAAGATCGTCCACGAGGAGCTCACCGAGCTGATGGGCGCGGGGAGCTCGAAGCTGGCGATGGCGGGCAAGCCGCCGACCGTGATCCTGCTCGCCGGCCTCCAGGGCTCGGGCAAGACGACCGCCGCGGCCAAGCTCGCGCTGCTCCTGCGAAAGGAGGGCCATACGCCGGCCCTCGTCGCCGCCGACCTCCAGCGACCGGCGGCGGTCGAGCAGCTCGAGCAGCTGGGACGGCAGATCCAGGTGCCTGTCTCCACGGCGTCGGACCCCGTGAACGCCGTCACTGAAGGGATCCAGCGCGCGCGAGATCAGGGCGCCGACGTCGTGATCCTCGACACGGCCGGCCGGCTGCACGTCGACGAGGAGCTCATGCAGGAGCTGGCTCGCGTGCGAGATGCGGCGAAGCCGACGAACGTGCTGCTCGTGCTCGATGCGATGACCGGCCAGGAGGCCGTCTCCGTCGCCGAGGCCTTCCAGGAGCGCGTCGCCTTCGACGGCGTGCTGATGACGAAGCTCGACGGCGACGCCCGAGGCGGCGCGGCGCTCTCCGTCAAGGCCGTCACGGGCAAGCCGATCAAGCTCGCGTCCGTCGGCGAGAAGCTCGACCAGCTCGAGTACTTCCACCCCGACCGAATGGCGTCGCGGATCCTCGGCATGGGCGACGTCCTGACGCTGATCGAGAAGGCCGAAGAGGCCGCGGCCGAAGAGGACAGCGCCGCGCTCGAGGCGCGCATGCGCGCCGGCGAGTTCAGCTTCGACGACTTCCTGGCGAGCTACCGGATGCTGCGCAGGATGGGACCGCTCCAGGGCGTGCTGAAGATGATCCCGGGCCTCGGCAAGGAGCTCCAGGGTCTCGACATCGACGAAGCCGAGCTGAAGCGGGTCGAGGCGATCGTCCTCTCCATGACGCCGCACGAGCGCCGGATGCCGCACCTGATCGACGGCTCGCGGCGGAAGCGCATCGCGGCCGGCAGCGGGACGACGATCCAGCAGGTAAACAAGCTGCTCTCGGCGCGAAAGCAGATGCAGAAGATGATGAAGCAGATGGGAAAGGGCAAGATGCCGGGGCTGCCCCCAGAGCTGACGAAGGCACGAGGGAGGTGAAATGGCGGTACGGATGAGATTGACGCGGGTCGGGTCGAAGAAAAACCCGATCTACCGCGTCGTGGTCGCCGACTCGCGCTCGCCGCGGGACGGAAGGTTCATCGAGATCGTGGGGCGCTACAACCCCCAAACCGATCCTTCGACGATCGACTTCGACGAGGAGAAGGTCAAGGAGTGGCTCGGCAAGGGCGCACAGCCGTCGGGCACGGTTGCCCGCCTGCTGAAGATCAAGAACCTTGGCTGAGCTGCTGACCTACCTGGCGCAGCGCCTCGTCGACGACCCTGAGGCGGTTCGCGTCGAGGAGGAGGAGCGTGACGACACGCTCGTGCTCCGCCTGCACGTGGCCAAGGACGATGTCGGCAAGGTGATCGGCCGCCAGGGGCGGATCGCGCGGGCGCTTCGCGCGATCGTCAGGGCGGGCGGCGCGCGGGAGCGGCGCCGGCTGATTCTCGAGATCGCTGACTGACGAGCTCATCACCGTCGGGCGCGTCGGAAAGCCCCACGGGCTGGACGGCTCCTTCGTCGTCGAGAACGCCAGTGAGGAGCCGGAGCGCTTCGAGCGCGGCGCTCGTCTGCTCGTCGGCGGGGAAGAGGCAGAGGTCGTCGAGCGGAAGCGCCCCGGCGGACGCCTCGTCGTGCGGCTGGACCGGCCCGTCGAGCGCGGAGCCGCGCTCCAGGTGCGCCGTGCCGATCTGCCGGAGCCGGAGCCCGGCGAGTACTACGCCTTCCAGCTGGTCGGCCTCGTCGTCGAGGAGGCCGGTGGCCGGATCCTCGGGAACGTCGAGGAGGTCGCCCCGGGCGTCGCGAACGATGTGCTCGAGCTCGACTCGGGCCTCGCGCTGCCGATGGTGGAAGCGTGCGTGAGAGAGGTCGATCTCGAAGGGCGCCGAATCCTGGTCGCGCGGGGATTCACGCCCGGCCAAGGCGCCGACTAGGCGGCGCCGACCAGAAGGGGCCGTTTCGGCTTTGCCGGTGCGGCCCGTACGACTAACCTGCTCGCACTTTGCGCATCGACGTCTTCACGCTGGTTCCGCATGTCTTCGCCGCGGTTTCCGAACAGCGGCCGCTGGCCGCCGTACTCGGCGACGAGCTCGACCTGCGGCTCTTCAACTACCGCGACTGGACGCCGCTTCCGGGCGGGCAGGTCGACGGCGAGCCATATGGAGGCGGCGCTGGGATGGTGCTGCGCGTTGACGTCGTCGCCGCGGCGCTCGAGGGCGTCTACGGCGGCCTGCCGGAGCACCGCGTGATCGCGCTGACGCCGCAGGGGAGACAGCTCGACCAGGCGGTCGTCGAGGAGCTCGCGGAGGAGCACCACCTGACGCTGCTCTCGGCCCGCTTCGAGGGGTTCGACGAGCGCATCCTCGTGCAGCTTGCGAGCGACGCGATCTCGATCGGGCCGTACGTGCTTTCCGGCGGGGAGCTGCCCGCCATGGTCGTGCTCGACGCTGTCGCCAGGCGCCTCCCGGGCGCGCTGGGTGAGGGCTCCGCTGCGGAGGAGACGTTCTCCGCGGAGCTGGAGGGCGGGTTCGAGTACCCGCACTACACGCGGCCGGCGGAATTCCGCAGCTGGCGCGTCCCGGACGTCCTGGTCTCCGGCGACCACGCCCGGATCGCCGACTGGCGGCGAACGCAGAGCCGGGAGCGTACGCCCTCGTGAGGAACCCGATCGAGCGCCTGACCCATAGGCTGCCGCGCTCGTGGCGGATCGCGATCGACTGGGTCGTGACGATCGTCGGCGCCGTCGCGATCGTGCTCGCGGTCAAGGCCTGGGTCGTGAACCCGTATCGGATCCCGTCGTCGTCGATGGAGCCGACGCTGCACTGCGCGGGCGCCGGCCTGGGGTGTACTGCACGCTTCTCGGACCGCGTCCTCGCCAACCGGTTCATCTACCACCTCGTCGAGCCCAAGCGCGGCGACATCGTCGTCTTCCACACGCCGGCAGCAGCGCGCAGGGACTGCGGCGCGGGCGGGACGTTCGTCAAGCGGATCGTCGGCCTCCCGGGGGAGGTCTGGGAGCTGCGCGCCGGCTACGTCTACATCGACGGGGTGCGGCTGCGCGAGTCGTACATCACGAAAGACCGCCGGAACGGCGAGTCGAATCCGCCCTACCGCATCCCGAAGGACGAGTACTACGTCATGGGCGACAACCGCGCGTCGTCGTGTGACTCGCGGGTCTGGGGGGCGCTGCCTCGTAAGAACCTGATCGGGAAGGTCTTCGCGGTCTACTGGCCTCCGAAGCGAGCCTCCCTGCACTCGTGAGAAACCCGATCGACCGCTTGACCCACCGGCTACCCCGGTCGTGGCGGATCGCGATCGACTGGGTCGTGACGATCGTGGGTGCCGTCGCGATCGTGCTGGCGATCAAGGCCTGGGTCGTGAACCCGTATCGGATCCCGTCGTCGTCGATGGAGACGACGCTTCACTGCGCCGGCGCCGGTCTCGGCTGCACCGCGCGCTTCTCCGACCGCGTCCTCGCCAACCGGTTCATCTACCACTTGGTCGAGCCGAAGCGGGGCGACATCGTCGTCTTCGAGACGCCGCAGGCCGCGCGGCGGGACTGCGGCGCGGGCGGGACGTTCGTCAAGCGGATCGTCGGCCTCCCCGGGGAGGTCTGGGAGATGCGCGGGGGCTACGTCTACATCGACGGGGTCCGCCTGAGGGAGCCCTACGTGCAGACAGACCGCCGCGACGGGGACACGAAACCGCCGTACCGCATCCCCAAGGACCAGTACTACGTGATGGGCGACAACCGCGCGCAGTCGTGCGATTCGCGGGTGTGGGGCGCCCTGCCGAAGGACAACCTGATCGGCAAGGTGTTCGCCGTCTACTGGCCGCCGAGGCGGATTTCCTTGCGCTAGCATGCCCGGTCGGCCGACGGCCGACCCTTTGCCCATGCCCAACCCGATCGAGACTCTCGAGCGCCGTCAGCTGCGCTCTGACATCCCGGAGTTCAAGGCCGGGGACACCGTGCGCGTGCACTTCCAGGTGATCGAGGGCGAGCGACGCCGCGTTCAGGTCTTCGAGGGCATCGTCATCAAGCGCCAGGGCTCGGGCGTCCGCGAGACCTTCACCGTGCGGAAGCAGTCCTTCGGCGTCGGCGTCGAGCGGACGTTCCCGGTGCACTCGCCGAAGATCGAGCGCATCGAGGTGACGGCGATCGGCGACGTCAATCGCGCCAAGCTCTACTACTTGCGCGGGAGAGTGGGACGAAAGGCGCGCGTGCGCGAGCGCCGTGAGGGGCAGCGGCTATCCTCGGCCGGTGCCCGCGCCGCCGAGCAGTCTGCCGACGAGCCAGTCGCGGCCGTCGAGGCCGAGCGGGATCCTGAGGGCGAGGCGGAGGCGGAAGCCGCCGCGGTCGAGCCCACGGAATCGAGCTAGGCGACTCCTTCAGTTCGACCGACAGTTCGGCCTTCGCTGGGTGGCCGGGGTTGACGAGGCCGGGCGTGGCTGCCTGGCGGGCCCGCTGGTCGTCGCGGGCGTCCTGTTCGACTACGACTCGCTGCGCGACCATCGTGTCCGGCCGCTCGCGGGGCTGAACGACTCGAAGCAGCTGTCGAGCGCGGAGCGGGAGACGTTGTTCCGGGCGGTCGTCTGGTCCGCCCGGTCGTTCACGGTGCGCATGATCTCGCCGGCCGAGATCGACCGAAACGGGCTGCACAGGTCCAATTTGGACGCCATGCGCTCGTGCCTGCGGACGCTGGCGCCGCCGGCCGAGGCGTGTCTCATCGACGGATTCCGGCTGGGGCCGTCCGCGCCGGAGCATCTCGCCGTCGTCGACGGGGACGAGCGGAGCGCGGCGATCGCGGCGGCGTCGATCGTGGCGAAGGTCGTGCGGGATCGCGCGATGCGGCGGATGGACGCCTTGTTCCCGCACTACGGATTCTCGTCGCACGTGGGTTACATCACGCCGCGGCACTCGGCCGTCGTGCGCGAGCGCGGCCCGTCAGAGATCCACCGGCGCTCGTTCCAGGCCCTCTGTTATGAAGATCTCCTCGAGCTCGAGGGCGCGGGGGACTGAGGCCGAGCGTCGCGCGCGCCGGTTCTACCGGCTGCGCGGATACCGGGTGCTGGGCGAAAACGTCTGGGCGAGCGGGAACGAGCTCGACCTGATCGTGCGCCGCGGCGGGCGGCTGGTCTTCTGCGAGGTGAAGGCGAAGCTCGGCGAGGGCTACGGCGAGCCGGCCGAGATGGTGGACGCGGAGAAGCAGCGGCGGCTGCGGCGCGCCGCCGAGGCGTGGCTCGGGGCGCATCCGCAGCTCTCGGGGCTGGAGGTGCGCTTCGACGTGGTGGCGGTGACGCTCGCCGGAGTGGAGCGCGTCTCGGTCGAGTTCTAGGAGTCGCGCGTTCTTCGGCGAAGGGGTCTCCTCATGGCCCCGACGCAGGACGCGCTGTACGCCGAGATCGATCTCGATCTCTCGTGGTCGGAGCGCGATCTTCCCGAGCGTGAGCGGACGAAGCACGTCCACCGGCTCCATCCGTACCTGGGCAAGTTCATTCCGCAGGTCGTGGAGGTGCTGCTCGCCCGCTACGTCCCACGCGGCGGGAGGGTGCTCGACCCCTTCGCCGGCTCGGGCACGACGCTCGTCCAGGGCCTCGAGAGCGGATACGACGCGGTCGGCATCGACATCGCGGCGTTCAACTGCCTGCTGATGGAGGCGAAGACGCGGCGGTACGACCTGTTCGGGCTGGAGTCGGAGCTTCGCGATGTTGTCCGAAAGATCGAGACGATCGAGCCTGCCTCCGGCGCAACGGGCTACGCGGCGGAGTGGTTTGCGCCCAGGGCGGCGGGCGAGCTCCTCGCGTTCCGCGGCCTGATCCCGGGATACGAGCACCGGGACGTCCTCCGCGTGGTGCTCGCTCGGGCCGCGCGCTCCGCTCGGCTGACGACCCACTTCGACCTCGATTTCCCACGGACGCCGCAACGGGAGCCGTACTGGTGCCACAAGCACAAGCGCATCTGCCGTCCCATCGACCACGCCGAGCACTTCCTCCGCCGCTACGCGCTCGACACGCTGCGCCGCGTGAAGGAGTTCTCGCGCGTACGTGCGCGAGCGTGTGAGGCGGCTGTGATCCAGCGGGACGCGCGCGAGGCGCCGCTGGACGGGCGCTTCGACGGCGTGATCACGTCGCCGCCGTACCCGGGGCTGATCGACTATCACGAACAGCACCGGTACGCCTACGAGCTGCTTGGGCTTGACGACCTCCGTGGCTCCGAGCTCGGTGCGGGGGCGGAGGGCACGGGGGCCGCGGCTCTGGCGCGCTACGTCGAGGGAATTGCCGAAGTGCTCGCGCACGCGAAGGCGGCGTTGAGACCTCGCGCTCCGGTCGTGATCGTCGTCAACGATCGGCGGAACCTCTACCCGGAGATCATGGAGCGAGCGGGGCTCCGACTACAGGAGCGGCTCCGGCGCCATGTGAATCGGCGTACGGGACGGCGCGCCGGCGAGTTCTTCGAGGACGTGCTCGTCGCGCGCTAGGTCGACCCACCACTGACACACACTCGTGACCATTCGTTGTCTTCAATGACAACATGCTCGCGCGCGCGGTCACCCATGCTCTCGTCGGCCTCGATGCCCGGCGGGTCGAGGTCGAAGCGCACCTCCAGAATGGGTTACCCGGGCTTGCGATCGTCGGCCTGGCCGACCGCGCGTGCCAGGAGGCGAAGCACCGAGTCCGCAGCGGCATTGCCTCGGCGCAGCTCGAATGGCCCTCCCGCCGCATCACCGTCAATCTCGCGCCGGCGGGGTTGCGGAAGGAGGGCTCGGGGTTCGATCTGCCGATCGCGCTGGCAATCCTCGCGGCTTCGGGACAGTTTCCGCTCGAGCGACTAGCCGGTCATGCGGCGATCGGAGAGCTGGGACTCGACGGCCGGATCAGGCCGGTTCGGGGCGTTCTGGCGGCGGCGGAGGGCGCACGCCACGCCGGCTTCGGCCGGATCGTCTGCGCGGCCGAGTCCGCAGGTGAGGCGGCGCTCGCAGGCGTGGATCCGGTGGCTGGTCGTCACCTCGCCGAGGTCGTCTCGTACTTTCGCGGCGAGATCGACGCGCCGAGCGTGGAGCCGTCGGCGAATGGGTCGGGCCCCGAGGAGGACGACCTCGACCTGGCCGACGTTCGCGGCCAGGACCGTGCTCGCCGGGCGCTCGAGCTCGCGGCCACGGGCGGGCACAACCTGCTCTTCGCCGGGCCTCCGGGCACCGGGAAGTCGATGCTCGCCCGCCGGCTTCCGGGGATCCTGCCGCCCCTGACGCCCGAGGAGGCGCTCGAGGTCACGAGGATCTACTCGGTCGCGGGCCTCCTCAGCCCGGGAAGACCGTTGGTGCGCAGGCGTCCCTTCCGGATGCCGCACCAGAGCGCGTCCGTCGCGGCGGTGGTCGGCGGCGGGCCGGGGCCGCGGCCCGGAGAGGCGACGCTCGCCCACCACGGCGTCCTGTTTCTCGACGAGCTCGCGGAGTTCCAGCGACCAGCGCTCGAAGCGCTGCGCCAGCCGCTGGAGGACGGTTTCGTCGGCATCGCGCGTGCCGAGGGCCGAGCGGTGTTCCCGGCGAGATTCCAGCTGGTTGCGGCGATGAACATGTGCCCCTGCGGTGGCCGTGGTGATCCCGCTACCGAGTGCGCCTGCTCGGCACAGAAGCTGGCCGCGTTTCGCGAAAAGCTCTCGCGCGCGCTCCTCGATCGCTTCGACCTCGTCGTGGCCGTGCCTCGTCCGCGCGCCGTCGAGCTCAGCGGCCGGGAGGTGGAGGAATCTCGGCCTGTTCGCGCGCGCGTCGTCGCGGCGCGCGAGCGAATCCGTGCCGGACCGCTCTCGCGTAGTCCTGGCGCCACCGAGCTCCTCGACCGGGCGGTCGAACGCCTGCCGCTCTCCGGCCGCGGCCGAGCGCGGGTCGCGCGCGTCGCGAAGACCATTGCCGCGCTCGCCGAATCCGATGCCGTGACCGAGGAACACGTCGCCGAAGGGCTGGCCTATCGCTCCCCGAGGGAGCTCTCCGCATGATCGAGCTTGGTCGCGCCGACGATCGCTTCCCGCCGCGGCTGCGCGCGATCTTCGATCCGCCTCGGGCGCTGTACGTCCGCGGCGCGGGCGAGCTCGAGCTGCTCGGACGCCGTGCCGTCGCCGTGGTCGGCGCCCGTTCGTGCTCACCGTACGGCGCGCAGGTCGCGCGTATGGTCGGGCGGGAGCTCGCGGCGGTCGGACTCGTCGTCGTCAGCGGGCTTGCCCGCGGCGTGGACGGCGAGGCCCACCGCGGCGCGCTCGACGTCGGCGGTCTGACCGTCGCGGTCCTCGGCTGCGGCATCGATCGCGAGTACCCGGCGTCGAACGCTCAGCTGTCGCGTCGGATCGAAGAGAAGGGTCTCGTCGTCTCGGAGTACGAGCCGGGAGTCGGGCCCGCGCCGTGGCGGTTCCCGGCGCGCAACCGCATCATCGCGGGGCTCTCGGAGGCCGTAGTCGTGGTCGAGGCGCGAGAGCGCAGTGGCGCATTGATCACGGCCGACTTCGCACTCGAGGAGGGTCGCGAGGTGCTGGCCGTCCCGGGCGAGATCACGTCGTCGCTCTCTTCGGGGACCAACGCGCTGCTCAAGCTCGGGGCCGCGCCGCTGACGGCGACGGCGGACGTGCTCGATCTCCTCGGCATCGACCCGCCGGCGGCCTTGGATGCCACGGTGTCCGAGGCAGCCGCGCAAGTGCTCGCGCTCGTCCGCGACTCTGCGTGCGGAGCTGACGAGCTGACGGCGCGGAGTGTTCTCGACGCAGGCGCGTTGAGCGTTGCGCTGACGGAACTCGAGCTTGCAGGCCTCGTCGCCGCCACCGACGGCGTCTACCGGGCGGTGACGACGCGATGACGGCGCGTACGATCACCGCGTGGACGAGCCGTACTGGCTGGCCGAGGCCGCGCCTCTGGGGAGCCCGAAGCTCGATGGCGCGGTCGATGTCGCCGTCGTCGGAGGCGGCGTCACGGGACTCTCCTGCGCGCTCACCTTGGCGGAGAACGGCCTGCGTGTGCGTGTCCACGAGGCGCGCGCGGTCGCCTCCGGCGCGAGCGGGCGGAACGGCGGCTTCGCGCTGAGCGGCGCGGCGCTTCCGTACGACCAGGTTCGGCAAAAGCTCGGCGCCGAGCGCGCGGGGGCGCTCTGGCGGCTCACCGAGCGGACGCTCGACCGGATGGAGGCGCTTGCGGGCGACGCGCTACGACGCGTGGGGAGCCTTCGTCTGGCCGCAGACGAAAAAGAGAGAGAAGCGCTCGTTACGGAGCACGAGGCTCTGCGTGAGGACGGCTTCGCCTCGGTGTGGATCGACGTCCCCGACGGGCGGCTTGCGGATCACTACTCCGGTGCGTTGCTGCACCCGCGCGACGGCGCGATGCATCCCGGGCGCTGGATCAGGCGTCTCGCGTCGCGGGCCGGCGAGGCGGGAGCGCAGCTGCGAGAGCACGATCGCGTCAGCTCACTCGACGAGGTGGACGCCGACGCGATCGTGATCGCCACCGACGGCTATCCGGCCGGGCTCGTGCCCGAGCTCGACGCTGCCGTCCAGCCGACCCGCGGTCAGGTCGTCGTGACGGAGCCGCTGCCCGAGCAGGCATATGGGCGGCCGCACTACGCCCGCAACGGCTTCGATTACTGGCAGCAGCTGCCGGATGGCCGCCTCGTGATCGGAGGTCGCCGCGACGTGGACCTCGAGAGCGAGTGGACCGCGCAGGAGGCGACGACACCGCCGGTCCAGGAAGCGCTCGCGGGCCTCATCGTTGAGCTTGTCGGGTACCTGCCCGCGATCACCCACCGCTGGTCGGGGATCTTCGGGACGACCCGCGATGCCCTGCCGCTGGTCGGCCCTGTGCCGGGCCACGACGGCGTTTGGGTCTCGCGCGGCTACTCGGGGCACGGCAACGTCCTCGGCCTTGCCTGCGGCGAGCTCGTCGCGAAAGCAATCCTCGGCCGTCGCGAGCCCGAGCTCGAGCTCTTCGATGCCGCGCGGGTCCTCTAGCATCG
>Ga0126313_10000884_pt1 | contig 15077 bp, 25 predicted proteins | sample Plot105A_FD_89954 | JGI IMG/M metagenome (GOLD analysis project Ga0126313, IMG submission 89954) | Serpentine soil microbial communities from UC McLaughlin Reserve, CA, USA - Plot105A | ecosystem: Environmental > Terrestrial > Soil > Grasslands | place: USA: UC McLaughlin Reserve, Lake County...
AGTACGGCCCCAACGCCAAGTCGATCTCGTGCGCGACGTACACGGGCGTCCTGGCCGCGTCCTACGACGCCTTGAAGAGCGTCAACGCGGGAATCGACGTGATCGGCGTCGGGCTCTCGCCGCGCGGGAACGACAATCCGGCCGCCAGATCGAACCCCTCGACGTCGCCCGTCCGGTGCATCCGCGACATGGGCGCCGCCTACAAGGCGAGCAAGCGGACGCGCCCGCTGATGGACGAGCTGAGCTTCCACCCGTTCCCCAACCTCTCAACGGATCCGCTGGGCCGCGGCTACCAGTGGCCGAACGCCGGCCTCGCGAACGTGGACCGGATCAAGCAGGCGGTCTGGGATGCGTTCTACGGGACGGGCCAGCCGGTCTTCCCAGAGTCGTCGTTCGGACGCTTCGGGTCGCTTGCGACGATCGCCGCCGCCGACTCGCTCCGGTTCCGGCTGAACGAGGTCGGTTGGCAGGTCGAAATCGTCCCGAGCGCGCGCGGCGCGTACTTCGGCCGCGAGAACGTGGCCACGACGGACGAGCTCACCCAGGCGGAGATCTACTCCCAGGCGATCCCGTTCATCGCCTGCGACCCCGCCGTCCGCTCGCTGCTCTTCTTCCACCTGATCGACGACCCGAACCTGGATCGCTGGCAGTCGGGACTGATCCGAGCCGACGGATCCAAGCGGCCCTCGTACGAGAGCGTCAAAGCGGCAATCGGCCGCACAGGCGGCCGCTGCGGCGGCTTCACGACGGCGTGGCGCCACGCGACATCGGTGATCGGGCCGACGGCGAAGTTCCCCTTCAAGCGCGCCGTCCGCGAGCGCACCAAGGCGTGGGTGATGGTCACGTCGGCGTTCGAGGCCGGCAACTATCACGCGGGCATCTTCCGCGTCCCGCGGCGGGCGACCCCGACGCGGCGCGCCCGCACGAAGATCGAGCGCGCCCTGCTGCGGACGAAGCCTCGCGGCGCTGCGCTCGCCAAGGCGGGGAAGGTGCCGGCCTACCGTGAGGCGGTCATCCGCTTCCGGGCACGGAGACTGAAGCCCGGCTTCTACGTCTACGCGGTGGAGCTGTTCGCCGAGACGAACCCCACGCGCAAGAGCTTCTTCGTCAGCAAGGCGTTCCAGGTCGTCGCCGCGAAGGGGCGCCGGTGAGCGACCCGCGCCTCGCGCGGCTGGCCACGCTCCTCGTCGACTACTCGCTGGCCCTGCGGGAGGGCGAGGTCCTACGCATCAACTCGACCGACGCGGCCGCGCCGCTGATCCTCGAACTTCACAGCGTCGCGATCGCGCGGGGAGCGCACGCATACGCCAACGTCGCGCTAGAAGGCCTGGCCGAGATCCTCGTCGCCGAGGGCTCGAAGGAGCAGCGGGAGTTCGTCTCCGACCTGGCGTTCCGCGAGGTCGACCGGCTCGACGCGGAGTTGACGATCTGGTGCGAGGCGAATACGAAGTCGTTCTCGCGCGCCGATCCGGAGGCGCGCGGCCAGGTCTATGCGGCCGAGCGAAGCCTGGTCAACCGCCGGTGGGAGCGGATCGGACGAGGCGAGATGCGCTGGGTCGGCACGTTGATGCCGACGAACGCACACGCGCAGGACGCGGAGATGTCGCTGCGCGAGTACGAGGACTTCGTCTTCCGTGCCTGCCACGTCGCCGGCGAGGAGGACCCCGTGGCGCACTGGCGCACGGTCGCGGACGAGCTGGCCGCACGAGCGGCCGAGTTCGCGGATACGCGCGAGATCCGGATCGTCGGTCCGGACACCGATCTGCGGCTCGGCGTCGCGGGCCGGACCTGGCAACCCTCCTCGGGCACCTACAACATGCCCGACGGCGAGGTCTTCACGAGCCCGGTCGAGACCGACACCGAAGGCGAGATCCGGTTCACGCTTCCGGCCGTCTTCTACGGCCGCGAAGTCGAGGACATCCGGCTCCGTTTCGAGGGCGGTCGCGTGGTCGACGCCGACGCCCGCAGCGGCGCGGACTACCTCCGCACGCTCCTCGACACCGACGAGGGCTCGCGCGTCCTCGGCGAGTTCGCCTTCGGGCTGAACTACGAGATCGACCGCTGGACGAGGAACATCCTCTTCGACGAGAAGATCGGCGGCACCGTCCACCTCGCGCTCGGCTCGGGCTTCGACGACTGTGGCTCCAAGAACGAGTCAGCCCTGCACTGGGACATCATCTGCGACCTGCGCGAGGAGGGCGAGATCTACGCCGACGGCGAGCTCGTCTGGCGCGCTGGCAACTTCCTCGAAGCGCCGAAGCCGGTCGTCGAGCGTGTCTGATCCACGCGTCCAGAAGCTGGCCGCCGTCCTCGTCGACTACTCCGTCGGCGCCGCGGAAGGCCAGCAGATAACGATCGAGGGCCCCGCCGCCGCGGCTCCGCTCATCCGCGAGGTGTACCGCCGCATTCTCGCGGCCGGCGCTCATCCGCTGCCGCGGATCGGGATCGAGGGGACGCTAGAGAACCTGATGCTCGAAGGCTCGGATGCGCAGCTGGACTGGGTGAACCCGGCCCGGCGGGACGACATCGAGGAGGTCGACGGGCGCGTCGTGATCATGGGGCTGCAGAACACGCGCAGCCTGACGAGCGTGGACGCCTCCAAGCAGGCCAGGCTCCACCGCGCGCTCGAGCCGCAGCGGAACCGCTACCTGGAGCGGGCAGCGAACGGCGAGCTGAGCTGGGTCCTGACGCTCTTCCCGACCCAGGCCGCGGCACAGGACGCAGGCATGTCGCTGACCGAGTTCGAGGACTTCGTCTACGCCGCAGGCTTCCTCGACCGCGACGATCCGGTCGGGGAATGGAAACGCTTCGGCGAGCGGATCGACCACGTCAGCGAGTTCCTGAGCGGGGTCTCCGAGCTACGCGTGCTCGCCAAGGAGACCGACCTGCGGATCGGCGTCGGCGGGAGGCACTGGATTGCCTCGGGCGGGCTCGAGAACTTCCCCGACGGCGAGGTCTTCACGGGGCCTGTCGAGACGAGTGTCGAGGGGACGATCCGCTTCACCTACCCCGCGATCTTCCAGGGCCGCGAGGTGGACGACGTGCGACTCCGCTTCGAGGGCGGAGAGGTCGTCGACGCGACGGCCTCCCGCGGCCAGGACCTCCTGCGCGAGATGGTGGCCGTCGACGACGGCGCCCGCCGCGTCGGCGAGTTCGCCTTCGGGCTCAACGAGAACGTCACGGAATTCACGCGCGAGATCCTGTTCGACGAGAAGATCGGCGGCACCGTCCACCTCGCCCTCGGCACCGCCTATCCGGAGACCGGTAGCGCCAACCGCTCGGCGCTCCACTGGGACCTGATCTGCGATCTCCGGGACGGGGGAGAGGTGTACGCGGACGGTGAGCTCGCATATCGCGACGGGGCGTTCCTCGCGCTGTAACCAGGGGCGCGTGGCGCTTGACGCTCGTCGCCGTGATCGCGGACACGCACTTGCCCCGCGGCGCACGGCAGCTGCCGGAAGCGTGCGTTCGCCGGTGCGAGGCGGCCGACCTGATCCTCCACCTCGGTGACGTCGTCGCCGTCTCGGTTCTCGACGAGCTCCGCGCGCTCGGGCCCGTCGAGGCCGTCTACGGGAACATGGACGAGCCGGCGTTGCGGGAACTGCTTCCGCAACGGCATGTCGCGGAGGTCGACGGCGTCCGGATCGGGCTGGTGCACGTCGCGGGCCCGCGCGAGGGCCGCGAAGCGCGGCTCAGGAGCTGGTTTCCCGACTGCGAGGCCGTCGTCTACGGCCATACCCACGTCCCCCAGGTCGAGGAGCACGGGGGCGTCTGGATCCTCAACCCGGGCAGCCCCACCGAGCGGCGGCGGTCCCCAGAGCGCTCGATGCTCGAGCTCGAGATCGGCCCCGCTGGGATACGACCGAGGCTAATTCTGCTCGACACTTGACACCCGAACAGGTGTTCGTCTACCATGCGAACGCATGTTCGGTCGGATCGTCATCGTCGCGCTCGCGCTCGCCCTGCTGCTCAGCATCGTTGCGCGCGCCGGCCACAGCGCCGGTCCGGAGCGCCGTTACGTCGTCCGGGGCGGGGACACGCTCTGGGCGATCGCACTCCGTGAGTACGGCGGCGACCCGCGCGAGGCCGTCTGGGAGATCCGGACGCGGAACGACCTGCAAGGGACGACCGTTCAGCCGGGCCAGGTGCTGATCCTACCGGCGGGCTAGTAGGTCGCCCGCGAGCGTGCACAGGAAGCGCATGTGCTCGTGCTCGGCTGCCGGGGCGTCGGATACGGCTGAGCACCCGTTCGTAGACTGCGCGCGTGGATCTCGACCTCGTCTTCCTGGGGACGTCCGGGTCGATGCCGACGGCCCAGCGCGCGCCCACCGCCGTCCTCGTGCGCCGTGGCGGCGAGCGGCTGCTGTTCGACTGCGCCGAGGGCACACAGCGGCAGCTGCTGCGCTCGAACGTCGGCCTCGTGGAGCTCCGGGAGGTCTTTCTGACGCACTACCACGCCGACCACTACCTCGGGCTGCCGGGGATGCTCAAGACCTTCGCCCTCCGCGGCCGCGAGCTACCGCTGACGATCTACGGCCCGCCGGGGCTCGAGGATCTGTTCCGGTCGCTGCGCCGGATCTTCGGCCGGCTGACCTACGAGTACGCGCTGGTCGAGCTCGAGCCGGGCGACACGCTCGACCGGGACGAGTACGTGCTGTCGACGTTTCCGGTCTCGCACGGCGTATCCGCGGTGGGATACGCGCTCGTGGAACCGCCTCGCCCCGGGCGCTTCGACGTCGACGCGGCCGACGCGCTCGGCGTCCCGTCCGGCCCGGAGCGGGGCCTGCTTCAGCGCGGCGAGAGCGTGACGCTCTCGGACGGCCGCGCCGTCACGCCCCCGGACGTCCTCGGGCCGGCGCGGCCGGGACGTAAGGTCGTCCTCGCAGGCGACGGAGCGCCGTCCGGGACCGTCCTCGAGGCGGCCCGCTACGCCGACCTGCTCGTCCACGAGGCGACCTTCTGCGAGGACGAACGCGAGCGTGCCGAGGAGACGCGCCACTCGACCGCGCGCGGCGCCGCCGAGCTCGCGGCCGCCGCCGAGGTGCGCCTGCTCGCCCTGACGCACCTCTCGAATCGATACTCCGGCGGCGATGTGCTGCGCGAGGCGCGCGAGTCGTTCAGCGAAACGGTTGTTCCGAGGGACTTCGATACGATCGACGTCCGCTTCCAGGAGCGGGGCGGGCCGGTGCTCGTCAAGGGCGGCGCAGCGCACGACCATGGACGGGAGCGGGAAGTCGTGACGACACTCCAGGAGGCACCCGAATGAGCGGGATGGTTCAAGTGGCGTTGGCGAGCGACGTGACCGAAGGCGAGGAGCTCCAGGCGCTGCTCAGCGAGGCCGGGATCGACTCGCAGCTCGAGCCCGCAGTCGAGCATCACCCCCGCGAGACGGACGACGTGCCGACGAAGGTGCTCGTGGCCGAGTCCTCGATCGAGGACGCGCTGGCCGCGATCGAGGCGCTCAGCGAGCCGGATGAGCTCGCCGAGACCTAGCACTCTCTTCGGCGAGATCGCCGCGACATACGACGAGCTCCGTCCCACAGACGCCAACTGGTGGGAGCTGTTCGAGCTGCTCGTCCGCGAGGCCGATCTCGTCGGCCGGCGCGTGCTCGACGTCGGCTGCGGCACAGGGCGCGTGTCGGAGGCGCTCGCCGATCGGGGCAGCCGGGTGTGGGGCATCGAGCCCTCGCCGGAGATGGCAGCCCAGGCGCGCGCGCGCGGCGTCCACGTCAAGGTCGCGCGCGCCGAGCAGCTGCCGTTCAAGGGAGGCTGGTTCGAGCGCGCGTTGCTCTGGCTGGTCGCGCACCTCGTCGACCGGGCGGCCGCGTTAGCCGAGCTGGCTCGCGTCCTGTCGCCCGACGGCCGGATCGCGATCGCGACCTTCGACCCGGCCCACTTCGACGCGTACTACCTCAACCACCTGTTTCCGTCGCTCGAGCGCATCGACCGCGAGCGCTTTCCCGCGCCCTCGGCCCTCGTTGACGAGCTCGCCGCCGCCGGCTTCTCCACGCGCCTAATCCCGCTGCGACAGCGTGGGGCGCTCGACCGGGAGGAGTCGCTGCGCCGCATCCGCGGCCGCTTCATCTCCACGCTGAGGCTGCTCGACGAGGCCGAGTTCGAGGCAGGTCTCGCGCGCGCCGAGCGCGAGCTCCCCGAACGGGTCGGGTACGAGCTCTACTGGGCGATCGCGGTCGCTAGTAGGCCCTGACGCGAGGATCCACCACGCCGACGAGGAGGTCGACGATCAGGTTGAAGAGCACGACGAAGAGGCTCACGACGAGGATCACGCCGGCGATCACCGGCAGGTCGAAGCCGACGAGCCCGGCCGAGGCGCCGAGCGCAAGGCTGCCGAGCCCGGCAAGGTCGAAAACCTGCTCGACGAAGACGGCGCTCCCGAAGACGAGGCCCACGTCCATGCCGATCATGGCCAGGACCGGCAGGAGCGAGTTCCGCAGGACGTGGCGGCCGACGACCCGCGTTTCGTCGGCTCCCTTCGCCCGGGCGGTCCGCACGTACGGCTCGTGCAGCTCGTTGATCGCGTGTACGCGGATCATCCGCGAGTAGAGCGCCGCGAACAGAATGCTGATCGTGATCCAGGGAAGGATCATGTGGTGGGCCGAGCCGTCGACGCCGCATGCGTCCCCTCCGAACGGGGCGCAGTACCCCTCGATCGGAGCGAGGCCGAACTTGTAGCCGATGAACTGGCGGAGGAAGAGGCCGATCACGACCGGGTGGGACGAGACGCCGAGCAGGACGAAGAACAGGAGTGCCCGGTCGAGGAACGAGCCCGCGTAGACCGCCGAGATCAGCCCTAGCGGGATCGCGACGGAAAGCCAGATCACGGCGCCGCCGACGAGGAGGGAGACCGTGACAGGGATCGCCCGGCGCAGCTCGGTCGTGACGGGAACGGGCTCGCGGAACCCGACCGAGGCGTACGAGTAACCGAGGTCGAGGTGCAGGGCGCGCCAGAGAAAGCGGCCGTACTGGACGAAGAAGGGATCGTCGACGCCGAGCTGCTCGCGCGCGACCTCGAGCTGGTGCTCGGTCGGGTTCTGATTCGGGACGAGGAAGCGGGCCGGGTCGTTGGGATCTTGAACAGGATCACGAACGTCACGAAGGTCATCGCGACGACGAGCACTCCCGCCCAGATGATGCGGCGGATGACGTAGGCGATCACGGCCGCCTACCCTGCCATCCGCCGCACCGGTCTCGGTCGAGGACGCTAGGAGTCGTCCTGCTCTACGGCTTCGTCCTGCTCGCCGGCTTCGCCTTCCTCGTCGGGCGACTCTTCGCCTTCGCCACCACGGCTCTTGATCACGTGCTGGGCAGCGCCTGCGGCCGCACCCACGGCGGCTCCTGCAGCGGCGCCTTTGGCAGCCGTCCCCAGGACCGACTGGCCATCACCGTCGCCCTGTTCCTCCGGCTCGTCCTGCCGGCCTTCGTCCTGTGGTTCTTCGGTCATCACGACCCCCTCTTGTCGTAGCGGACGTGTCGCCGCGTGGGTGCCCGCGACCGAGCGGGCGAAACCAGAGAGTGGGATTGGCGTGATTAAGCCGGCGGACACCGGGAACACGCGCCGGGATGGCAATCGCGACGCACGGAACGAGCCGCAATTACCTGCAGCGCGCGCCGAGCCCCTCGGGGCTGGCCGAGGTGCTGGACGTGATCCTGGACAAGGGTCTGGTGATCGACGCGTACGTGCGCGTCTCGGTGATCGGGATCGAGGTCCTGACGATCGATGCCAGGATCGTGATCGCGAGCGTCGACACGTACCTGCGCTTCGCCGAGGCCGTCAACCGGCTCGACCTGAGCCAGACCGAGCTCGGCGGCCTTCCGGAGCTTCAGGAGGTCGGCGCCAAGGAGGTCGCGGAGCACAAGCTCGACAGCGTTGTCGGCGAGGGCTCGACGCTGCGCGATGCAGCAAAGGGAATCGCTGCGGGTGCGGTGGTGGCGGGTGCGGCCGCCGCGGCGAAGGCGTTGTCGGACCGCCGCTCCGACGGCGAGGGCGAGCAAGGGAGGACGTGAGATGGGGACGCAAAGCGAAGGGACTGAGGCGAAGGGGATGTTCAGGAAGCTCGGGCTGCCGGGCGCCGTCGCCGCTGCCGGAGCCGCGGTCGGGCTGCTGTTCACGATGAAGCCGAAGCGTCTGCGCGAGACCGTCTCCGAGCTCTCCGGGAACGCGCGCCACCTCGTCGGCGACCTGACCGGGCGCACCGCGGCGTCGGATTCCACGGACGGCGCCGGCCAAGTGTCCACACAAAAGATTCCGGCCCACTTCGAGACTCGCCGCCGCGAGCGCGGCAAGCGGCGTGAGCAGCGGCGACAGCACGCGACCAGATAGGAGCGAGGGACATGGCGATAGCGACGCACGGAACGAGCAGCAATTACCTGCAGCGGGCGCCGAGCCCCTCGGGGCTGGCCGAGGTGCTCGACGTGATTCTCGACAAGGGCCTGGTGATCGACGCCTACGTGCGGGTTTCGGTGATCGGGATCGAGGTCCTGACGATCGACGCGAGGATCGTGATCGCGAGCGTCGACACGTACCTGCGCTTCGCCGAGGCCGTCAACCGGCTCGACCTGAGCCAGACCGAGGCCGCCGGCCTGCAGGAGCTACGCGGCGGCGGGTCGGAGCGCAAGGTGAAGGGCGCCGTGGAGGGCGTGAAGGAGGCCCTGACCGGCGACGACGAGAAGGAGAAGCAGAAATCGCGCTGACCGCCGCGCAGCAGGGCACCGACCCCCCGGCGACGAGCCAGGACACGCCGATTTACGTCTACGGCGTCGTCCGTGCGGGCACGACCGGGCCGCTCGACGTCGCCGGCGTCGCGGACCGCCCCGTCGCGACGATCGAGTCGGAAGGCTTGGGGGCGCTGGCGAGCGAACTCACCGAGGAGCGGCTCCGCGTCCGCCGGCGCGACCTCATGAGCCACCTCCGCGTGCTCGAGACTGCGTTCGCTGACGCGACGATCGTGCCGTGTGCGTTCGGAATGGTGCTCCGAAGCCGGGAAGCCGTGAAGACCGACTTGCTTTCGGCGCGCCGTCCGGAGCTGGTCGCGCTGCTCGAGCGACTCGACGGGCGGGTTCAGCTCAACGTGACCGCGGCGTACGACGAGGAGGCGGTCTTGCGGGAAGTCGTCGCGGACGAGCCCGAGATCGCGCGCCTCCGCTCGCGAAGTCGCGAGCTGGGGGCGGCCGGGCACTTCGAGCGCATCCGCCTGGGCGAGCTCGTCGCGGCCGCGCTCGCCGGGCGGAGGACGACCGATGCTCAGCGGGTGCTCGATCGCCTGGCTCCGGAGAGCGACGACGTGATCGTCGCGCCCGGCGGCGACACCGTTGCATTGAAGGCGTCCTTCCTTGTCCGCCGCGACGGCTGCGACCGGTTCGACGCGACGCTCGAGGCCCTGGCAGCCGGCGAGGCGCCGCGCCTCGCCTTCGAATCGATCGGTCCGCTGCCGCCGACGGCCTTTGCATCGCTGGAAGCGGGTAGGTGAGCTCGGGAATGGGGTTGTTCACAGGACTGCTGACGCTCCCACTGGCACCCGTGCGCGGGACGATGTGGGTCGCCGAGCGTCTGCTCGACGAGGCCGAACGCCAGCTGAACGACCCGGAGGCGATCGAACAGCAGATCCTCGCGGCCGAGGCTGCGCAGGAGCGGGGAGAGCTGACGGAAGAGGAGTTCGAGCGAATCGAGGAGGAGCTGCTCGAGCGGTTGCTCGGCCAAGGAGGACACCATGCCGGATAGCAAGCAAAACGCTCGCCGACGGCGCAGCGAGGCTCGAGAGCGCAGGCGCTCGCGGGTGCCGCAACCGTTCGAGGAACTGGACGAGCAGGCGGAGTCGGCCGCCACGACGGCTTCGGGGGCGAACGGCAACGTTGCGGGTGCGGCTGCGAAGGTGGTCGGCACGGCTGTGGCCGCCGGCCTGCTCGGTGCACTCGGCGGCGCGGCGAAGGCGCTGCTCGAGCGGCGCGAGCCCGAGGACGAGCCGGAGCGTCCCGAGGTGGAGGAACCTGCCGCGTCCGCAAAGGAGCAGGGCGAGCCGCTCGAGGCCGACGATCAGCCGGAGCGCCCGGAGGTGAAGGAACCTGCCGGGTCCGCAACGGAGCAGGACGAGCCGCCCGACGCGTCTCGGCCGGAGGCGAAAAGCGACGAGCAGCCCGAACCCGAGGCGAGCAAGCAGCAGGAGGAACAGCGTCCGGTACACGGCATCCCGGAAGGCGATGCCGCGGAACTCGTCACCAAGGCGCGCCGCCAGCTGGAAGGGCTGCTCGGGCAGGATGTCGAGCGGGTCTCGGGCCTCGACCGTGCGGACGGGCGGTGGAACGTCATGCTGGAGGTCGTCGAGGTGGCGCGAATCCCGGATTCGACCGACGTGATGGCGACCTACCAGGTCGCACTCGACGAGGAAGCGAATGTCGTCAGCGTGAACCGCACTCGCCGCTACAGGCGCTCACAGGTGGACGACCAATGAGTACGCCGTCGCGTTCGACGGGGCAGCTTGCGCAGACCGGCATCGGCGGTCGGGCTCCCGCGCAGCTCGCCGACGTGCTGGAGCGCGTGCTCGACAAGGGCATCGTCATCGCCGGCGACATCCAGGTGAACCTGCTCGACATCGAGCTGCTGACGATCCGCATTCGGTTGCTCGTCGCCTCCGCGGACAAGGCGCGTGAAATGGGGATCGACTGGTGGGAAGGGGACCCGTTCCTCAGCCGCGGGCGGCGCTCGGAGCTCGAGGACCGCGTGAAGGCGCTCGAGGCTGAAGCAGGGATCGAGCAGGGAGACGGCAAGGCGCGTGACTAGTCCCGCCACGCCGCCCGCCGCCCGGGAGAGCGGCAGCGGCTGGTACGTCTACGGCGTCGTGCCCGCCGCGCAGGTTTCCGGTGACGTATTCGCCGATGCCTCCGGCGTCCACCCGCCGGGGCACGTCGTCTTCGTAGCGGACGCCGATCTCGCCGCAATCGCGAGCACCGTGCCTCTGTCCGAGTTCGGAGAGGCCGCGATCGCGGAGAACCTGCACGATGCGGCCTGGCTGGAGGACAAGGTCCGTGCGCACGAGGCCGTTCTCGAGGCGGCGCTTGCGCGCGCGCCGCTGGTGCCGTTCCGATTCGGCACGATCTACCGGAACGACGAGCAGGTTCGGCAGATGCTGCGCGAGCACTCCGGCCTCGGCGAGACGTTGGAGCGGCTCCAGGGCACCTTCGAGCTCGGAGTCAAGGCGTTTCTCGACGCTGCGGAGTTCGACCGGCGTCACGGCGACGAGTCGGACGCCGCGCAAGCGGAGGGCGGCCGCGCGTACCTCCTGCGCAAGCAACGAGACCGCAAGCTTGGAGAGGCCCGTTCGTCGTTTGCCGCGGCGTGTGCCCGCGACAGCCACGAGGCGCTCACCGCGGCTGCCGAGGACGGCCGCGCCAACCCGCTCCAGCGACTCGAGGTCTCCGGCCGCGCGGGCGAGATGATCCTGAACGGCGCCTACCTCGTCAGGACGGAACGGGAGGAGGCGTTCAGAGAGGCGGTCGCAGCCCTCGAGTCGACCTACCGCGGAGACGGCGTTCGCTACGAGGTGACCGGGCCCTGGCCGGCATACAACTTCGTCACCACCGACTCAGAGCAGTGACAGAGCATCTGCCCGCCGCACAGCAGGACGTCACGCTGCTCGAGCTCGTCGATCGTGTCCTGAACAAGGGGGTCGTGCTCACCGGCGACATCACCCTGTCGGTCGCCGACGTCGACCTCATCTACGTCGGGCTACGGGTTCTCCTGGCCTCGGTGGCGACGCTCGAGCAGCCGGAGACGGGCGGTGCATAGGTGCTCTACCTGTACGCGCTGAGCGAGCACCCGGCCGCCGTTCCGCCCGTGCTCGGCCTCGACGATACCCCGGTGGCAGTCGAGCGTCTCGACGCCGTCGATGCCTTGATCGGCGTCGTCGAACGCGAACGCGTCGAACCGTCGGAGGCCGCGATCCTCGCGCACGCTCGCGTCGTCGACGCCGTCACGGCGGCGAACGACGCAGTCCTACCGGCTCGCTTCGGGCGGGGCTATTCCGACCTGGACGCTCTCAGGACGGCGATCACCGCGCGCTCGGCCGAGCTGGACGCGGCGCTCGCCCGCGTTCGCGGCTGCCTGGAGCTCGGGCTGCGGGTCATGGCTCCGCGGAATGGGACGCGAGGACGTGACGGAAGCGGAAGCGGGAGTGGGAGTGGGAGCGACTACATGCGGGCGCGCCTCGAGGAACGACGTCAGGCCGAGCGCGTGGCCGACGAGGTCCACGCCCCGCTCGCGGAGCTTGCGCGCGCCGCTTCGCGCAGCGTCGGCGCGACGCCCGAGTTGCTGCTGAGCGCCGCGTACCTGGTGCCCCGCAACGCGGTCGAGGACTTCCGCGCGAGGCTCGCCGAGCTCGGAGACGACCACCCCGACCTCACGCTCGCGTGCACCGGGCCCTGGCCGCCCTACAGCTTCGCGACGACGGAGGCCGCGCCGCGGTGAAGCCCCGTGAGGACGAGAGGCTCCTCTACGGAGCCGGTGACCTGGACGGGTTGGCCGAGGAGCTCGATCGCGTCGGGACGGCGTTCCCGCGCCGCATCAACGCCGACCCCGAGCACGTCGAACGCGGCCTCGCCCAGCTCGTGCTCACCCTCGTCGAGCTGTTGCGTCAGCTGATGGAGCGGCAGGCGCTGCGGCGCATGGAGCAGGGCACGCTCACCGACGAGGAGCTCGAGCGACTCGGTGAGACGTTCCAGAAGCTCGAGCAGCGCATGGAGGAGCTGAAACGGGAGTTCGAGCTCGAGGACCGCGACCTCAACCTGAATCTCGGGCCGCTCGGCGACCTTCTCTAGCTCCCGAGTTTCCGCCGCGCAACTCGGGGTATCCGATACGCATCGAACAGCTATCGCAACCATGAGGAGGAAACGATGGCTTCACTGAAAGACGCCCAGCAGTTGACGAAGGGTCTGGAAGACCTCGTCGGCCAGCTGACGTCGGAGCTCAAGAACGGGAACGTCGACTTCGAGAAGCTCGTCTCGATCTCCGATCAGATCAGCGAACGGGCCGACGGAATCGCCGAGACGTTCAGCAATGTGAACGACACGTTGATGGAACGCCTTCAGAACGTGTCCAGCGGCGGAGGTGGTGGCTCGCGAACGTCGAGCCGGAAAGAAGGAGCTAAGTCCGCATCCGGGGGCGATCGGAATGGCTGAGTCGGGCGCTCAAGAGCAGCAAACGCCGACCGGCAACGGGTCGGATGCGCGCAAGACCGCGCTTCGTGCGGCCGCGATCGCGGCGGCGAGCGGTGCGACCGCCATCGCAGCACGCAAGGCGTTCTCAGGCTCGCAGCAGCAGGACAACAAGTCAAAGCAGCAGAACGGCGGCGGCGACTCGCTCATGGGCGGGATGGTCGGGTCGGGCTTGAACGCAGCCCGGGAATCACTGCTTCCGTTCGCCGAGGACGCTGCGAACGCCGCCGGCGAGTACCTCGGCCGCAACGGCCCCGACTTCGTCCGCGAGACGATCGTGCCGGCGTTCATCGAAGGCTTCCAAGGCGCCCAGCAGGCGTCCGGCGACGAGTAGGCTCGCGGACGCCTATGTGATCTGCGGCAGAAACAGCGCCGGTCTCAGGGACCGGCGCTGTTCTTCGCCGATTCAGGACTTGCGCTGCTTTCGGCGCTCAGCGCGCTCGTTGCGTGACTTCTCTGCTTCCTCCGCGCTCCGATCGGTGAGCTCGGCGGAGTCGCCGCGGCCGTTCGAGCTGGCCTTCTTCTCGTCGTCGCCGTTGTCGTCCTTCTCCTTGTCGCTCTCCGTCGTGGCCTCGTGCGTGTACTCGACGCCCTCGGCCTCGCCGAGCTCGACGTAGGCCTTGAAGCGTGCGAGATCCGCCTGCACGGCGCGCTTCACGAACCGCAGGCCCGACGCCATCTTCTCGAGCATCCCGCTCGGGTGGAAGTCGAGCGTGACCATCACGCGCGTCAGCTTGGTGTCCAGCTTGTGGAAGCTGATCACGCCCATGTGCGAGGTGCCCTGGAGACTCTTCCAGACGATGCGGTCGTTCTTGACGTTCTCGATGATCTCGGCTTCCCACTGGCGCTTGCTGAACCAGATCTTCTCCTCCCAAGCGATGACGTCGTCGTCCTTCTGTTCGACGCTGAGGACGCGGTGCATGAACTTCGGGAATTCCTCGAACTGCGTCCACTTCTCGTAGGCCGTCTCGACGGGGACCGCGACGTCGGTCCAGCGCTGGATCGGGAGCCGGCGGGTCTTCTCGCGTCCGCCGCCGCCCGACTTGCCCCCGCCGCCCACCTTGTCGGCCACAGCGCCCAGGACGCCGCTCTGGTTCGCGAGGTTGCCCGCTGCCTCCTTGCCGATCTTCGCGGCCTCGTCGCCGCCCTTCTGCTCGAGACGGGGCAGGACCTTGTCCTTGAACAGGCCCGGCGCCTTCGTTGCCGCGTAAGTCGCCGCGAGCGTGCCCACGCCCGCCGCCGCGGGGATCAGCAATTTCTTGGCGCGGTCGCCGTTCCCGTTCGAGGTGACTTGCTCGGTCGCCTCACTTGCCTTCTCGGTGACAGTGTCTGACATCGGCTTCCTCCTCAGTAATCGTCTGTCTTTCGGGTCTACCCCGATCGTGAGTCGTGTAACGCCGGTTCTGGATTGGGGCGGACACCGCCCGGGTAGACCGTCGCGTGAACCGGTCTACAGAAGGGGGCATGAACCATGGGGGACAAGACCGACAGAGTCACCGGCCAGGCCAAGGAGAAAGTCGGCCGCGCGACCGGCGACGACAGCCTCGTCACGAAGGGCAAGCGCGAGCAGGCGAAGGGCAACGCGAAGTCCGGCGTGAAGAAGCTCAAGGACGCTGCGAAGAAGACCTGACGCGTCCCGGGTATGGACGATTCGGAGGGCCGCTGTGAGGCGGCCCTCCGCTATTCGGAGTCTTCGCCGGTCGGCGCGCTTCTCAACAGGCGGTACACCGCGACAGCCGCCGCTGCACCGATCGCCGTCGCTGCCAGAAGCGCCCGGAAGCGTGAGGGTTGTGTGCCCTGGATCCTCTCGGCGACGGCGGGCGCGACCGTCCGGACTCCGGCCGAGGCGGCCA
>Ga0126313_10000885_pt1 | contig 15070 bp, 23 predicted proteins | sample Plot105A_FD_89954 | JGI IMG/M metagenome (GOLD analysis project Ga0126313, IMG submission 89954) | Serpentine soil microbial communities from UC McLaughlin Reserve, CA, USA - Plot105A | ecosystem: Environmental > Terrestrial > Soil > Grasslands | place: USA: UC McLaughlin Reserve, Lake County...
GCTGTCTTCTCCTGTAGAGTACTCAGTTATTTTCATGGATTCAGCATCAATACTGGCTATCTTGTTACCTGTTATCTCGACAAACCATACTGTTTCGCCGTCGGGTGACAAGACAATACCCATGGGTCCAGAATTAACAGTAGGAATTTGCAGCAGGTCGACCTGGCCGTTTGCCACATCCAGCTTGCCTATAGAATTGATGCGAGCGTCAGTGAACCATACTGCATTCCTCTCGCTATCAAAAGCAAGCTGAGCGGAAGCGACGTTTATTACCGGATCGTCAGCGACAGTTTCGCCTTCCACCGGAAACTTTGTAAATTTGCCATTATTGGGATTGAACGTGACCAAGGTGCTGGTCGTGTTGGTAGAATGGTAGAACCACACATTTCCCTGCGTGTCTGTAGTGATTCCCCTGAGCCCGAGCTCCCCAAAAGGGGCTGCAAACTCTTTGATAAAGCCGCTCTGCTTCTCATAGGTCACAAATTCTTCCGTAGCAGGCTGCGCCCATACCCATTGATTTGGCAGGAAGAACAACATCATCGCAAATGCAATACAGTAGTAAACGACTCTGGACATGGCTCTGACAGATGCTAGTCTGGTGCTACCTTACTTTAGTCTTATTCATTAGAACTGTAAATTTCAAGGATTTTTTGTGAATAGTTCTTGCTAAACTATAACATAGGGATAATTCTGTTTTACATTTGTAAACTACTATCGTTATATGTCCGATTATATAGTAGATAATCCAGATTGTGAAATGTGTATGAGTTGCCATAACATGGGAAGAGGTTCAAAGAAGAGGACGATTGCAATGATTTCAGGAGCAGGTGCTGGAGCTGCGGGCATTGCCTATGTTTCACTGGCGGCTAATCCCGGAGCAACAGCCGCGATTCCAGCTGTCCTTGCTTTTGCTGCATGTCCTGCCGTGTGCGCAGCAATGGGTGGAGCAATGTGGCTCCGCAAGCGCTTTTCAAAAAGGAAGAACCAAACCCAAGTGCAGGAACCTATTGTCAATCCTAAACAGGAGGTACTAGCAGCCAAGACAGAAAGTATAGAGAGTAAGCAACAGGTCGCTTATCCACAGAAGCGACGCAAGGATAAAGCTGCTGAACAGGATACATCTACAACTACTGATTAATCTTCTTGCTTAAGGAATATTCTCTTTTCAGCTTCTGATAAAGCTCGTCGCCACATATCCAAGGAAAATCTGGTATCCCGACAACCTTGATGCAGCGATCGATAATGGTAGTTGGAACAGATGTTATGCTGTATTCTTTCATCTTTCTTTTTACTTCATCAGTCATTTTATTTACATCGTAGATAGTTTGGTTACATCCTTTGCATTTGCCAATCTGTATCTCATCTGTTATGTGCCTACATAGTGGACAGCCAGCAGAGAATATTTCGATTGTATGATGCTGCTTCACATTCAATGTATGACAATTCAACAATTTAAATTGTCTTAGCCATCAATTACCTATCAAGCATAATCATTTTTTGTGAAACTCGATCCATCTATGCTGTAAAAAATGGATTCAAAAATAATCCTGTATACTCAAGTAGTTTATTTGTGCTACTAGCATTGAGAGTTGAAATAGACAGTGCTATCAAAAATTGTGAAAACGAAATCTATTACTCTGCACAACATGAGAGTTTCCTTACATCCTGCTTGAACGAAGTCGCAACCAGCTTTATCGCTTCAGACATTGTAGGAAACACGTGAACTGTGTCTATGATATCATCTATAGTTAGTCTGTATTTGACTGCCATGACTGCTTCATGAATCATGTCAGCAGCTATGCTTGCAAGAATGTGCACGCCAACTATGCGATTGTTCTTCTTTGGATCGATGGCCATCTTGATCAACCCTTTTGTATCGTTGACCGTCAGACCTTTTGGAACATCCTTCATGAGCAAAGTACGGCAAGAACAATAGCCATATTTTTGCATCATTTGCTCCTCAGTCATTCCAACGGATGCCACCTGAGGAGAAGTGAATACAGCAGACGGCACTGACAGCAGGTCAATCTTTTTGTGGCTGCCCGTTAGTGCGTTCTCGGCGGCGGTTGCACCTGCCTTTGCTGCCAGTGTTTCAAGCATGGGCTCGCCCACCACATCGCCGCCGGCCCAGATGTGAGGTGCGCTAGTGCGCATTTCTGAATTGACTATAATGGCACGATCCTTCTCACTCAGCTTTACGCCTGCGTTCTCTAGATGCAAGTCGGTTGTATTGGGTCTCCTGCCTGTGGCTAGCAGAAGCTGTTCAGCTTCGAATGTCTTTGTTCTCTTGTCTTTCCCATTAACAATTGAAGCTGTGACAAACTTGATGCCGTTCTTTTGACGCACTTGCTGAATATTAGCGCCAGTAAAGATTTCAATACTTTCTTCAGTCAGGTAATGGTGCAATCCCTGCGATATCTCTGGTTCGTCCTCTGGCAGTATCCTGTCGCTTCTTTGCAATACAGTAACTTTGGTGCCAAACCGTGCATACATCTGTGCAAATTCCAATCCAAGAGCTCTCCCACCTATGACGATCATAGAAGAAGGCTTTCCTTTCAATGATAGTGCTTCATTATTTGTGATATAATCCACGTTAGCCAGTCCGTTTAATGGCGGAATCGAAGGAGAGGAGCCTGTTGCTATGATAAACTTGTCAGCCTCAAGAATCTTGTCTGCAACCTTTAATTTCTTTGGAGAAATAAAAGAGGCGCTAGCTTCTATCAGCTCTACATTTTCAAGCGATTGCAGCACGTCGTAATACTTTTGCCTGCGAAGGGTCTTGACAAGATTATCCTTGTCAGCAATGGTCTTTGCAAAGTCAAAGTCAGACTCACAGGGATATATTGATGGATAAGGTGGTTCTCTGACAGAATGCAGTATCTCGCCTGCGCCAAGCAGGTTCTTGCTAGGCACGCAGCCAACATTAACACAAGTTCCGCCTAATGCTACACGTTCAATCATGGCAGCCTTGACCCCATGCATGTTTGCTTTTATGGCTGCGCTGAATGCCGCCGCCCCTCCGCCGATAATTATCAGGTCATACTTGTTGTTCTTCGCTATGGTTGTTCACCATTGTCTGTCAATGCATAGTTTTCACAGTAAAAAATAGTTGCAGTCTGAGATGCCATCTTTATCACGCGTTTTGCTTTTTTCTAGTTGCCTTAACCTCTTCGAGTATTTCGTCTACCTTTTTCTCAGACTCTTTCTCTGACATCTCGCTAGTTCCGCAGCAACAGTCGCACATTGTATGATTACTATCAAATAGATAGTATTTAAGATATTCAGTTTATAGCGACATAGTAACTATGCTTGGACATAGTTTTCAGTTGCTATCCAAGATTCTTTTTTCTTCTTCAGATTAAGAATAGCGCAGCATGGCTGATCCACGAAAGGCTGCTCCCTTGTTTCCTTTTTTTGAAGCACACGAAATATTGTTATGTCAGCCGATAGCCCACCTGCTACACCTAATGGAATTGTAACATAAGGAACCCATCGCACTCCCAAGTAGGCACGGGCTATTACACCTGCAAACAGACCTCCGCAACAGAACATGGACAATCTTCGCTCGACGGCTATTTAACAAGCAAAGTTTCAATCGCGATAGTCACTTTCTTTGAAGAAGGCTGGAAGGTTCTCTGTTAATTTTGATAGAATTGAGTAGTATTCAACGTGGCGCGTAGAATATAACAAGAGCGCCGATGACAGCAACAAGGGAACCTATTATCTCATATCTGTCTGGCTTCTTCTTGTCAACAATCCTGCCCCATATGATTGCCGATAATATGAATATCCCGCCGTATGCTGCATACACCCTTCCAAATTCTGCTGGCTGTAATGTCGGGATTATTCCGTAGACAAAGAGGATGATGCCTCCCAAAGCGCCCAGTAAAATAGTCTTTTTCTCCCTCAACCACAACCAAACCAGATACCCGCCTGCAATTTCCGCCAAGGCGGCTGCAAAGAACAATGCAAGTGTGAGAGGGATGCCAGAAACTACTACTTCTGCCAAATGGCTTTCTCCCCTTTCCTAGGCATGTAGAAAATTATTGCAACACCGGTTAGAGTGATTGCCGTGCCGATTAGGTCAAACAGGTCAGGCGCAATTCCTTCAAAAATTCATCCCCAGAATAACGCCATGACTATAAAGATGCCGCCATATACAGCATAGATTCGGTGAAAATGTGATGGCTGAAATGTCGGTACGATTCCATATAAAAACAGGACGAATCCGCCAAGGACACCTATAGTCCAGCTCATGCCCTCTCTCAGACAAACCTATACTAGGTAGCTTCCGCCAATTTCGCACAAGCCTGCAATGAAAAAGAAAATCAAAGTTATGCCGATCTTCTTGACCTTGGTGCTCTCTCTCATAGGTTCTTCGCCATTGGAACAATCAGACTGCCTTATGACTTATTGCTCTCCCTGCACAGTCTAGCTTGTTAAGTTAATTGTTCATGGTCTTGATAAAAGAAAGTCTGACATCTAAGGAGAAAGGTCCTCCTTTCGTATTCTTTTTCCCCTTGGAATCATAGAGCAGGAGCAGTGAGCCACAACAGTTCCCTTCTTTGTCAGTGCCCATTGCAATATAGGTATTATAGCCTCTCTGAGCTCTTCTCCGTCCTTTGTCAGTGTATAATCAACACGAGGCGGTATTTCATTAAATGCTTCCCTCTTCACAAGATTGTATTTGAGCAATTCTTTGAGAGTGTCAGCTAGCGTCTTTGGACTGATTCCTTCTATCTCCTTCATCAAGTCATTGTAGCGAATGCGTTGGTGGTTCCCTATTTCATTGACTATCAAAAGTGCCCATTTCTTGCTGATTATGTCTATAACGCCTTCAAGCGGACATAGGCATATTACCTTGGTCGGAGTTCTAGCCATGTTAAAATAACTATAATTCCGATAGTATAAGTGCTTTATAGAGTATAGTAAAAGCGTATTCTTTGATACTATGCCAGAAGATAGTAACTATTCCGCTATAAACTTCATAGCTTAAATGCTATTTGAACTGAAGTATTAATGGCATGCAGAGCATCCATCGGTTTCATTTTACGCCGATTCTTGGCGTGCTAAAAACTAGAAGATATGCTGTCATACTGGTTGCTTCTGGCATAGCTTATGCTTTCCTGTACATGATTGTAGTCGGCATAATATCATATGTTCCCGGCCTTACTTCTGCATTAGGCATTCCTGTCTTCCGTGCATCCTATATTGGAATATCAGCCATTCCTGCCGATAACATATACTTCTTCATCTTTTACGGTGCACTTGCTTTCCTTGTAGCTTCTTCATTTCTCATCGGCATCAATACGGCGCTCATGTTCTATTCGAGACGGCTTGCGAAAGTATGCGGCATGAAAAAGAGACCAGAATCAAAAGGTCTGTTTGGGCTAGTGCCCGCCTTCTTTACAAGCTTTTCATGTTGTAGCGGGGGACTTCTTGCCTTTGCAATAGGCCCCACCACCTTCTCTTCTCTATCCATTTACAGCAAGTTTATGGCGCCTTTGACAGTAGCAGTCTTGGCTACAGGGACCTATTTCATGTCAAAAAAGTTATCCAAGATGGAGAGATGCTATAATGGTTAACAAGAATACAAAGTACGCAGTCATAGGAGGAGCTGTAGCGGCTGCTGTGATAATAATAGCAGTTGTGTCCACGAGCTTTTCACCGCAGACTTCTAGTGGTCCAAACCTCACTACTGCCTCTGGAAATGCAAAGGCAGAAGGACTAGAGGTAGGCAATTCTGCTCCGGGCTTCAGCTTGACAGACCCGGAGAAAGGAAGCATAACAAAGCAAACTTTCGAAGGCAGACCAGTGCTCATTTTCTTTACAACAACATGGTGCACTCCATGCCAGATAGGAGCTCAGAACCTTGCAAGACTTGACGATGAAACAGGCGGAAATACTTTCAATGTGTTGATAGTGTTTGTAGACCCGAGAGAAACAGACCAACAATATATTGACTGGAAAGACAGGTATGGCAGGAGCGATTGGTATGTTGCAGAAAGCGAACAGATGCCACAGGAATACAAAGTACGGTACCTTGATACAAAATACGTATTTGACAGCAACGGCATTATAAAATGGGTCGATGTCAATCCGCTTGAATATTCAAAGGCAAAGCAGGTGCTGGAACCGCTTCTTGCATAGTGATAGAAAATGACAAGCATTAGGCTCCTTTCTGCTGTGAAAGACAAGCCTGCCATAGCAGCCATTTCAGCCACAGGCATTTTCTTCCTTCTTCCTCTGATACAGCTGGTAAACACTCCACTTGCATTTGACATATGGTTCCTTGACTTGCAGCAGAAGCCTTGGAGCTCGATACCATACATAGCATTCTCTATCCTGTTTGGGATGTTCATCTCTCTCTATCTTTACACTAGAAACAAGTGCTTTGACTGCAAGCCAAAGGCAGCGAGGACAGGCTTTGCCGGTTCACTTGTTGGATTCATGGTTGGTGTGTGTCCAGCATGCTTTTCATTCATAGGCGTTCTCCTGCCTTTAGGACCGACACTGTTTCTAACAGCATACTCGCCTATTTTTACTGCAATATCAATAGCAATAGTGCTTTTCTCGATTTACAAGCTGGGGGGATTCAGAAAAGCCGAACTGATGATGAGGCGGTAAGCTAACTTACTGTAACAATAGCCACTATCCTGCAATAAACTTGCTTTGTTAAATAGAATACAGCCATTTATCCTCACATGGAAAATGACAATATTCTGGTAGAGGCGATTCACTTTAGGCTTGTTGACGGCGTAACTGATGAAGCATTTTTGGAAGCATCTGATGCTCTGCAAGCCCATATCTTTGACAGAATAGACGGCTTAGCAGGGAGATAACAAAGGAAGAGGCTGATAGACAATGGACAATAATTGTCCACTTCAGAGATGCAAAGTCATGTAACAGAGCAAGCAACGAAATGATGGCTAGCGAATCAGGTTCAAAACTTTTGAAAATGATATAAATCCATCAAGTATGCAAATGACAAGATCAGTTCTGATAAAAGAGTACGTTAAGGGATAGTTTGAAAAAGTCCTGAGCCCAACCTGTATGGTATAAGACTAATGCGGTGGATGCTCTAGATTACTTGCATGGAAAAAACAAAAAACAAAGCAAAAGAAAATCTCAGCCAACGACAAGCAATAGACAGGGTCCGAAATGACGCGTTTGAGAATATCCTACCAGAGCAAGACAAGCGGCAGATTCTCGGCAAGAGTCTAGAGCTCCTGGCCAAAGGTTGCCCGGTTCTTCCGGATGAAATAGCCATAGTCCTTGGAGTACCGCCAGAAAAGGTGCTTTCCACACTCCTCAGCTTTGGTGCTGAGTTTGACAAGGATGGCAACGTGCTAGGGCTCGGGTTGACATTGGTTCCAACTCCTCATGCCTATGAAGCCAACGGCCGCAAATTATACACTTGGTGCGCGGTAGACGCACTTCTGTTTCCTATCATGTTCAAGCATACAGCGCATATAGAATCGCACGATCCTGTAACGGAAGAGAAGATCCATGTCACTGTATCGCCAGATGGAGTGCAGAAGGTTGAGCCCGACAGTGCCGTTGTATCATGGGTAAAGGACATAGACCTTTCGAACATCAGAGGGAGCGTCTGCCACTACGTTCACTTCTTTAGTTCCTTCGAATCAGCTTCCAAATGGATTGCAGAGCACCCAGACAAGACATTCTATCCCGTAAATAATGATGTTTACCCGGCTGTGATGCAGCTGAAAAGCAAATTCACCGACGTTCAAACAAAGTCGTGCTGCTGAGATTTTATTACAACTAGCAATAATAGCGCCGGAAAAAGCCGTCAGGCTTTCGTATTTTTCTTTTCATCCGGCTATGATTCCATCAATAAGTTTTCTCTCAGCCTTCCTCAGATGCTCAACAATGGTAGACTTATCAGCATCTAGGTGGCGTGAGAGCTCTTCTGAAGAAATCCTCCTAGGCACGTCATAATAGCCTAGAGCAAAAGCTGTGAGGAGTGCCTGCCTCTGCTTAGCGGTAAGTTTGGATAGATGGGATTCTGCTTTTGCATCGACAGAAGTGAGTCCAAGGATCTTGTACGTGTTACTCCACCTGTTTGCATATTGAATTAATTTCTTCACGTCCTCCTCCTTGCCTATCACGTCTACCTTCATTCTGTCCACGTCCAAAAAGTCGGGTGGGCGGGCCATTAGCAATTTAGGCAGGCGAGCACCTTTTGGTGGTTGTGGGACACAGGACCTGCCTTCAATAAATACGACAACCGATCCATCCTTTTCTCTGAACAGGATTTCAATATTTGTTAGAAGACCTTTACCCACAAGATCTCTTATGTTCATGCCCTTGTCCTTCAGCTTTATCCTGCAGATAACGGCCAGACCTTCAAGATCGCATTTGAAGCACCTGAGAGCCTCCAAAACTTTGACCTTATCTGCATTTGAGCCAAAGATTTGCTTCCATGCATCCTGATAATTGAACTCCAGTGTTACGCGCCGCACTCCACTTTACACTTGTGATTATTGTCTGCCATCTAATAATAAATATGCCCCACCTGTTGGGTATAAAGGAAAAATGCCTTCTCTCTGCTGACCATGTCTATGGAACAAGAAAACAAGCGACAACAAAAAGCAATCGAACCTATGTCCAAGCGGCGGGAGATTCCCTTCTGGGGTTGGCTGGCAGTTATCGCATATATGGTGCTAGTTGATAACTTGATGCCGTCAGAGTACGAAGGATGGACTCTAGTCGCAGGGTGGTTTGCGGCTAGCACGATGTGTTTCGTCAATTACAACTCATGCGGCAGATACCACTGCAAAATAACCGGGCCGGGATTCTTAGGACTTGGCATGCTAGCCCTTCTAGAGACAGTAGGAATAGTAAGCGCACCCGCGTGGGTTACATTTACTGCCCTCATAGCCGTGCTTGCAGTCGGCTTCGGTCTTGAATCTATATACAGGTCCAAAGAGGGGACGTGCTACTGCTAGATCATATGAAACACCAAAGAGCTAATTTTATTTATTTCATGAATTAATAATACCATACTTGAGGGGCCAGCTAACATCTTAGGTACCAAAAACTATAAAGCTCAGGCAATGCATAATTCACCACTATGACAACACCAAATCCCACTGAACCCCCTTCCTACAAAAGTAAAAATTGTCGTAGAATTAGTAGTAAGCAGATGAGGTCTGCGGAATAATAGAAGCACGATGCTCTCTTCTTGGCATAGATCTAAGCGAGATAGTTTTTTAGAGTCAATAAATCGCTCATAATAAGTATTTTCGACTAAGTTTAGCAGTAAGGAATAGTGGTCACTATGTATAATTTATTTTATTATATATTCTCATGCTGTGCCTGTCTGTTCATCTTGTTCTATCTGCAGCTGCTTCTCTGTATCTCTGAGAGTATCAATAACATAATTCATTTCATTTACATCCATCGCTTTGTTCCTGCTGCTACTCTCCCGTAAAATCTCTATGGCCTTTCTAATGGCTTTGATCTTAGAAGTGCTATCTATCGTCATAAAGTAGATTCAATAATGGTAATTATCCTGAGTGAAATATTAAGATCTCATAATGATTCTTCTATATTGATAATATAACTTTTGTAAGGAGGTAACAAGTACTCGCTACGTATAGATGGATATTTCATTAATAATAAAATGGCTGAAAATTATTAATCTAAGGGGCCTGCCCGCATCTTGTCCATCATTTCATCTCGTTAAGAGAAGTCTTTTTAGCTCGCCGTCATATTCAAAAAGACTACCTAAGGAATCCTCTTTTTGAATTGATATCACTTCCCGGCCCAACCGGCCCGCTAGGATTTCATTTAAAATGTTGAGCCAATCCTTAATGTCCATAATCATAACCCAAGTTTTGCAACGATAAAAGCTCTTTAGTTAGAAGTTCATTCAATCAATCAATCATATTCTTTGATTTGTAAGACAATTTCTTTCCCTTCCATATTTCTGGGTCGCCCCACAGCTTTGTTCGCCAGGCAGTATATTCGACTATCTGCGAATGGTCGATGAAAAGGTTAACGTTAGAGCCAAAGTTCTTCAAGTACCATTTGAAAACAGGAGGGTCAGACGATTCGAACATCCAAGATTCAAACCCAAACTCTGAGACAAGCTTCTTGATCACATCCGTGCGCCATTTATTAGGAGGAAGGTCTTCAGTTATGCCCTCGGACTCAAGCATCATTATGTGAGCCCCAGCCTTCAGATGCGCTCTTGCTTCCTTCATTAGGTCATCAACACCCCTCAGCTTTGGCTTATATCCTACTATGTGAGTGCCGGCGCCGGATCCTATCATCAATGAAATCTCTGGCTTAGGTATCATACTCATCCTCTTGACCTGCTTGACTATCTCCACCTTGTCGTCCAAGGGTATTGGGGCGAGTCCGCTTGAGACTTCTACAACGTCGAATCCTAACGACTTGCATTCCTCTAGGTATCTATCGACTGCGTCCTGACCTTGGACTATTACACGCTCGACAAAGCCTCCGGTAGAAACATAGACATCGTGGTCATGGCAGATCTTGATTATCTTCTTCACCATGTCAACAGAAAGCAGGCGCATAGAACCTCCAGCAAATTTGAAGCCGTCGATGTAGTCCCCATACATCTCTAGAAGGTCCTTCACATAGCCTATGGTCGTAGGCGTATAGTACGGGCCCCTTATTTCTATCACTCCTATCTTCCTAGGCTTTGGAGGCACGTCCGAAATTTTTACAAAATCAAATGCCTTTCTGGCAGACTTCATAAGATTAGATTGCACTTAGGTTATAAAAATATCAGAGAGCCGACAAGCCATTAAGCCATACCAATTGAACTTAAATAGATAACATGAGTTTGTGATGTGGCCACAGGATCAAAAAGGACAGAACAGATTAAGTTTATTGGAAATAGTTTGATTAAATAAGGCTTGGTTTTTGCTCTCATATTGAGAGAGCCGCGGCCCTCTCTTTCCTCCCACACAGCAGATCAGTCAACCAACAGGCTTGCTTTTTTTTGCCCGGTTCAAGTCTCTAAAGCCGCCCGTAGATAAAGCTGGCGAAGAACATGTATAATCATTTTCCAGTTTTAGTCCATCGAACAATTGACAAACAGGTTTAAGATCAAGACGTCCGTACATACATCTACCCGTGTTAGCGACAGCAGTTCCGTATCTGCAAACGCGTACATAGGTACCAAATGTCTGACCAAGAAAAAAAGACTTGCTTCGGGCCTGAAGCCGGGGCGGTCCTTCGTCCCGCCTCGCTTCAGCCTTTATTGTCTCTATTATGACGACGCCGTCTTTTTTGCTGCACGACTTTCAGCATCTCCTCACGCATCTGTTTCAGGTTCATTGGTCCCAACTTCGACAAGTGCTCAGCGATTTCTAGCGCAAGTTCATTCCGTATTTCTTTCTTCTGTGATAGCAGGACCTGTTGCAGCATGTTGTTGACCCTGTTTTCCCTCTCGATTTCTCGCCGTTCCAAATCTTCTTGCAGCTGCTTCACTTTTTGTGCGAACTGCGCTTCTAAGTTCCTGGCCCTCTCTTCCGCCGCTTCAAGCTTGCTCTCCATGTCAGCGTGCTTGCCCTCTAGCGCCAAAACATCGAGGTATGTTAGGCTAGGTTCGATTTTTTCAAAGACTTCAGCGCGCTTGCGCTCTGTCTAGTTGTAGTAAGTCGAGTAGCTGTGGCCAAGGTACCACTCTGAGAAATCGGAATAGCCTTGGTCGCTTATCGTGGTCTTTGCATGATCTCTTAGCCGGTATAGCGTGAACAGGCGCGGTGCCATCGGATTGTCTGGGCTTACCCTTTCAGCCATGCCGTTGGCCATCGAGTCAATCAAGTCCCGTAACATCTGCGTGTATTCGAAATAGAGCATTGCCGGCGTGGCTCTTCGACCTTTATAGCCATCCCAGCGGTAAGGGCTGAAAAGCAAGTCACCTGGCCGTATCTTTGGAGGCGTTCTGATAATCCACCGCTTCTTGCCTGTCTTTGGGTCTATAAGAGCAACTTCTCGCTCTCGATGTTTCCACTTCAAGTAGGCCTGAGTGCGTGTTGCCAATTCCTGAGTCATCGGACGTTCATCCTGCGTCCTCATCTTCGAATATTCAGGCCTTATTCGGTAGCGCCGGCGCTCGAGATCGATGTCGCAGTGCCTCAAGCTGAATATCTCGCTTGGCCGCCTGCCGGTGGCGGCATGCCACAAAATACAAAGCTGTAAGTTTGGCTGGTTGCAGGAGGCTTGCAGGATCTGAATGATCGTCTCTCGGTCGACTGCAGCTTTTTGTCTCCTTACGATAGCCCGTGGCAGCTTGACTCGAGATCGAAAAGCTCGTTCGCTGAACTCGACGCCGGCGTGCTCAAAGAGCAGTTTTGTCTGCATGATCATTTTCCTTGTCCTGTCGTCGCTCTTGCCCAAGTCACGCTTCAAGTAAACTGCAAACTTGGCCATGACCTGATACCTGTCCAGCTTGCCGGCCTTCAGCGCTTCGATAAGCTCGTCGACCGTCAAACTATAATGCGCCTTTACAAACTTGGGTAGAAGCGATAGCCGGTCCCTGGCTGCGATCGCTGTCCTGGGCGACATAGCTGTCAAAACGTCAAAGTAATCCAAAATGCTTTTATCGGTGAACTCTAAAACTGTTGGATAGCCAAAACGTAACGTCATCGTTCGAAAAATTAGCTAATGTCTAAGTAATTAAGCTTTTAGTATGAATAACCGCTTGGTCCTTCAGTTCAAAAGGTTGGCAAACTGCTTAGGTTCTACCTGTATTCTGTCATATCTGTACACCATACGCAACTATTAAAGATCAGCTCGTATTCAGATGTAGTTTAAATCCAATTCATGCCATAATCAGGCCGTGTTCCGCAGGCCAAGCCTAACCAATTCAAAAGCGAAGGATTTCCTGGATGGCTTTACATGGCTCAACACCGACAGGCCGCTTTCGCTTGAAAAGGACTTGAAAGGTCACATTGTTGTCCTTGACTTTTGGACTTATTGCTGCATCAACTGTATGCATACCCTGCCGGATCTGGAATGGGTGGAGAAAAAGTACCACGACAGGCCGGTCGTGGTCATTGGTGTGCATTCTGCCAAGTTCAACAACGAGTAGGAAGCTGAGAACATCAGAGAAGCAGTAGGCTGATATGAGATAAGCCACCCGGTCGTCGTCGTCGTCGACAAGGGCATGGCGATATGGCAGTCATATGATGTCAGCGGCTGGCCGACGCTTGTGGTCATTGACCCCAAAGGCAATGTGGTCTACCAGCAGTCGGGCAAGAGCCAGCGCGAAAACTTGGACGATGTCATCGGCGTGCTGCTAAAGCGTCACAAAGAGCAGGGCACGCTTGCACAGGATCCGCTAAAGATAAGCAAGCCGGCTGCAGTGCCACCTGCAAGGGTCCTGTCGTACCCCGGCAAGTGTCATTTTCGCCCGACGGACGGATGCTTGCAGTGAGCGACTCGAACCACAACAGGATCCTACTGGTTGACGCAGAGGAGAGTGGCAAGGTCGTGCACAAGATAGGAGGCAGGGCAAAAGACCTGCGTGACGGCAATTTTGCCGAAGCGAGGTTCTTCCGGCCGCAAGGGGTGCTCTGGATCGGCGAAAAAATCTACGTCGCAGACACCGAGAATCACGCGCTGAGAGAAATAGACCTGCAATCAAAAATGGTCAGGACGCTTGCCGGCAATGCCAGGCAGGGCTACTGGCTCCAGTCGCCGCAGGACGGAAAAGCCACGCAATTGAGCTCGCCCTGGGACCTTGCGCACGACGGTAGTGGCTTTATTTTCATAGCGATGGCCGGCCTTCATCAGGTCTGGGTCTACCACATACAATCTGGCAAGATAGGCCCGTTTGCAGGCAGTGGCTACGAAAACATCGTCGACGGCCAGCTCGGAGAAGCGCAGTTTGCGCAGCCAAGTGGGCTATCGATATTTGCAAACTACCTCTTTGTGGCAGACAGCGAAGTGTCGGCAGTAAGGAGGATTGACCTCAAGCGCAAGGTGGTAGAAACCGCAGTGGGCAAGGGACTCTTCGTCTTTGGCTACAAGGACGGGCGGATTGACGAAGCAAGGCTACAGCACCCACTAGGGGTCGCCTGCAAGGGCAACAAAATTTACGTTGCCGACACATACAACCATGCGATAAGGCCTATCGACCTTGTCGAGCAGCGGGTGTCAACTCTGGTTGGCAAGCCGGAGATGAAGACAGTGTGCAACATCGATGACCCTGCGTGCGATACGCTCAGGCTCTATGAGCCAAGCGACGTCAAAATCCGCAACAACGTGCTCTACATCGCAGACACGAACAACCACCTGATCAGGATATTCGACCTTGACAAAAAGCTGCTCAGGACTCTGCCCGTCAGAGAATAGGCTGGACGTTCCTGTACCACTTCATGTAGTAGACCATAGAAAAGCCGATCACCATTGAAAATAACGTCACTCCAATACCTGCGTTAAGTATCATGTCCTGCAAGCTTTGCTGCATCTTGCCTTGAGTAGAGTCGACGTAGGCGTTTATTATCCTGCCATTTTCGTCTACTATGGAAGCAGCCATCGCAATTATAAAATCCAGAGTTCTTTGCCAGCGTGTCGTCTCGTGCTGCGTCAGAGTAGTGCATCCCTGCCCTTGCCATATAGCCACTTCCTACCGTCGTCAGGAACACTATATGGCGGCAATGAGATAGATGTTCCTAAATCCAGGGGGCAGGGCAGTGTGTATTTAGGCACTTAGGTGTAGCTCTCTCACCCTGAACCTGTCTCACTTGATCTTAGAGCTTATCTTCTTTATATTGAACGAAACTCCTTGGTCGTATAGGCCCTTGGAAATGCTCCTGCCAAGGCCATCCTCGACCGCCTTTATCCTGCTGCTATCCTGAACAATGTCCACCGGAACGTCTATCTCTATTTCCACTTCAAGAAGCATCTTTTTTGTTTCAACCATGCGCTTTCCGACAACTGTACCTGCGCGTACGATGCTATTTCAGTTTTACAGAGGGAAAGTCTTTTCTGCATGGCCTGCCAAAGGAGAATGATAATGTATGTATCCTTCTGACATCTTTTCAAGGATGTATGCAGACGACCA
>Ga0126313_10000886_pt1 | contig 15066 bp, 15 predicted proteins | sample Plot105A_FD_89954 | JGI IMG/M metagenome (GOLD analysis project Ga0126313, IMG submission 89954) | Serpentine soil microbial communities from UC McLaughlin Reserve, CA, USA - Plot105A | ecosystem: Environmental > Terrestrial > Soil > Grasslands | place: USA: UC McLaughlin Reserve, Lake County...
CCGCGCCATCCAGAGCGCGTCCCGGCCCGTCCGCGCCACGTCGGCGGCGTAGCCCTCCTCGGTGAGGCCGCGCCGCAGGAGCGCCGCCATCTTCAGCTCGTCTTCGACGACCAGGGCGCGCATAGGGCCATTCTCTTCCCACGGTACGCCCGTCTGGATGAGAACTCCATGAGAGTGACCGTCATCCCGCTCTCACGGCGCTCTCATCGCGACCGCCTACCGTGGCGGCAACCGAAGGAGGTCGGGCATGAGAAACCTGGGGATCGCCGTGCTCGCTGCGTGCCTCGTGGCAGGGGCGGCCGCCTGCAACGGCGGAGGGTCACGCACGAAGGCGGTCACGAGCTCGAGCTCGACGACCGCCGCCGCCGGGGACACGGCGACGGGCGCGTCGACCGAAACGGAGACGGATCAGACGACGGGTGGAACGGCAGAGCAGTCGGCTCTCCCGGTCGGCAACAAGCCGTTCGAGATCGACCCGTCGGAGTTCACGATGAAGATCACGAACCCGTACTGGCCGATGCGGCCCGGCGACCACTGGGTCTTCCGGGAGGCGAACACGGACGGCGAGGTGCAGCGGGTCGACGTCGTCGTCACGAACCGGACGAAGAAGATCATGGGCGTCGACGCCGTCGTGGTGCACGATGCCGTCCGTCTGAACGGCCAGCTGACCGAGAACACCTACGACTGGTACGCTCAGGACGCCGAGGGCAACCTCTGTTACTTCGGCGAGGACACCGCCGAGTACGAGAACGGGAAGCTCAGCACGCGCGAGGGTTCCTGGACGGCCGGCGTCGACGGCGCGCTCCCCGGAATCATCATGCCCGCGAACCCCGAGGTCGGGATGCGCTACCGGGAGGAGTACTACGCGGGCCACGCCGAGGACGGCGCCGAGATCATCTTCACGAACGCGCTCGCAAAGGTCCCGTACGGCCGCTTCATGCACGGCATCCAGACGCGGAACTTCAGCGGAATCGAGCCCAACACGATCGAGGAGAAGATCTACGCGAAGGGAATCGGCGTGGTGCTCGAGACCACCGTGTCCGGCGGTTCCGACCGGAGCGAGCTCGTGAGCTTCACTCACGGCGGCTGAGCCCTCGCCGGGAGGGCTTGGTGAAACGGTCTTCGTCGCTGGGATGCGCTGCTCGTTCGCAGGCAAGGACGCAGGGCGCGTTCGTACCGAATGAGGTACGGGCGCAACCGAGGACGCCGCCTGCGGGCGAGCGGCGCACCGCAGCGGCATAACGGCTGTTTCGCCAAGTCCTCCTAGTCGGGAAGGAGCGGAATCGAGAAGCCCTCGGCTCGGCCGAGGAGTGTCGCGCGGGTGACCGCCTTCGGGCCGTAGCGGCGCCGGACCTCATCGAGCGCTGCATCGAGCGCCAGCCCGCTTCGCCGGTCGAACGGGAGCGGAAGCTGGACAGCGTCCGCCCGCTCGAGGTTCGCGACCGAGAGGCCGACGAGCGTGATCCCGCGCCGCTCGATCATCGGCAGTGCGGCCGCGAGAAGCCCGCGCGCTGCAGCAAGGATCGTCGGAGTGTGCGCGGTCGCCTCCGGGAGCGTGTGCGACCTCGTCGCACGCTCGAAGTCGGCGAAGCGCAGGCGGAGGACCACCGTGCGCCCCACCCGGCCGGCGTCGCGCATCCGGCGGGTGACGCGGTCGACGATGCCGATGAGGGTCGCGTCCACGGCCTCCACCGACTTCGGAGAACGGCTGAGTGCCCGCTGCGACCCGATCGAGCCGCGCCGGTGGCCGGGCCGGACCGGTCGCGGATCGCGGTTCTCGGCGAGAGCATGGATGTGTCGGCCCGCCGCGCGTCCGAGCATCGAGACGAGCATCTGCTCGCCGAGCACCGCGACCTCGCCGACCGTCCGGACGCCCCAGCCGCGCAGCTTCCCCGCCGTCACGGGCCCGACGCCCCAGAGCGCCTCGACCGGAAGCGGGTGCAGGAACGCGAGCTCCCGGTCGGGCGGCACGAGCAGGAGCCCGTCGGGCTTCGCAACGCCGCTCGCGACTTTCGCGAGGAACTTCGTCCGGGCGATGCCGACGGTGATCGGGAGGCCGGCCTCCTCCCGCACGCGCCGGCGTAGCGTCGCGGCGATCTCGACGGGCTTCCCCCAGATGTGGTCGAGGCCTCGGACGTCCAGGAACGCCTCGTCGATCGAGAGCCCCTCGACCAGCGGCGACATGTCCTCGAAGATCCGGTACACCGCCTTGCTCGCCTCCGTGTAGGCGGCGAAGCGCGGCCGTACTGCGACCACGTCCGGGCAGAGGCGACGCACCGCTCCCAGCCCCATCGGCGTCCTGACGCCAAAGGCCTTCGCCTCGTAGCTCGCAGCGAGGACGACACCCCCGCCGCCGACCACCACCGGCCGCCCGCGGAGGGCCGGGTCGTCGCGCTGCTCGACCGATGCGTAGAAGGAGTCGAGGTCGGCGTGGAGGATCTGAGCTCGCGTCGTCGTAGCGAACGTATGTTCGCAGACGCGCAGGCCCTAGGCGGGTGCGCGCTCGAGCGCGGCCCGATCGGCCGGCGGGCCGTGCGTCGGAAGGACGAGCTCGACCGGCAGGTCGAGCAGCGGGCGGAGCGTCGCGAGGATCTCGTCCGCCTGAACACCCTTGTTCGCCCAGTCGCGCGGAAACTCGAAGCCCTTGCCGCGGTCGATCAGCGTGTCCCCGGCGACCAAAGCCCGCCGCCTCTCGATCCACAGGACGAGGTCGTTCGGCTCCATGCCCGGGAACGCCTCGACGCCGACCGGAAGGCGGTCGCCCGCCCTGAAGACCTGCCCGTCGATCGGATCCTCGTTCCCTGCGTCAGGCGGCGGGACGTAGATCGTCGCGCCGACCTGCTCCGCCAGCGTACGGGAGTCGCGCTCATGCCACGGGCACGTCAGAGCGATCGCCGTCTCCCGCGCCGCCATGAGCGCGTCCACCGGGCCCGGCGGCGCGACCGGGTCGATCAGAAGCAGTTGCTCGCCGTCGTCGATCGCGTACGAGGAGACCTCGGGTCCCCAGTCCGACGCCGTCGCCGCATCCGCGTCCGTCCACTCGGGGTGGACCGCCTCCCACCACCACAGGCCCGCCTGGAGCTCGCGCACGGCGGCATGCTAGCCCCGGACCTTGCATCCGGTCGGCCCAGGCGGGAAGCTTGAGCCAGGTGACGCGCCCGATCGTCTTCCTCTCGGATTTCGGCTACCGAAACGAGTCGGTCGGCATCTGCCACGCGGTCGTGAACCGGATCGCGCCGGAGTGCCCGGTCGTGGATTTGTCCCACGGCGTCGCGCCCCTCGACGTGGCCGCCGGCGCGCTCCTCCTGGCCGACTCGCTCCCCTACCTCCACCCCGAAGCCGTCGTCCTGGCAGTGGTCGACCCGAGTGTGAGGCGCAAACACGACGTCGCCATCGAGACGACCGACGGCCGCCTTTTCGTCGGCCCGGACAACGGTCTCCTCGCGCCTGCCTGGCGCGCGGCCGGCGGGATCGCAGCCGCTGTGTCCATCACGGCGCCCGGCATCATCCTCGAACCGGTCTCGCCGTCCTTCCACGCCCGCGACGTCCTCGCTCCGGCAGCCGCGCACCTCGCCGCCGGAGCCTCGCTGAGCGATCTCGGCCCGTCCTGCGAGCCAGGCTCCCTGGCCGAAATCCAGATCCCGGAGCCCTCCGTCGAGCCCGGGAAGATCGCGTGCGAGGTCCTGGAGCTCAACCGGTTCGGCAACATCCAGCTGAACGTTCGAAGCTCTCACCTCACCGAGGCGGGTCTCGAGCAAGCGGGCGACCTCCTCGTCGAGGCGCTCAACGGGGGAGCCCCGGTCAAGCGGGTCTCGACGTACGCGGACCTGGACGAGGGTCATTGGGGGATCATGGTCGACCCGCGGGGCTGGCTCTCCATCGTCCGCAGGAACCGGAACGCAGCCGAAGGCCTCGGGGGCGTCTCGAGCGGCGACGTCGTCTGGCTGACGCACCAGAGGGCGTAACCCGTCAGGCACGGGGCAGTGGCGGCGACGGCGCGGAGCACCGAGCTGCGCTCGATCGCGCAGGCGATCGCGGACGCGCTGCCCCCGACCGTCGAGGAAGTGGTCGTGACAGGGAGCGTCTCGCGTGGCGTCGCCGACGACATCTCTGACATCGAGATGCTGATCGTGACCCAGTCGGAGCTCGACCTCGAGGACTGCTTCTCGCTCGCAGCCGCGTGCGGGCTGACCGACCTCGGCACGTGGGGCCCGCAGGGCGTGCCGACCAAGCGGGTCTCGGGCTACCGACACGGCATCCCGCTCGAGCTCATCTGGTGGTCGCAGGCCTACGCCGAGACGGCCCTCGACGCGATCTTCGCTGGTGATCCCTCCACGACTGCCGACGCGATCGCGAACGGAGTCGCGCTCCGCACCTCGAGGTTGCTCGCCCACTGGCAGGAGCGACTTAGCCACTACCCGGACGATCTCGCTGGAGCCCACATCGAGGACGCGGCTCTCACCTGGGGCGGGTTCACGCCCGCAGGTCTCTTGACGATCGCCCGCCCCGGAGAGCGCCTGGCGCTGCTCGAGCGGATGGTCGACGACGCATCTCGGGTCGTTCGCATCGTGTTCGCGCTGAACCGTGTGTGGCAGCCGACGCTCAAGCGGCTTGCGGATCGGACCGCCGCGTTGGACCTGAAGCCCGAACGCCTGGCCGAGCGGATCGAGGAGGCGCTGACAGAACCCGCCGCGCACCGTGCGCTGCTCGTCCTGACCGAGCTTCAGGCCGAGACGGTCGCGCTCGCCCCGGACGGGCCGAACATCAACCGAGCGCGGGACTGGCTCGCCGAGGCACGCGAGATCCTGGTGCAGGAGACCGGACGGCGATCGTGAGCGGTTGGGCGTCGGACGGTCCGTGTAGCGTCCGGACGTCGCCGTGCAGAGGTGCCGGTTCGCGCTGAGCAACGGAGCCATCTTCATCAGCTACCGCCGGAAGGACACCGCTGCGTCTGCACGCGGGATCTACGAGCGGCTCGCCCAGCGATTCGGCGCGGATCGGGTCTTCTTCGACGTGTCCATCCCGGCCGGGACCGACTTCGTGGACGCGATCCGCGGCGCGATCACGAGCTCAGGCGCCGTCGTCGTCGTGATCGGCCCGGACTGGTTCGCCGGACGCAGCGACGAGCTCGCCCGGCGAACGCCGGAGGACTACGTCGTCTTCGAGGTCGGGACCGCGCTCGAGCACGGCAGGCTCGTCCTCCCCGTGCTCGTCGAGGGAGCGACCATGCCGCTCCCGGACGACCTGCCGCCGCCCGTGCGGCCACTGGCCACGCTCGAGGCCCTCGAGATCGACCATGAGCGCTGGGACTACGACATGGGACGGCTCTGCGAGCGCCTGGAGCAAGTCCTGACGCCAGCCGGTGACGGTCCCGAGCCCGGACGCCGATTTTGGGACAGGCCGAAAGCGCTGATCATCGGCGGCGCCCTCCTCGCCGTGCTCGTCGCTGTGGCGATCGGAGCAGTCCTGCTCGGCGACGGGGGCGGTTCGGGCGACGACGGCGCGGGCGACCGGTCGACGGAGGCGCGGCTCGGTGACCGGCCGTTGTCCTTGAGCATGCAGGGGAACGATGTGCGCGAGCTCCAGGCGCTCCTCGGGCGACTCGGGTTCAACGCCGGATCGACTCAGGGCGTCTTCGATGCGCAGACGGCGCGCGGCGTGGCGGCGTTCCAGCTGTGCTGGGGCGACCGCCTCGAGCCGGACGGCCGCGCCGGCGAAGCGACGATCGCGGCTCTGCGGACGCATCGGATCGCGGTGGGGACGAACGGGAACGACGATCTCGAAGGGACGAGCCGGGGCGACGTCATCTTCGGCCTGAATGGCAACGACCGGATCGACGGGCTGACGGGGGACGACAAGATCTGTGCCGGCGAGGGCGAAGACGTCGTGGGCGGCGGGCCGGGGAGTGATCGCCTCTACGGCGGTGCCGACGACGATCGCCTCCTCGGTGAGGCGGGCGACGACACGCTCCTCGGATACAAGGGCGCCGACCGGGTCGACGGCGGCGCGGGAATCGACGCCTGCCTCGTCGAATCGGGGGACGCGGCTGCGGGGTGCGAGCGGTGACGAGAACCGACCTAGGTGGAGGCGAGCGTGACGTGACGTTCGAGCGGCTCGAGGACCAGATCGCGTGGTACGACAGAAAGAGCGCCCTCAACCAGCGGCGCTTCAAATGGACGAAGGCGGCGCAGATGATCGCCGCCGCGGCGGTCTCCGTCGTCGCGGCGTTCGACGGCCCGTCGTTCGTCCCGGCGATCCTCGGGGCGGCAGTGGTCGTCCTCGAAGGGTTCGAGCAGCTGAACCAGTACCAGCAGAACTGGATCACCTACCGGTCGACGTGCGAGGCCCTGAAGCACGAGAAGTACCTGTTCCTCGCCGGAGCCGGCCCGTACGCGGCGCGTTCGGACGCGCGACGCGTGCTCGCGGAGCGAATCGAGGGCCTGATCTCCCAGGAGCACGCCAAGTGGACCGCCGCGCGCGAGGAGCGTGCGGAAGCCGAGGAAGACGCGGCCGCCACTAAACGTCCCTCTCACCCGGGTGATCGCCGACCAGGTGAGGACCGGTTGGATGCCCCGCGCGATCATGGCCATGTGGCACGACTTGCTGCTGCCCTGATCGCGATCGCCGCTGCAGCGGTTCTGGCCGCAGGCTGCGGCGGCGACGAATCGAGCGCCCTCTGCGAGGAGGTCCGGACTGCCCAGGGCGCCGTCGACGACATCCGCAGCATCGAGCCGGGCGAGGGGGCGGCCGAGGACCTCCGGCAATCGGTGGCGACGCTCCGCCAGAGCCTCTCCGACATGCAGGCCGAAGCGGGTGAGGACCTCGGCCCTCAGATCGCCGCCGTCCGGTCGTCGTTCAGCACGCTGCGTCAAGACGCCCAGTCCGTCGCGTCACAGGGGCAGGTCACGGCCGAGTCCGTGAAGGATCTGGCCGCGCCGCTGGGAGATGCGGTCACGGCTCTTCAAGCGCTCGGGAACGCAGCGCCCGACTGCGACCTCTAGAACGAGTGGCCACAGCGGGATACGCCGTCGACCGAGTGTCGGCGGCGACGTGAGCTTCCGCCGCTGCTGATCGCCGGGTCTTCTCGACGTTAGGAATCCGAGCGAGTCGGGAACCCACTCGCGTGGATGGGCCTCAGCCGCCGTGATGATTTAGTGCTGCTGAACGGGTTGCGACGCAGTTTCGCCGAGCGGCGCGCGGAGCACGTCCTCGTGGCAATCGACAGCCTCATCGCCGAGCGCACGGCCGACGAGGACGCCGACGCCCCGTTGAGGGCGTCCGTGCTCCGGGAGACGACCGGAGCACGCGCATCGGAATCGGAACTCGCCTGAGCCGCAAGCCGAGCGTGCAAGCGCAGCACAATGCGGTGAAAACCGCGCTTGGTACCCCTTGCGTTCGCGCGCACCGACGCTACACTGCGCCCCGCTTGACGTCGGCCGCCAGGGTGCCGATCCGCATGTTTCTGACAGAGGGGAGATGATGAAACACGCCGTCCGGGGACTCGTCGCGCTCGCCGCGACGATCCTCTTCACGCTTTCGGTGGCCGGCGTGGCTGCCGCACGCCAGGGGAACCAGACCTCCGGCACACACGCGATCAAGGCGGTCAGTGACGTCTACATCGTGATGCTCGATCGAGCTCCGGTCGCCGCCTACCGGGGTGGCTTGACCGGCTATCCGGCGACGAAGCCGGCCGCCGGCAAGAAGCTCGACAAGACGAAGGCGAGCGTCCAGAAGTACGCGAGGTATCTCCACGCACGTCAGGGCGCGGTCGCCCAGAAGGTCGGCGCGACGCGGATCTACGACTACGCGTACTCGCTGAACGGCTTCGCGGCCTCGCTGAACAAGGGCCAGGTGGCGAAGCTGCGAAGGATGAACGGTGTCGTCTCCGTGCAGCGCGACACGCTCTCCCACCTCGATACGGACAACACCCCGACGTTCCTCGGCCTGAACGCCGGCGGCGGCATCTGGAGCCAGCTCGGCGGACAGGGCAGCGCCGGTGAAAACGTCATCATCGGTGTCGTCGACACGGGCGTCTGGCCCGAGCATCCGAGCTTCTCGGGTACCGGGTACGGCCCGCCGCCCGCGAGCTGGCACGGCACTTGCCAGACCGGCGAGCAGTGGACGAGGAGCGACTGCAACAACAAGCTCATCGGCGCCCGCTACTACACGAAGGGCTTCGGGCACTTCGGCGGCGACCTCTCGGATGACTTCCAGTCCGCCCGCGACCACGAGGGTCACGGCAGCCACACCGCCTCGACGGCGGGTGGAAACGCGAACGTCCTCGCGAGCATCCTCGGTACGAGCTTCGGCCAGATCAGCGGCATGGCGCCTCGCGCGCGCATCGCCGCGTACAAGGCCTGCTGGCCCGGCGGGTGCGCGACGAGCGACCTGACCGCGGCGATCGAGGATGCAGTTGCCGACGGCGTCGATGTCATCAACTACTCGATCGGCGACGCCGATCCAGACTTCCTGGACGCGGACGACGTCGAGTTCCTCTTCGCCCGCCAGGCGAACGTCTTCGTTTCGGCCTCGGCCGGTAACGAGGGCCCCGGCCCCAGCACCGTCGACCACGGTGGCCCGTGGCTGACAACGGTGGCGGCGAGCACGCAGAACCGCTCGTTCGTCGGGACCGTCAAGCTCGGGAACGGCCAGACGTTCAAGGGCGTCCAGGTCACGCAGGCGCTCGCGTCGACGCCTCTCGTCGACGGAGAGGCCGCCGGCGACGTCGGCTGCCTCGAGGACCTCGACCCGGCGAAGGTGACGGGGAAGATCGTCCTCTGCGAGGGCAGCTTCTCCCGCGCCGCCAGAAGCCGTGCCGTCAAGGCGGCCGGAGGCCTCGGGATGATCCTCTACACGGCTGCCGAGAACGACACGCTCATGAGCGACACCCATCACGTACCGACCGTGCACGTTCAGAACTCGGCCGGCCTCGCGATCCGGGCCTACATCCAGTCGGCTGGCAGCTCCGCGACAGCGTCGCTGTCAGGGGTCTCGAAGGAGTTCGGAGGCGGCAACACGATGGCCGCGTTCTCCTCCCGCGGGCCGCTGCTCGCGAACGAGCGGAGCACGGGTGACCTGCTGAAGCCCGACATCACCGCGCCGGGCGTGCAGATCCTCGCCGCGAACACCCCCCTCGACACGAACGCCCTGCCGGGCCAGCTGTTCCAGGCCATCGGCGGGACGTCGATGTCGAGCCCGCACATCGCCGGCATCGGCGCGCTCCTCCGGGATCTGCATCCCGACTGGACGCCCGCCGAGATGCAGTCGGCGATCATGACGAGCGCCCGTCAGAACGTCATGAAGCAGGACGGCGTCACGCCGGCCGACCCGTTCGACTTCGGCGCAGGCCACGTCGTCCCGAACGGCGCGGCCAACCCAGGCCTCGTCTATCCGGTCGCATTCGACGACTACCGGGCGTTCCTCAAGAGCCAGGGGCTCTGCAATCTGTGCTTCGGAACGAGCCCGGCACCTGTCGTGGCCCCGACGGACCTGAACGTCCCATCCGTGACGATCCGCGCGCTCGCGGGCGTCCGCACGGTGACGCGCAAGGTGAAGAACGTCGGCGCCGCCGGCACGTACCGCGTCGACGTCAATGCTCCTGCGGGGATAGACGTCGAAGTCAGCCCGAACCGGCTCAACCTGTCGGCGGGTCAGACGGCGACGTACCAGATCGCCTTCACGGCGAACGAGGACGCCGTCTTCGACGAGTACGCGTTCGGCTCGCTGACCTGGAGCGACCGGGGCGGGCACTCCGTCCGCATCCCGCTCGTCATCCGGCCGGTCACGATCGCGGCCCCGGCCGAGATCACGGGCACCGGAACGTCCGGCGCCGCGACGCATTCGGTCACGCTCGGCTACGACGGCACCTTCGCCGTCGCGCCGCAGGGGCTGATCGAAGCGACCACGGACACGCGGACGGTTCAGGACGACCCGACGAACGACTTCCACACGGACGATCCCGACGGGAACCAGGGCATCCAGGTGCACCAGTTCAACGTTGCGTCCGGAACGCCGTTGGCTCGGTTCCAGCTGTTCGACGAGTTCACGGACGGCGAGGACGACCTCGACCTCTACCTCTACCGCGTGTCCGGTGAGGACCTAGAGCTCGTCGGTCAGAGTACGAGCGCGACGGCCGCGGAGCGGATCGACCTCGCCAAGCCGGAAGCCGGCACGTACAGGCTCTACGTGCACGGCTGGGAGACCGACGGCACGAGCGCGCAATACACGCTCTTCAGCTGGCTCGTCCCGACCACGGCTTCCGGGAACATGACAGCGACGTCGAGCACGTCGTCGGCGACGGTCGGCGGAACCGCCAACGTGACCGTTTCCTGGAGCGGGCTCACGGCCGGGACGAAGTACCTCGGCCGCGTCAGCTACCGCGACGGAAGCGGCGAGATCGGGTCGACGATCGTCAGCGTCAGCCCGTAAGAACGGTCGAGAGGCAACAGGCGAGGGCCCGCTACAGCGGGCCCTCGCCGGTTAAGGATGGATCCGCGGAGCGGATTCCTGGCACGACGTCGTACAGGCTCAGCCTGCGGGCGGCTGCGGGGCTGGCGCTTGACCCGGGCGGGAGCTATCTTCAGAGACTGAAGGGACGACGCGGGCCGACGGTGCGGCGGCCGCCCGCCGACGAGGACGGGATCGGGATGCTGGATCGGGTGGCGCCTCGGGGGCTGGGGTGCGGTTCGTCGATCCCTTCCGAGACCGGCCTCACCGCGTGGGACGATCGGCGTCGTTGGCGTCGGGTGTCCCAGGTGGTCGCATGAGGCCGACGGTCGCGATCACGCTCGCCGCCCTCGCGCTGGCCGGCGCAGGGTTCGCGGCCGCCGGTCCGGCGGACGACCCGACAGCGACGGACACGACCACCACGACGAAACCGGCGGCCACTACGACGACCGAGCTCGTCACTGTGCCCGACGGGACGGAATGCGACCCCGTCATCGCCGAGACACAGTGCGGCTTCCCGCTGGCCGGGCCGCCGCCGGCGAGGCCCGGCAAGGAGCAGCAGCCGCCCGCGCGGGCGAACCCGCCGAAGCATCACGGCCGACGCCACCTGGACGCGGCGCACTCGGACGCACCACTGCCGGCCGGGCACGGATCGTGCGCCGCCGGCTACACGCTCTTTGAAGGTGTCTGCTACCCGCGAGGGGTCGCCGGCAAGGGGTGAACGATCCTCTCGGATCCGCTGCGCCGTGAAGTGCGAACGGCTGTCCGGCCCCTGGGAGCGAGGCTCGCAAGATCCTGGACGCCTTCGGGCTCTCATGCGTGGAAGGGATGCCCGTTCCTAGACGACCGCCAAGAGAGCCGGGACGAACCCTGGCCAAGCCGACCGTCTCGAGGACGCCGATGTCAGCGTGCTTCTGCGACGACGCGCTGCCGCTGGTGCGCGCGGCGACCACCACGTCGTTCGAGCGATCGATTGGCTCCTCGCCGATCGCCGGCGTGAGACGCAGGAACCGAGCACGTGACGACGGTCTCACCCGCCCGCGTCGGGCCGAACGACTGCCTCACCGATCGCGAGACGCAGATCCTGCAGCTGATCGCGAACGGTCTCGGAAACCGCGAGATCGGTCAGTCACTGTGGATTTCAGACGAGACAGTCAAGTCGCACGTGAGCCGTCTGCTGGTGAAGTTGCAGGCAACGACCCGCGCGAACGCTGTCGCGATCGCCATCCGCCGGGGACTCATCCGATAACGCCGTTCCGCTGGTGCCGAGACTTCTGCGAAGAGCGAATGCGGACTAGAGAAGCTATCAACCGACGCGGGATGGATTGGCACCGCGCTGGTGGATGAGCTGGTCGAGGGCTACTGGACGCAACCCGCGGTGGTGGAGGTGGCGGAGGATTGCTGGCAGGGCGGCCGCCGTTTGGGGTTTACGTGGAGGAGGATGATGGATCCGGGTCTTGCGGGCTGACGGCTCGGGCGACGATCGCTTCCACGCCCGGGCTTGACCAGTCGCGCGGGTCGACATCCCAAACGACGGTGTAGCGGTAGCCGAGCGCGCCTGCCGCGGAGAGCACGGTCGGTCCGAAGGCGCCGTACGGTGGGCGAAGGTATGGGGTGGCCGCGGCGCGCCAGTGCCACCAGACGTTTCGGTCGCGTTGGAGGCGCCAGAGAATGCTGGAGTAGGAGAACGCCGTGAGGGTCGCGTGGTCCCAACCGTGCGAGCCGACCGTGTGCCCCGCGCGGATCGTTCGTCGGGCGAGCCGGGGATATGCACGCACCTGCTGACCGGGGCAGAAAAACGCAGCCCTGACGCGGTGACGGGCAAGCGTGTTGAGAATTGATGCCCAACTGTTAGCGAACGCGCAACCGTCGAAGGTCAGGGCCACGCGACGGCCGACGTTCTCGACCCGGGCGACGACGCGGCTGCGCGTCCCGTGATCGAAGCGATAAGCAGGTGACGTGTACGTCCGCGAGCGATGCCCGGCTCGGTCGCGCAGGATGACTCGGAGCCGATGCACGCCCGGGGTGGCTGCGAGCACAATCCGCCGCGCCACCGTCACGCGGCCTGGACCCAGGGGGACTTGTTCCCTCCATCGGCGGACACGGCGACCGTACGCGTTGTCAAGGCGAAGCCGCCCTCTGAGCGGTCCGGACGCGTCGGTGGTGCGGAAACGGACGGTGAGGGCACGGCACCGACCACGCCGGCTTCGGCTCGCCAGAACAGACGCGGGGGCGCCGTGTCGACGACGACTCGTTTCCGGGTCGAGGCTCCGTTACCGGCCAGGTCTCGCACACGGACGACGACGCTGTAGGCACCGTTGCGGAGGCGGGTCCCGCCGTCGTTCCGTCCCTCCCACCTGAGGCGAAGCCTCCCCTCGACCGACCGTTCTTGGGCAGGCATGCGAACCGTCCGGCCCGACCTCGACGCAACCCGAACCGCCATCGTGACGGGCTCCGTGACCGCAACCGCAATCGCAGTCGAGTCCTTCCGGCCGTCCCGGTTGGGGCTAAACGGGCTCGGTGCTACGCGCGCATGCACACCGGGAGGCGTGTTGTCTACCAGGACGGAAATCGTCGCCATCCCACTCTCGGCCGCGGCTACCCGCACAAAGATTCGGCCGTCGAGCGAGCCGGTGTCCCACAGTGCCTCCCATCCATCACTGGCGTCCCGTCGCTAAGGAGGGGATCGGTTTGAGCGACCGACGCCCGGTTCGCCGTGCGCAGGTGGCCGCGCTGGACTAACCGCTGTCCGTTTGACCGAAGGTCACAACGGCCGAGCCGGGCAGCCAGAGGTCGCAATCGAACGACCGGGAACGAACTCCGGAAGACTGCACCCCTGCTACACGCCGCCCGACGCCGTAGCCCGCGATCTCGGGCATCGCTGCGATCGTAGCGCCAGGGGCCACGAAACTGCGCACGTCCGCTCGCTGATAGCGTCGCCGGATGGCCAGAGAGATCGAGCTCCGGCGACACACGGACGCCGACGAGGACGTCCTCACCGCCGAGGGCGTGGCGGCGGCGCTGGAGATCGGCGCACGCCTCCGGGGCGACTACCACATCGCGGTCTCGACCGGCGCCCAGCGCGCAACGCAAACGCTCGCCTGCTTCCTCGCCGCGCTCGTCCAGCCGCTGCCGGGCGGCGTGGTCGTCGAGTCCGGCCTACGCTCGCAGGTCGAGGACCGCTGGCGCGCTGCCTACCAGGAGGTGAGAAGCGGTGCGCTCGAGGACTTGCGCGAGACCGACCCCAGGCTCGTCGCGGAGGACTCGGAGCGGCTCGGCTCTGCGCTCCGCCGCGTCCTCGACAGCCTGCCAGACGGCGGCCGCGGCCTGGTCGTTGGTCACAGCCCGACGAACGAGGCGGCGGTGCTCGGCCTCACCGGCGAGATCGTGCCGCCGCTCGCGAAGGGCGCCGGCGTTCTCATCGCCACCGGCGACAACCAGTACCACGTCGAATCCCTCAAATGAGGAACGCGCGTTCCTCCCCGCGACGTGCGCAGACTCGGCAAGCGCGCCTTCGCAGTCCTCGCTGAGGGCCTCGGTGACTACGCTCGCAAACCCCATGAACGACTGATCCTGGAGAAGAGCTCGGGCCGACCAGCGAAAGGAGCGGTCGATGCAACAACCAGACACGAAGCTCAACAGTCGGTTCAGCGACCCGGGTGCGGTTGCCACCGGATGGGAGGCGACCCGTCGCCTTGTTGAGAAGGCCGAGCTGTTCTGGATCTCGACCGTCCGAGCCGACGGTCGACCCCATGTCACGCCGCTCGTCGCCGTCTGGCTCGAGGACGCGATCCACTTCACGACGGGCCCCGCCGAGCAAAAGGCGGTCAACCTGAGAGCCAATCCGAACGTCATCCTCACGACCGGTTGCAACGAGTGGAACCGAGGCATCGACGTCGTGGTTGAAGGCCGGGCCGTGCAGGTCACCGACAACGACCTGCTTGAGCACCTCGCCAAGGCCTGGGCGACGAAGTGGGACGGACGCTGGCAGTACCGAGTGCAGGATGGCGCCTTTGAGCACGAAGATGGCGGCGCCGCCCTGGTGTTCTCGGTGCGACCTGCCAAGGTCTTCGCGTTTGCGAAGGGAACCTTCGGCCAAACAGGACACCGGTTCTAAAGTCCGGCCGATCACCGCGGCGCAGCGCTAACTATGCGCGGCTTGAAGGTCGAATGGCTTGCGCTCACAGCGGGAAAGGCGTCGGTTCCACGCATGTCTTACGGAGCCTGTCGAACGCGTCGAGCACCGCTCGTGCTGAATCGTCGGCCCGACGGAGATCGGCCCGTGGCTCCCCATGCGCGATTGCGTTCCGGGTTTGAACAGCGCCGCTTCAGGATCAGGCACACTCGGATTTGCGGGGCGCGGCTCGATCGCAGCCGGTTGTCGTCGGCGGCAGTGCGGGCGGGTGCGAGGATGCGCCTTGTGACCTGGACTTCGGAAGAGCAGATGCTGGCCAACGCGACGCTCGAGCTTTTTGCCGACATCGTTGGCCGCGGCACGGCGAGGGATTTCTCTGTCCGCCTGTGGGACGGCTCGACGCGGCCAGCGGACTCGGGCGTGCGCGCGCGTTTCACGCTCGTTCTCACCCACCCGGGCTCGCTGAAGGCGATGTTCGTCCCGCC
>Ga0126313_10000887_pt1 | contig 15052 bp, 12 predicted proteins | sample Plot105A_FD_89954 | JGI IMG/M metagenome (GOLD analysis project Ga0126313, IMG submission 89954) | Serpentine soil microbial communities from UC McLaughlin Reserve, CA, USA - Plot105A | ecosystem: Environmental > Terrestrial > Soil > Grasslands | place: USA: UC McLaughlin Reserve, Lake County...
CTCTTCGAGGCCGAACGGCTCGAGACCAAGGACGTCACGGTAGAAGCCCAGGGACCTCCCGACATCCCTTACCCGCCAGTTGGTATGGTCAGCTTCTGTTATCTTCATCGTTCTGGCCAGTCCTTTCGTGGCGAGTCCGACTGCTCAGAACGCAGTATCCCCCTAGGTCAGGGAAGGAGCAACCTCGGCTTGCCTCATGTGTCCACATCTTGCGACGGGAAGAAGAGTCGCACATCAGGCTTATACGAGTGTGTACTGGGTAGATCCAGTCGCGTAAGGTCCCCTACGCGCATAAGAACTTTGTTGCCGGAGATGAACCGTGGGGATCAGGCGGATAGTGGTAGCTTGCTTCTGCGCACTTCGACGGGAAGGGAGCGTTGTATCTTGTCGAACTCCCTGACCTCGGCCTCGCCCACGAGCGTTGCCGCCACCCCTTCTTTGCCTGCCCGCGCCGTGCGGCCTATGCGGTGCACGTAGGTCTCCGCGTCCTCGGGGAGGTCGTAGTTGACGACGTGCGAGACGTCGGGGATGTCGAGGCCACGCGCCGCGACGTTGGTGGCCACCAGGATCCTGCTACGGCCCTTGGCGAACCCGGCGAGCGTCTTGGTGCGCTGCGACTGCGACTTCCCGCCGTGCAGGAGGGCCGCCCTGTAACCGTCCCTCTCCAGCTGGCGGTGCAGCTTGGTCGCCCCGTGCTTGGTCCTGCGGAACACGATCGCCAGGGGGTCTTCCTCGGCGTCGATCAGGGCCCGTAGGGCCCGCGTCTTGTCCTTTCCGTCCACCCGATAGTAAACCTGCTCGACGGTGTCCACTGTGGGGGCTTCGGACTCGACCGTCAGGTACCGCGGGGAGCGCATGTGGCGCTTGACCATCCCGCGTATGGCGCCTGGCATCGTGGCCGAGAAGAGGGCGGTCTGCCTGCTCTCGGGGATGCGAGACAGGATGCGCCCGACGTCGGGCGCGAAGCCCATATCGAGCATCCTGTCAGCCTCATCGAGCACGAGGTAGCGCACGCCACCAAGGCGCAGCGTACCCCGCTGCAGGTGGTCCAGGATGCGCCCCGGCGTGCCGACCACGACCGTGGCGGAGCGGTTCTTGAGGCTTTTGATCTGGGGTCCTATCGAAACGCCCCCGCAGAGAACGACCGGGCGGACAGGGGCGTGGCGGGAGAGGGCCGAGATCTCCGCCGCTGCCTGCGCGGCGAGCTCCCGCGTCGGCATGAGCACGAGCGCCTGAACGCCCCGCGCCTTGCGGTCGAAACCTTCTATCAGGGGTATGGCGAAAGCGGCCGTCTTGCCGCTGCCGGTCTGTGCGAGCCCGACTACGTCCTCCCCACCCAGGAGCTCGGGTAACGCCAGAGCCTGGATCGGCGTCGGGGTCTTCCAACCCTGGTCTGCCACGGCTCTTCGAACCTCTTTGGATAAGGACAAATCCGCAAAAGAGGTCTCGTGGACCTCGGATATAACGCTTGCCATAATGTTCTGTTTCCTCTCTATAGTAGTGGTCGCCACCATAAGGAGCGTACGTCGCGGGCTACCACTCAACGGGAGAGGACAGGCACAGGACACAAAAAAAGAGATGCTCTTCGACATCCGGCATCTCGATGATCATGGACGTATGTTCTTTATCGCGTAGCGTCGTGAGTATACCGGACGCGCGTCCGTAGTCAAAGCGGCGGGTAAACAATTCAGGTTGGATCAGTCCATGTGCCATTGCAGAGGGAGGAGGTAGGGAAAGTCGGTGGCGGGGTCGATGTCTACCTTCATGATCGGGTCCATCCACTCGCTCCACCTCTGGTTGGTCTCGTCGTTCGCCAGGTCTTCTCTGGTCTTTTCGATGTCGTCGGTTTCGAAGTAGCCGAAGAGGGTGAGGCCATGGCGGAAGATGGAGTAGTTGCTTATGCCGGCCACCCTGAGCGCCTCGACCATATCGGGCCAGATCTCCTGGTGGCGGCGCACGTACTCTTCTTCGTACCCCGGCCTGACCTCGAGAACCCACGCGTACTGGGGCATCCGTCTCTCCTCCCCTATCTCCGACCGACTTCGACGAACTCCAACCCCAGCAGTCGTGCAACCTTCCTTAGGGTGCCGGCATGGTGACCGACGCCGAGAGCGCAGTGGTGCGTCGGTCCCTCTTCGCACCAGGCGTTCATAAATGAGGCGGGTGGCAGCGCGAACCTCAGACGGCTGTTGGTGTTACCGATCTCGAGCGTCGGTCCGGGCAGCGACTCTCCTTCGGCGGCGAGCAACTTGAGATTTCCCTCGCGGGTCTGTGTTACGCCAAAGATCGTGACCGGCCCCGTTTTGACGCCGAACTCCACGGAGACCCCGTAGCCGGCCTTGCCATGGTAGACCCCGAGGCCCCGCAGAGCCGGTTTGCCGTCGCTTATGGCTATGTGTCCTGGTCCGTCGTGGCCCATCAGTATGAAGCCCTCGTCGAAGTCCATGGCATAGAACTCCGTGAACGACCCGCCCGCTCCCAGGGAGTCCATTACCTTCATGGCAACGGCGTTCTTGAGATCACCTTCTCCCGAGGCCGGGATGCCCCGCGCGGTAAGCAGGGAATTGCCGAGTATGAGACCCGCCCCGAGACGCTCGTAGACGCTGCCGTTCGTGCCCCTGTAGTAGTAGGCGAGGGCGTCGAGGCTGAAGTCTTTAGCGAGCCGGTCGAGGCCTATGGAGACGCGGGCTGACCACTCAAGGTCCTCCCCTTTGACGCTCTCGTCCACCTCGAAGGTCTCGTGCGTTTCTTCGAGCTTGGCAGCGATGGGTTCTTCCGCAACGTTCTCCACGCGCTCGTGCAGGTCGTCCATCTCGAGTACCTCGACGTGGAGGCCGAGTTGGGCCTGGTGCATGGTGAAGTCCGAGTACATATCGAGCATCCCAGGATAGGTGTGCCCCAGGAAGCCGAAGCGACTACCGCGCAGTGTTCCGACCGCCGTTGCGGCGTGGCACCAACCTTCTATCTCCTTCCAGGCGTCCTCGTCGTGGAGGGTTCCGGAGACGACGTTGAAGGGGATGGCGGCGCGTTCGAAAGCGTTGGAGATCTCGGGCACGCAGCAGGCCGAGCAGTTCGCGAGCCACTCCCCGGTGTCCGCCTTCGCGTAGTCGAGGGAGGAGCTCGGCTGGAGGTTGAGGACGACCACGGGAACCCCGGCTCTCTGGACCGCGGGAAGGACCTGCGAGCTAGTCGCGTAGGTGGCGGCGTGGCAGAAGATGAGATCTACACTCTCTTCGGCGAACCGTTCGCCCGCGGCGTACGCTTTCGGTGCCGTGTCGATGAGTCCGGACGGGACGACCGTGGCCCACTGACCGATCCGCTCCTGGACGCTCTCGTGATAGGCCTCGAGCTTCCGCTTGAGACCGTCGAACTGTTCCCAATAGGCTTCGAGCCCGATTCCGAAAACCCCGACCTTCGCTCGCTGCCCCGAGCCCTCGCTCACCTCGACCACCCTCGGTCCGGAGCTACCTGGGGTAGGCATCTTTTACGCCACCGTCGACGTTGAGGACGTTGCCGGTGCTCCTCGACGAACGCGCTTCGGAGGCGAAGTGGAGCACGGCCTCGGCTATGTTCTCCGGAAGCACGTTCAGCTTGAGAACATTGCGGTTGCGGTAGTAGTCTTCGAGCTCGTCGGGCTCTATTCCGTAGGCGGCGGCGCGCGTCTCGCGCCAGCCTGAGTCCCAGATCCTGGAGCCCTGCAACACCGCGTCAGGGTTTACGGTGTTTACCCTGATACGCTCCGGTCCACCCTCTTCGGCGAGGCACCGCGCCAGGTGCAACTCGGCGGCCTTGGCCGACGAATACGCAGCCGCGTTCTTGCCCGCAGCCATGGCGTTCTTCGAAGCGACGAACACGATGCTCCCGCCTACGCCCTGCTCCTTCATGAGGCGGAAGGCCTCGCGTGCGACGAGGAAGTATCCCCTGGCGAGAACGGCGTGGTTCTTGTCCCACATCTCGACGCTAGTCTCCTCGATGGGCGCGCGGGAGGCGAGTCCCGCGTTCGACACGACCACGTCGACGCCGCCGTACTCCAGCACGGCGCGCCGGTAAGCGAGGGCCACTTCATCCTCGTCCGTAACGTCGGCCCTCGCGGGGATACCTGGCTCAGCGAGATCCACCGCCACCTCCGCCGCGCCTTTCTCATCTAGGTCGCAGACCACTACGCAGGCCCCCTTCGAAGCCAGCGACCTGGCGACGGCGCTGCCTATGCCACCAGCGCCACCCGTAACGAAGGCGACCCTGCCCGCAAGCTCGTCAGGCGGCGGGGCCAGGGTGAGCTTGTAGAGCTCCAGAGGCCAGTACTCGACGGCGTAGGATTCCTCTTCCGTCAGGGAGACGTAGCCCCCGAGGGCGTGGGCGCCGCGCATCACGTTTATGGCCCTGTAGGCGAAGTCCCTGGACAGGTTCGCCTCTTTGGTGTTCTTCGCTGCGGCAACGAGCCCGAGGCCGGCTATAAAGACGACCCTGGGATTGGGGTCGAACATTTCCTCGTCCGCTTCCTCGTGGCGCGAGAAGTACGCTTCGTAGTCTTCCCTGTAACGGGCCACGCCCTCGTGGAGCTTTGCTTTCAGCTCTTCGGAGCCTTCATTTTCGTGGTCGAAGTCGATCCACAGCGGCCTGACCTTGGTCCTGACCAGATGGTCCGGGCAGGCGGCGCCGACCTGGGAGAGCTCCTCCGAGTCGTGCCCGCAGACGAAGGTAAGGACCTCTTCCGAAGTGTGATCGGTCCTCAGTATCTTGTGTGGGGATTCCTCGGGCCCGGATGAGAGAAACCCGCGAAGAGCGGGCAGGACTTCGGCGAGAAGCGACTCTCTATTCTCGGGCGCGAGAGGCTCGATCTTCTGCCCGCCGAAGGGTTCACCAGCCCGGCCGGCGACTAACTCCGCGGCGCGGTTGATGGCCTCGATAGTACGGCCATAGCTCTCCTCGTGGGTATCGCCCCAGGTCACCAGGCCGTGCTTGGCGAGCAGGACAAACTTCGCGTTCGGGTTGTTCTTTACGGCCTCACCAACCTGTTTGGAGAGCGTAAATCCGGGGCGTATGTAGGGGATCCAGACCGCCTCATCGCCGAAGCATTCACGCGTCAGCGCTTCGCCGCCTTCAGAGCAGCAGATCATGTTGATCGCATCCGGGTGAGTGTGGTCGACCTGCGCGTAGGGCACGAAAGCGTGCAGGAGCGTCTCTATGGAGCCCCTCGGCATGTCAGGTCCGAGCTGGCAGGCGGCGAGGTAGGCGACCATCTCCTCGTCGCTCATCTCCTCGCGCTCTTCGAGTACGAGTACCTCGTCGAGCTTGAGCCCGGTAAACTGCCCAGCATTTATGGTCGCCAGATCGCTGCCGGACCCCTTGACCCAGAGGACGTCCACCTCGCGGCCGGCGTGGTCCCTCTCCTTGGCTTTGGTCGAGGTGTTGCCCCCACCGTAGTTGGCCACCGCTCGGTCCCTCCCCAGCAGGTTAGAGCGGTAGGCAAGCTTCTCGAGCTCGGAGAGGCCTTCGGCCTCGTTCGCGTCCCACAGGTTCTGCGTCGCTCCCGTCGTCCTGGTCTCCATCTGGTAGGCGACCTCCCTTCCTAGGTTGGATCTACGTACCCGCGTCCCTTGCTCTCAGCTCCATCCAGCCCCGGCGCCCTCGCCGCGCTCCTCGGCCACCTTCTCGGCGTAACCGCTCTCCTTGAAGGCAGATATGGGATCCGCCGCACCGCCCAAATCCTCGCGTACCCTGGCGCACAGCGGACGCACATCGGTGGCGTAGGCGTCGAGGAGGATACGGTGGGCGCCTAGCACGTCGCCGGAGCGGCGAGCCTCCATGAGGGCCGCACGGTCTACCAAGAGGGCCTTCGCGTAGGCTTCCTGCAGGTTCATCACGGAGAGGAGCATGGCCTCTACCTTGGGCTCGATGTTGTGGGTCTGGTCGATCATATAGTCTATGCGCGTAGCCGAGCGCTCTTCGGCCTCGACTAGCTCGACGTAGATCAGGAACAGCTCGAAGGGGTTGACGCTACCCACGATCATGTCGTCGTCACCATATTTCCTGTTGTTGAAGTGGAAGCCACCCAGGCGTCCCTCGTCGAGGAGCAATGCCACGACGTACTCGATGTTGACTTCCTTGGCGTGGTGCCCGAGGTCCACGAGGACCTGCGCCCTCTCGCCCAGCCTCTGGCCCACGGTCAGGGCTGCGCCCCAGTCGGCGAGGTCGGTGTGGTAGAAGGCCGGCTCGTACGGCTTGTACTCGAGGAGCATTCGCATGCTCTCGGGCATGGCCGCGTAGACCTCCTCCAAACACTCCACCATCCTGTGGCGGCGCTCCGTGAAGGAGTCCTGGCCCGCGTAGTTGGTGCCGTCGGCGAACCACAACGAGAGGACGTCGGAGTCCGTCTCGCCCGCGATCTCGACGCATTCTAGGAGGTGGTCCGTGGCCTTCCGGCGCAAGGCCGGGTCCGGGTTGCAGACGCTCCCAAGCTTGTATTCGGGCTCCTGGAAGACGTTGGGGTTTACGGCCCCGATACGCAATCCTAGAGACTCAGCATGCCCTTTCAGCTCGCCGTAGTCGTCGACCCTGTCCCAAGGAATGTGGATCGCCACCGAGGGACACACGCCGGTTAGGCTGTGCACCTGGGCCGCGTCAGACATCTTCTCGAACGGGTCGCGGGGCACTCCTTTCTGCGGGAAGACCGCGAAGCGGGTGCCGGTGTCACCGTAGCCCCAGGAGGGCGTCTCCACCCTCTGGGCGCGCAGCCTCTCCCCTACACCAGCAACGTCCACCCCGGTGTCTGCCAAGCGTCCGGCCAGGGCGTCGTAGGATCCTTCGTGGGTGCTCTTCAAGTTCTATCCTCCTTCGGGGATGTCCAGCGCGTGGGCTACATCGAGGAGCTTAGCGAACCTCTCGCGGAGTCCGGACCATTCTTCGCCGTCGCCGCCGGGCTCGTAGTTCGTGGCCTCGAACGAGTCGCGGACCACGGCCCTTATCTCCTCCAGCGACCCCACGCGGTTCTGCGCGAACGCCTGAACCATCACGTTTCCCATGGCCGTCGCCTCGACCGGCCCGGCTACCACGGGTAGCCCGGACGCGTCGGCCGTGAGCCGGCAGAGGAGGGCGTTCTGGGAGCCACCGCCCACTACGTTCACCGTCCCGATCTTCTGGTCGGTCAGGCTCTGTGCCTGCTCTATGGCGTACCCGTACTTGAGCGCCAGGCTTTCGAAGATGCACCGCGCGAAGGCGGCAGGTTCTTCCGGTGGCGTCTGCCCCGTCTCCTCGCAGAAGCGTCGAATGCGAGCGGTCATGTCCCCCGGGGTCAGGAACGCGGGATGGTCGGGGTCGACCAGCGTCCCGGACGGGGCGTCTTCGGCGAGGCGGGCGAGTTCCGCGTAGGAGTATTCGCGGCCTTCCCTCGCCCATTGCCGGCGGCACTCCTGGAGGATCCAGAGCCCCATCACGTTCTTCAAAAATCGCGTCCTACCCGCGAAGCCGCCCTCGTTCGTGAAGTTGGCCTCCATGGCCTCAGGCGTTACCACCGGCTTCCGGGTTTCCACGCCCACGAGCGACCAGGTACCGCTCGAGATGTACGCGAAGTCGGGCGACTGCGCGGGCACGCCGACGACGGCCGAGGCCGTGTCGTGGGAGGCGACCGCGAAGACGGGCGGCCCTGAGCCGACCTCTTCGGCGACGTCGGGGAGCACGGGACCGAGCTCGGCGCCCGGCGATACGATCGGGGCGAAGAGGCCGGAGGGGATATCCAACTTCTCCAGAAGTTCCCGCGACCATCCGCCCGTTTCGAGATCGATGAGCTGGGTGGTCGTGGCGTTCGTGTACTCGGAAGCCCTCTCGCCAGTAAGCCAGTAGTTGATGAGGTCGGGGATAAGGAGCAGGGTGTCGGCCGCTTCGAGCAGCGACGAGCCCCGCATGGCGAGGAGCTGGTAGAGGGTGTTGATGGGGAGAAACTGGATGCCGGTCGTGCCGTAGATCTCCTCCCCGGGAACCAGGCCGAAGGCCGCTTCTATCATGCCCTCCGTGCGCGCGTCGCGGTGATGGTAGGGGTTGGAGACGAGCGCACCCTCCGCGTCCAGGAGCCCGAAGTCCACGCCCCAGGAATCCACCCCGACGCCCTCTACGTGCCCCTCTCGAACGGCCTTCGCCAGCCCTTCCTTGATCTCGGACAGTATCCGCAGGACGTCCCAGTGCAACCCGTCTGGCAGCTTTACAGCCGTGTTCGGGAAGCGGTGCACCTCCTCGAGCGAAACGCGTCCGCCGTCGAAGCGTCCCAACACGACACGCCCGCTCTCGGCCCCGAGATCGACCGCCAGGTAGTCGGCGCTCATCGTGGCGCCATCCCGCCAGCGAACTCGTTACGCCCCGGGCCCATGGAGAGGTTGGGGCCTTCGCCCGCGGAGACCAGCACTCCATTCCACTCCGATCTCTCGAGCAATCCGGTCTCGAAGACGGCCGGTACGCCGCAGGGCGAGGGGTTTCCGGTCACACCCAAGAGAGGCACCATCCACTTGAGACGCGAACCCGACCGCAGCAGCTTGTCGCCGTCGCGGAGCAGGTTCTCCTCCGATTCGACGTGATGGTGCATCCGGCGGAGTCTAGGGGATCTCTCGTCTATCGCTTCGGCATCGACACGATACCCGCACCTCGGGCGTTTCACTGTCGGCATGGGCGACGTCATGCGCGCTTCGATCACCCCCTGGACGTTGCCGCGGTCTCGGCGCGGGGCCTGCCGAAATGCTCAGCCTCTATCTCCTCCAGCGACTTACCGGCCGTGTTGGGCATGAACAGGTAACCGACCACGCCGCTGATGGAGAGGAAGATGACGAGGATCAGGGCCACGTTCGAGAAGCCGGTGGCCGCGATCGTGGGCACCAGGAAGCTCCAGATGCCCAGGCACAGGCGCGCGAACGCGAACGTGATGCCCTGCGCTGTGGTTCTGAGCATGGTGGGGAACACTTCCTGGGACCACGTCTTGTAGTGCGGCTCGCCGGCGATGGCTGCGCCTATGCCGAAGAGGAAGATGTTGGCGATCGACGCGACGATGTTGGCACCCTGAGGCCCGTCGAGAGGGTAGAAGACGAAGAGCAAGAACGCGAAGATCTGGCAGATGGCACCGACGGCCCATATGAGCCGACGATACCTGGTGTCGCTAAACCGCATGAACACCAGCACGACGAAGACCAGCGTGGTGGTAAACCACAGGCACTGCAGGGCGACGCTGCCGGCCTGCCCCTGTGCCCCTAGTTCTTTCAGGAAGAAGGGCAGGAAGAAGCCGTACGTCCCCGCCGCCAGGTTCCAGAACATGTACACGACAGCGGTGAAGACCAAAGCCCTGAGGGTGTAGCCGCTGAAGAGGTCGCGCAAGCGTCGGGCTCCGAGCAACTCGCCCTCCCCTCCCGATTCGGCAGCGGTGTGTGCCGCAGTCCACGTGGCCGACTCCGTCAAGCCCTGCCTGAGGAACCACGTCACGAGAGCAACAACGAACAGCTGGGCGAAGATGATCCTAATCCCGAGCAGGCCGTATGGCGAGAGCACGAGCGCGAGTACCAGAGTAATGATCGGCCCCAGGCTCCACGCGACCTGGGTGAGCCCCATCAACTTGCCTCGTGCCCTGGCCGGAGCCAACTCCCCGACGAGGGCGAGCGAGGTGGGCACATCGGCGCCTACAGCGATCCCCACGATGACGGTCCCTATGAAGAGCATCGAGGGGTGGAACGCGAACACCATCCACAGGGTGCCGAAGGCATACACGAGAAGGTCGTACTGGTAGATGCGCTTGCGCCCCAAAAGGTCGCCGAGCCGCCCCCCGATCACGGCGCCGATCGCGGCTCCGATGGCGTTGGGTCCCAGGGCCGCGAGCAACCCGATGGACGTATTGCTCAGTTGAAAGTAATCCGTCCATAAGGCGAGCCCGGCGGCGATGGCCACGATCGAGCCGGCATCGAGGTAGGAAGCCATGGCCGACAGGGCGGTCCAGTACCACTGCTGACCCGTAACCTGACCTTCGTCGGAGGCGTTCGCACCCGCTTCTGCATTTGCCATGTCTAGAAAAGACCCCTTTCCACTCGCTGCTCCACCACAACCACCCAGCTCCCTAAGTAACGCCTGCGCTCCCTCTTCCTCCCATCAGACGTTCTCTACGGCCACACCCATACTCTTCACGGCTTCCACGTAAGACCGGCTGGCATCGGCGGTTATCACGAGCGGCACCTCGGAGACGTGGGCGATCACGCTCGCGCCCCGCCGCTCGAACTTCCTTCCGTCTACCAACAACACGGGCTCCTCCGAACGCCGGATCATGGCCCGCTTGACCTCGGCCTCCAGCGGGTTGGGCTCCGTGAGATGCCCCCCTGGCGTGATCCCCTTGACGCTGAAGAAGGCCCTGTCCGCCACGTAAGACTCCACCGTGCGTATGGCGCAAGGTCCCACGAAGGAGAGCGTCAAAGGCCTGTAGATGCCCCCGAGCCCAACCATGCTGGCCCTGGAGGGGTCAGCCGTCGAAAAGAGGTCCATGACGGGTACCAGATTGGTGAGGCAGGTAAAACCCGTTGCACCGGCCAGCATGCGCCGCGCCGTATAGTAGGCCGTGGTCGAGGAGTCGACGAACACTGTCTCCTCCGCCCCGAGCAACGTCGCAGCCGCCCGCGCGAGCCGCTCCTTGGCCCTGACCGCCTCGCCGAGACGCTGCTGGAAAGAGTCCTCGTGCTGCGCGAGACCGGGCGGAACCGCCCCACCATGCGTCCTCTTTGCCTTCCCCTGACCCTCGAGCACCGCAAGGTCACGCCTCGCCGTGGCCGCAGAGATGCCAAGCTCCTTCTCCAGCCCGGCTACCGTTACGCTCCCCGCCTCCCGCAAGCGCATCTCTATCCGCTGCCGACGCTGCTCCGGTAAATTTGCTCGTTCTTCCGACATATTATGATCGATCAAGCAGTTTTTGGTCTAAACCGCTCAAATCCCTCCTTCACCCGCTCATACTGTAGCGGAGGCTGCATTTCGGCGCAAGGTCTCTCCCCGAACGCTGGGATCGGCCCGATCCGCGAAGGGATGTTCTCACCGCCTCGCCCTGCCAAACCCGCCTGGGAGCAGCTCGCGCTCGGTTTGTAGATGTGGCTCAAGCAGTTCGCCCAGGGGAGAAGATCCGTCCGCCGACCCTGTTGGGGGCTTGCGTCGACGAGCGTACGGCCTCGCCCGTTCGAGAGCTTCCGTGTGCTCCTTCAACCGCAGCTCTTGGCGTTTCACTCTCTGTGTGAGGGCGGGTGGTTGAAGGCCATGAGGCTTGCAGGGTATGCTCCAAGGAACCCACGTCGTCCCGAGGAGTTGCAGCAGGCGCTGTTCGCCTACCACGAGGCCTGGGGGTGGCTTCCCGTTCTACCTATTCCGCCAACTTCGGATGTACGGCGTTCCCGGAAGTTCGCCGTGGGAACCGCCGAGAGGTAGTACGGCGCCGGTGGTAGCGGCTAGAATGACGGCCAGTCGAAGCCGGGAGGGGAGTCCTCACGTTGCTACACACGATCTTCTATGGCGTCCTGGTGGTCGGAGCGGTCTGCCTCCTCGCGCTCGCAGGCTTTGAGCTGGTGCATCGCCTGGTGCCAGCCCAATCGCGCCAGAAGCACAACGACGTGGCAGGCTTCATCTACGCGGCTTTGGGCGTGATCTACGCCGTGCTTCTGGCGCTCGTCCTCATCGCCGTGTGGGAGGAGTACGGGGCGGCGAGCGACACCGTCGAGCGGGAGGCCAACGCGGCAGCCGACATCTACTGGCTGGCCGACCAACTTCCGGAAGACCGGGGCACCCACGTCCAGGAGCTCGTCCGATCCTACGCCGAGGAGGTGGTCCACAAGGAGTGGCCCCTCATGGAAGTGGGGCGGGCGCCCTTGATGACGCAGGAAGAAGGTACTCCCGCCGGGTGGATCATTATGGATGACATCAGGCACAACCTACAGGGGTTCGAGGCACGCACCAAGTCCGAGGAACAGCTCTACGCCGAAGGGCTCGACCAGGTCGACGCCCTCTCTGACGCCAGGAGGATGCGCCTGGTCGCCGCCGAGGAGGGCGTACCCGGGATCCTCTGGTCTGTCCTGGTCGTCGGAGGGATGGCTGCGGTGGGTTTCACCTACCTATTCGGCCTGGAGAGCACCTGGGCGCACAGGCTGATGGTGCTGACCCTGGCCGCGGTTATAGGGCTTGTGTTGTTCACCGTCGGCGCGATGGAGTATCCCTTCTCCGGCGACGCCCGCATCGGCCCGGGAGCGTTCGAGCTGATCCTGGAAAGGTTCGATACCAGCAAGCTCAGCAACCTCCCATAGAGGCCGCTTAGGCCTCTACTCGCCAGAGTGCGCAGAATTCTAATATGGTGAAGTTTGGCCAAACGGCATTCTAAGAATTTCGGCTAGAACTTCGCAAAATATTCTACATGGAGTCTTGCCATAGCGGCGCTCTACCTTGATACTTAGAGAGTTATAGAAATGGGGGCGGGGACCATGCCTTTCTTCCTCAGCCGCTTAGGGGAAAGGTGTATGAAGATGAGAAAGACGATCCTTTTGCCGGCTTCTGTTGGAATAGCGATGCTTCTGGCATGCGCTGTAGCCCTCCTGGCCGCCCTCGCTTCGGCTCCTACTGCATCCGCGGCCTCCTTCGAGCACGGCGCAAGCTTCGCCGTCAGGTGCGACTTCAGCCACCGTCTCTCAGACGATCCGATAAAGTATCCGTATCCGCCGGGCAGCAAGGGCGCGGCACACAGCCACGACTTTTTCGGCAACAAGACTACTCAGTACAATTCCACCTACGACGGGACCGCAGCGGGGTCCGTTAGCATGCTCGACCAGCCCACCACGTGCTCGCGCCCGGAGGACACGGCGGGCTACTGGATCCCCACGGTGAGCTGGAAGGTTTCGAAGCGCATCCAGACGACGCTCACGGCCAACCGCGCCGTCTTCTACTACAGGGCTGGCAACAAGGACTACCAGACCGTTCAGCCCTTTGCCCCCAACCTGAGGGTCATAGACGATGCTCGCATCACGTGGTACTGCGGTAAAGGTGACGACAAATCGGGCTCCGCCACCCCGCCCACCCAGTGCAGTAGCGGCGTTCTCGGCTTGAAGATCGTCTTCCCCGACTGTGTGGCCCAAGACCCCACCACCGGCGGCCAGCAGTTGGACAGCGCCGACCACGAGTCGCACATGGTCAAAAGCAAGCTGCTGAGCAACAGCACGCGGGCGTGCCCCTCGACCCATCCCATTCCCGTCCCTACGCTGACGGTGAATATCAACTTCCCGATGCCAACTACCTCAGGCACGGTGGTCCTCTCCTCGGGCGACGCCTCTACCGTACACGCGGACTTCTGGAACACCTGGAATCAGGAAAAGCCCCTGCCAGAAGATCTCCAGACGGTGAACGATGGGGGCTATGGGGGGCTAAACGCCCTGGTGAAGCACTGCATAAACGAGGTGCCGCCAGATCAGGTGCGACCGACGGAGTGCCGAGCCCCGACCGCCACCGGCTCCTAGGAGGAGAAAGAAGACGTTGGCCGTTTTGCCGGGAGCGGGAATCCTCCCTCCCGGTCCCCTATGCACCGGAGTGCGTGGAAGGGTTCTGCTAGGAACCTGGCATACGGAACTTTGCATGGATCAAGGCCCGAGAGTCATTAGAGGTACGCTCTCCGCCTCGGGAGCTCAAAGCACTAAATACCACACGCTGTGGTGTCGCATGAAAACATGAATACGTGTATGAGATCCGGCGGGGTTTCGTAGCAGAGGGAACACCATCACAAGCGGATTCCTGCCGAGTAAATTCTCCCCATGGTTCGCAGGGCTTGTGACGAGGTTTCGCCCTGCTACGTGTTCTTGTATTCGCGCCGCGATCGCTCATTTATCATTGGTACTGGATATAGACCATGGGCGGGGGTAGGCGGACAGTGGTACGCGAGAGTCTGGCGCGGAGGCAAACTGGAGAGGAGGACTTCCGCTGGCGCGGGGAGGACATCTCGCGTCTCGAAGGATTTTCGGACGCCGTCTTCGCTTTCGCGGTGACGCTCCTGGTGGTCTCTCTAGAGGTACCCAAGACCTTCGACGAGTTGCTCACCACCATGCGAGGCTTTCTGGCGTTCGCGCTCTGCTTTTACCTGCTCCTCCTCGTGTGGTACGACCACTACAAGTATTTCCGGCGCTACGGCCTGAACGACACCCCGACCCTGTGGCTCAACTCGGCGCTGCTCTTCATCATGCTCATGTACGTCTATCCCCTGAAGTTCCTGTTTACCCTGCTGGTGAGCGAGCTGTTCGGCTTCGCCGAGACCGAGACGATAGAGCTGTCCCAGGTTCCGCTCTTGATGGTCATCTACGGGGCGGGCTTCGTCGCCGTCCAGGTCGTGTTCGTGATCATGTACCTGCGGGCCTACAGGCTGCGCGCCGACCTCGAACTCGACGCGCTCGAGCTGTCGGTGACACGCGAGGAGACCCAGGGCTTCCTCATCAACGTGGCGGTAGGGCTGATCTCGATGGCCGTCGCCGTCCTGGGGGGCGCCGCCACGATCTCCTGGGCGGGATACGCCTACATCCTGCTCTTCCCGTTGCAGACGATAAACGGCCGCGTCATGGGCTCCCGCAGGAGGAGAAGCAAGGCCGCCCATACCAGGGCGGGAACCGAAGATGGCGGATCGTAAGACGTCCGACGCGTCGCGTTTGACACGACCTCTGATTGGTATGACAATGTTCAAGTGTAGTGGAGCAAACGCGACGAACCAAGCTAAGGGACCGGGCGGCGGATCAGTTGGTGGAGATGGTGATCTCCGGCGGGCTGGAGCCTGGGGAGCGACTTCCGCCCGAGCGCGAGTTGTGTGCGCGCCTGGGGGTGAGCAGGACGGTCGTGAGGGAGGCCCTGAACCTACTTGAGGCCCGTGGCCTCATCAGCATAGAGCACGGCCGCGGGGCGGTGGTCAGCGGCGGCGACCCGCGGGCCGTGCGCGACGCGCTCGGTATGCTCCTTCGCGTCCAGCCCAAGACCCTGTGGGAGCTTCTGGAGATGCGCAAGATCCTCGAGGTCGAGGTCGCCGGGTTAGCTGCGCAGC
>Ga0126313_10000888_pt1 | contig 15049 bp, 14 predicted proteins | sample Plot105A_FD_89954 | JGI IMG/M metagenome (GOLD analysis project Ga0126313, IMG submission 89954) | Serpentine soil microbial communities from UC McLaughlin Reserve, CA, USA - Plot105A | ecosystem: Environmental > Terrestrial > Soil > Grasslands | place: USA: UC McLaughlin Reserve, Lake County...
CCGGGTTCAGCGGCGTCATCGGGTCCTGGAAGATGATCGCGAGCTCCTCGTCGCGGACCTTGCGCAGCTCGTCATCGGTCGCGGTGACGAGATCGAGGCCGTGCAGCTTGGCCGTGCCCGCGAAGCGCGCGTTGGGGGAGCGCGTCAGCCCCATGAGCGTCATCGCGGTGACCGACTTGCCCGAGCCCGACTCGCCGACGACGGCCAGCACCTCACCGGCGCGCAGCTGGAAGGAGACCTCGTCGACGGCCTGCACGACGCCCTCCTCCGTGGCGAAGGAGACGTTGAGGTTCTCGACGTCGAGCAGCAGCTCCGAACGCGTCGCGGCCATCAGCTCAGCCTGATCCGCGGGTCGAGCGCGGCATAGACGATGTCGACGACGGTGTTGAGCAGCACGATGAAGAACGCGCCGAAGATCGTCACGGCGAGCACGGGCGGCACGTCGAGCTGGCCGATCGACTCGGCGAAGTACTGGCCGACGCCCTGCAGGTCGAAGACGGTCTCGGTGAGGATCGCGCCGCCGCCGAGGACGGCGCCGAAGTCCAGGCCCCACAGCGTCACGATCGGGATCAGCGAGTTGCGCAGGACGTGGTGGATCATCACCCGCCGCTCGCTGAGCCCCTTCGCGCGCGCCGTGCGCACGTAGTCGTCGTTGATCGTGTCCAGGACGTTGGAGCGCAGGACGCGCGAGTAGACGCCGACGAACAGCGTGGCGAGCACGGTCCACGGCAGGATCATGTGCTTGACCCACTCCCACAGCCCGCCCTCGCCGATCTCGGAGTAGCCGCCGTTGGGGAACAGCCCGAGCTTGAAGCCGAGGTAGTAGCTCGCCAGCGCGCCGAGCCAGAAGACCGGCATCGAGACGCCGACGAGCGCGAGCACGGTCACGAGCGTGTCGGTCCAGCGGCCCGCCCGGATCGCGGTGTAGAGGCCCAGCGCGGTGCCCATCGCGAACCACAGCAGGGCGGCGCCGATCGCCAGCGCCAACGTCCGCGGGATGCCGCGCTTGATCTCCTCGACGACGTTGGTCTGGTTGGCGTAGGAGATGAGGTCGCCCGTGAAGACCTTCTCCATCGTCGTGGCGTACTGCGTGTAGATCGGCTTGTCGAAGCCCCACTCCTTCTCGATCGCCGCGATCTGGACGGGGGTGGAGTTCTTGCCCGCCATCCGGTCGGCGGGGTCCCCGTTGGGGATGACGTTGAAGATCAGGAACGTCAGGACCGAGACGGCGAACATCACGACGACCATCCCGACGACGCGGCGCACGATGAAGCGGCCCATCCGCGCTCAGTGCTCCAGGCGGACCTTGGCCCGCGGGTCGAGCGCGTCGCGCACGCCGTCGCCGAAGACGTTGAGCGCGAGCACGGTCAGGACGAGCATGAGACCCGGCACGATCGTCAGATGCGGCGCCGTCGACAGCAGCACGACGCCGTCGGAGAGCATCGTGCCCCAGGACGGCTCGGGCGGCTGCACGCCGGCACCGAGGAACGACAGCGCGGCCTCGAGCAGGATCGCGTTGGCGACGAGCAGCGGGAAGAAGACGAGGATCGTCGAGGCGAGGTTCGGCAGCAGCTCGGAGAACATGATCTTCACCGGACCCGCGCCCTGGGCGCGGGCGGCCTCCACGAACTCCTTCTCACGCAGCGACAGCACCTGGCCGCGGATCGGACGCGCGAGGTAGACGACGCTGACGACGCCGATGATCAGCGTCGGGATCCACAGCGAGCCGCCCTGGATCTGCAGCGGGCCGATCTTCAGGCCGCCCAGCGCGAGCGACACGCCGAGCGCGACGCCGAGCAGCAGCACCGGGAAGGCCCACATGATGTCGAGGCTGCGCGAGATGATCGCGTCCGTCCAGCCGCGGAAGTAGCCCGCGAGCATGCCCAGCAGCACCGCGAGAAACGCGGTGATGATCGCTGCGGTGAGACCGATGAAGAGGGAGTTGCGTGCCCCGTAGAGCAGGCGCACGGCGACGTCGCGGCCGTTCTGGTCGGCGCCGAGGAAGAACTTCTTGTGCCACGTCGGCGCGATCGGCACGCCGTCGAAGGTCACGACCTGCTCGGTCTTGCCGTCGACGACGACCGTGTCCGACAGGTGGTTGCGGGCGGGCGTCGTGTCGGCGACCTGCGCCCACAGCGGCGCCGCGAGCGCGAGCGCGACGAGGACGACGAAGAGGGCGCCGAACAGCAGCGCCGCCTTGTTGCGCCTCAGCCGCCGTACGGCCAGCGCCCACGCGCTGATGCCCGGGGCGGGACCGGCCTCGGCCTGTCCCCCGTCGCCGAGGACGGGGGACAGGTCGGGCTGTACTGAGGAGTCGGCGATCGACATCCGTGTTCAGATCAACCTAGCCAAGCGGACGTCGGTCGCCGTGGTCACGAACTACTTCAAGCAGAGGTTCGTGAAGTCGAGGTTGTACACGGGGTGCCACACGGTGCAGTCGTCGAAGTCCATCCGGTCCGAGTAGAACACCGTGAGCTTGCGGTGCCCGTAGGGCACGACGTGCGCGCGTTCCACGAGCAGCTTGTCGGCCCTGGCGTAGTCACCCGCGACCGCGTCGATGTCCGCGTTCTGATCGGCCTTGTTGAAGATCGCGTTGATGTCCGGATCGTCGACGTTGCCGAAGTTCTGGTTGTTCGTCTCCTGGATCGACTTGCCGTCCACGAGGAAGAAGAAGTTCCCCGGGTGCGGGAAGTCCTGGAACCAGTTGGCGAAGCCGGCCTGGGCCTTCGTCTTCTGGTTGCCGACCGTCGTGAAGTAGACCGAGGCCTCGACGATTCGCGGCTTGGCCTTCAGGCCGATCTCGTTGAGCACGTCGGACAGGTACTCGGCGAGCGACTTGGACTCCGGCTCGTCGTTGCCGAAGACCGTCACCGAGTCGCCCGCGACGCCGGCCTGCTTGATGAGCGCCTTGGCCTTCGCGACGTCCGGCGCGGCCGTCGGGTCGCCCCACGGGCACGGATCGACCTTCTGATAGCCCTTCATGCCGGGCGGCAGGAAGTTGCAGCCGGGCTCGAGCAGGCCGCCGAAGAGACGCGCGAGGGAGCGCTTGTCGACCGCGTAGTTGACGGCCTGGCGCACCTCGGGCTTGTCGAACGGAGCCACCCTGTGGTTGAGGAAGTAGTAGTACGTCGAGTTGGTGACGAACTCCTTGTAGCGCTTGTCGGTGTACTGCGCGCGCACGTCGCGCAGCTGGTCGGGCGCCGGCGGGTCGTTCATGTAGTCGACCTTGTTCTGGATCGTGTCCTGCGTCTGGCGGCGGCGGTTCTTGATGATCTGCACCGAGATCGTGTCGAGCTTGCCGACCTGCTGGTCGGTCACCTTGAACGACGGCACCTTGACGAGGTCATAGCCGCGGTTGATGCGGACGTTGTCGAACTTGTAGGGCCCGACGCCGGGCGGCGGGTCCTTCGTCATGTTCTTGAACGGCGTGTCACCGGGCACGAGCGAGGCGAACACCATCGTGAGGATGTACGGAAAGCGGCCGTCGGGCTTCGTGAGGTTGATCGTGATGTCACCTGTCGCGTCGTCGGTGACGATGCCCGGGATGTCGGCCTGCGCCTTGCCGTCCTTGATGTACTTCTCGGCACCGACGATGCCCGAGTAGAACGACGCTCCGCCGGACTCCAGGTTCAGCACGCGCTTGATCGCGTGCTCGAAGTCGGAGGCCTTCACGGCCGTGCCGTCGGAGTACTTCAGGCCGGTGCGCAGCTTGAGCTTGTAGGTCTTGCCGTCCGCGGAGATGTCCGGCATGTCCTCGGCGAGACCCGGCACGATGGTCGCGCCCTCGGCGCCCTCGGCGTGCTTGTAGGTCAGCAGCGGCGTGTAGACCGTCCACAACGACTGCCAGCCCTCCTGGGTGTACGACAGCGCCGGGTCGAGATAGTCGGGGAACGACGTATACGCGGTCTTGATCGTTCCACCGGTCTTGCCGCCGGCGTCGGTCGCCGCCGTACCGCCGGTCGACGTGCTCGCGCTGTTGTCGTCATCTCCGCCGCATGCAGCGAGCCCGAACATAGCCGCGCACGCGAGCGAGAGGCACGCGAGTCCTCTCAACGTCCTGGACATACCTGTCTCCTCCTGTGCCAAGAAAAGCCCGCTAATGGGCGATGTGCAGCGCCACCTGAATCCGGTGTGCGCATCGTACTCTCGTGCCTGCCGCATACCGAATGCACGATAACGTTCAGGCGTCGACGCGTGCGGCGGTAGGATCGACCGGCGTAGACTCATGCGGTCCCCCACCCTGACGGACGGAGCGGCCGAACAAGGGCCTTCGCTTGGGAACCGCCGATCTCACTCGCGCTGACGACGGCCTGCTCGCCGGGACCGCAGGCACCGACGCGATCCCGATCCGGCCTCCGCGCGAGCTGTTCTGGCGCCGGGTGCGCGACGACAGGATCGGGCTCACCGCACTCGTGTTCATCGCGGTGCTGCTCGTCATCGCGATCCTGGCGCCACTCGTGATCAAGCTGTTCGGCGCGCCGCCGCCCGACAAGGCCTTCACCGATGCCCTCTCGGGCGACTTCGGGCTTCCCACCGGTCCCAGCTCGGAGCATTACTTCGGCGTCGACAAGGTCGGACAGGACGTCTTCAGCCGCACGGTCTACGGCGCGCGCGTGTCGCTGCAGGTCGCGATCATCGCCACCGGCCTGGCGGTCATCGCCGGGACCGTCGCCGGGATGCTCGCCGGCTACTACCGCGGCTGGGTCGACACCGTCATCTCGCGCGCCCTCGACGTCCTGCTCGCATTTCCGATCCTGTTGCTCGGCATCGGCCTCGCGTCGGCCTGCTCGACGGGGGAGGGATGTGTCCGCGGTCTCATCCAGCCGGGCCTGACGGTCGTCATCTTCGTCATCGCGCTGGCGACCTTTCCGTACGTGGCGCGGATCATCCGCGGCCAGGTGCTCTCGCTGCGCGAGAAGGAGTTCGTGGAATCGGCCCGTGCGCAGGGCGCATCGGACCGGCGGATCATCCTGCGCGAGATCCTGCCCAACCTCGTCGCGCCGATCATCGTCTACACGACGCTGGCGCTGCCCCAGAACATCCTCTTCGAAGCGGCGCTGTCGTTCCTCGGCGTCGGTGTCCAGCCTCCCACGGCCAGCTGGGGACAGATGATCGCCGACGCCTCCACCGACTTCGACGAGATGTGGTGGTACATGTTCTTCCCGGGCGTCGCACTCGTGCTCACCGTCCTCGCGTTCAACCTCGTCGGTGACGGACTGCAGGACGCGCTCAATCCGCGGAGGCGCAAGTGACCTCGCGTCGCCGCGACCCACCTCGAACCCCATCCACCGCCGCCGGAGGTGCCAGATGACGGACAGCAGCCCATGGAACGATCGCCGGCGGGGGGCGCGCTTGGCCGCGCTCGCCTGCGCCGGTGCGCTGGCGCTGACGCTGGGTGCCTGCGGCAGTGGCGACGGCGACAGCGACAACGCCGGCGGCGGCGGGGGTTCGTCGACGACGAGCGCGGGCTACGACGCCGGGCTTCCGTCCGACGCGCAGAAGAAGGGCGGCACGCTGAAGCTGCTCTCCGCCGAGGCGTTCCAGCATCCCGATCCGGGCCAGGCCTACTTCCAGCTGGACTACATGGTCGCCTACGCCGTCCACCGGCCGCTCTACTACTACGAGCCGTCGAACTCCGCCGAGCCGATCCCGGACCTGGCTGACGGCGAGCCCGACATCTCGGCGGACGGCAAGACCGTCACCGTGAAGCTCAAGCGGGGCATCAAGTACGGCACGGTGGACAAGAAGGCCGCCATCAACGGCAAGGAGGTCACCGCCGCGGACATCAAGTATGCCTTCGAGCGGGCGCTGAACCCGAGCGTGCCCAACGGCTACTTCGCCGCGTACTTCACCTCGATCTCAGGATCTGACAAGGCCAAGGGCGGCGACATCTCGGGCATCACGACGCCCGACGACCACACGGTGCAGTTCCGGCTCGACGAACCGACCGGCGCGACGCTCGCCAAGGCGCTCGTCATGCCGATCGCGATGCCCGTCCCGCAGTCCTACGTGGCGCAGTTCGATGCCAAGCAGCCCAACCCCTACGAGACCGATCCCGAGAAGCAGGCCTTCTCCGGCCCGTACATGGTGCAGGACTACCAGTCCGGCAAGAGCATGACGCTCGTCCGCAACCCCAACTGGGTCGCCGCCACGGATTCGCGGCCCGCGTACCTGGACAGGATCGAGTGGGTGCTCAACGCCGACGCGAACGTCGCCGGGCGCCAGGTCTTCAACGGCACCGGCCTCGTCAACGGGGACACGCCGACGCCGGCGACCGTGCGCCGCTTCGCCAGGCAGGCCAAGCAACGGATCTCGTTCAGCCCGCTCGGCAATCGCTGGGTGCCGCTGAACACGCAGAAGAAGCCGTTCAGCGACATCAACGTGCGCAAGGCGGTGCTCGCGGCGACGGACCGCCGGGCGATGCAGCTCACGCGCGGGGGCGCGCTCACCGGCGACGTCGCGACGCACTTCCTGCCGCCCGGGATCCCCGGGTACGAAGAGGCGGGCGGCGCCGCCGGCCCCGGCGTGGACTACCTCGCCAAGCCCGCCGGCGATCCCGCGCTCGCCGCCGAGTACCTGAAGAAGGCCGGCTTCTCCAGCGGCAGGTACGAGGGCGATCCGATCCGCATGGTGAGCTCCAACGACTCGCCCGCCAAGGAGACGGCACTCGTCGTGCGCCGGTCGCTGCAGTCGCTGGGGTTCGAGGTGAGCCAGCGCTCCGTCGACCAGAGCACGTTCTACGACATGTGCAACGACATCGACCAACAGCGCAAGATCGACGTGTGCATGAACTTCGGCTGGCTGCCGGACTTCTTCGACGGGCTCGCGATGCTCAACGCCAACTTCAACGGTGCGTCGCTGTCACGGATCAATCAGAACCCCGCTCTGCTGGACGACCCGAAGATCAACAAGGCGATGGACGACGCGGCCCAGATCGCTGACCCGAAGAAGCGCGCGCAGGCCTGGGGCGACGTCGACAGGATGCTCGTGGCGCACGCGGTCGCGATCCCGTGGTTCTGGGACAAGCAGCCCAACGTGGTGTCCAAGAACGTCCACGGCGTCATCGCCAGGTGGAACGCGACCTGGGACCTGTCCTACATGTCGTTGAAGTGATGGCGCGGCTCACGGGAGCCCGGCCCCGCGCGGGGCTCCCGGTCCGCGGGTCACGATCATGCTGAGATACGTCCTGCGCCGCGTCGCCTGGACGATCGTCCTGCTCGCGCTCGTCAGCGCGGTGACGTTCGCCGTCTTCTACCTGCTGCCGTCGACCGACCCCGCGGTCGCGCGCGCCGGCAAGCAGCCCACGCCGGAGCTCATCGAGCAGATCCGCAGGACGCTCGGGCTCGACCAGCCGCTCTACGTGCAGTACGCGAAGTACATGGAGTCGGTCTTCCTGCACTTCGACTTCGGCTACAGCTTCGACACCGGCCAGGACGTGCGCGAGATGATCGTCACGCGCCTGCCGGCGACGATCTCGCTGACCGCCGGCGCCGTCGTCGTCTGGATGGTGATCGCCATGCCGATCGGGATGATCTCGGCGATCAGGCGCGGCTCGGCGCTCGACCGGCTCACGATGACCGGCGCGCTGCTGGCGATCTCGGCGCCCGTCTACTGGCTTGGGCTGATCTCGCTGTACCTGTTCGCGCGCGACATCGGCGCGGTGCCGATCTTCGCCGGCAACGGCACGTATCAGCCGCTGACCCAGGACCCGTTGGCGTGGTTGGACTCGCTGCTGCTGCCGTGGCTCGTGCTGGCCGCCGGCTTCGCCGCGTTCTACGCGCGCATGCTGCGCTCCAACCTTGTCGAGGTCATGTCGGAGGACTACATCCGCACCGCGCGGGCGAAGGGCCTGTCGGAACGCCGCGTTCTCTGGCGCCACGGAGCGCGGGGAGCGATCACGCCGGTGGTGACCGTGCTCGGCCTCGACATCGGCATCCTGCTCGGCGGCTCGATCCTCACCGAGACGGTGTTCAGCATCCCCGGGGTCGGCCTGTACGCCTACGAGGCGATCCAGAGCGCCGACCTGCCCGTCATCCAGGGGACGGTGTTGTTCTCCGCGTTCTTCATCATCGCGATGAACCTCCTGGTCGACATCGCCTACGCCTTCCTGGACCCGCGCGTACGCCTCGCCTGAGGCGGTCAGTCCAGATACATCGCGACCTCGGCGACCGGCGCGCGGTCGGGCACGCGCGGCTCCTGGCGCGGATATCCCAGCTGCAGCAACCCGATGATGTGCTCGTCGTCGGACACGCCGAGCGCCGCCCGTCCCGCCGCGCTGCGCAGCACGGCAGGGGTGCGCCAGTAGCCCGCGAGGCCGCGGCCGTGCGCGGCGAGCAGGATGACGTAGGCGGCGGTCCCGGCCGCGAGCAGGTCCTCCTCGTCCTGGACGGGGTCACCGGACTGCGTCGCGCTGACCACCACGAGCGTCGGGGCGCGGTCGAGCTTCGCCGCGGCGACCGGGTCGTTGCCCGCGGCCTTCAGGCGCTCGAGCGCCCGCGGCCCCAGGACGCGGAAGCGCCACGGGTTCGTGAGCTTGTGGTTCGGAGCCCAGCGTGCGAGCTCGAACAGCTCGTCGAGGGTCTCGCGGTCCAGGGGCTCGGGCGTGCACGCCTTGTGCGTGCGGCGCGTGCGGATCGCCTCCTCGAGCTCCATCGCGGTCCTAGTCGTCGCCATCGGCGCCGTCCTCCTCGGAGTTCTCGTCGTCCTCGTACAGCGATTCGCGCGCGAGCTCGGAGCCCTTGGCGTCGAACAGCTTGCAGTCCAGCGTGTCGCCGCGATAGCCGTCGGGCGCGAGCAGCGTGAAGCGGTCCTCGACGAGCGTGCACTGGTCGACCGTCAGGTCGGCGAGCTCGCCGGTCACGACGGCGCCGCCCGAGACGAGCGGACGGCCCCAGACGAGCGTCATCGAGGCGACGTTGCCGCCCTCGCCGCGCCAGCTGCCGACGACCTCGTCGCAGAGGTCGAGCTTCCAGTCGGCGTTGGCCTCGGCGGTGTCGGCGGTGTAGTCGGCGACCGCGTCGAACTCCGTCGGCTCGCGGTCCTCGCCGCCGGGCCGAAACGACACGTAGCCGAAGAGCTCATAGCCGTTGGCCGTCATCACGGTCGCCGGCACGAAGGTGCGGCCGTGCCACGTGCGGTCCGGGTAGAAGGCGATCTCGCCGGGCTCGCCGGGATCGTCGTCGCCCGGCTCGATCGCGTCGCACGCGCCCAGGAAGTGGCGTTGCAGCGTGGTCGCCCAGCGACCGTAGGGCAGCGGTTCCTGCGGTGGCTCGGCAACGAATCTCGGGACGAGGCGGGGTTCGACGGGCACGGGCGCAGCAGTCTATGCATGTGCCCCCGCCGGTTTCCCGGCGGCCTCATGTCTCAAGCATGAGCGTGACCGGCCCGTCGTTGACGAGCTCGACCGCCATGGCCGCGCCGAAGACGCCGCCCGCCGCGCCGAGCTCGCGCCGGAAGGCCTCGTAGAGCGGCTCGGCGACCTGCCCGGGAGCGGCCGCCACGTACGACGGGCGGTTGCCCTTGCCCGCGTCGCCGTAGAGCGTGAACTGGCTGACGACGAGCGCGTCGCGATCGCCGAGCGGCTCGTTCATCCGGCCCTCGGCGTCGGGGAAGACGCGCAGCGCCCGGACCTTCTGCGCGAGCTTCACCGCGCCCGCCTCGTCGTCGTCATGGGTGACGCCGAGCAGCACGAGCAGCCCGGCGCCGATCTGCGCGACCACCTCGCCGTCCACGCGCACGCTCGCGCGCGAGACGCGCTGGACGAGCGCTCGCATGGTGCTCGGCTATCCGAAGAAGACCTGGGCGGTCTCGTAGAGCTCCGGGTCGAGCAGCTTGGGCGCGCTGAGCGCGTCCTCGAGCGGGACGAGCTCGATCGCGGTGCCGTGCAGCGCGACCATCCTGCCGAAGTCGCCGTTGGTCGCGGCGTCGATCGCGGCGACGCCGAAGCGCGTGCCGAGGACGCGGTCGAAGGCGACCGGCGAGCCGCCGCGCTGGATGTGGCCGAGCACCGTCGCGCGGCTCTCGTAGCCCGTGCGCTGCTCGATCTCCTTCTCGAGCTCGAAGGCGATCCCGCCGAGGCGGACGTGGCCGAACGAGTCGACCGTGTCGGCGGCCGTGGCCGCGGCGCCGCCGTCCGAGCGCGTGGCGCCCTCGGCGACGACGACGATCGAGAACGTCTTGCCGGTGGTCGTATGGCGGTGGCGGATGTGCTCGCAGACCTCCTCGACGTCGAAGGGCCGCTCGGGCACGAGGATCACGTCGGCGCCGCCGGCCATCCCCGACCAGGTCGCGATCCAGCCCGCGTCGCGTCCCATGACCTCGCAGACGATGACGCGGTCGTGCGACTCGGCCGTCGAGTGCAGGCGGTCGATCGCCTCGGTCGCGATCTGCACCGCGGTCTGGAAGCCGAACGTGAAGTCCGTCGCGTTGAGGTCGTTGTCGATCGTCTTGGGCACGCCGACGGTCGGAAAGCCGGCCGTGAAGAGCTTGCGCGCGACGCCGAGCGTGTCGTCGCCGCCGATCGGGATCAGCACGTCGATCCCGCGCTCCGCGAGCGTTGCGAGCACGCGCTCCTCGCCGTTCTCGGTCTTGTAGACGTTCGTCCGCGACGTGCCGAGGATCGTGCCGCCCTTGTGCAGGATCCCGCTCGTGTTCTCGCGCGTCAGCTGGATCGCGTCGTTCTCCAGAACGCCCTTCCAGCCCTTGCGAAACCCGAAGATCTCGTGGCCGTGGTGATCGATGCCCTTGCGGACGATTCCGCGGATGACGGGGTTGAGGCCGGGGCAGTCGCCGCCGCCTGTCAGAACTCCGATTCGTGCCATGCGCGCCATCCTGCCACGCACGTGCCGTCAGCCGTCGGCACCCTCGTGACCCGATTGGGCGAGGGCGCGGCGGCCGCGCATGTGCGGCAGCGGGTCCAGCGGATTGCGCACGATCCGCTTGAGGACGGCCAGCGGGATGACCCTCGTGAAGAACGGGCCGACGTCGAACGCGCCGCGCACCGACTTCACGTAGGCGCTCGACAGGCCGGGGTGGACGAGCCCCTGGCTGACGTCGGCGAGGTCGGCGACGCGAAACGCCTCGACGAGCGGCGCGTGGGCGCCGCGGTAGGGCGTGAGCTTGTGATGCTCCGCGACGACGAGGGCGAGCTCGTCGGCCCAGGCGGTGCGGCCGGTGCGGGCCAGCCAGGCATCCTGGGCCCTGATCGACGGGGCGAGGTAGTCCAGCGACTTGAACGCCTCCAGGTCGTGGAAGGCGGCGGCGATCGCAAGCTTGTCGTCGCGGTCCTCGCCGTCGGAAGCAAGGGCGCGCGCGAGGTTCAGGACGCGCATGACATGCCCGCGGTAGCCCTGCCAGCCGGCCTCGTCGCCGCCGGCGCGATCGCGGTGCTCGTCGAGGATCTCGTCGACGAGCCGATGCTGCGACAGCAGTTCGGGAGTGGACATGCGCCGATCCTTCCACATCAGATGAGCGCCGCGGCAGCGATTGCCGCGGCGAGCGCGAGCGCGGTCGACCAGGCCAGCGCGGCGGTCGCGAGGCCGCGGTCGAGGTCATAGGCGTGCGCGACGACGAGCGTGTTGACGCCGACCGGCATCGCGGCCTGCACGAGGTAGGCGTCGGGGAGGTCGACCGCCGTCGCCGCGGTGAGCCCGAGCAGCAGCAGCGGCGCGCCCGCCATCCGCAGCGCGAGGACGACGGCGAGCGGCGCGCTGAGCGGCGGCGGGATGCCGATCCGCTCGGCGCCGAGCTGGACTCCCACGACGAAGAAGCCGACCGGCGCGAGCGCGATGAGCATCGCGCGGGCGACGTCGACGAGCACGTCGGGGGCGAGCGCGTCGGGGGCGATCAGCGCGGCGGCGACCGCGATCAGCGGCGGGTTGCGCAGCAGGTAGGCGCGCACCCGCGCGCCGCCCGCCTCGCCGCGGGTGGTCAGCGCGGCGGCGACGGCGAACGCGAAGACGAAGAACATCGGCCCGCTGACGAGCGCGTCGTACGTGATCGCGGGGCCGAGCTCGTCATGGCCGAGCAGCGTCGCCACGACGGGCGCGCCGAAGAACGCCGTGTTGCCCATGATCGTGGCGATGACGACCATCGCGACGGTCGCCGGGGCCAGCCGCAGCACGCGTCTGGCCAGCACATAGGCGGCGAGGCCGACGACGGCAAGCGTGGCGTAGGCGAGCAGCAGGCCGATCCCCGCCCCGGCGGTCAGCTCCGCACGCGCGAGGACGAAGAACACGATGAACGGCACCGCCGCGTAGAGGATCGCGTCGAGGATCCGCCGCGTCAGCGTGAGCGCGGCAGCGCCATGGCGGCGCTCGGCCCAGACGCCGGCGGCCACGGAGGCGGCGATCGCCAGCACCAGAGCGGGCATCGGGGCATTGTGGTCCACGGCGGGGGACGAACCCCGCCGGCGATGTCAGCCCGTGATCGCTATGCGATCACGTTTTCGCCAGGGCCGCGCAGATTGCGGATCGTCACCAGGACCGATCAGCAGGCGGCGGTTCCTACGCCTCGCGCAGCTGCGCCGCCGCCTGCTCGGGCGCGACCGTGTTGAGGTGAACGCCGGTGCCGAGCTCCAGCCCGGCCTCGTGCGTCAGCCGCGGCACGATGTCGATCCGCCAGCAGAAGCGCTCGGCGTCGTGCGGTGCGGTGCGGATCCACAGGTTCAGCGGGGGGCTCGCGCCGAAGCGCCGCCGCAGGCGCGACAGCCCGTCGTGCAGGAGCGCCGCTCCGCTCGGGCCCTCGTCCTCGAAGCGCTCGCGGCGCCGGCGCGGCGTCAGCATCAGCGCGAACTCGTGGCGCGAGGCGTAGGGGCACGTCAGCACGGCCTCCTCGTCGATCGCGACCACGCGCTCGCGGCGGCGGACCTCCTCCTGGACGAGGTCCTCGAGCAGGTTGCCGCCCATCGTGCGCACGGCATAGGCGCCGAAGCGCTCGCGCTCGCGGGCGACGATCGCCGGCACGAAGCCGAGCGCGAAGAGCTGCGCGTGCGTGTGCGGCTGCGTCGCGCCGCCCTCGACGCGCTCGTTGACGCAGACGTGCACGTACGCCGAGCGTGCGTGCGCGCGCATGCGCTCGCGCCACACCTCGACGGCGACCGTGAGCTGGTCCACGGAGAGGTCCGACAGCGAGACGACGGGCTCGGGGCCGTTGACGATCACCTCGTGCGCGCCGCGCGCGGGCAGCGCGGTGTAGAGCTCCGGGCGCGCGTCCGCCTCGGGCTCGCCGGCGCCGGCCGCCAGCGCCGGGTAGCGGTTGGGCACGACGCGCACGGTCCAGCCGGGACCGTCGGCATCGCCGCCGCCGGGACGCAGGGCGTACAGCTCGGGCGGCGTCTGGCCCTCGTGGCCCTCGGCGAAGGCGTCGGCCTCGGGGTCGATCGGCGCAGGCGGCGCGACGCGCAGCTCGCCGCCGGGCCGCTCCCCCCGGTCGGTCGCGACGATCGCGCGCAGGCCGGTCAGGGGATCGATCCGGACCTCCGGCACGCTCAGCCCAGCGCGTAGCGCTCGATCGCGTCCGCGAGCTGGGCCTGGCTCGTGAAGCGTCCCTGGTGCACGGTCCGTCTGCCGCGGGCGTCGTAGAACACCGTCGCCGGCAGGCCGACGGCGCCGTAGCGCCCGGTGAGCGTCTGGCGGGGGTCTTCGAAGGAGGGATAGGGCATCGGAAAGCGCGCGCTGAGGTTGCGTGCGTCCCCGGCGTTGTCACCGGAATTCACTCCGAGAAACGCCACCCGGGTGCCGTACTTCCGCGCCTGGCGCTGCAGGATGGGCAGCTCGAAGATGCACGGGTCACACCACGACGCCCACAGGTTCACCACGACCGGGCTACCCCGCAACGCGCGCAGCTGCGCGTCGAGCGCCCTGGCCCCGCCGGGCCGCAGCTCGTTGACGCGCCGGTGCAGCGCCGCAAGCCGCGGCGGCGCGCCCGCGAGCGGACGCGAGACCTCGGCCAGCGAGAGCGGCTGCAGCGCCTGCGACGTCGCGCGCTCGCTGTCGCGCGCCTGCAGGATTCCGACGACGAAGGCGGCGGTGACCGCCAGGACGGCGATCGCGACGAGGGCCCTGCGCATGGCGACAGCGTCGCAGACGCCGGAAAACCAGTACGCCACATCCAGGGTCTTCGCTATCCTGAGCAGGACGCGGGTACCGAGGGCCGGTCGTTCGCCGTAGCGCCTCACCCCGCCCACCGGGTTGCGACCCGGGCCACTGGATCGCGTCAGCTAAGCGCACGCGATCCACCTCACGTTCGAGCAGGAAGCCGATCTTGGCTGATCCCACGCCAGTGGCCGCCATGGCCGCGTCCGTTCCCAATCCTTCCGATATCGCCCGCGCGGAGAAGTTCACCCGCGAGGCGTTCGTGCACGCCGGCGAGACGACCGAGGACGCGCTCGCGCCCGGCACCGCCCGGCGCCGCGCGCTCGACGCCGCGCTGCTCGAGATCGAAGCCGGCGCGAAGGTGCCGTCGACCGAGTGGCGGCGGCGCTACTCGCTCATGCTCGGCCTCGAGCGCGTGCTGTCCGACGACGAGCCCAAGCTCGCCGACGGCACCTCGCTGAACCCGCACCAGGTCGACGCCCTGTCGGGCACCCTGACCGCGCTGCTCGCCGAGGCGCAGCGCCAGAACGGCAACGGCGCCGCCGCCGGCGCGCCGCCCTCCGCCGCTCCCGTCCTGGCGGTCGACGACGACGACGAGGACGACAGCGACTTCGTGCAGCCCGCGGCCGACGCCGCAGACGACGACGATGACGACGAGCCGGAGGTCATCGAGCCGCTGGACTTCGAGGTCGAGATCGACATCGGCGACGACGACGAGGAGGAGGAGGCGGAGGACGAGTCCGACGAGGACGCGCCGGACGCCGTCTTCGACGAGGACCAGCTCGACGAGCAGCCCGACGACCCCAATGCCCACAAGCGCTTCTGGTTCGAGCATGCGACGGGCGCCGGCAAGACCGTCGCCGCGATGGGCTTCGTCGACGCGTCGCGCACGGGCGGCATCCTCATCCTCACCCACCGCCGCAACCTCGTCGACCAGTTCCACGGCGAGCTGAAGG